>JAESGY010000082.1_pt1 | contig 89040 bp, 90 predicted proteins | sample 9269841 | NCBI WGS metagenome assembly JAESGY01 (sample SAMN17022865, study PRJNA683097) | algae metagenome | isolation source: Spirirestis rafaelensis WJT71-NPBG6 and co-occurring heterotrophs from... | place: USA: Pinto Wells, Joshua Tree National Park, Colorado Desert, CA | collected 2006-08-15 | reverse complement strand
GTTTCCCCACAGCGGTGTACTCACCAAAGCATAGATCAGGTCGGTATCGTTCATCCAATCCTTACGGATCGGCGCAAGGACACCGCCGCCTACGCTTCTCTTCCCCTCTCAACAATGTCAAAGAGCACATGCATCCCGCTAGAGACACAAGAGAGCTTCCGCAGAACAGACTTTGTTCCCGACCGAAGTCGGGCCCAACAGCCCGGTCTCTGAGGAAGTTCTTGGCGCCGTTCGCGTCAGCGGCGGCGTCGATGGCCGGTATATAGGCCGAAGCCTTTTGGCCTGTCAACGGGCTTGTGAAAATTTTTTGACAGCTCGGGAGGGCCGCCGATCCGGCGGCCTGCCGCACAGGTTTTTGCGGCTCTTGCCTCACTGCCGACACAGAAAGGCAGGAAGCAGAGCCGCGGCAGGCCTCTCCTCCCAAGGGGTTGGCGTCCTGCACAAGCTTATCTATTGACCTGTGCGGTTGCTGTCTCTTGTGCTAGATGGCCTTCTGGTGTCTGTGAGAGCAACCCACCCGTAGCGACACTCGACAGGGATCATGAACCATCCTCCCCCCGATGACAGCCATGCCGGACGCGCTCACAGGAATGCGCCGCATCTGTCGTCCGGCATCGACCTGGGACATGAGCCGCCCCTGAACAGCAGCGGCAACACCGCTCCTGAGGTCGACAAGTGGGAGGTCAATCTGCGCTGGCTTGGAGCCAGTGTTCTGACCGGAGTCACGGGAGCCGCCCTGATCGGAGCTTCCATCTATATCACCTTCGAAGGTGCGGCGATCTCGGCGCTGCCTCCCGAGCGTGCAGCCCTCAATGGCCGCCCCTCAACTAAGGATGACGAGCGGGCGACGAATGTTGCCCGCAAGACCGACCGGCTGAACATGACGGAGAACACGGTCTCCGCGCGCCAGAGCTTCAAGGCCCCGATGACGATCCGTAACGGTGAGCGCGAGGCCATCAAGGTGCGCCAGTTCGTCAGGGTCGCCACGAACCTGTCGCTCACCTCCGGCACCTACGCGGCCGACATTCCGCCCTTCAATCCTCTGCGCCTGTTTGCAGAGGAGACGGAGGGACGGGTCGAGCCGGCCCCGGAAGTCGCCGATGCCGATGTCTCGGTTCTCAGACGCGATCTTGCGATGGTCGCCATCGAGGCGAGCGCCCCGTCGCTGACCGACAACGACGTCCTTGCAATCCTTGAAGAGGAGCGCCGGGTCTTCAATGAGGCCGGCCGCCGAACTTCTGTGCCGATCCCCGCCCAGCAGATGCTCTCGAGAACCCTGCGGCCGCCGGAAGCCTTAGGCGATGCCCTCGGCTATGCGCGGGTGATCGATGCGCCCTTCAGCACGATCGAGGTTCGGGTCGTGCCCGAGAATGTGACCGACCTCCCGAAGATCGAGCAGAAGGCCATGCCACCGCTGATCGAGGAGCGCGACGTGGTTCTCCGCAAAGGGGAGACCCTCGAGACGGCTCTGCGCAGCTACGGGGGAACGCCGGAACAGATCGCCGCCATCACGTCAGCCCTCTCGGCACGGATGAGGGTGGAGGGCATGACCGAGGGCCAGCGGCTACGCATCCTGATCGCCCCGGGTCCTCGCCTGGGAGACCCGCGGCAGATCGTGCGCGTGATCGCGTTCGGCGAGCGCGGCATCGAAGGAATTGCCGCCACGAACGATCGCGGCGTCTTCGTATCCGTCACTCCCCCCGAGGATCCGGCAACACGCCAAGTTGCCGATGCCTCAGAGGAGGAAGGCGAGGAGGATGCCCGCGGTGGCGTGCGCCTCTATGAGAGCCTCTACGAGACGGCTCTCAAGAACGATCTTCCCCGGCAGACCGTGGACGAGTTGGTGCGCATCTTCGGCTACGACGTCGATTTCCAGCGCCGGGTCTCGCAGGGCGACTCCTTCGAGGTCTTCTTCGGGTCGGACGACGAGAACGGGACTCCGGAAGTCCTCTACGCGTCCCTGACCGTGGGCGGGGAGCAGCGCCGCGTCTATCGCTACCAGGGCGATGACGGCACGGTGGACTTCTTCGACGAGGCGGGCCGCTCCCTCAAGAAGTTCCTCATCCGTAAACCGATTGCCGACGGCATCCTGCGTTCGGGCTTCGGGTCGCGCTTCCACCCAATTCTGGGCTATTCGCGCCCCCATACCGGGGTCGACTGGGCGCACAGAGTCGGTACCCCCATCATTGCGGCCGGCAACGGCACCGTGATCAAGGCGGAGTGGGATTCCGGCTATGGCCGTCGCGTCGAGCTCCAGCACACCAACGGCTATGTGACCGCCTATTCGCACATGTCGAGCTTCGCCAAAGGCATTTCACCCGGCAAACGAGTGCAGCAGGGGCAGGTCATCGGCTATGTGGGCAATTCCGGCCTCTCGACGGGCCCCCACCTCCATTATGAGGTGATCATCAACGGCAGCTTCGTCGACCCGCTGAAGATCCGCCTGCCCCGCGGGCGCGAGCTCGAAGGCCGTGGTCTGGTGGAGTTCAAGCGTCAGCGCGAGCAGGTCGACGAGCTGATGTCTCACAGTGTGGCCGCCGTCAGCCTCTCCCAGCGCGCCGAACTCCGATAAATCCTGATGCTTGAGCTGTTCGCGATCGTCCTGCCGGTCTTCGGCCTGATCGGCATCGGCTATGTCGCGCGCCAGACGGGCTTCGTCTCCGAGCGGGTCGGCGAAGGGCTGTCCGAGTTCGTCTTCACGCTCTCCCTCCCCTGCCTGATCTTCCGCACCCTCGTCCGGGCCGAGATCCCGGCCGTCCAGCCCTGGGGCTACTGGATTTCGTACTTCGCCGGCGTGGCGGTGGTCTGGCTGCTGGCCACCACCCTCGGCCGGCACTTCTTTGGCATCAAAGGCGTCTCTGGCGTCGTGGCCGGCTTCTCGGCCGGCCAGGCGAACACGGTCTTCGTCGGCATTCCGATGATCCTCAAGGCCTATGGCGATGAGGGCGCTGTGCCGCTCTTCCTGCTGATCGCCGTGCACCTTCCCGTCACCATGACGCTCGCGACGATCCTGGCCGAGGGACGGCAGGCCTCGCCCCTTCTCATCCTGCGCCGTCTCCTGACCCATCCGATCGTGGTCGCTATCCTGGCGGGATCCGCCTTCCGCCCGGTCGCCTCCTATGTTCCGGCTCCGGCCTGGCAGGTGATGGATCTGCTCGCGAGCGCGGCCGTGCCCTGCGCGTTGATCTCCATGGGAATTGCGCTCCGCCGCTACGGGCTGCAGACCGGCTGGAAGCTGCCAACCCTGATCTCGTTCCTGAAGCTCGTGGTGCATCCGCTCGTGGTGCTGCTACTCGCCACGCAGGTTTTCAAGATGCCGCCTGTCTGGGCGGGTGTGGCGGTGCTCTTCGCCTCCTGCCCGTCCGGCATCAACGCCTACCTCTTTGCCGAGCGCTACGGCGAGGGCGTGGCCCTCGCCTCGAGCGCCGTGACGCTTTCGACTTTCCTGGCCTTGGGAAGCACCCTTGTCTGGCTCTACGTGCTGGGTGTGGGCTGAGGCCTAAAAACCCAGGCGCTGCCGGATCTCCTGAGGCGTGGCGCCTGCGGCCCGCAGTTCCGCCAAGGCTTGCGACTGACGGCTCTTCGCCAGCTTGTCGCCCTCGGGATCGAGCACCAGACCGTGGTGGTGGTAGAGGGGTGTCGGAAGCCCGAGCAGGGCCTGCAGCAGGATATGAAGATCGGTGGCGGCCTCGAGATCCTGGCCGCGCACCACGTGGGTGACGCCCTGGAGCGCATCGTCCACCACCACGGCCAGATGATAGCTCGTCGGTGTATCCTTGCGCACGATGACCGCATCGCCCCAACGCCAGGGATCCGCGGCCACCCTCTCCTCGCGGCCATCATGGTCGAACCTGCAATAGCCGTGAGGCGCCGGCAGGAGTTTCCGCAGCGCCGCCCTATCGAGCCGCCAGGCGTGGGGCTCGCCGGCTGCGATGCGCCGTTCAATGTCGCCGGCCGACAGCTGCCAGCAGGTACCGGGATAGAGCGCAGCGCCATCGGGATCGCGGGGCCAGGGCCGACCGGCCTCCGCCTCCCGGCAGGCAACCGCCTCCGCAATGTCCTTGCGCGAGCAGAAACAGGGATAGACCACTCCCCTTCTCTTCAAGCTGTGGAACGCGGCTCGATATTCGTCGAAATGCTCCGACTGCCGCCGGACCGGCTCTTCCCATCGAAGCCCGAGCCAGGCGAGATCCTCATGGATCGTCGTTTCGAACTCGGGACGGCAGCGTGTGGTATCGATATCCTCGATGCGCAGAAGCAGCCGCCCATCGAAGCGCCGGGCGAAATCGGCATTGAGCAAAGCCGAGTAGGCATGGCCCAGGTGAAGCCGGCCGTTGGGGCTGGGAGCGAATCGGAAGACGGGCTTCGTCACGGGAGCCTGCGTGAAAAAGAAGGAGCGCAAAGGAATGGTCACCCTCCTCGAAACGGACGCGGTTCTCAAGAGGGGCCTCGCCGCGCTTGCGAAGGTAGATCCAGTCATGGCGCGCCTTGCCGCCGAGGGCGTCATGCCGCAGCTGCGCAAGCGCCCACCCGGTTTCGAGGGTCTCGCCTGGATCGTGGTGGGCCAGCAGGTTTCCACCGCAAGCGCCACGGCGATCTGGGGCCGCCTGCGGGCGATCCTCGAACCTGCGACCCCGGAGGTCTTTCTGGGGCTGTCCGACGCCTCCTTGCGGGCGGCAGGCCTCTCGGCCGGGAAGGTCCGGACCCTCCGCGCCGTGGCGACGGAGATTACCGAAGGGCGGCTGCCGCTGGATGAACTCCATACCTTCCCCGCAGACGAGGCTCACAGCCTCCTCACGCGGGTGAAGGGGATCGGCTCCTGGACCGCCGACGTCTATCTGCTCTTCTGCCTCGGGCACCCGGACGCCTTTCCGAGCGGGGATCTGGCCGTGCAGGAGGCCGCCCGCCTCGCCTATGGCCTGGAGCAGAGGCCCGATGCCAAGGCGCTAAACGCGCTGGCCGAGCGGTGGCGGCCCTGGCGCGGCGTCGCCGCGAAGGCGCTCTGGGCCTATTACCGGGTGGCCAAGGCACGGGAGGGAGCGCCGGCTTGACGGCCGGGCCGTTCCGCTCTGCAATCGACGCATTGTCAACGATCAGGGATATGCTTCATGGCCAGCATCGACGGTCCGCGCCTGGCGCCGCAATCCGGTGTGGCGAAGCAGCTCGTGGTCTTTCTCCATGGGCTCGGAGCGGACGGGAACGACCTGATCGAGCTTGGAGAGCAGTGGCGTGCCTGGCTGCCGGACGCCGCCTTCGTGGCTCCGCATGCGCCCGATCCCTGCAGCAACGTGCCGATGGGCCGGGAATGGTTTCCGCTCACCCTGACGGATCCGCGGGAGTTCTGGCGCGGTGTGACCTATGCGGCGCCGGCTCTTAATGCTTTTCTCGATCAGGAGCTGGCCCGTTATGCCCTGCCGCCGTCGAAGCTCGCCCTCGTGGGGTTCAGCCAGGGCGCCATGATGGCGCTCCATCTGGGCCTGCGCCGCCCGACGCCTCCGGCTGCCGTCGTGGGCTATTCGGGCCTTCTCGTCTTGGAGGACGGCGAGGGACCGGAGGGTCTCATGCCCCTGGCCCGGACGGCGCCGCCGATCCTGCTGATCCATGGCGACCGGGACGACGTTGTGCCGGCCGAAATGTTCTTCTTCTCGAAAGAGGCCTTGAGCGCTGCGGAAATCCCCTGCCAGTGGCATCTGTCGGCGGGGCTTGCCCACGGCATCGATGGGGAAGGCCTTCGGCAGGGAGGCCTTTTCCTCACCCAGTCCTTCGGCCTTCCCTACCCTGCCAACGCTTAGGCGCGGGCCGCCGCCAGAGCCGCATGGGCTCCGGCGCGCAGCATGGACATGTCGCTGCCGATGGAGACCATATGGAAGCCCTTGGCGGAGAGTTCCGCCGCCCGAGCGCCCGACACCGCATAGATGGCCGCGATCTTGCCGGCGGCCTTCACCCTGGCAACGGCATGGTCCAGGGCATTGTCCACCTCGGCGCTGGTCGGATCGACCCCTTTCCCGCCCGAGAGGGCGATCGACAGGTCGGAGGGGCCGATGAAGACCCCGTCGATCCCCGGCACCGCTAGGATGTCGTCGATGATGGCGAGCGCCTCCCGGGTCTCCACCATGGCGAAGGAGACGGCAAGATCATTGGCCGTCCGGAGATACTCGCCCGGCTCGAGCCCCGTGAGGGCGATCGCCCCGTAGGCGCCCCAGCTGCGCTCGCCCACAGGCGGGAACTTCGTGAAGGCGGCCAGGCGGCGGGCATCCTCCACCGTGTTGATCATGGGAGCGATAATGCCCGAAGCGCCGGCGTCGAGATAACGGGACGCGGAGGCGAAATCCCCCACGGGGATGCGGACAATCGCCGGCTTTCCCGCTGCCGCGATCAGCGGAATGGCCTGAACGGAGGCGGCGAAATCGATGGAGCCGTGCTGCGTGTCGAGCACGACGGCGTCGAAATCCTCCCGGGCCAGGGTCGCGGCTATGGATGGATCCGGCAGGCCGCACCAGGCCGTCAGAAGGGGCGTGCCGCCTTTCAGGCGCTCGGGGAATGAGGGTTGGGTCGGCATGGCGCCCTTTCGGCTGATGATGGGGTGGGAGGTGGGGTGACGGTTGGAGAGCCCTTACCGGCCTGCCTTGACTTCCTCGATGGCACGCCCGGTCAGCTCGTTGAGCTTGGCGTGGAGCTCGGCATCGCCCATGGTGTTGCCGGCGCCGTCGAGATCCTGGCGAACCTTGCGCAGGACGTCGCCGTCGCCCGCTTCCTCGAAATCAGCCAGAACAACGCTCTTGGCATAGGCCTCGGCCTCACTTCCGGACTTGCCCAGGCGCTCGGCAACCCAGAGCCCGAACAGCTTGTTACGGCGGGCAGTCGCCTTGAAACGAAGGTCCTCGTCATGAGCGAACTGCTTCTCGAAGGCGTTTCTGCGGTCGTCGAAAGCGGTCATTCCGTCACTCTCCTAAGCTTGGGCCTTCATGCGATATATGGGCGCACTCGCGGCGGCGCCAGACGATCCCCATCTTTAAGATCGGCGCCTTGGATTCGCTGCCCGCCTTCAACTCTCCGCCGCGTTGTGCTTGCCCGAGGGATCGGATAGGTTGCCCCAAGCGGAGCGCCGGTGAAAAGCCGCGCTTACCGCCAGCCGCGGATCTAAAAATGACCATCCCCAGGAGCCACGGCAAATGGATTTTCTCAAACCACGGTACACGCCTATGAATCGTCGCCGTCGCATCTATGAGGGCAAGGCGAAGGTCCTCTATGAGGGCCCGGAACCCGGTACGCTCATCCAGCACTTCAAGGATGACGCGACCGCTTTCAATGTCACCGCGAATGCCAAGAAGCATGAAGTGATCGACGGCAAGGGCGTGCTCAACAACCGGATCTCGGAATACCTGTTCCAGCATCTGAACGACATCGGCATCCCGACCCACTTCATCCGCCGCCTCAACATGCGCGAGCAGCTGATTCGCGAGGTGGAGATCATTCCGCTGCAGGTTGTCGTGCGCAACGTTGCGGCGGGCTCGCTCGCCACCCGCCTCGGCATTGAGGAGGGCACGCAGCTCCCGCGTTCGATCATTGAATTCTATTACAAGAACGATGCTCTCGGCGACCCGATGGTCTCGGAGGAGCACATCACCGCCTTCGGCTGGGCCTCGCCCCAGGAGATCGACGACATCATGGCGCTGGCCATCCGGGTCAACGACTTCCTGTCCGGCCTCTTCCTCGGCGTCGGCATCCGCCTCGTCGACTTCAAGCTGGAGACCGGCCGTCTCTGGGAAGGCGAGATGATGCGCATCGTCGTCGCCGACGAGATCTCCCCGGATTCCTGCCGCCTCTGGGACATCAAGTCCAAGGACAAGCTCGACAAGGACCGGTTCCGCCGGGACATGGGCGGGCTGGTCGAGGCCTATACGGAGGTCGCCCGCCGGCTCGGCATTCTGTCCGAGAACGACAATCCGGTGACCGGCGGTCCACGTCTGGTGCAGTGAGCGCTCCATCGCTTGATCGTGCGAAGCCCGGCCGTCGTGTCGGGCTTTTTGCTGACCGGGCGGATCCTGACGTCCTGTTCCTTCGGAAGGCCAGACGTGTGGCGCTGGATCCTCACGGCTGTCATCCCCGCGCAGGCGGGGATCCATAACCGCTGACGCATCAGGAAGGGCGATCAGCGTTGCGCCTCTTTCCGCATCGTCGCGGTTATGGATCCCGGGCTCGGCTGCGCCGCCCCGGGATGACAGAGCTTTACTCGTCTGGCGATCCCGGATCGGCTGCGCCGTCCGGGATGACGCTGTTGGCAGGTTTGTCAAAGAGCCAGCGCCTTGTGGCCCGCAGCGGGCGCTGCGAGCCTGTGGTTGATCGAGGGTGGCGCGTCGGGCAGCCCGGCTCGATGTGTGATGGTGGGAAGTGAGAGCCAAGCTGCTCATCACGCGCGGTTTGTTGCAGGTGGACCTGGATCAAGCCAGGATCGACCTCCCGCGACCACAGGGGTGCGAAGCCTGCGGCGGGACCGCTCCCCGTCCCAGTGCTGCGACGCCTCGCGAGCGCGCCCCTCGTCGGGCGAGGATGAGCACAGATATAGCCGAGCTTGCAGCAGTCAAGAACAAAATGAGAACATGCCCGCACCCGCACCGTCATGGCCGGGCTTGTGCCGGCCATCCACGTCTTCAATCCCTTACGTCTCCCTCAGCCCTCATCGTGAGGAGGGCGCTTGAGCGCCCGTCTCGAAGGAGGATCCAGTGCTCTCTGGAGGCTCCTTCGAGACGCAGCCTCCCGGCTGCTCCTCAGGATGAGGTCTATGAAACGGAGCGCAAAGGAAGACGGGGATCCCCGGCACAAGTCCAGGGATGACGAGGAGGGTGTCAGGACCACAGAGGTGTCATTCCCGAAATGACGCGCAGCGGAGGGGACGAGGATCCACTCGCATCCTCAGCGCCATGGATCCCCTTCCCGGCCTAAGGCCGCCGGGGATGACACCAAGTGTCACTCGCGCGATTCAAAAAGAGAGGGAAGGTGGCGGCTTTTGTCCCCATTCCCTTTCAATTCATTTCGCGCATAGATAGAGCCATGTCCTTCCGCCTGTTGCGTCTCAGCTTTCTATTCCTGACCCTTGCTCTATCAGTCGCCAGCTGCGGATACATTCCCCGGCAGGTGGCAGGCCTGTCGGTCGATGGGTCCTGGGACGCTCTGCCGCTGCGGAAATGGCTGGCCGAGGATCGGTCGGAGCCCGTTGCTCTGGCCTTCTGCGCCCCTCCCGAATGCGGCCCTGGCCTCGCCGTCAGCGTCGTGCGTCTGACGGGAAAGGACGCCGACATCACGGAAGCCGTCCTGCAGGACCCCGAGCGCCTGGCCCGCGCCCTGCGCTCGCCGACAGGCCGGAACAAGCCGGTCAAGACCCACATCACGGTCGAGCGTCTGACAGGCGGTCGCCATCCGGGTTTTGCCATCGATCTCGCACCCGCTGATGGCAGCAAGCGCCCGGCCTACGGCGCCGCCTTCGGCAGGCGCGAGGGCGAGGCCCTGTCGGTCGTGCTGGTGATCGGCGAAGTCCAGGATGCTGTGCGTAAAACGGCCAAGCAGGTCGCTGCCCGAGAATTGGGCTCCTGAGGCCTGCCGCACGATCCTACGGTGAACCGGCTTCCACTTCACCGGATCGTGCTTCGAAGGCGTTGTTTCTTGGCCTTAATGGCTTTATGGCGTGGGGCACATCTTGAAACAGCCCGAGGCCCCCATGAAAGCGCGTGTGACCGTGACCCTCAAGAACGGCGTTCTCGACCCCCAAGGCAAGGCCATCGAAGGCGCGCTCAAGTCCCTCGGCGTCGAGGGCATCGACGGCGTGCGCCAGGGCAAGGTCTTCGACATCGAACTCGGAACCGTCGACAAGGCCCAGGCCGAGGCCCAGCTCAAGGCCGCCTGCGAGAAGCTGCTCGCGAATACCGTCATCGAGAATTACCGCGTCGAACTAACCTGACCGTCATGCCCGGACTTGATCCGGACCCGAAGGGCGCGCCAAAGGCGTGACTTCCACGTTTTTCCGCGCCAAGGCGTGGATGGCCGGGACGAGCCCGGCCATGACGAGAGAGGAATGAACAGATGAAATCTGCCGTCATCGTCTTCCCCGGCTCCAATCGCGAAGGCGATGTGCTGCGGGCGCTGAAGTCCGCCGGCTCTCAAGCCGAGAAGGTCTGGCATGCCGAGACCGAGCTGCCGAAGGGCACCGACCTCGTGGTTCTTCCCGGCGGCTTCTCCTACGGCGATTACCTGCGCTGCGGCGCCATTGCCGGCCGCGCCACCGTGATGGATGCGGTTCGCGCTCATGCGGCGCGGGGCGGCCTCGTGCTCGGCATCTGCAACGGCTTCCAGATCCTGTGCGAATCGGGGCTCCTGCCAGGCATCCTGATGCGCAACGCGAACCTGAAGTTCATCTGCCATCGTCAGTTCCTGCGGGTCGAGCGCAACGACACCGCCTTCACCAGGGCGTATGCCAAGCATCAGGCCATCGATGTCTGCGTGGCCCATGGCGAGGGCAATTACACGGCGGACGAGGAGACCCTGAAGCGGCTCGAAGGCGACGGCCTCGTGGCCTTCCGCTATTCGGATGCGCAGGGTCACATTACGCAGGACGCCAACCGCAATGGTTCGATGAATTCCATTGCAGGCATCTACTCCGACAAGCTCAACGTGCTCGGCATGATGCCTCATCCGGAGAACCTGATCGAAGACCTCGTGGGCGGCACCGATGGGCGCGGCCTGTTCGAGAGCCTCGTGTCGAGTTTTTCGAAGGCTGCCTGATAATCAAAGTGGGGATGAACACCCCCAACCCTCATCCTGAGGAGCAGCCGGTAGGCTGCGTCTCGAAGGAGGGTCAAGAGAGCACTGGATCCTCCTTCGAGACGGATTGCTCGCGCAATCCTCCTCAGGATGAGGGCAGAAGATGATTCCTCCCTTTTCTTATGAAGAGGGTAACAATGCGAGACCCCGATGATCCGCAACGATGTCGCTATCACCCCGGAACTGGTCAAGGAGCACGGGCTGAAGCCCGATGAGTACGAGCGCTTCGTGACCCTGATCGGCCGCGAGCCGACCATCACCGAGCTCGGCATCGTGTCGGCGATGTGGAACGAGCATTGCTCGTACAAGTCGTCGCGCATCCATCTGCGCGGCCTGCCCACCAAGGCGCCCTGGGTCATCCAGGGACCGGGCGAGAATGCGGGCGTGATCGATATCGGCGATGGGCTCGCCTGCATCTTCAAGATGGAGAGCCACAACCACCCGTCCTTCATCGAGCCCTATCAGGGCGCCGCGACGGGCGTGGGCGGCATCCTGCGCGACGTGTTCACCATGGGCGCGCGGCCCATCGCGGCGCTCAACTTCCTGCGCTTCGGCGAGCCGGATCATCCCAAGACCCCGCACCTCGTCTCCGGCGTGGTGGCGGGCATCGGCGGCTACGGCAATTCCTTCGGCGTGCCAACGGTGGGCGGCAGCGTCGGTTTCGACAAGCGCTACAACGGCAACATCCTGGTCAACGCCATGGCGGTGGGCCTCGCCCGCACCGACGAGATCTGGTACGCGAAGGCAACCGGCGTCGGGAACCCGATCGTCTATCTCGGCTCCAAGACCGGCCGCGACGGCATCCACGGCGCCACCATGGCGTCCGCCGAATTCGACGATGCCTCCGAGGAGAAGCGCCCCACGGTGCAGGTGGGCGACCCCTTCGCCGAGAAGCTCCTGCTGGAAGCCTGCCTCGAGCTCATGAAATCCGGCGCGGTCATCGCTATCCAGGACATGGGTGCGGCGGGTCTCACAAGCTCCGCGGTCGAGATGGGCGCCAAGGGCAATCTCGGCATCGAGCTTGACCTCGACAAGGTGCCCTGCCGCGAGGAGGGCATGACGGCCTACGAGATGATGCTGTCGGAGAGCCAAGAGCGCATGCTCATGGTGCTCAAGCCCGGCATGGAACAGGAGGCCGAGGCGATCTTCCACAAATGGGGCTTGGACTTCGCAGTGATCGGCAAAACCACCGATACCCTGCGCTTCGTCATCAAGCATCAGGGCGAGGTGAAGGCGGATCTCCCGATTAAGGAGCTCGGCGACGAGGCGCCGGTCTATGATCGGCCGTGGGTGGAGAACCCGAAGCAGCCTGTCATTACGCCCGACAGCGTGAAGGCCCCGATGTCCGAGGCCGAGGCGCTCCTCAAGCTCGTGTGCTCGCCGGACCAGTGCTCGAAGCGCTGGGTGTGGGAGCAGTACGATCACCTGATCCTCGGCAACACGGTGCAGACGCCCGGCGGCGATGCCGCCATCGTGCGCGTGGAGGACGGGCCGAAGGGCCTGGCGCTGACCACCGATGTGACGCCGCGCTATTGCGAGGCGGACCCGTTCGAGGGCGGCAAGCAGGCGGTAGCGGAAGCCTGGCGCAACATTACGGCGGTGGGCGGCCTGCCGCTCGCCATCACCGACAACCTCAACTTCGCCAGCCCCGAGCGGCCCGAATCCATGGGCCAGTTCGTGGGCTGCCTGAAGGGCATCGGCGAGGCCTGCCGGGTGCTCGACTTCCCCGTCGTGTCCGGCAACGTGTCGCTCTACAACGAGACCAACGGCCAAGGCATCCTGCCGACCCCGGCCATCGGCGGCGTCGGCCTCCTCGACGACGTGACGGTGAACGCCTCCATCGCCTTCAAGCAGGAGGGCGAGGCCGTCATCCTGATCGGCGCCACCCAAGGCTGGCTCGGCCAGTCGATCTACCTGCGCGACGTCTGCCGCCGGGAGGAAGGCGCTCCGCCGCCGGTCGATCTGGCGCAGGAGAAGCGCAACGGCGAGTTCGTGCGCCAGCTCATCCGCTCCGGCCAGGTGAAGACCGTGCACGACCTCTCGGACGGCGGCATTGCCTTAGGCCTTGCCGAGATGGCCATGGCGGGCGGCGTGGGCGCCGAGATCACGGCCTACCCCGAGAACCTTCCCCTCCACGCCTTCCTGTTCGGCGAGGACCAGGCCCGCTACCTCATCGCCGTCGACGAGGATGTGGCCGCCGACATCCTCTACGAGGCGGGCGCCATCGGCATTCCGGCCGTGACCCTGGGGCTGACCGGAGGCGATGCGTTGATTCTGCCGGGGCAACAGGCCATATCCGTGAAGCAACTGAAGGCGGCCCACGAGGCGTGGCTGCCGAACTACATGACCGGTAAGGCCTGAGGAGTTTGATCCATGCCCATGAATGCAGGTGAGATTGAAAGCATGATCAGGGCCGCCCTGCCGGATGCGGTCGTGGAGATCAAGGATCTGGCGGGCGACGGCGATCACTACGCCGCCACCGTCACGTCCTCGGCCTTCAAGGGCAAGTCGCGGGTTCAGCAGCACCAGATGGTCTATGCCGCGCTACAGGGCCACATGGGCGGCACCCTCCATGCCCTTGCATTGACGACGCTGGCACCCGACAATTGAGACAAGCCCGGCGCCTTGACCGCCGGGACGAAGGAGCATCCCATGGCTGACGCCAACCAGATCATCGACAACGAAGTGAAGTCCAACGACGTCGTGCTCTTCATGAAGGGCACCCCGCAATTCCCCATGTGCGGGTTCTCTGGGCAAGTGGTCCAGATCCTCAACTACCTCGGCGTGCCCTATAAGGGCGTCAACGTGCTCGAGGACGAGACTGTGCGCCAGGGCATCAAGGACTATTCCAACTGGCCGACCATTCCCCAGCTCTACGTGAAGGGCGAGTTCATCGGCGGCTGCGACATCACCCGCGAGATGTTCCAGGCCGGCGAGCTGCAGCAGATCTTCGCCGACAAGGGCATCCAAGTTCAGCAGAGCGCCTGATCGGCGCCACTGCGGAAGCCATCGAGGCGGGGCATCAGCCCCGCCTTTTTCGTTTGTTCATTCTCGAAGAAATTTCTGTTGACCGGCCAACGATCCGCAACCGAACCCTCCTCCCCCTTGTGGGGAGGAGTTGGAGGTGGGGGTGCTGGCGGTAGCCTATGAAGGTTCGGCGCCGACACCCCACCCCGGCCGCTGCCGCGGCCACCCCTCCCCACAAGGGGGAGGGAAAAGGCGCGTGTTATGTCGCATTCCTTAAACGGCTCAGTTTCCGGCACAATGCCGGTTCTGAGTGCATCGAGGCCGCTGAGACAAGAACACAATCCGGCGCCTTGAATTGGGGGCTTTTCATGCTGGAACCGGAGACGAACGTCGTCGCCTTCAAGCCGCGCGCGGCGGTAGTGCATCATCCTAAGAGCCTGATGGAGCGGGTCTACGCCGCCGGCTCCCTGTCTTTGCGGGCCGATGACCGCGCCACCAAGGCGGCGGCCGTGATGCTGCAGGCCTTGGGCTTCCTAGTGATCGAGGAGATCACGGCCGACGGGGTGCCGCGCCGGCTCCAGCGCGGGGAAGCGAAGGGAGCCATGGACCGGCCCTGGCGGCTCTCGAAGCCGGCCTTCTCCGGCACGATCGGCGTTCCCGACGGCGGAGCCGTTCCGACCTAGCATTCTACCCCAGATGCCCTTCACTTGTTCTGTTGGTCCCTGGCCGACCTGGGTGTAGGCTTCTCCAGAGCGTTTAGATTTGCGGCGTTCGCTGCGGTTCAGGCCTTTTGCCTGCCGATCTGCACGACGTAACGATCTGGAAGGGAACTTGCGAATGGCGCCCTCCCAAGCCCTGATCTGCAAAGGCTGCTGGCAACAATTGCGGATTCCCGTGCCTTTGCGCGGTCCGGCCTCCATGCCTTTCCGCGTGTTCGGCATCCGCCCGAGCCGGATGAACCCGAACACCTGCACGGTCTGCGAGCTCATGTTCACGCGCATCATGAAGGCCCGCAAGATCCCGGTCGACGTCTCCATCCTGTTTGCGGATCTCAGAGGCTACACGGCCCTGTCGCAGACGCTTCCGCCCGACGCCGTCTCGTCCCTGCTCGACGCCTTCTATGACGAATGCGCGGAGGCCATCTGGGCGTACGACGGCCTCCTCAACAAGACGATCGGCGATTCCGTCATGGCCATCTTCGGTTTCCCGATCCAGCAGACCAATCACGCCGAGCAGGCCGTAAGGGCGGCCCGCGAGATCCAGCGCCGCTGCGAGGCTCGCCGCAGGACCCTCCTGGCTGAGAACAGGGGTCTTGCGGGGAGCGAGCTCGGGGTCGGGATCGGCATCGACTCAGGGACAGCCAGCTTCGGGGAGTTCGGCCGGGCCCATCGTGACCTGACGGCCATCGGGCCCGTGGTGAACACGGCCGCCCGCGCGCAGGCCGCAGCCGGAACGGACGAAATCCTCGTCACCCGGACTGTCTACGAGCGGGCCGGGCCGGACGTGGTCAGGGGGGAAAGCCGGGACTACCGGCTCAAGGGCATCGAGGCTCCGGTGCAGCTCTACGCCGCTTAGGAGCGGTTCAGCGCCGCCTTCATGAACGCGACCGCATCGGGCGAGGCCCATTCGGCCGGCCCTTTCAGCAGCGCGATCTCGCAGCCGGAGGCATCGACCACGAAGGTGGTCGGCAGGCCGACCACATGGCCCGATTTCTGCAGCACCTGCAGGATCTTGCCCTCGGGGTCGGCATGATAGGCCAGGTTCGTGATGCCGTTTTCCTTGAGCCAGGCTTTCGGCTTCTCCCGGTTGCGGGTGTCCACATTGATGGCGACCACCTGAAAATCAGGACCGCCCAGCTCTGCCTGAAGCTTGTCCAGCGCTGGCATCTCCTCCCGGCACGGCACGCACCAGGTCGCCCAGAGATTGACCAGGATGGTCTTGCCCTTGAAATCGGCAAGGCTCATGGGCCTCTCCTCAGGCCCCGTGAAGGCGATCGCCGGAGGGGGCTTGGGGGCGCTGCTCACCCCGACTGCGGCCACTTCGCCCTTGGCCAGGGGCTTCAGCCGCTCCGTCGTCTCCTGGGAGGCCCGGCATTCGGCCACGCCCGCCGTCATGGGATCGCGGGGCGCAAGGCCATACCAGGCGGCACCGCCACCAATGAGGACGAGAGCGGCAAGGCCCATGAGCCAGGTTCTGCTGGATTTCGCTGCGTTCGACATCGCCCGTGATGTGGCGCGTTTCGGTTCAGGGCTCAAGTCCCGATCGGGACAACGGCTCCGGTTGCTGGGTCACAATCCTGTGGCGGCGGAGCCTGCTGTCCTCCGCACCTTGCCTCTCGCATCTGCAATCAGTTCTCGCTAAAGCATCGAACTCAAAAGTGGATTCCACTTTTGGGATCAACCCGATGCACCGCATTTTTGATGGCGCGTCGTTCTTCGCGGAAAACCGGGTCCACTTTTCCGCACGATGCGCTATGGTGCGGCCACGTTCCGGAGCCTCTCGATGTCGTCCAGCCTGTCTCTCACCCGCACGATCCTGGTTGCGGGCCTTGTTGTTTTAGGTCTTTCGGCCTGCGGCCGCCGCGGTGCGCTCGAACCGCCGCCGAGCGCCTCGGCAGCCACAGTTGAGACTCAGCAGCAGGCGGCGGCTGGCGAGTCCACCCTGCCCTCCCCTGTCGGCACGCCCCGGTCCTCGCCGCGCCGGGGCTACACGATCCCCGACAAGCCTTTTATTCTCGATCCGCTGCTTTAGGCCTTTTCGATGCACCACTTTGCCTATCGTGACGGCGTCCTCCATGCGGAGGACGTCGATCTGCCTCGTCTGGCGGCAGAAGTCGGCACCCCGTTTTATTGCTATTCCAGCGCGACGCTCGAGCGGCATTACCGGGTCTTCGCCGAAGCCTTCGCCGACACGGATGCCCTCGTCTGCTACGCCATGAAGGCGAATTCCAACCAAGCGGTGCTCAAGACGCTGGGCCGCCTGGGGGCCGGCATGGACATCGTGTCGGAGGGCGAGCTGCGCCGGGCGCTCGCCGCCGGCGTACCGGGCGAGCGCATCGTGTTCTCCGGCGTCGGCAAGACCAAGCCCGAGATGGCCTTTGCCCTCGACAGCGGCATCCTGTGCTTCAACGTGGAATCGGAGCCCGAGCTTGAGGCGCTCTCCGAGGTCGCCGTGTCCAAGGGAACGCGCGCGCCGATCTCGATCCGCATCAACCCGGACGTGGACGCCAAGACCCACGCGAAGATCTCGACCGGCAAGTCCGAGAACAAGTTCGGCATTCCGATTTCCCGCGCCCGCGAGGTCTATGCCCGTGCGGCGGCCCTCAAGGGCATCGCGGTCACCGGCGTCGACATGCATATCGGCAGCCAGATCACGGATCTCGCCCCGTACGACAATGCCACCGCGCTTCTCGCGGAGCTTGCCCGCGATCTGATGGCAGACGGGCACAAGCTGCATCACATCGACCTCGGCGGCGGTCTCGGGGTGCCCTATCGCGAGGACAACGAGCCGCCCCCCGATCCGCAGGCCTATGCCGCGATCATCAAGCGCCACACCAGGGATCTCGGCCTCAAGCTCGTGTTTGAAATGGGCCGCCTGATCGCCGGCAATGCGGGCGTGCTGATCGCCCGCGTGATCTACGTGAAGGAAGGAGCGGACAAGCCGTTCGTGATCGTCGATGCGGCCATGAACGACCTCATCCGCCCAACGCTCTACGAAGCCCACCACGACATCAAGCCGGTGGTGGAACCCTCGCCCGATACGCCGCGCATCGTTGCCGACGTGGTCGGTCCCGTCTGCGAGACCGGCGATTATCTGGCTCTGTCCCGCGACATGCCCCAGGTGAAAGCCGGCGACCTTATCGCCATCATGACCGCCGGTGCCTATGGAGCCGTTCAGGCCAACACCTACAACACGCGCCTTCTCGTGCCCGAGGTGCTGGTGCGCGGCAGCGATCACGCGGTGGTGCGGCCCCGCCCGAGCTATGAGGACCTGATCGGCCTCGATCAGGTTCCTGGCTGGCTAAGCTGAAGTGAACGATCCTTTGTCGAAATAAGAAAATCCCGGCGCTGTTCACGCCGGGATTTTTGTTGGCCGCTCGCTCCGCTCAGATCACGAAGAAGTCTTTTTCCGTGAGGGAGAGGCCTTTCTTGAGGGTGGCGATCTTCACCTGCGCGGCACGGCCTGTGCCGTCCATATCGTAATACAGGGCGCCGGCATTCTTGTCATAGATGATCCGGTCGGAGGCATCGTGCGCCGCCTTGCCGGTCCAGAACATGGCCTTCGCTAGCTTGCCGGGGTTCATCTCCGCGCCCTTTCCGACCTTGGTGAAAACGGCGTTCTCAAGCCAGATCGAGTCGTCCTTGACCAAGAAATCGGCGATCTTGTCGACATTGGTCTTGTTCGTCTTGGTGTCGAAGACGAAGATGTCCTTGCCCGTGTTGCCGGTGAGCACATCGTTGCCGAGACCGCCCCAGAGCCGGTCGTCGCCGAGGCCGCCACCGAGCTTATCTCCGCCTGCGCCGCCTTTGATCACGTCGTTGGAAGCGCTGCCGCTTGTCGTCTCCACGCCGACGTCATTCACGCTGATGGTCACGACGCGATCGTTGGAGAGCCCGCCGGCGGTAGCCCGGATGGTGAAGGTGTAGGCTTTCGTCTGCTCATGATCGAGGGCGATGCCGTTCTTCACCCGCAGCCCATTGCCAACGATCTCGAAGGGCGCATCCCCTGCGCCCACGAGCAAGTACGTGACGGTCTGGCCATTTCCGTCCTGCGCTGAGAGCGTGCCGACCGATGTGCCGTCTTTGGCCAGCTCGTCGATCTTGTCGTTCGACAACGTCGGCGGCGATGGCGGCCGGTCGGCGATCACGGCATTGACCTTGACCACTGCCTCGGCTTCCAAAGCCTCATCACGAACCTTGACCGTGAAGGTGGTCTCGTCCGCCTGGCCGACCGGCCCGTTCCGGTCTTTCGGGTCGAACTGAAGGGTTTTCAGAACCCGCGTCACGTAGGGCGCCGAGCCTTCGATCGTGTAGATGCCGGTGTCAGAATCGTAGCTGACGCCGGCCTGTGGGATGAGCCTTCCCTTCTCCCTGTCGAAGCACACCGTAACGGTGAGACGATCGCCATTGGGGTCGTGCAAGACCATGGTGGCGAAGGGCGAGATCAATCCGGTGTCGGCGACCTGCACCGCGTTGATCGGAGCGCCGTCGATCGTGAGCGCCTTGTTTTCGAATCCTCCGGTCGGAAGCGCGATGTCCACCTGTACGTCATGGGTGCTTTGCGCGCCGCCCGCATCGGTGAGCGTCACAGCGATGTTGCGCTGCTTGGCGACGAAGCTGCCCGATGCCGTGTTCATGTAGGCCAAGGCGCGCACGAGGGTTGAGACCATCGCCTCCGTGGCACCGGCGGAGAAGGCGATCAGGAGCCCGCCTGCACCCGACCCATCCCGTTCAAGCGTACCGGCAAGCGTTCCGTTCACGAAAACCTGGGTTCCGGCAATCGTCACGCCATCCTGCTCGATGAGGGTGAGACGATCCTCGCCGGCCACCCGGTTCGTGATCTGGACCTCAAGCGACCGGAAGCGGTCCAGATCGTCCGTGACGCCCGCAGCGGCACCGGTGTCGAGCTGGGCCATGCCGCCACCAGGGCCCTGCTCTGGTCGCCATTGAAGCCTTGTTCAAAGCCCTTCTAGACGGCGCAATCCGGCAGGCTCATAGTCCACCTTATGTAGCCCTTATAACGTATCAATGAATACTTAGAAATGTGCGCATATCCAAAGATTCGAGGCACTAACGCAACAATAAATTATTCAGGAAGCGTGGATCACTTTTTTCCTATGAAGACGGTGTGAGCGGTCGCGCTGGCATTTCAACTGGCACGCGCCAAGTTCAAAATATTGTGAGGCTTTCCACGACGGTTAGAAAACTAGCTATATGCAAAAGGAGAGCCGAACGGCTCTCCTTCACGTCGATATACGAGCGGTGTTCTCTCTGCCTCACACGACAAAGAAGTCCTTGTAGGTCATGGCGAGCTTCTTGGAGAGCGTGGCGATCTCCACGGCCGCTTTGGAGCCGGAACCGTCAGCGTCGTAGAACAGCTTTCCGGTTTTCTTGCTGTAGATGATGTAGTCGTCCTTGTCCTTGGCCTTCTCCAGGGCAAACATGGACTTCTTGAGCTGCGCGGGAGCCGCCTCGGAGCCCTTCTTGCCGAGCTTGGTGAAGATCTTGTTCTCCGGCCAGATGGAATCGTCCACCACGATAAAGTCGACGTTCCTGTCGAGGTTGGTCTTCTTGTTCGGCTTGGAATCGAACACGAAGACGTCCAGACCGGCGCCGCCGTTCAGCACGTCCTTGCCCGCGCCGCCATAGAGCCTGTCGTCCCCGCCATTGCCGACGAGGCTGTCGTTGCCGGCCAAGCCCTTGATGGTGTCCCGTCCGGCCATGCCGTTGAGGCTGTCGACCCTGGCGGTGCCGATCGGGGTGTCGGTTTCATCGATCAGATCGATCCCAAACTCCCCTGAAACTCGATTTTCACCGTCGGATACCGTTACCGAAAACTTGCGTTGATTTAACGCTTCATAATCGAGCTTAACGCCTTGACGGACGACAACGTCGTACCCGCCGGCTTCATTCTCTATCAGATCAAAGAGCTTAGAACCTTCCGAATTCAATGTATAAACTACATCGTCATCCTCAGGATCAGTGGCGATGGGGCTACCGATGATAGAGCCACTTCCTGTGCCTTCACTGACCTTGAGTCGCCTGTACGCAATGACAGGCTTTTCATTTACATCAGCAAGATCAATCTCAATGGGGGCATTGTCGTTCACGCCGGTGACGCTGATGGTAATTCTCTCGATTGCGGAGACATGCTCCTTATCGGCAGCCCTCACCTGAAACGTATGCTCACGCTGATTGATATCCTCATAATCGACTCCAGCCTTGAGCCTCACCACCCACTTGCCTTCGACTGGAACCATTTCGAAGAACTCGTTCTCTCCAACAAGCACATACCTGTCGATCGTGTCACCATCCGCGTCTGTCGCTGAAAGCTCACCTACGATGTCACCAACCTTGGCGCCTTCGGAGACTGAGGTGTTCGACAACGTGATTCCTGTAGGAACATTATCGTTCTCATTTGTGATGATGACGACCACGGGGTTATCGATCTCGACCGGATTGCCCTCGCTGTCCGTGGACGCTATCGCAAGCTCGAATTGCCGGTCGGACTCGAAATCGAAAGCCACACCTTCTCTCACATAGAGATCATAGGTGGAGGTTCCGTTCTCATTCACCTCGACGATTTCGAAGAATGGGTTGTCGGCGAGGGTAAAGCTGAACGCTTCGTCGGGCTGATCCTGGATGCCGAGAGTTCCGATTCGGAACGGCCCCTCGATGTTCTCCGCAACGGAGTTGGATGTCAGGATAATCGTCGCCATGGATCTGCCCTACGCTAATTTGCTATATTGATGCAATTTTCCGCCGGCATGTACTAATATAGTGTTTGAAAGGTCAAGGGGATCAGCTGACCTAACTGGGTTGGCATGCGCCAAGTGCAGGAATGTTCGAGGACTAGCCTCTATGGCCAGCCGGCGACCCTTCACCTCTTCTTGAACCTCCGCGCGCAATTGACCGCTGGTCACGGGAGCCTCCCGTGCTAGCTTCCTCATGGGGGCGTCTGCACATGAGGTGCAGAGGGAGACTTTTGGCATGAGCGAAGGCCCGAACCCGACATCTGGGCAGAGCCGCCTGAACCAGCGGTTCAGCCGCCTTGTGACTCATGCGCGCTGGTCGATCTGGTGGGAAGAGGCCTGGCCCCGGCTCTGGCTGCCGCTCGCCATCGTCGTGCTGTTCCTCACCATGTCCTGGCTCGGCCTCTGGCTCGACCTGCCTGTCCTGTGGCGGACGATCGGGCTCGGCCTGTTCGGGTCCGCCCTCCTCCTGTCGCTCTGGCCCCTGATGCGCCTGAGGATGCCGAGCCGCACTCATGCCCTCGACCGCCTGGACCGGGAGACCGGCCTCGCCACCGGCCCGGCGCGCGCCCTCGACGATTCCCTTGCCATGGGTTCCGCCGATCCGGGCACCCGGGCCCTGTGGGCTCTGCACCGCAAGCGCGCGGAAGAGGCGGTGAGCCGGATGCGGGTCGGCCTGCCGCGGCCGGACATGCCGCGGCGCGACCGCTATGCCCTGCGGGCCGCGGGCCTGCTCGCCCTGGTGACCAGCGCCTTCGTGGCCGGGCCCGAGATCGGCTCGCGCCTGGCCGCCGCCTTCGACTGGCGGGATCCGGAGACGGCAACCGCCTCCTTCCGCATCGACGGCTGGATCGACCCTCCTCTCTACACCCGCACGCCGCCTCTCATGATCGATCTCGCCCGCGGGCAGAGCCTGAAGGCGCCGGCCCGTTCGACGGTGGTGATCCGCATCGCCGGCGAAGGCAGCGCGGAGGTCAAGCCGGGCAAGGGCCTCACCTCCCTGCCCCCGAAGGCCGGCCAGCGCACCGACATGCGCGAGGAGCGCTACACCCTCGAAGGCTCCAGCGAGCTGACGGTCAGCACGGGCTTTGCCCAGAGCGTCACCCTCACCATCGAGGCCATTCCCGACCGGCTGCCCGAGATCGCCTTCACCACCCCGCCGGAGGTGAATGCCCGCGGCACCTTCACCCTCTCCTACAAGGGCAAGGACGATTACGGAATCACGGCCCTGGAAGGCATCGTGGAGAAGGCCGACAACAGCCGGGGCCGCTCCCTCGTGTCGGCGCCGCAGCTGACCCTGGCGCTTCCCAGCCACGAGGAGAATGCTCCGGACACCAAGTCACCCGTCGACCTCACCAACCATGCCTGGGCCGGCGCGCCAGTGACGATCCAGCTCAAAGCCAAGGACGAGGCCGGCCAGGAAGCCGCAAGCGATAAGATCACCTTCACCCTGCCGCAGCGCCCCTTCACCAATCCGCTCGCCAAGGCCCTGGTGGAGCAGCGGCGCAACCTGGTGCTCGCGCCCGACGACCGCAAGCGCGTGCAGGTGGCTCTCGATGCCCTGCTGATCGCCCCGGATCAGTACACCCCGCAATGGGGCGTGTTCATGGGACTGCGCACGGGAACGGAGCGCCTGCGGGTCGCCAAGACCGATCAGGACCTGCTCGATGTGGCCGATTGGCTCTGGACCATGGCGCTGCAGATCGAGGACGGGGGCTTGTCCGATGCGGAGCGGGAACTGCGCGCCGCCCAGGAGCGCCTGAAGGAGGCCATGGAACGGGGCGCGACGGACGATGAGATGCGCCGCCTGACCGAGGAACTGCGCCAGGCCATGGACAAGTTCCTGCGGGAATTCGCCCAGCGCATGCAGCAGAACCAGCAGCAATCGCAGAACCAGAACCAGCGCGCACCGGACCGGATGATCTCGCAGGACGACCTCAACCGCATGCTGAAGCAGATGGAAGAGGCCATGCGCCGCGGCGACGTGGCCGAGGCCCAGCGCCTGCTCGAGCAGTTGCGCAACATTCTCGAGAACCTGCAGACCGCCCAGCCCAACAGCCGCATGACCGATCCGCTCGGCCGCGAGATGAACCAGGCCATGCAGGATATGGAGGACATGGCGCGCGAGCAGCAGAACCTGCGCGACGAAACCTTCCGCGACGGGCAGAACCGGCGCATGCAGCAGGGCGACCGCAACGGCCAGCGCCAGCAGGGTCAGCGGCAGGGCCAAAGGCAGCAGGGACAGCGTCAACAGGGCCAGCAAGGCGAGCAGGGCGAAGGCCAGGAGCCGGGCGAGAACGGCCAGGCAGGACCGGACCAGGATCCCTTAGGCCTCAAGCAGCGCCAGCAGGCCCTGCGGGAAAGGCTGGAAGAGCTCCAGCGGCGCATGCAGGGCATGGGCATGCAGGGCGAGCAAGGTCTCGGGGAGGCCGAGCAGGCCATGCGCGATGCCGAGGGTGCCCTCGGCCAGGGCCAGGACGGCCCGGCGGTCGACGCCCAGGGCCGGGCTCTCGAGAGCCTCCGGCGCGGCATGCAGGGCATGGCCCAGCAGATGCAGCAGATGCAGCAGGGTGACGGTCAGGGGAACGAGCAGGCAGGCGACCAGCCCGGCCAGGGCAATCCGCAGGGCAACCAGCAGGCCGGCCAGCGCGACAACGATCCGCTGGGACGCCCCCTGCGGAACCGGGACTACTCCGACGGCCGCGTCGAGGTCCCCAGTGCCGGCGCGTCACCGGCCCAGCGTGCGCAGCAGATCCTGGAAGAGCTGCGACGCAAGCTGGGCGATCCCTCGCGAGCGCAGGAAGAGCTTGAGTATTTCGAGCGGCTGCTGCGCAGAAACTGATATCAGGGTCAACGCACCTCTTGTCTCTTCGGTAGGTTCGGGCCACGGTCGCCCGAACTTCTTTATGGAATCATGATGTCCGGTTTTGTCGATCTGCTTGTGCCGATAGCGGTTGCCGCTGTCGCCCTCGTGTTGCTTCTCGGCCTTTTCAACATGCTGCGCGGCGGCAATGCCAATCGGTCGCAGCATCTCATGCGCCTGCGCGTGCTGCTGCAGTTCGTTGCCATCATCGTCATCATGGGCGTGATCTGGTGGAGAGCCGTGTGAACACCGGAGCATTGCCCATGCGTAAAATCCTGCGATGCGAATTTCAGGATCGTTGATGATCGTGGAAAACTGGCATTGCCCGCCCGGATAGCGTTCGGGGCATCTCCGTATTGACACGTTTTCGCCACGGTTTGTATTAAGAGATCGTTAGCCATAACGGCGTAGCCTGTTGGCCTTGATTTTTATTGAGTTATGGACCTTTTGATGCGCACCAGCCCGGCCTTAGGCCTGAGTCTTCTGGTCCTGTTCATGGGATCGGCAGGCGCTTTGGGCTCCGATTTCAAGCGACAGGCCGACGCTTCCCAGACGTCATCTCAACCAAGCATCCTGTCGGAGTTCCGTTTCGGGTTGTCGGCTCAGGATCCCTGGGGACGCGAAGGACGCGATGGCTCGGCCAACCTGACCGGCGAAATCCTGTTCGATAAGCCCTTCACCGCGTCGGATCTTTTCACAAGTTATTTCATTCCCCGGCCGCATATCGGCGGCAGCCTGAATTTCAACGATCGCACCAGCTTCGCCTATGCGGGCCTGTCCTGGACGATCGACGTCACCCCGAACATCTTCGTGGAAGGCAGCTTCGGCGGCGCCATTCACAACGGCGGCGATTCCTCGCATCCGCTCTCGGACCGTCAGGCGGTAGGCTGCTCGCCCCTGTTCCGCGAATCCGGCTCTGTCGGCGTCCGGCTCTCCGCCAACTGGAGCGTGATGGCAACCATCGAACACCTGTCCGACGGCGGAACCTGCTCGGACGAGAATAGAGGCTTGACGAATGTCGGCGCGCGGGTTGGGTATTCGTTCTAGAGCATCGGACCCAAAAGTGGGTTGCACTTTTAGGATCAATCTGATGCTCAATCTTAAATGAGCGAATCCTAACCTGTTAGGCCTTTCATGGTCGTTCTGAACCGCATCTACACCCGCACCGGCGACACGGGCACCACGGCGCTCGCCGCCGGCGGTCGCCGCCCGAAGCACGATCTTCGCATCGAAGCCTATGGCACCGTGGACGAGACCAATGCCTGCATCGGGATGGTTCGCCTCCACACGGCGGATCACGAAATCGATCCGATGCTGGGCCGCATCCAGAACGATCTGTTCGATCTCGGTGCCGATCTCGCGACGGTGGAGACGGACAAGCCCCTGCCCTACGAGCCCCTGCGCATCACGCAAGCCCAAGTGGACCGTCTCGAGCAGGAGATCGATCGCCTGAACGGCGAATTGTCCGTGCTCCGCTCCTTCGTGCTCCCGGGCGGCACGCCCGCCGCCGCAGCGCTGCATCTGGCCCGCACGATCTGCCGCCGCGCGGAGCGTCATGTGGTCGAGCTCACGGAAAAGCCGGACGAGAAGGTCTCGTCCGAGGCGGTGAAATACCTGAACCGCCTGTCCGATTTTCTGTTCGTCGCATCCCGCTACGTCAACAATAAGGGTGCGCTCGACGTTCTCTGGGTGCCGGGACAGAACCGGTAGGAACCAGCACCATGTTTCTTCCGCTTCACGACGGCGTCCCGCTCCAGCACATGAAGACGCCGCTCGCGACGCGGTTTCTGATCAGCCTCTGCATCGTCGCCTATATCGTCACCTTCTATGCTCCACCGGGTCCCGACGCGATGGTGGGCGGCCTGGGCTTCATCCCCTCGGTCCTGTTCGGCACGGAGGCGCTGCCCGAGGGCTATCCCTTCGTGCCCGTGGAGCTGACGCTCGTCACGAACATCTTCCTGCACGGATCCCTGTTCCACCTGATCGGCAACATGCTGTTCCTGTGGGTGTTCGGCGATAACGTGGAGGATGCCATGGGGCATCTGCGCTTCGTCGCGTTCTTTCTGCTCTGCGGCACGGCGGCGAGCCTCGCCCATGCCTACATCACCCCGGAGCCGCACCGCCCCCTGATCGGGGCCTCGGGCGGTGTGTCCGGGGTTGTGGCGGCCTATCTCATCCTCTATCCGCGGGTGAAGATCTGGGGCCTCTTTCTCAAGGGCATCCCGCTGCACCTGCCGGCCTACTGGACCATCGGTTTCTGGTTCGTCCTTCAGTTCATTTCCGCCTTCCTGGGCAGAGACGACAGCGTCGGCTGGTTCGCCCATCTTGGCGGCTTCTTCGTCGGCGCTATTCTCACTCCACTCATGCGCCGTCGCTACGATCCCGTGCTCGCCCGCGCGCAGGCGCAGGAACTGCAGGCGCCGCGTTGACAATCGGGTTCCGGCCATTACGGTCCATCCGCCTTTTTCCTATATGTCCGGAGGGCCGATTGTCGGCCATACCCGGATCCGACCTTTGGTGAGGACAATCGAATGAAGCTTCTGGTGTGTGTGAAGCGGGTTGTGGACTACAACGTCAAGATCCGCGTGAAGCCGGACGGCTCCGGCGTGGAGCTTGCCAACATCAAGATGTCCATGAACCCCTTCGACGAGATCGCCGTCGAGGAGGCGGTTCGCCTCAAGGAGCAGGGCAAGGCCACCGAGATCGTCGCCGTCTCCATCGGTCCGCAACAGGCGGGCGAGACCATCCGCACCGCGCTCGCCATGGGGGCCGACCGCGGCATCCTGGTCAAGACTGACGCCACCGTGGAGCCGCTGGCCGTCGCCAAGATCCTGGCCAAGGTGGTGGAGCAGGAAAAGCCCGACCTCATCATCATGGGCAAGCAGGCCATCGATGATGATTCCAACCAGACCGGCCAGATGCTGGCAGCCCTGCTGGGCTGGCCGCAGGGCACCTTCGCGTTCAAGGTCAATGTGGGCGAGGGCTCCATCGACGTGACCCGCGAGGTCGACGGCGGCCTTCAGACGGTCGGCCTGAAGCTGCCGGCCATCGTCACCACGGACCTGCGCCTCAACGAGCCGCGCTATGCGTCCCTGCCCAACATCATGAAGGCCAAGAAGAAGCCGCTCGACGAGACCTCGCCTGAGACGCTGGGCGTCGATGTGGCGCCGCGCCTGAAGGTCGTGAAGACCGCAGAGCCCGGCGGCCGCAAGGCCGGCGTGAAGGTCGGCTCCGTGGCCGAACTGGTCTCAAAGCTCAAAGTCGAAGCCGGCGTGCTCTAAGAAGGACAAAGACAATGACCACCCTGCTGTTTGCCGAGCACGACAACGCTCACCTGAAGGACGCCACCCACAAGGCCCTCTCCGCCGCGAAAGCGCTTGGCGCCCCCGTGCACGTGCTGGTGGCCGGCTCCAACGCCCGCGCGGCGGCCGAAGCCGCCGCCAAGCTCGAGGGCGTGGAGAAGGTGCTCTTGGCCGATGCCGCTCCTTACGAGCACCAGCTTGCCGAGCCGACCGCGGCGCTCATCGTGTCGCTGGCCGGCTCCTACGATGCCCTGGTGGCGCCCGCCACCAGCAAGGGCAAGAACGTCATGCCCCGCGTGGCGGCCCTCCTCGACGTGATGCAGGTCTCCGACATCATCAAGGTGCTCTCACCCGACACCTTCGAGCGCCCGATCTATGCCGGCAACGCCATCCAGACCGTGCAGGCCACCGACGCCAAGAAGGTGATTACCGTGCGCACCGCCGCCTTCCCGGCGGCCGGTGAGGGCGGATCGGCCTCGATCGAGACGGTGAACGCGGCGGAGGATTCAGGCCTGTCGACCTTCAAGGGCGAGGAGATCGCCCAGAACGACCGGCCCGAACTGACCTCGGCCCGGATCATCATCTCCGGCGGCCGCTCGCTCGGCTCGGCCGATGCCTTCAAGCAGTATATCGAGCCGATCGCCGATACCCTGGGTGCCGCCATGGGCGCCTCGCGCGCTGCGGTCGATGCGGGCTACGCCCCGAACGACTGGCAGGTGGGTCAGACCGGCAAGGTGGTGGCGCCCGACCTCTACATCGCGGTGGGAATTTCAGGCGCCATTCAGCACCTGGCCGGCATGAAGGACTCCAAGGTGATCGTGGCGATCAACAAGGACGAGGAGGCCCCGATCTTCCAGGTGGCCGATTACGGCCTCGTCGGCGACCTCTTCACCATCCTCCCTGAACTGAAGGAGGAGTTGACCAAAGCCGGTCAATAAGGTCAGGAATAGTGACGGACCGGGCGGAACCTCCGCCCGGCCGTTGTGACGGTTGGATGCAGGCAGCGGATCGATGGGCATTGAGATCAAGACGGTTGGCGTGATCGGCGCGGGACAGATGGGCAGCGGCATCGCCCATGTCTGCTCGCTTGCAGGTTTCAACGTCCGCCTCAATGACCTCTCGGAAGAGCGGATCAATACGGGCCTGGCCACGATCAACGGCAACATGGCCCGGAAGGTCTCGAAGGGCACCATCTCGGAGTCCGACCGGCAGGCGGCGCTCGAGCGCATCAAGCCTGCCCGCACCTACGACGATCTGGGCGCCTGCGATATCGTCATCGAGGCCGCGACCGAGAACGAGGAGGTGAAGCGCAAGATCTTCACCAATCTATGCCCGTCGCTCCGGCCCGACGCCATGGTCGCCACGAACACCTCGTCGATCTCCATCACGAGGCTCGCGGCCGCCACGGATCGCCCCGAGAAGTTCATCGGCATTCATTTCATGAATCCGGTGCCGGTGATGCAGCTCGTCGAGTTGATCCGCGGCATTGCCACCGACGACGCCACCTACGAGTCGTCCAAGGAATTCATCCACAAGCTCGGCAAGACCTCGACGGCCGCCGAGGACTTCCCGGCCTTCATCGTCAACCGCATCCTCCTGCCGATGATCAACGAGGCGATCTACACCCTCTACGAGGGCGTGGGTTCGGTGGAGGCCATCGACACGGCCATGCGGCTCGGCGCCAACCATCCCATGGGCCCGCTCCAGCTCGCCGACTTCATCGGCCTCGACACCTGCCTGTCGATCATGCAGGTGCTGCACGAGGGCCTGGCCGATTCCAAATACCGCCCCTGCCCGCTTCTGGTGAAATATGTCGAGGCCGGCTGGCTCGGCCGGAAGACGAAGCGCGGCTTCTACGACTACCGGGGCGAGAAGCCGCTTCCGACCCGCTAGACGTTCTATGGCGTGCCCAAAGCATCGGACCCAATAGTGGACCTGCACTTATGGGACCAATCTGATGCTCAATGCTTCAAGCAGCGCATCCACATCCCTGTGGGTGCGTCACAGACGTCTGAGCCTTTGATCTTCACAACAGCGTCACACTCCCTATAGTCTAATCATACGGGAATGAGTCTTCTCTTATCCGAAGAGGAGGTGAGGTGACGATACACGTCCAACCTGTTGTGCGACCGGAGGCCTGCCCGGCCCTCGTCCTCAATGCCGACTACCGGCCTTTGAGTTACTATCCCCTGTCGATCTGGTGCTGGCAGGATGCGATCAAGGCGGTCTTCCTTGACCGGGTCAATATCGTGTCGGAATATGACAAGGTCGTGCGAAGTCCGACCTTCGAGTTTCGTCTCCCCTCGGTCATCTCCTTAAAAACCTACGTCAAGCCGTCCCGGCACCCGGCCTTCACCCGCTTCAACGTCTTCCTGCGCGACCGTTTCAGCTGCCAATATTGCGGCATTCGCGAGGACCTCACCTTCGATCACGTCATCCCCCGATCCAAAGGTGGGCAGACCACCTGGGAAAACGTCGTCGCCGCCTGCGCGCCCTGCAACCTCAAGAAGGGGGACAAGCTGCCCCGCGAGGTTGAGATGTGGCCCCGCCAGAGCCCCTTCGCCCCTACGATCCACGACCTGCATTCCAACGGCCGCCTCTTCCCGCCGAACTATCTCCACGACAGCTGGATGGACTATCTCTACTGGGACAGCGAACTGGAGCCGTAAGGTGTTGGCGGTGGATGCCAGAAGCAGTTCCTGACCGCGAAGTTCCTGGCTCATGCGATGTATCTGGGAATCCGGAGCCCCTAACGACTTGTCCGATCCTCATCTGGCTTGGAGAGGGTTCTCTGGGGGAGAGAATGGCTGGATCCAAGGGGACATTCTCCTTGACCTCATCCAGAGTGGGCAGATCGCTCAAGCGCGTGCTCCAAAGCCGAGAGGCTTAATCGAGAGAGTTCTGAGCATCTTCGAAGAGCCTCAGTCGGGATTCGTCGTCACCTTCAGTCCACGCTTGATGGTCTTGAGGGCAATCAGGCTCTTGTACTTGCGCACGACAGGCTGCTCCGTCATCAGCCTCTCGATAAAGGAGTTATAGCTGTCGAGGTCACGAGCGGAGACCAGGAGCGCGTAGTCCGCATCGCCCGTAACGTACCAGCACGACTGCACCTCTGGCGCCTCGACGACCCAGCGCTGGAAGCCTTCCAGGGCGCTGCGGCGCTCGTTGTCGATCTCCACCTCGACCAGAACCGTCACGGTTTGCCCCACCAACCGGGGCTCCACCAAGGCAACAACCTTCTCGATCACGCCATCCCTCTTGAGGCGCGACACCCGCCGCTGCACGGCGGAAGCCGACAGGCCCACCCTGCCGGCAATCGCCTCACCTGGCATTTCGGCATCCTCCTGAACCAAGTCGAGAATGCGGAGGTCGAAACCGTCGAGATCAGCCATGCGGAAATCCTGCATAAGATAGGCATTCAACGCAGGAATACAGCACAAAAACCCTGAAAGTCGCGGCCATCCTGCGCAAAAGCCTGCTAAGGTTATTGCATGAACATTACAAACCTGTCACCCGCCCGGATCGCCGGGGCTCTGCGCCTGATCGATCCGATCTTCCTTGGCTCCGCCCTGCGAACCTCGCCGGATCTCGATCGGCATCTCGGCCTGTCGCTGTGGCTGAAGGACGAGACCGAGAACCCGATCCGCAGCTTCAAGGGCCGCGGCACGGGCGTGCTCGTCAATCGCGAGTTGAGCGAAGCCACCACCCTGGTCGCGGCCTCGGCCGGCAACTTCGGCCAGGGACTCGCCCACGCGGCTGTCCGGGCTGGACACCGGGTCGTCATCTTCGCCGCCCAGACGGCGAGCCCGCTCAAGATCAAGGCCATGCAGCAACTCGGAGCCGAGGTCGTCCTCTGGGGGCGGGATCTCGATGCCGCCAAGGCCAAGGCGTGGGCCTTCGCAGCCGAACAGGGCGTCCGCTTCGTCGAGGACGGGGCGGAGCCCGCCATCGCCGAGGGGGCGGGAACGATCGCGCTGGAGATCGCGGACGCACTGCCTGCGCTCGACGCCGTGTTCATCCCGCTGGGGAACGGCGCGCTCGCGACTGGCATGGGGTGCTGGCTCAAGCATCGATCACCGCGAACCCGGATCATCGCGGTCGCGGCCGAGGGCGCGCCCTGCATGGCGCACTCCTTCGCGGCAGGCCAACCGCTGGAGACGCAGGCCGTCGACACAATCGCCGACGGCATCGCCGTCCGGGTTCCGGTGCCCTTTGCCGTCACATGCATGCCGGACACCATCGACGATGTGGTGCTCGTCACCGACGAACTGATCTTTGAGGCCATGAGGCTGGTCCGGCGGCATCTCGGACGCATCGTCGAGCCAGCGGGCGCCGCAGGCCTCGCCGGATTGATCCGGCACCGGCAGGACTACTCAGGTGCCCGTGTGGCCACCGTCCTGTGCGGGGCGAACCTGACACCGGAGCAGATCGCAGCCTGGCTCCCTCCAGACTAGCCCTCAGCGACGCCTCTCCCTATCAGCCCCACGCCAGTGGAGACATCCCCGATGGCCCTTGCCTGCCGAAATGGTCAGCCACCCTGCCCTCGCGTTCACCACAGGCGCTCCTGCTGAGATCATGACGGCCTGCTTCGAGAGCCATGTCGTGCCCTACACGTCGGCGGCCAGGCCGTGTTCTTCAATCTGCTGGTCGTCCCGGTCGGAAGGTGTTCTGAACCTGTATTCGTGTTTACCAATCCCGTCGACTCGAAGCATTTGCGACCGGACATGGATCAGGGCGCAGCCGCAAGTTTCGATGGGCTATACCTTTTGTGGCGGCCTATGTTCTGACGGCTAGGCAAAGTAGTTTTTGCCGGCCGCTGCCCTCGCGGCGAAGGCCGCAAGCGCCAGCGAGATCAGCACGTTCCATCCCGCCAGCGACAAACCCAGGAAGCGCCAGGCGGCCTCCGTGCAGCTGACCACGCGGGTGTTCTGCAGCTGGTTCAGGAAATCGCCCACATTGCCCGCACCCTGGCCTGCTCCGCCCCCGCAATCGCTCGGGCCGGCGAACACACCCCACTCGACGCCGGAATGATAGGCCCCAAGCCCCGCGCTTACGAGGAAGGTCAGGGCGAGAAGCCACAGACCTGCCCTGGTCCAGCGCGGCGGCAGGAAGGCCGCTGCAACCGCGAGCGGAATGGCGATGTAGTAGGGATTACGCTGGGTGAGGCAGAGCTTGCAGGGCACATAGCCGAAGACGTGTTCGAACACGAGCGCCCCGCCGACGGTGGCCGCGGCCCCCAGGGCAACGGCCAGGGCGGCTTGGCGCATGGAGAGAGCAAGACGCATCGGTCCTCTCCTCAGAACATGTAGCGGAACGCCACGAATCCGCCGACCAGGGCGACGATCCCCACTCCCGCCACTAGGTTAAAGTTGTTGTCGATGATTGCCTTGATGCGGGGCCCGAACTGGCTCATCAGCAGTGCCACGAGGAAGAACCGGGCGCCGCGGGTCAGGATCGACAGCGCGATGAACCAGCCCAGATGATAGCCCGCAAAGCCCGACGTGATGGTCACGAGCTTGTAAGGAATCGGGGTTAGGCCCTTCAGCAGGATCACCCAGTGGCCGTAATCGGCATAGGCGTGCCGGAACGTCTCCGCTCCCTCGTCGAGGCCGTAGAGCTGGAATAGCCACGCCCCGACAGAATCGTAGAGCCCCAATCCAATGAAATACCCCAGGACACCGCCGAGAACCGAGGCAATCGTGCAGATCAGGGCATAGGACCAGGCCTTGTCCGGCCGCGCCAGCATCATGGGCACGAGCATCACATCCGGTGGGACCGGGAAGAAGGAGCTTTCCGCGAAGGACACGGCTGCCAGCGCATAGGGGGCTGAAGGCCGCGCCGCAAGGGAGAGGGTCCAATCGTAGAGGCGTCTGAGCATAGGGTTCCGACCGGTTTGAGGGGCCCACCGCCCCGCGCCCTTTGAGCACAAGGCGCTCCGAAAGGCGAGAGGCTGGTTATGCGGCGTCCCTTCACATCTGGCACATTGACCAGCCTTCATGCCTCATGGTACGTCGCAGGTCCTTGCCCCTGTGGCGGAATTGGTAGACGCGCTCGACTCAAAATCGAGTTCCGCAAGGAGTGCTGGTTCGATCCCGGCCAGGGGCACCATCGCCTTTAGATCGCATTGTTTTTCCTCGTGTTTTTCGGGGTATTTGTCCCACTATCTTCAACCGAGCCCAAAAGTGGGACAATCTCGTTCTCGGTTTGGCGCGGCACCATCAGGTGCGCGGCATCTCCAGCAAGCCGCTTCCGGTTCGCTTTGCGGGTGTAGTGCGAGGCCATCTTCATGTCGGACCAGCCATAGATCGCCATGAGCTGAGCCTCGGATGCGCCGTTCTCGGCCGCGATCGTAGCGCCGGCCTTCCGCAGTCCGTGCGGCGAGCAATGCGGCAGGCCGGCTTCAGTGCACCAGTCGCGGAAGCGGTTGCCGAAGCTGTCGCCGCTCGACCAGGCGCGGCCGTGATCCGAGATCATGAACGTCAGATCGCCCTTCTCAGGGGTGGCGTCGATGACCTCCTGCAACTCAGGCAGTACCGGGATCTCGACTTCAACATGCTTCCGAAGGCGGTTCTTGAAGACACGGAACTTCAGTTGCCCATCCCGCACATGCTGCCGCCCAAGTCCCACGACGTCAGAGCGTCGGGCGCCGGTATAGAGCAGGAGTGCGAGCGCCAGGCGGGCCTTTGTGCCAATGGGGTGCCGAGCCTCGTACTGGCGCACCTCCTCAATGGTCCATGTATGCCAGCCCTCGGGGTTTCGGCTCCGTAGCTTGTCTACGCCAGTGGTAGGATCAGAGGTGACGTACTCGTATTTGAGCGCGTAGGCGAACAGACCACGCAGGGCCTTCAGGAAGTCATTGGCTGCTTCCGGCTTCTCGCGCCTGCGATCCATAGCCTTCCGGATCACCTTTGAAGTGATATTCTTGATCGGCTCGTCACCGGCCTTCTCGCACATAGCCTCCAGCTCGCGCCGGCGGACCTGCCGGGTGCGGGGTGCTGGGCAGCGGTCGAGGAAATAGGCGGAGCCAAGATATTCCTCCACGAGCCAGCGAACGGTGTCAGGCTTGGCCTTGCCCCGCTTTGCTGATGGCTCCGATTGGAGCTTGCCATCTAAGGCAAGGCGGTACGCCTCCATGAATGGCTCTGAGAAAGGTATGCCTTTCAGCCTGATCTTCTTCTGGCCAGGGCGCCGGAAATAGATCCTTGGATTGCCGTGGCGGTCCACGTCTTCGGTGCAGTACTTTGGCAATCTGCGGGGCATGTCAGAGCTCGATCTCGCGGCCATGAGCGGCCTCCTCGGGATCGGAAATCAGATCCGCAGCTATGTCCAGTTTGCGAATGTCCCAACGAACGCAGCCATCGATCCGGCATGGTTTTGGCATCCGTCCGTCAGCAACCATCTGATCGAATTTTGTAGGACTGACATCGAGGTAGAAGGCCGCATCTTCCCGGCGAAGGAGCCGTCGCGGTCTGACGTCGAACCGCGCATGACTTATCGGAGTGCACTTTGCATCGCGCATTAGACGACTACTCCTCGTTGCGCAGGTAGCCCGTGCAGACGCCTCGTGCATACTCGTCGATCTTATTCAGGTGGATAATCGTCGGCGCTGTTGGCACAGGGTAGCCATGAGAGAAGAGATCATCAGGGCTGAATTGAAAGCCGCCCTTCCCCAACTGTACCGGGATCACTCGGGCAGCCTCCCCACTGTAATGGATGAGCATCGTGAATAGGGGCGGCTGGAACAGCTCACACGGATCGCGCGGGCAATCCCCTACTCCGTTCCATCCCTCTCCGATGTAGGTCCACTCCTGAGCGGACTTATAGGCATTCTCGACGTCGACGCCTTTGCGCACCAAGGCGGCAGCGGCGGAGAGTGAGAGGACGGTGCGTAGTGTAAGCAGGCGCGGCACCCCCGGCTTGTCCGGCATGAAGCTGGCATCCAGTGAGTGAAGCTTGATCCGGTCGCGCTGGAACCACATGCGCATGGTCCCTGCTTCGATAAGAGCGGCTTGGGCCGCAACTGCGATCGGAAAAAACGGAGTGTCCCAGTTCAGGGGGTCTTTGAGGTTTATCATCATGGGAACCTTATACACCTGTACAAGCTAGACTTGCAACAGGTGTATAAGGTTCCCGTTGTGGATAACTCAGGGCAGAAGCTCCCGAAGGTCAGCCTTGATTGAGGCCAGCATCCGCATGTCTCGCTGATTGTTCCAATCAGAATTGTCGAAATAGTATTCCAAGGCTTCAAGCTTCATGAAGACCTGGTGCGCCAGATCGGCCGGCCTTGACCAGAGCGCACGCAGGCATTCGGCCTCTTTGTCGCCCAGAGCATCAACCTCCTCATCCGTCATTGTTTGGTGGTCTGCATTGATCCGGCCGCGCGCTTCAAGCCAGCCACCGTAGGCGTCTTGGAAGTCTTGCCACGTGTCTGCGTTGTGCGTCTTGGCAGGGCGAGAGGCAAAGTTCTTCTGTTCGCGAACCACCTTCATGGCGCGTTGCTCCGTTCTGAATATCTTTGTGGTTAATCCGATGTAACTGATGTAAGTGCTAGCAACCAACCCTTAACCATGTCAATGCTGTATTTGCTATCAGTTATGTAACTGGCTGCGATGCGTGCTATTGCACCTCCTATGAAAGGGGGTGCCCATGCCAAGGGAAAAGGTCATGTCGGATAAGAGGATCGTTCTGAGTGTCACGCCAGAACTGAAGGAATGGATCAGCGAGTTCAGGTTCGCGAAAAAGATCCCTACAGAGGCAGAGGCAATGCGGCTGCTTTTTGAGCAGGCTCTCGAGGCGTCGGGGACCCCGCGTCCGGGTAAGGCGAAGACAAAGAAGTAATCACAGCATGGACACTGCCGACTGGGCTCTTGTCGTTAGCCTCCTCTCCTTCGCTGTTTCGCTGTCCGGGTTCGTTTGGAACGTCTGGTCGAAGTTTATCTACCCGAAGCCAAACGTGCAGGTGAGTTTTGGCATCTTCGAAGCCTGGGGGGATGAGGGAAAGACAGATACGGCGCTTCGCCTCTCAGCCGTGAACCATGGCCCGATCGAAGTGACGCTCAAGGGCAACGCCATCCGAATTGAAAACGGCTTGTTTAAGTACCGTCATGCTCTGCTTAATCCGCTTGATAGGTGGCCAGCGCCTGCGCCCACGACCAGCGGGCCCTTCAGTGGTGGCCTTCCCAAGAAGCTCGCGTTGGGTGAAGAATTCGCTCTCTACTTCGTGTACCCACACGAAACATTCATCAAAGAGAAAGTTCTCGACGTCGGCTTTTATGACTCCTTCAGCCGCAATCATTGGGCGCCAAGGAAGAACGTTCGGAAGGTTCGAGAGAGTCTGATCCTTAAGGCCGATTGAGTCGCCCCCCAAATTCGGGGAGCAATCACCCTCAAACCCAAGCGCCATAAGAGTTTGAGGCTAGTGACTCATTTTGATGAAATCCCTTTAACTGCAAGGGAGCATGCCCGTTGCTCTCGACTCTGGCGGATCTTTCCTCAAGAATGAGGGAAAGCCGGAACCCCAACTGGATGAAGGAGCCTTACAATGGCAACAACTGTGTACTTCGAAGAAGAAATCAGCGACAAAAAAGAAAAATCCGCAAAGATTGACCTAGAATTTGGAAGATCGTCCTTCTACGGCGAGAACCTCATGTACATCATGGTGGATGGCAAAAATGTTATTCTCGATGAGAAGACCGGTCGCGAAATCTACGACTCGATGCGCAAACTTGGAATATATCTTGGGTATGAGAAGGACTGGGAGTAGCCTCAGCCTCCTTAACTCCTCACATGCAAAAGGCCGGGCAGCCTTGCGAGATGATCCCGGCCTTAACCAACCGAGAACCTATGTCGATGTGCTCCTATGGCTCGTAGACCCAGACCGACGAGCGCCTGGCTCGTGACATGGGAGGGCGCAGATCCTGATCATCCCGATTATGGATCTGTCGTAGCGGTGTTGAATTTCCGATACACCGCTCGAAAGGTCGCCATCACCATAGAACACCTTTTCATGGTCCTTTCTGGCTACACAGACGGCGAAAAGCTCGCATATGCCCGCAAGCCAGGAAATAACCCATATCCCGCCGAGACTGACCGCTTCAGTCGCATCACGTGCGGACCTAATCCATGGCTCTATGGTCGAATGGTCTCCAATCTGAGAGAAGAGGCCGGCGAACTGAAGTGGGACGAGCCACTGTCCCCACGAGAGAGAATGGCGAAGTTTCCGCATCTAGAATAAGCGCGCCAAGATCTCTCCAGCCCTCTCCGCTCCATAGATCTGCTCGGACGCTTATATATTGCTCCGAACGTGAAAATAGAGGAACGTAGCACTAAGCTGACGGCACGAACTCTCGCTGAGCGGAGGAGATCGCAATGCTGAGGATTCTACAGGCGGGGCTCTTGGGAGCCGGCCTAATTGGCTTGGCGGTTCCAGCATTTGCTGACTTAAAGTCAGACCTCGCGCAGCAGTTCAATGCCGACGCGAGGTATTTCATAATAAATTTGCCGCCTAGGCCGGGCGGTTGGCCTGGCTCTATTTACACCTCTGATATGCGCTTCGCCGTAGAGCGGGGTGCTGGAGACGATCCAAAACTCGAACGAGGCCCGACCTTTGATCTTGCCGCTAGTCTGAGCCTTGAGCTAACCGGCAAGGCAGATGCTGGAGTTGCTCGGTTGTTCGGGCTTTCCGCCGCCGCATCGAGTACTGCGGCAGCCGCTGTCACCTTTAAGCAGACTCGAATTTATGATCTGACACTTCCCCAGATTCGAGATCGGGTAATGGCGCTCCCCGAGGATCAGCGGCGGCCGCCTGGACCAGTGGTTGTGTACCGAGCTTACGAAGGAGTCCCTACTCTGACTTTAGCTCGGCGCAAAGAAGCGAATTCTGAAGCTTGGGCTACACTTAAAAAGGGCCTTGCTGAAGCTGGATTTGCGGCCGCCGCGGCCGCTGGCGACAGCATCACAATTCAGAGCACAGATCGCGTCCTTTTTGCATTCGAGATTGCGCGAGTTGTTGACGTTGGGATCTTGGCCAATGGGCCGGCTAAAGGCCTAGATACGGTGAGCGTCGGCACTCTGTTGAGCGTCCCTTACGGAAGTAGTCCCGCGACTGCATGTGTCCCTAACACCTCAAATCCAGCAGGTAATATAGTAACGGGTGTTCATAGCACGACAACAGGAAACTGCAGCGCGGCTATTAGTACAGTAGGCAATATTTTAACACCCGGTACTACTATCGAACTTACGCCTAGCCGGTTTTGGGGCTTGGAGCGTGTACTTGCCGAGTCTTTTGAGCAGATGCATCCAACGCCGGCTCCAACTCCATAGCTGCTGCATCTCTGGTTCTGTTGATTGCCGATTTACTCAACAACAGATCAACTAAAGGTTAGCGGTTCTTAGGCTCTATTGCTTTTGTGGCCATAGCGTCTGTAGCTCCTCGCTAATGTCTGGAATGTCTGCCAGGGCCGTGTTCTGCGCCCTCTTGGCCACCCAGTACTCCTGCCAAGCCTGCCGTCTCTGCTCGGGTGTTGCTACCCGGCTGTATCTGCCGCCCCTCCAGTTGCCGTTGCGCTCGCCGCACGGAGCGCCGCTGCCAGGCGCACCACCATGAAGCCGGCACCTGACCCCACCCCGAACCGGAGAACGGCAGCACGTAGCCCCGGAGCGGGTTTGTGCGCCACATTGGCGGGCTTCAGGGTCGTTCATGGGGTTGATCCGAAATTGATTCTGAAATTTGCGGCATCGCGTGTTTTTGGATGGGCGCCGGTCCGGGGCTGAAAGCCTCTGGACTTTTGACCTCCCCCAGGCTTATTGCCGCTCATCTGCCCGAGTCCGTGTGAGGTCATCCTTGAACAAGACCAAGTTACAGTGCCTTGTCTTGGCCTGCCTGTTTTCATCCTGCGCTATGGTCCCAGCCCATGCCGACATTCTCGCAACGGAATTATTGGATCGCGTCAAGAAGGGCGATGTGACAGCCCGTTATTACTTACGCGGTATCACAGAAGGAATTAGCTGGTACAACACAGCGATCGGCCGCAATGACGGTGCCCTCTTCTGCGAACCACCAAACCTTGCAATCACCCAGGAGCAGTATATCGACATCATGGAGCGATATCTTGAGGCCAATCCAAGCCTGAAGAAGATGGGCTTTGCCGGCACCATCCTTATCCGTGCCCTCAAAGATACGTTTCCTTGCCGAGCTAGGTAATCGGCCATCCGTCTTCTTTTACTGCCTGAAGCCTGCCTCGCTCTTCCCTTTGCTTGTGCCTGTCGTGATGAGATTTGGATATGTGAGCGCTGGTCCTGCGTATCGCCTCCACAGGACCAGCGCCGAGGCTCGCGGCGAGGGACATTCGTTCGCGAGCCAAGCTCATTAGGTCACGAGACCGAAGTCGCCGTAGGTCAGCGCCTTAGCCTGCTTCACAGCGAGACCGATACGCTCCTCAGCCAGGACCGCCACAAGGTTTCGGACGAAGAAGTCAGCGTGCTCAGTGCTCACCTCCACGCGAGGTGCCCAGCGGTCGTAGAGGGTAGCCGCAGCCTGAAAGTTGCCGACCAGGAATTTGTCGATGGTCATGGCAGGCGTGGCGACCACTGGCAGACCAAAGAGAACAGGAGCAACATTGCTGCCCGGATCTCCGAGGATGTACTTGCCGTCACCATCCTTCAGGAGGCGCATGCGCATCCAGTCCGAGGGATGGACCACGATGCCGTCCGCAGGCAGATCAGCGAGGGCGTTCTGCAGGATGGCAAGCCCGATGGTGTCGATCAGGTTCGGGCTAGTGACAGCAAACGGGGCAGAGAAGGCCGTAGCCTGTGTCACCATCCCGAGCAGGTTCTGGCCGGTGCCGGAGCCGTAGAGAAGCTGCTGCTCTTCCTTCAGCTCGAGGCCGTATCGCAGTTCCGTATCGATCAGACCCATGAGTTGAGGGGCATCATCGAGGATCTGGCGCGTGGCAGGTACCCAATGAGCGATGGTCCGGATCGGGGTCGACACAATATCGAAGCCATAGGCGCTCTCAGGCTTCAGAGCGCCTTCCGCAACCACATCTGCATTGTTCGTGCGTTCCGTCTGCTGAGGGTACTCGACACTGCCGCTGGACACGCCAATGGTCGGAAGCAGATTGCGTATCGTCATCCGACGCCGGGGCATGGCCACCAAGGTATCGCGCTGCGCGGGCGCAAGTGCACCGCCGCTACCCTCGGCCGATGTGATGGTGCTCTTCACCTCAAGCCGGAACCGGCCAGGGCGAGAATGTTCATTCGCGAAGTTCTTCAGCTCGGGAGCATCCACGAACTGCTGGCCCCAGGTCTGAGGAGCGGCTGGCTCGCCGCCGTAGTGGCGCCCACGAGCCATCTTCTGTTCCATCTCGTCGAGACGCGCTTCCGTCCCGGCGAGCTTCTGGTTCGCCTTTTCAAGGATCGTGCGCACCTGGTCGGTGTGCTCCTGGAAGAGTTGCGAGATTGCCTTGGTATCCATGTTCAAAGTCCTTTCAGTGCCAGCGTTGCGCGTTGGACGCGCTTGGCCAGCTCTTCGATGTCGGGGTTGGGTTGTTCGCCTTCGTCGTCGCTCAGTGCCGACCAGCCGCCAGACAGGAGCTTCTTCACCGCCCGTCCGGGCAGGTGATCTCGAAGGATGCTTTCAAGCTCGGCTCGCGAGCTGAAGGATTTGACGGCAGTAATCGCGGCCTGCCGTTGCGCGGCAATTGAGACGATGCTGATCTCTTTCAGATCAATCGCCTTCAAGGTCCGGGTGCCGTCCGTGTTGTAGGTGTAGCCGTCTGGGTAGATCGAATAGCCGATCGAGAGGCCACGCACGTCGCCGGCCTTCACGTGAGCATGAGCCCGCTTGCCTGCGTCGGTTTCAAGATTGAGCTGGCCACGGACGAAGAGCCCCTTGTCGGTCTCTTTCATCTCCGTCCAGCGGCCGATAGGCTCACGAATATCGTGAGCCCAGAGCATGACAGGCAACGTGCCTTCCTGCGCATGCTGCGCGAGGGTCTTCTGATACGCGCCCTTCGCGATCAGATCCCCGTATGAGTCAGGCTCATTCAGATAGAGGCTTGCCAGGCCTTCAATCACGCCGGTTTCGACTTTGTCGCCTGCGAGCTTCAGCTCAAGCGCCGGCGAGGCATGGAGATAGTTGGTTAACAGATCGTGTTTTGTATGAAGCGTCATCGTGCACCTTCGGCAGGCATCAAAGCAAAGGGCCTGTAAGACCCGTTTTGGCTCTGAGCAGCGCGCCAGGCGCATGCCGTAGAGGTGTCACTGATGGGATGCAGCGCGAAGCATACAGGCCCGATGACAGTCCTATAACTAGCATGCGCCCTGCGCAGTTTCAATGTTTCGGATGGCTTTCCACAGCGTCAGCACGTGCGCCGAGGTTCATGGCGAGCATGTAAAGCTCGCGACCGGTTTCGCGGTCGCCCTGCACATGCGTGAGGCTGCCGACGCCAACAGAGATGAAGGCGGTCGCGAGTTCTTTCGGATCGTGGCCTCGCGCCTCAAGGTTCATGCGGGTTTGCGTGAGCAGGACCAGGGCATCCTCTCCGAGGCCTGCCCCCTTCCTGTCGATCCGGTCGGCAATCTTGCGCAGCTCAGCGGCCACCTTCTCGGCCCCAGCGATTTTGATCAGAGTCTGTATGCCGGTTTCGAGCATCGCCTCAGCGATCGTGTCAGGCCGATCGCCATGGGCTTCCAACAAAGCGCCCGTGTTCGAAAACTCGCCTACGAGGCGGCGGAAGGTCTGCTTGGTCTCGTTTTGCATATTAGGCCTCTCAGAACGTTGATTTGGCTTTTTGCGAAATTTGGAGTGAGCACCGGTCCCGCAGCCGAGGGCAGGAAGCTTCCGGATACCCCCTATGCGAAATCTGCGGGATTTCGTGTTTTTGGATGGGCAGCGGTCCGAGTTTGGCAGGGGTGCAAGTTCTTCTGCCCCCCGGTAACAGCGGTAACGGTGGTAACGGTGAGCGAGACGGATCAATCATAATCGTCCCCACCGTCGCGATATGACCGGTAACTGTTACGGGTGTGACCAGTGTTACTGGGGTATATGTACCTGCCGTACCCAGCCCGCTCGATCTCCCGGTCCGCCACCATCTTGAGGAGGAGCCTGCGAACGTTGCCGTCCTTCATGCCGGCGGCTGCGGCTAGATCGGTCGGACCCATGGCGCAACCAGCGTCTTTCAATACCTTCAGGATCGCATTGCGCTCTCCGGATCTCCGCACGTCATCTGCGCCACCCAAGACCGTCCAATGCCCGGTTGAGCGATCGAATGAGAGCGCTGTCTCGATCTCCTCGATGTCACGGCCGCGGCCGTAGAGCGTCGTTCCCTGGCTGTCTCTCGTCAGGACCAGAGTAGCGTCAGCCGTGCCGCTCAGGCCTGTCGAGCCGCTCAGGCAATCGAAGGGGTCTTCTGCCTCTGCCTTCCGGGTGTGGTGAACCACGATGATGGCGATGCCGTACTCGGCTGCTAATGACTGCAGGCTCTCAAGTGAGCGCACGTCATAGTCATAGATGCCCTCGTTGTTCTTCTGAGCCGGACGGACCTTGTTGAGCACGTCAACGATGATCAACCGAGGGTTCGGCACACTCCGGACCCAGAGCCGGAGATCATCGATCAGCCCTTGGTCGAGCCGCTGGCAGGTCAGGTCCAGATAGAGGCGCGCGGGCTTCTCGCCTTCGGGCAGGAGTTGGTTGAGGCGGCGCTGCAGGCGCCGTTCATTATCCTCGAGAGCTAGGTACAGAACGTCGCCTTCTTCGACCGGCACAGAGCCAAGGGCATAGCCGCCCGTTGCCACAGCAATGGCACAGCCAAGGATGAGCCAGGACTTGCCAAGCTTCGGCTTGCCGCCGAGGAGGGTGAGCCCCTCGGCGATGTAGCCTGGAATGATGTAGCGAACGTCTGGGAGCTCTTTCTCCATCAGATCGGCGGCCGACATCTGGCCTAGCCGGCGACGAGGCGCTCTCTCGGCGGATCGAGCTTGTTCAAGCTGCATGAGACTGCGCCCAGCTTTGCTTCATGTTATGGAGGTCTTTGCCGTGGCCTGCGGCCGCTTTTGTGCAGGCGATGAGGCAGCGAAGGGCATAGAGCGCCCCTGCCACGTTCCCGGCTTCAGCGTATCGAGATGCCATTTCGGCATGGAAGGCAGCCCCGGCTGCAGTAGCGGAGAGCTCGTGCAGGAGCATCTCAGGGGTGCCGTGGGAGATGTGATCGCTCATCGCGCCACCTCCCAGCCGAAGATGCCGCCAGCATCGTTGTAGCAGGGCACCAGCCGGACACTTGTCAGGCAGGGGACGTTTGCTCTAAGTTGAGCGGAAGAGGTTTTAGCCAGCCTCGTGACCAGATTACCGCCGCCGTTCCGGGGACCAGCCGGTGCGGCGGTTTTCTTTTGGCGGGCAGGAGCAGCCTTCGCCGGTGGGACAATCGAGGCAAAAAGCCTTGGAACTGCGTGGAACGTTTCGACTGTCCCACTCCTCGTAAGCCTTTGATTTCCCTTAACTGACTTGGCCCGGCCAGGGGCACCACTGACCTTTCAGTGGCACGGCAGAACGCCGACGCAAACTCAGAAATCCGAAAACGTTGAGCCGCACCGATCTTGGGGTTGCGCTGCGCGTGGCTGCCGCCTGCTCATCTCACTGGATTATCGCTTTCGGGCTACCTCATCTTCAGCGTTGCACAGGCGGCTACGTTTGGAACAAATGCCCGCGCTGGGGATGCCGGATGCGAATGGGACCTTGGAAGTGACCATGGCGCATCAAGAACGCAGTCAATCCAAGCCGGGAGGGGCATATCATGGAGTATGAAATCGAAGCAGTGGCGCGCGCGTTGTATTCTGCCGAAGATGACGCTCATGTGTGGGAGCATGAGCCGGAGATCCTCAAGGAAGAATTCCGTGAGCATGCCCAGATTGCCCTGGCGTTGCTGGCACAGCACCGCAGGCAGGAGTGGTATGACAGGCAGGCCGTTGCCTTTCCTTACGCCGCCTAAGCCTTTTCACGATTCCGCCCGCTTGCTTTCAACGCTTCAGACGAGCGGGCATCATCGTTTCCACGATGAGAACGCCCGCGGCTCACTCAAGCCGCGGGCGCCCAACTTCGGAAGCGTTGTCGCTGGGCTGCCGATCAGCCGCGGCGCTCGATCACCGTCACGATGCGACGGGTACGGGGCTCAAGGATCACGACCTGATCGCGCACGACGATGTATTTGCACTCCGGCAGGCCGGTCAGGATGCGCTCAACATTGTCAGGGCAGTCGTAGAGGGTTGTTACCGAAGCCGGAACGGTCGAGCCGACGCTGACGCTGAACTCCACATTGGTGAGCGGCTGCACGTTCACGCTGCTGAACGAACGCGAGATCTGCGTCCGCTGCTCCGAGGTCACGCTGATGTTCCCGGACCCGGACGAGGTCGTGCTGCCCGTGGTGGTGGTGTTCGCCGCGCCGCCTGTGGTGTTGGCCGCGTTGCCCGTGGTGTTCGTGTTGCCGCTCGTGCCGCTGGAGGCCGTGCCGGATGTGTTGCCCTGGGTCGTACCGGATGCCGTACCCTGCTGCGTCGTGCCGGAGGTACCGGACGAACCGGATTGGGCGCTGTCGGTCGTGGTCGAGGTGCCGGAGGAGCCGCCGGTGCTGCCCGAAGCCGAGCCGCTCGATGTCGTTCCGCTCGTCGAGCCGGATGCACCGCCCGTGGTTGAGCCCGAGGCGCCGCCGGACGAACCGCCGGGCGCCATGATCGTGGAGCCGCCCGAGGATCCGCCAGACGCGCCGCCGGAACTGCTGCCGCTCGAGCTACCGCTCGTCTGCGCCATCGCGGCCACGCTCAGGGAAAAAGTCGCTGCTGCTACACCGGCCAGTAAAGTAACACGCATTGGATGAAACCTCCCTATGATGGAGGGCCGACAATGGCCCTCTGTAATGCCTATCAACGGGGGTTTTCAGCTAGGGTTCCGTTCCCATCCCTAAGTGTTGGCAGTGTACATCTGCGGTTCATGAACATGAACGAAAAGCCTTGTAAAACCGGGCTTTTCTGCTCGATGTCCGTAACCGACCAACCTGGATTTCATCTCTGGAGACGCGCGTCGTAGGCGTCGCCTCCGGCCAGCATCGCACAGGTTTGTCAGGGATGAGCCGTACTGTGCAGATGCTCCGGCACGAGCGGCGCAAAAGCCGCGACGACCTTCTCGTAGACAGGTCGCTTGAATGGAATGATCAGCTCCGGCAGGCGGTGCATCTCTTCCCAGCGCCATTCGTCGAATTCGGGCTTGTGGCCGCCTCCGCCCGGCTGATGGATGTTGATCTCGCTGTCATCACCCTCAAACCGGAAGGCGAACCATTTCTGGTTCTGCCCGCGGTAGCGCCCGCGCCAGGCGCGACCCGCCACCATGGTGGGCAGATCATAGGCATACCATTCAGGCGCCTCGGCCAGGAGGCTCACGGAACGGACGCTGGTTTCCTCATAGAGTTCGCGCAGAGCCGCCTGATAGGGTTCCTCGCCAGGATCGATCCCGCCCTGGGGCATCTGCCAGGAATAACCATCGGACGCCGCGTCAGCCTCGGAACGGCGCCGCCCGATGAAGACAAGGTCTTCCTTGTTGATCAGCATCACGCCGACGCAGGAGCGGTAGGGCAGATCCTTTCTGGCCTGTGATCCTCTTGCGCTCCTCATCAGTCACTCACTCCCTTGGTCTCAGAACTCAGATGCGGCCGGTTCTTATTAGTGCCGGTGCTTGGTCATGGTTCCGAAGCAAGAGGAGAGAGTGCCGCTTCACCGGCTCCCACACAAGCCTTTCCGCTAGAGCATCAGACCCAAAAGTGGATTTGCACTTTTGGGACCCATCCGATGCTCCAGTTTCAATTGGCGCATGGTGTGGACCGGACCCAGCGGGCCGCGCCAGCGAAAACCGAGTTCACTTTTCCGCACGATGCGCTGGCCTGTGGATGCCTCAACAGAAATGGGCCCGGAGGATTTGCATCCCGCCGGACCCATTTTGCATTACTGTTTCTCGAACGAAAGGACGATCGCCCTTAGTTCGGATTCGGCGTCGTGGTGTTGGCAGCACCCTTACGGACACCACGCAGCAGGTCGTAAGCGGCGATGAGCTGCTTGTCCTTGCTCGCATCCGGCGGGATGTAGGCGGAGGATCCGCCGCGCTCTTCCTTGTCGCCGCCATTGCTCAGGTGGCCACGCAGACCGGCCTCGCCCTTGGTCTCGTCCTTGCCCTTGAGCTCTTCAGGGATGTCCTGCAGCACCTCGACATCGGGATCGATGCCCTTGGCCTGGATCGAACGGCCGGCCGGGGTGTAGTAGCGCGCGGTCGTCAGGCGCACGGCCCCGTTGCCGCCGAGCGGGATGATGGTCTGAACGGAGCCCTTGCCGAAGGAGCGGGTTCCGAGAACCGTCGCCCGCTTGTGGTCCTGCAGGGCGCCGGCCACGATCTCGGAAGCCGAGGCCGAGCCGCCGTTGACGAGCACCACCAGGGGCTTACCCTTGGTCAGATCGCCGGCCTTGGCGCTGAAGCGCTGGGTGTCCTCGGCGTTCCGGCTGCGGGTCGAGACGATCTCGCCGCGGTCGAGGAACGCGTCCGAAACCATGATGGCCTGATCGAGCAGGCCGCCCGGGTTGTTGCGCAGGTCGATGACGAAGCCCGCCACCTTGTCGGCGCCGATGTCGCTGGTGAGCTTCTCGATGCCGGTGCGCAGGTTCTCGTAGGTCTGCTCGTTGAACTGGGTCACGCGCAGCACGCCGATATCGCCTTCAACGCGGGCCCTCACGGGGCGCACCTTGATGGTCTCGCGGGTCAGCTTCACCACCACCGGATCCTTGGCTTCCTTGCGCTGGATCTTGAGGGTGACGGAGGAATTGACCGGGCCGCGCATCTTGTCGACCGCCTGGTTCAGGTTGAGGCCCTGCACCGGCTCGTCGTTGATGTGGGTGATGATGTCGTTGGCCAGAACGCCGGCCCGGGAGGCCGGGGTCTCGTCGATCGGGGTCACGACCTTGACGAGGCCTTCCTCCATGGTGACCTCGATGCCGAGGCCGCCGAACTCGCCGCGGGTCTGCACCTGCATGTCGCGGAAGCTCTTGGCGTCCATGAAGCTCGAATGCGGGTCCAGAGAGGTCAGCATGCCGTTGATGGCAGCCTCGACCAGCTTGGCCTCTTCAGGCTTTTCGACGTAGTCCGTGCGGACCTTCTCGAAGACGTCTCCGAAAAGGCTCAGCTGACGGTACGTGTCGGCCGAGGCGGCAACCGCGCTCATGCCGGACAGGAGGCTCGTCTGCGACACCATGGTCGCGCTACCCGCACCGATGGCCGCACCGAGAATCAACAGTGATAGTTTGCGCATTATCCGCGAACCTTTTCGCTTTGCGATTTTGCCCACCAGGGACTTGGGTCAATCGAACCGCCGTCTTTCCTGAACTCAACATAGAGGACGGGATTGTTCTTTTCTATGGCGGCGCCGATCAAACTCATGAGAGGAGCCTCTCCCATGGTCGCAACGGGCTCGCCGGCGAGCACGAACTGCCCGACATCGACGTTGATTTGGTCCATACCGGCCAGAAGAATATAGTATCCCCCACCGGCATTGATGATCAAGAGTCGACCATAGGAGCGGAAGGGGCCCGCGAAGGCCACCCAGCCGTCCGCCGGTGATATCACGGTTGCATTCTGCCGCGTCGTGATCGAAATGCCACGCGTCGTTGCGCCGTACCCGTCGGTGGCGCCGAACTCCAGGGTGGTCTCGCCGCTGACGGGGCGCGGCAGCAGGCCCCGGGCTTCCGCGAACGGGATCTTCGGGGCGAGCCGCGCCGGATCCCGGAAGGCCAGCTGGGCAAACTTCTCGCGGGTCTGGCGCTCCTGGGCCTCGGCGGCCTTGCGGGCCTCCTCCGAGGCTCTCTGCGCGCCTGCAATCTCCGCTTCCATACGGTCGATGAGTTCCTTGAGCGTTCCGGCCTGCCGGGCCAGCTCCTCGGCCTTGTGCCGCTCAGCACCTGCGTCGCGCTCCACCTCGGCGATGCGGCCCTGGCGGGCTTCCATGAGGGCGGCGACGCGCTCCTGCTCGCGGTTGAGCGCTGTCAGCTCCCCATTCAGGGTCGTGCGGTCTGCGGTGATCGCCTCCTTCAGGCGCACCAGCTCGGTCAGGTCCGTGGCCAGGATCTCGGCCTCGACCCGCAGTTCGGGAAGAACGGCACCTAGCATGATCGAGGCACGCACCGCCTCGAGCATGTCCTCGGGCCGCACCAGCACCGCTGGAGGCGGGCGGCGGCCCATGCGCTGCAGGGCGGCAAAGACCTCGATGATGACGCCCCGGCGGCTCTGCAGGGAGCGGCGAATGGCCGCCTCGCTGGAGGTCAGGGTCTGAAGCCGCTGCTCCAGGCCGCGAATCCGGTCTTCGGTGCCGCGCACGCGCTCGGCAGTTCCGATCAGCGCGGCGTTCAGCTTAGCTCGGTCCGCCTTGATGGCTTCGATCTCGGCTTCCAGACGGCGGCGGGCCTCGGCATTGGCCGTGATCGCCTCCTCCAGAACCTTCAGATCCTGCTCCCGGCGCGCCTTCTCCTCGGCTGTTTCAACAGGAACTGCCGCAGGCGCAGGCGCGGGCTGCTGCGCCCCGGCGGGGCTCAGGCTGGCGGCTGTCAATGAGGCGGCAAGGCCCAAGACCTTGCGGGAAAAGGATTTGAAACGGAACATCCGGTCAGGAATCATCATGGCCGGCGCGATGATAAGGGTGTCCGGCGATGATTGTCAGGGCCCTATAGAGCTGTTCGGCCACGAGCGCCCGCACAATCTGGTGCGGCATCGTGAGCGCCCCGAAGGAAACCACGAGGTCGGCGCGCTGGCGCAGCTTGGGATCGAGGCCGTCTGGCCCACCGATGACGCAGGCGATTCCGGCGCGGCCCTCGTCCCGCCATTGCCTGATCTTTTCTGCGAAGGCCTCGCTGGAAGGGCTCTTGCCGCGCTCGTCGAAGACGATCAGCACGGAGGAGCCGGCCTTTTCGAGCAAGGCCGCAGCCTCTTCCGCGCGCCGGTCATCGTCACGGCGCGCGCGGCTTTCGGGCAGCTCGACCATGTCGAGCCCGGCCAGGCCCAAGGTCCGGCCCATGCCTTCGACCCGCTGCCTGTATCGCTCGACCAGCTCCCGCTCGGGGCCGCTCTTCAGACGGCCCACGGCCAGCAAGCTCAGTCGCACGATAAGAACCCTATGCTAGCTGGCGCGATCCTGCGGGCGGTCGGCGCCCCACATCTTCTCGAGGTTGTAGAAGCCACGAACCTCAGGACGAAAAACGTGGATCAGCACGTCGCCGGCATCGATGAGCACCCAATCGCAGGCCGGCAGGCCTTCGACGCGCGCGTTTCCGAACCCCTTGTCCTTGAGGTCCTTGATGACGCGCTCGGCGATTGCGCCGACATGACGGTCGGAACGGCCGGAGGTGACGATCATGGTGTCAGCAAGCGAGGTTTTTCCGGCCAGGTCGATCTCGACCGTGTTTTCGGCCTTCATGTCCTCGAGGGAGGCCAGGGCAGCGGCCCGGATATCCTCTGCGGCAGGAGCGTCCGCTCCGGCGAGAGGAGGAAGCGGGTTCATGTCCGCTTCGACGGAAGATAGTCGGTTCAGGTTCAGACCCTTTCTCAGCAGCACGCGGTGGTGCCGACCCTTAAGATAATGCGGGAAGGCCCCATTTTTCAACGTCCCCCGATGGGAGAAGTTCGTCGCAACTGCCGCAGCTGTGTGGATGACAGATGGGAGCGGGGCCCGTGCAGGAATGCCCAGGCAGGCGGCTTCAGGCCCGGCAGGGCGCGGGCATCGGCCTCGTCGATCCGCCCCTTGGCCAGAGCCGCGGCGCTGCGGGAGCGGACCGCCCTAAGGGTCCAGCCAGGACGGTCGATGATGGCCATCGGCATCATCCTGGCGATGCGCCGCCAGCCCCGCCAGCGGTGGAAGCTCGCCAGATTGTCCGCCCCCATGATCCAGACGAACCGGACATTCGGGTAGCGCCGCTTGAGGTAAGACAGGGTATCGACCGTGTAGCGGGCACCGATCTCGTCCTCGAAGGCGGTCACGTCAATGCGGGGATCGTCGGCCACAGCCTGAGCCTCCTCCACCCGCATGACCGTAGTGGCGAGTTCGCCCGTGTCCTTGAGGGGGTTCCCTGGCGTGACGATCCACCAGATCCGGTCAAGCCCGAGCCGTTTCAAGGCCATCTGGCTGACATGGCGGTGCCCGGCATGGGCCGGGTTGAAGGACCCGCCATAGAGGCCGATCCGCATGCCGGGAGCAGCCCGCGGCAGACGGGCCAGGCCGGAGGGCCTGATGCGGAAGCGGGAGGTCGCAGGCTTCACGGACGCGTCTGGCCCGAGCCGCGGATGCGGTACTTGAACGAGGTCAGCTGCTCGACCCCGACGGGTCCGCGGGCATGCATGCGACCCGTAGCAATGCCGATCTCGGCCCCGAAGCCGAACTCGCCGCCATCGGCGAACTGGGTTGAGGCGTTGTGGAGCACGATGGCCGAATCCACTTCGGCCAGGAAGCGCTCGGCAGCGGCCTCGTCGTCCGTCACGATGGAGTCGGTATGGTGGGAACCATAAGATTCGATATGGGCGATGGCCTCATCCAGGCCATCGACAACCCGGACGGAGATGATGGCGTCGAGATATTCGGTGCGCCAATCCTCTTCCGAAGCCGGGGTCACGCGCGGATCGGCGGCCTGCACGGCCTCGTCCCCGCGCACGGCGCAACCGGCATCGAGCAGCATTGCGACGAGCGGCTTGAGATGAGTCGCGGCGCAGGCGCGGTCGACCAGCAGCGTCTCGGCCGAGCCGCACACGCCGGTGCGGCGCAGCTTGGCGTTCAGCACGATGGCCTTGGCCATCTCCAGATCGGCTTCAGCATGCACAAAGACGTGGCAGATGCCCTCCAGGTGCGCGAAGACCGGCACCCGGGCTTCCTCCTGCACCCGCGCCACGAGGCTTTTGCCGCCGCGCGGCACGATCACATCGATAGTGCCGTCGAGTCCCGACAGCATGGCGCCCACCGCGGCCCGGTCACGGGTCGGAACAAGGCGGATGGCGTCAGCGGGCAGGCCCGCCTGCTCGAGCCCCTCGCCCATCGCCTGCGCGATGGCGTGCGATGTGCGGAAGCTCTCCGAGCCCGTGCGCAGGATTGCGGCATTGCCGGCCTTGAGGCACAGTGCACCCGCATCCGCCGTCACGTTGGGACGACTCTCGAAGATCACCCCGACCACCCCGAGCGGCGTCGCCACCCGGTCGATCTCCAGCCCGTTCGGGCGTTCGAAGCGCGCCAGCACGCGCCCGACCGGATCGGGCAGATCGGCGATGCTGTCGACCGCAGCCGCAATAGCCTCAAGCCGCTCAGGGTTCAGCATGAGCCGGTCGATGAAGGAGCCCGGCTGCCCCTTAGCCTTCGCCTCGACGAGATCCTGTTCATTGGCGGTGAGGATCGCATCAGCCCGCGCCCGGATGCGGGCGGCCATGGCGCGCAGCGCGGCATTCTTGTCCTCGGCGGAGGCAAGCGCCACGCGTCGGGCAGCGGCCCGTGCGCGGCGGCCAATCTCGCGCATGAGAGCAGGAACGTCCGCCTCTCCGACCGAAGCCGCGCCTGGCGCGTTGAGATAGTCAGCGAGCACTTCAGAAATCAAGGCGCGAATATCGTCCATGTCCAAGTCCCAGCCCCTGAGCACTCTAAGGGAAATGCCTCATTCGGAACCCATAGCACGGCAGGTGGCCTCAGAGCCAAGCCGCTCCACCGTGCCTGAGATCCGCATCGGAACCTCGGGCTGGCACTATCGGTCCTGGCACGGACCTTTCTACCCGGCGCGTCTGAAGATCAAGGACTTCCTGTCCTACTACGTCCAGCGTTTCGACACGGCGGAGATCAACAACTCCTTTTATCGGCTCCCGACTGAGCAGGCCGTGCGGGCCTGGCACGATTCCACGCCGAAGCGGTTCCTCTTCGCCTGGAAGGCCTCGCGCTTCATCACCCACATGAAACGGCTGAAAGGCATCGAGGAGAGCATCGACCTCGTGTTCGGCCGCATGAACGCTTTGGGCGAAAAGTTTGGCCCGGTCCTGTTTCAGCTGCCGCCCACCTTCAAGGCCGATGCGGAGACGCGGGAACGGGTGGCGCGATGCCTTTCGCTCGTACCGCAAGGACGGCGCTGCGCTTTCGAATTCCGGCACCCGAGCTGGTACGAGGAGACTGCCTTCCGGATCTTGCGCGATCACAACGCAGCCTTGTGCATCTCCGACCATGCGGATGCACCTGCACCCTGGGAGGCCACTGCGGATTTCGTCTATGTGCGAGCCCACGGCACCAATGGCCGCTATGCGGGCAGCTATTCCGCCGAGACGCTGCAGGACTGGACCCGGCGCATTGCCGATTGGCGTAAGGACGAGCGCAGCGTCTATGTGTACTTCGACAACGACATCAAGAGCGCCGCGCCCGGCGACGCGCAGACGCTGCTGCGGCTCCTGGATGAGGATCAGTCGCTGAGGGCCATGTCGTCCCGGTGAACCATCTCGGTGCGGCCGGGATAGCCGAGAATGCCTTCGATTTCGCGGCTCGGGCGGCCGATGATGCGCGCCGCGTCCTCCGCATCATAGGCGACAAGACCGCGGCCGAGCACGCGTTCTTCGCTGCGGATCGTCACCGCATCGCCGCGATGGAACGAGCCCTCGATTCGGCGCACGCCCACCGGCAGCAGGCTCGCGCCGCTCTGAAGCGCACGTGCCGCGCCCTCGTCCACGATGAGCGTGCCGCGCGGCTCGAGCGCGCCTGCGATCCAGGTCTTGCGGGCGGTGGCGGGATTGGATGGCGTGAGGAACCAGGTGCAGCGCCCGCCTTCGGCCACGCGCTTCAGCGGGTTCTTCGTGCGGCCATCCGCGATGATCATGTGCGTGCCGCCGGCCGTTGCGATCTTGCCTGCCTCGACCTTGGTGCGCATGCCGCCCCGCGACAATTCAGAGGCCGCGCCCCCTGCCATGGCTTCGATAGCCGGCGTGATGCGCTCGACCATCGGGATATGCTCGGCCTTCGGATCGGAAGCCGGCGGCGCCGTATAAAGGCCGTCGATATCGGAAAACAGCACCAGAAGGTCGGCGCCGATCATGGTGGCGACGCGGGCCGCCAGGCGGTCGTTGTCGCCATAGCGGATCTCGGAGGTCGCCACCGTGTCGTTCTCGTTGACGACAGGTACGGCGCGCATCTCCAGAAGCTTCAGGGTCGTGGCGCGGGCATTCAGAAAGCGGCGCCGCTGCTCCGTGTCGGAGAGCGTCACCAGGATCTGACCGGCTGTGATGCCGTGATGGGCCAGCACCTCCGACCAGGTGCGGGCCAGCGCGATCTGCCCGACGGCTGCGGCCGCCTGGCTTTCCTCGAGCCTTAAAGGTCCGGACGGAAGCCCCAGCACCGTTCGCCCCATGGCGATGGCCCCGGAGGAGACCACGAGCACGTCGGCACCCTTGGCATGAAGATCGGCAATGTCCTCGGCAAGCGCCGCAAGCCAGGCATGGTTCAGCCGTCCGCGCGCCCGATCCACAAGCAGCGCGGAGCCGACCTTCAGGACAACACGGCGGAACTGGCCGAGCTGCGGACTCACGGATGCCACTCTTCCTGGGGCTGGGCGGGCTCTTCCTCGATCTTGGCCTGATCGATCACGGAGAGAAGCGCCTGCAGCACCTCCTGCACACCCTGGCCAGAAGCGGAGGAGATCACATAGGGCGTCCGCTTGCTGGCCTTTTTGAGCTTCTTCAGCTGCTCCTTCAGGGTATCCTCATCGAGAGCATCGGCCTTGGAGAGGGCCACGATTTCCGGCTTCTCGTCCAGACCATGACCATAAGCCTCGATTTCATGACGCACGGTTTTGTAGGCCTCGCCCGCATCCTCGCTCGTGCCCTCGACCAGATGCAGGAGCACCCGGCAGCGCTCCACGTGGCTTAAGAATCGGTCGCCGAGGCCTACGCCTTCCGACGCGCCTTCGATAAGGCCCGGAATATCGGCCAGCACGAACTCGCGACCATAGGCCCGCACGACGCCGAGACCGGGATGGAGCGTGGTGAAGGGATAATCGGCAATCTTCGGCTTGGCAGCTGTGGTCGTCGCCAGGAATGTCGACTTGCCGGCATTGGGAAGCCCGACCAAGCCCGCATCGGCGATCAGCTTGAGGCGCAGGATGAGCGTGCGCTCGATGCCCTCCTGGCCAGGATTGGCCCGGCGCGGAGCGCGGTTCGTGGAAGTGGTGAAATAGGCGTTGCCGAAGCCGCCATTGCCGCCCTTCGCCAGCAGCACCCGCTGGCCCACATGGGTCATGTCGGCGATGACGGTCTCGCCATCCTCCTCCAGGATCTCCGTGCCGGCCGGAACTTTGAGCACCGCATCGGCACCCTTGGCGCCGTGCCGGTTCTTGCCCATGCCGTGACCGCCGGTCTTGGCCTTGAAATGCTGCTGGTAGCGGTAGTCGATGAGGGTGTTGAGTCCCTCCACGCATTCCGCCCACACGTCGCCGCCGCGTCCGCCATCGCCGCCGTCCGGCCCGCCGAACTCGATGAACTTTTCACGGCGGAACGAGATGGCGCCGCCACCACCGTTGCCGGAGCGAATATAGATTTTGGCTTGGTCAAGAAATTTCATAACCCGCATCCTTTACGGGAGTGTCGCACTTTTCGCAAAAGCGGATCTGCTCTCGCGGTTAAAATGCGGCCATCCACGTCGATCATGCGGGAGCAACGCGGATAAATGAGAAGCGCTCCCGAAAGACCTCTCGGGAGCGCTCCGATGTTAGCTCGCGAGAGACATCCCCCGCTCGACCTCGACCTCAACGGAAAGAGGCTCGCGCACGAAGCCGGTCTGGCCCCAGGACTTCAGGCTCTCCCAGGTGCGCCGGTCGAGCCGGAAGTGGTCCACCGGATAGAGGCCGCACCGGGCCGGCAGCTCGGAGAGCCCGGCGCCCTGGTAGGCGAAGCCGCACTTCTCCAGCACCCGCCGGGATCCCGGGTTGATCACCCGGGCGCAGGCCGTGACCTCGTCCTCCTCGCCATAGGCGAAGAAGGCGTCGATCAGCGCGCGGACCGCCTCGGTGGCATAGCCCTTGCCCCAATAGGGGGTGCCGAGCCAGTAGCCCATATTCGGCTTGCCCGTGTCCGGATCGGGCCCGATTCCCACCATGCCGATGAGGCTGTTGGGCTTCGCCACCGGCGTGATGGCGAGCTGCAGGCCCTGACCGTCCGCATTGGACCGCCGGGACTGGAAGATAAATCGCTCAGCAGCGTCCGGGTGGTACGGATGCGGAATTCGCGCCGTCATCTCCGCGACCGCTTTCTCCCCGGCGAGGCGTACGATGGCTTGAGCATCCGCAAGACGGGCCCAGCGCAGCCACAGGCGGCGGGTCTCGAGGCGGAAAACATCGTCACGGGTGAGGTCGGGAAACATCGTCTTGCTCCGATCCGAATGGGCCTCCCTGGCCCGGAAAACACGAAGGGGAGGTGGACATCCCACCTCCCCTGTCGGTTCTTGGATCTGAGCTTGGCCTTTTCGGGCCTACTTCGGAGCTTCTGATCCGCCGGGTCGGTGCGATGCCGGCGGGAGCTCCTTCGTTTCGCTCTCGCCGTTTATTCTGCTGCCTCTTGGGCCGCTACGACCGATACAAAAGCTCGGCCTTGACGCGTCAGGAATCGAACTCGGCCATCGGCCGTGGCAAAGAGGGTGTGGTCTTTGCCCATGCCGACATTCGCGCCGGCATGCCATTTCGTGCCGCGCTGACGAATAATGATGTTGCCGGCGACAACCTGCTGATCGCCGAAGCGCTTGACGCCCAGACGACGGCCTGCCGAGTCGCGACCGTTGCGAGACGAACCGCCTGCTTTTTTGTGAGCCATGGGTTACTCCCGTGTCCTGTGTGAAGCCGAACGCTTATTCAGCGGTGGCCGGCGCAGCTTCGTCAGCCGCAGCCTTGGTTGTCTTCTTGGCCGCAGCCTTCATGGGCTTTTCGCCACCGGCGAGGATTTCGGTGATCCGCACCACGGTATAATCCTGGCGATGCCCGCGCTTGCGGCGCGAATTCTGGCGACGGCGCTTCTTGAAGGAGATGACCTTCTCGCCGCGGGTGTGTTCCACCACCTCGCCTGCCACGGTCACGCCCTCGACGAGGGGGGCGCCAACCTGGGTCGAGCCGTCGTTGGTGACCATGAGAACCTGGTCGAACGTGACGGCGGTGCCCGGCTCGCCTGCGAGCGTGGCGACGGTGATGACGTCGTTAGCGGCAACGCGATACTGCTTGCCGCCGGTCTTGATCACTGCGAACATCTTAATCCTCGTGTTCAAACCCAAGTCTCAGCGGGAAAACCCCCGCCGGATTGGCTTTTTGGCAGTTTCCGGCTTCGGTTCACGGCAGCCTCAAGCTGCCGCACGGATATGCGCAGGCACGCGTGCCCGCTCATAGAGGACGCCTATCTACGGGCGAGTCTGGTCTTTGTCAATCAAAAACCTTGCTTTTGGCGCTTGAAGACCCGCCAAGCCCATGATATCCACCCCGCCTCAACCAGCGGGGCTTAAGGCCCTTCGCACCCCGGAGAGGTGGCAGAGTGGTTGAATGCACCGCACTCGAAATGCGGCATACGGGCAACCGTATCGGGAGTTCGAATCTCCCCCTCTCCGCCATTCCTGCTCAACAGATTCAGCATCTTAGACGTTCCGACTTCCGCCGAAGGGCTTGAGCGTGAGCGGCTTTTTGCCATCTGATGTGTGACGGTCACAATCGCGGCACTCCAAGCGCCAGGGGTTTAGGTGAAGGGATGATCGTCAGGCAGGTTCTTGGTTGCATCCGTCACGGGTGTGACAGCTCCGGTCTCCTCCAGAAAAACGAAAGCGTCGAACTGATCGGGAAGCGAGGCCTCAAAATAGTGGCTCACTCGCTCGGTCTCAGGGAGGTAGAGGACCCCAATGGCGCGCTGCGGCCGCTTAGCATGTAACACTCTTCTTAGATCCGGCACGCGTAAGTCGAGCAGGAAGCGCTCCGGGCCAACCTCGCGAAAGAGGGCGCCATAGCTCTCAGGCAGCGACGGCCGCACGGCTTTGACCTCGGGTGCTGCGCCCCAGCGGGATGCTGCTAGAACATGGCCCCGATCGGTGCCGAACCCAACGAGCCGGGCTGCACTCCCGAAATGCTGCCGGCAGAGCTCCCCAATGTTGGTCTCGCCACGCTCCCCCATGTCCGTGGCTGCAGCGTTCCCAACGTGGGAGTTGTGAGCCCAGACAACCGCTTTCGTGTTTGGTCCTCGAGCCTCAAGCAGCGCGAGAAGGGTGCTGAACATGTGCCGGTCGCGCAGGTTCCAGGACGATTCGGCCCCTTTGACCTGGGCACGGTAGAACCCTTCCGAGCCGACCACCACGCGGGCGTTCTGCAGTGCGTCGAAGTGGGCCTCGTTGCCAGGTGCCGGCCCTCTCGCAGTCAGGATTTCTAACACTGATGCGACCTCATCCTGGCAGGAGTTGAAGCCAGGCCGGATCACGTCGGCGGCGTAATCAGCCAGATCGTCACCATAAGCCGCCAGACAGGCATAGTGCCCTCGCACGTCCCTTGCAGCCTGGATGTCTGTTTGGGCCAAATAGCCCGCCACTGCCTCCATTGAGGCCGCGGTGCTGTAGAGATCGAGACCATGGAAGCCCACCTGTTGAGGTGGCTGAACTCCGGCGTTGTGGACTTTGAGCCAGTCGACCAGACTGCGCATCTCCCCGTTGCGCCACATCCAAGTTGGGAAGCGTCGGAAGGGTTTCTCAGGCGCAAGCGGCCGCGGCCTTCCTCGAATGTAAGCGTCAACATGAGAGGCATCGGGCCAGTCGGCCTCTACTGCCACGACTGTAAACCCATGGTGAGTAATAAGGCGGCGGGTAATCGCGGCGCGAGCGTGGTAGAACTCTGAGGTGCCATGGGTGGACTCACCCAACAGCACGACTTTAGCATCAGCCAAACGGTCGAACATTGCCCCGAAAGCGCTCTCATCACTGATTGGAGGCAGGGGCTCAGCGTGACGTGCCACAGCGCTGTGCAGGCGCTCGCTGCGGCCTGTAGTTGAGCTCTGCGCTAAGGCGAGTTCCGACCGGAGGCAGACCATAGACGCAAGCCCGCCCGCCAGAAGGGTGCGCCGAGAGATGCTGCCGCCGTGCATGAGCGTCTCCTGTGAAAGGTTTGCAGAAAACACACGTCATTCATGGATTGTTTCAGCCGGATCGGTCCGTGCTGCACCGAGAGCTGGATCTATTAGCAAGAGAACTGGGAGGAGCAGCCCATACTTTACAACGTAGCGCACGTAATGATGTGGGATCGCCTGACCCAGCTTAGTATCCATGGCTGGTTCGTTGACGCCCGATAGCCGGGGGAGTAATGTTCTCTATCCGTTCCAGGTGCTTACCTGAGTATTGGCTCCGACCACGCATTCGCTTCGAGAACGTATTCTCTAACATCATGACCGCTCAATCAGCATCGCGCACGTTGTTCTTCTTCGAGAAGCCCTCAGCCATGCGCCAACTGCAGCGGTTCTTCAAATCACCGAGCACGGTCTGCGTCTCCGCCGAGGGTCATCTCTTGGCTGCCGAGGAACCCGGCAATGTTCGGGATGAATGGAAGTCTTGGAGCCTTGATACGCTGCCGATCGTGCTCGAGCGTATTCCTGTTACATACGGCACCAGCCGCTCTGGCCAGTCGCACAAGCCCAAGGTCGAGGCGATCAAGCAGGCTCTCCAAGGCGTAGAGCGGGTCATCATCGCCACCGATCCGGGCCGAGAGGGCTCGATGATTGCTTGGGAGGTGCTTGAGCATCTTGGCTACAGAGGACGGGTAGATCGCCTCAAGCTGGGTGCTCTCGATGAAGTCTCGATACGACGCGCCTTTGCGGCCATGGCCAAGGAGCCCGACTCGGGTGAGCGGGACTATGCCGCCTATCTGGAGGCCCTGTGCCGCCAATACGAGGATTACCATCTCGGCCTCAACGGCACCCGCGCGATTTCCCTTCGCCTTAGGCCGCCTGCCTTTCGGCAGCCCTGGCGCTTTGGCGGTGTGCAGACCCCGACGCTTGCAATCCTTGCTGACTTGGAGAAGCGCATCCGCGATTTCGTCCCGCAGGACTATTTCAAGATTGCTCTGACTGTCGCGACAGATGGCGGAGCCGAGATCACCCTCTGGCATGCGCCAAAGGACAAGATCCTCGATAAGCAGGTGGCGGAGACGATTCAGCAGGCGGCGGCCTCCTGGTCAGGGCTCCTGGGTGTCGAGCAGAAGGACGTGCGCCGGTCGCCCCCTCGCTTATTCTCAAAAGACACCCTCGCCCGTCGCTGTGCTAAGCGGTTCGGCTGGGATCCTCAACACACGGCGAAGCTGGCACAGGAGCTCTATGATCAGGGATACTTGACCTATCCTCGCACCGAGTCCGAGCACCTGCCTGAGAGTCAAACAGGTGACGCCAGCGCAGTGATAGGGAGCATTGTCGGAAGTCTGACGGGTCTTGCCGCCCTCGTGCCAGCCGCTAGCAAACTGGTATTTCGCAAGGGCAACAAGGGCCACTACGTCAAGGATCCGGGCGAGCACCACGCCATCGTGCCACTGCGCAAGGTGCCCCAGCCGGGGAGCATCAACGGGGATCAGCTGCGTCTCTGGGAGCTAGTGGCCAAGAGCTTCCTGGCAGCCCATCTGCCTGACGGCATCGACGCTCGGACCACCATTGCTGTGCAGGTCGCAACGTCACTCGGTCCAAAGCGGTTTTCCGTCAGCGGCAGCGTGATCAAATCGCCGGGGTGGCGAGCTGTCTATGGAGCCGAGGCCGACGAGGAGAACGAGGCTGTTCCCGGCAAGGCCAAGCCGGATGAGGAGCCGACCATTGGACGCCTACCGCCTGTCCGGGACAACGAATCGGGGAAAGCGACCGACGCTCGGATCGAGACAGCCAAGACCGAGCCACCCCGCCGCATCACCCGTGGCGAGTTGCCGGTGGTCATGGGACGGCTCGTCGATCAGGTAGAGGACCCGACCCTCAAGGTTGCCTTAGAGAACCCAGCAAACCCGAACGAGCCCAAGGGTCTCGGAACCGCGGCGACCCGCGATACGATCCTGCCCAAGCTACAGAAGAGCCAGTATGTCGAGCTGCTGAAGGGCAAAGATCCGCCAATCCAGGTGACTGAGGTTGGACTCGCATTTATCGCTGCGGTTCGTCGTGTCTTTCCGGCCTATGGCGACCCAGTTGGTCGGGCAATGTTCGAGGCTGATCTAGCTGAGATCGGACGCGCAGCTACGCGTGCAGAGGCAGCCCGCCGAGCGGCTGCCTATCAGGAGCGAACCCGCAGCCGTGTCAGAGAGCTAATCACGACGATTGGACAGTCGGGCGCTGTTGCTCTCGATCCAACGTATCTCCCAACGCCCTCCGCAGCGGATGGGAAGCCCCCAACAAAGGCGATGATTGCTTTCGCGACATCGATTGCCGCCCAGCGTGGCTTGAAACTGCCCCGAGGGCTCAAAACCAATAGTGCAATCTGCCGGACCTTCCTGGACCAGCATGCACCACAACGATCATCTAGGACTGCAGGGGCGGCACCGCAGACGGGCACGCGTCCTCCAAGTGAGGCGATGGCGCGCTATGCTCAGTCACTTGCCGAACAGAAAGGGATCGAGTGCCCACCATCAGTGCTAGCTGATTTTGCCGCTTGCCGAACTTTTCTCGATGAGCACTCGCTGAAAGCACAGCAGCCTCGAGAAAAGAACCGGACTGGCACCCCAAAAGGCTTCCGTCCAGCTGCCCGGGTGCGCAACAGCAATGGTGCTCCGAAGCGAGTGTCTGCATCAGCAAGGAGGCCGCCAGAGACAAGAGCCGAGGCGCCACGTCAGCACTCAAGATCGCGCGCTGGGGCTTTCAGCAAAGACGAATAGTGAGAGTGCCGGCTCCGATAGGATCCGGCTCCAAGGCGAGGTCGAGCCGAACTACGGCGTTGGCCAGGGCTGATCTGAGCCCTTAAAACTGGACCAGTTTGGATTAGAGTTTTCCGCGGTATTTTCCCTGGCTGGGAAGGAGCGGAAGACCCATGAAGGCCTCACAGTTTTCGCTTCGCGGACCTTCGGTTCGGACGCCCAGAAGGCGTTCATCCTCAAGCAGGGCGCGGATGGAGCGCCCGTGGCGGAGATCTGCCGCAAGGCCGGGATCAGCCAGGCGACCTACTTCAACTGGAAAAAGAAGTACGATGGGCTGCTGCCGTCCGAGATGAAGCGCTTGAAGCAGCTTGAGGACGAGAACGCCCGTCTCAAGAAGATCGTGGCGGATCTGACGCTCGAGCGCGAGATGCTGCAGGACGTCATCAAGCGAAAGCTCTGAGGCCTGCTCGCCAGCGCGAGCTCGTGGCCGGGATGTGCCGGGAATGGGCGGTGTCGATCCGCAGGGCCTGCGCGGCTCTCCGGTTTGACCGCTCCACCCACCACTACAAGTCCCGCCGCACCGAGCAGGCCGGTCTCAAGGAGCGCATCCGCGACATCTGTCAGACGCGGGTGCGCTATGGCTACCGCCGTGTTCACGTTCTGCTGGAGCGTGAGGGCTGGGGCACGAACATCAAGCGCACCTATCGCATCTACCGGGAGCTGGGCATGCAGCTGCGCAACAAGACACCCAAGCGGCGGGTGAAGGCCAAATTGCGGGACGACCGCCAGGCGGCCGTGGGGCCCAACGACGTCTGGGCCATGGACTTCGTGCATGATCAGCTGGCCACCGGCAGGAAGATCCGGGTGCTGGGCGTGCTCGACACCTTCTCGCGCTATGTGCCGGCGCTGGACCCGCGCTTCAGCTATCGGGGCGAAGAGGTGGTCGCCACCCTGGAGCGGGTGTGCGGGCAGATCGGCTATCGCAAGACCATCCGGGTTGATCAGGGCTCCGAGTTCGTGTCGCGAGATCTGGATCTCTGGGCATACCAGAAGGGCGTGACGCTCGACTTCTCCCGCCCCGGCAAGCCGACCGACAATGCCTTCATCGAGGCGTTCAACGGCCGGTTCCGGGCGGAGTGCCTGAACCAGCATTGGTTCCTGTCTCTTGCGGATGCGCGCGAAAAGCTGGAGGATTGGCGTCGATACTACAATGAGGAACGGCCCCATGGTGCCATCGGGAACAAGTCCCCGATTGTGCTGACGAAATCGGGTGACGTAGCCAGCCCGTCACCCTGATCGAAGCCGGAAAACTCTAACCGCCGGTGGTCCAAACTTCGGGATCGGTTCACCACCATGGGACAGGCGATCTAGAGCTTTCCTTGAAATTGATGGCCGACTTCGACAAGGCGCAGCCGCTTCTGCGGCGGGCCTATGAGGGTGGATAAGCAATTGAGCTCCGGCTGCACTTCAATCGTTGGTTTTGACTCGGCCTGGACAGACAATCCCAAGGCCCCTGGAGCCATTTGCGTTCTTCGGGTCAATTCAGAGGGAGCAAGATTGCATCTTCAACCCAGGCCTGCCTCCTTCGCAGAGGCGCTCGAGATCATTCAGAGTGAGAGATTGGAAGTCGAAAAGTGTCTCGTAGCACTCGACCAGCCGACAATAGTTCCGAACTTCACCGGATCGCGCCCAGTCGACAAGGTTGCTGGCTCGATCATCTCCTGGATCGGAGGAGGTGTTCAACCAGCCAATCGATCAAAGTTGGGAATGTTCGATGACGCCGCGCCCATATGGGAATTCAAGCGGGCACTTCGAGCAACCGAGGATCCAGAGCAGGCCCGAGCAGCTTCGGAAGGTCTCTTCATCATCGAAGTTTTTCCTGCCCTTGCGCTCGCGACCATTGAACAAGCCTTCTGCAAACGGCTCGGTGCTCCAAAATACAATCCTGTAAACCGGAAGCAATTCAGATTGGAGGATTGGCGTTTAGTCGCCGAGGCGATTCGCAACTTCGGAGCACTTTCCGCCATCAATCAGCTCGACCAGTGGTGTGCAGCCGTTACAACGCTCGGAGCACCGAAGAAAGCTGACCAGGATAAGGTCGATGCTGTCATCTGTGGATTGATCGGATTGCATTGGCTCAAAGCACCTCGCAAGCAGTCGATCATGATTGGGGATCTGGATCATGGTTATATGATTACTCCCGCAATTAACGGCGTTCATGAACGACTGAGTGCTGCTGCAACTGCACGCAATGTTCCAATTTCGTAATATCGTTATGTATCGTGACGTTTGGACGGCACAATCCGGCCACTCCCATGTGCCGAATATGGGCCGAAAGAGTAACAGAAATTGCTCATTGGTGTCGTCTAGAGCAGCTATGGGAGACGTTCCACCCCGCCTCAACCAGCGGGGCTTAAGGCCCTTCGCACCCCGGAGAGGTGGCAGAGTGGTTGAATGCACCGCACTCGAAATGCGGCATACGGGCAACCGTATCGGGAGTTCGAATCTTCCCCTCTCCGCCATTCCTGCTCAACCCGGGCGTTCACCTCATAAACCAGGCTCCACATAGGTTTCATGCCACCCGAGTGGTGCACACGGATGGTACAACATGATCCTTGCAATGGCACATCCCTGAAACCATCCCAAGACCGGCGTCTCCTGGTTCTGCAGGCGGTTCCCGCCCGCCTCCTCGCGGGTGTCGGTAAGCGCAAGGAAAGCGCAGCCTCGGGACCAAGGATTGATCTGAGGCGAAGGCCCAACACCAGAACCCATCCCGGGAAACCAAGGATCAGTGGCCTGCCCATGAGCAAGCCCTCTCGGCTCCGTCGATTGTAACTCTGATGCAGAAGCACATCATTGCCGGCGCGAGTGAAGTCTACCGCCTGCGTGTGATCCTTCACGAAGATGAGCCAAGCTCGCGCCGAAGACCGTCAAGCGGTGGTCAGGCACTCTTTGCCGAATGGTGTCACATGCAGAATGCGGTGATCCCGCGGGTATCACCCGTGAGCAGTTGATCGCATGGAAGAACGCCCTTCTCGATGAGGAACTCAATCCGCTGAGCATTCGATACAAGCGGATATGAGATGCCCGCTGCCCCGAGCGCCAATCTCAACTCAGCGACAGAACAACACCTGCAATGCTGATACCCGCACCTGCCAAACGGTGGATATTCTGGCGGTGACCGAGGACGATACCGAGGACAAGACCAGCCCCATGCAGAAGGGCAGCAGCCGAAACGAAGCCGAGACAATAAAGAGATGCTGCGGCTTCCATCGGCATCTCGGCTCCGTGGGCGTAGCCGTGGAAGATGGCGAACACTCCGGTCAGCATCATGGCTACTGAGACGCGACAACGGATCTTGGCAGCCAGAACTGCGCCGAGGATGACCACCGAAAGGGCAATTCCCGCCTCGATGGCAGGAATTTCAATGCCCATGAAGCCCATGACGCCGCCGACGAGCATCATAGAGGCGAAGGCCGCCGGTAGAGCCCAGAGAGCCCGTCCGCCGAGCACAGAGGCGAAGAGGCCAACGGCTACCATGGCCAGCGTGTGGTCAAGACCACCAAACGGATGTGCAAAACCGTCGACGAAACCTGACGCAGCATGGCTGCCCGTATGGGCAAGGGCAGGCATGGCCGCCCCCATCATCGTAACGACAAGGAGGTAATGCTTGAATTTCATGGGATGCTCCTGTCAGGCGGCCGCGATGAGTCCGCCAGCTCGTTTGATGAATTGCGCAATGGCGTCGACGCCGACACCGCCACGGATATTGCTGAAGACATAGGGGCGCTGGCCGCGCATGCGCTTCGTGTCCTCCTCCATGATAGCGAGATCCGCGCCAACGTAGGGCGCGAGGTCGATTTTGTTCACCACCAGAAGGTCCGACCGGGTAATGCCGGGTCCGCCCTTACGTGGGATCTTCTCGCCGCCAGCCACGTCGATGACGTAGATCGTCAAATCCGCAAGTTCGGGCGAGAAGGTGGCGGCCAGATTATCGCCGCCGGATTCAACCAGCACGATGTCGAGTTTCGGGAAGCGCTTCCGCATAGTGGCGATGGCGGCAAGGTTGATCGAGGCATCCTCCCGGATTGCTGTGTGCGGGCAACCGCCAGTCTCCACGCCCATGATACGCTCCACCGGAAGGGCGCCTGCGACTGTCAGCAGACGGGCATCCTCCTTGGTGTAGATGTCGTTGGTGATGGCACAGATGTCATAGCGCTCGCGAAAGGTCTTGCAGAGCGCTTCCATCAGGGCGGTCTTGCCCGAGCCGACCGGCCCGCCGATGCCGACACGAAGAGGTCCTGTCTGGAATTTCATGAGCGGAAAAGCCTCGTATATTGGTTTTCATGATGAAAGGAGCCGAGATCGGCCCGGAACATTGAGCCTCCGACCTCGTCCAGCGACGAGCCGATAGCCTCCTGTGCGACTTGCTGCGCAGTCTTAGCCAAGGCGGCGCAGACACGGATGCCGGCTGTCTGCCCAATGGGCGCTAGCCGGATGGCTGCGGACACGAGCGTCTGCACGAGGCCGAAGAGATAGGCGCTTAAGGTGAGCGGCAGTGGAACGCGGTGCGCCGCAGCAGCCATGCCGATGGCAACCGGGAATGCTACCTCCTCACCTTTCAGCACAGGAAGGCTCGGAGCGGGCCAAGCGGCCAGCGTCGCATCAAGGAAGCTGCGCCCCTGCTGGCTTGTCTCGAGGTACAATTCGGACGATGGGGAGAGCGCAAGGGCCAGTTCGTTGACAATCGTGAGTGCAGCTTCATTCCCTGCCTCCACCGCCTGATAGGCATGGCTCAACACGATCGCATCGTTGCGGCCGAAGCCGAGCGTCAGTTGATCCGTCAGCCACGCGATGAGTGTTTTCTCGTTGGTCACGTCTCCTGCCTCAACGGCCCATTCAAGAGTATGGGAGTAGGCGTAGCACCCGACAGGATAAGAGGGAGAGAGCCAGGCAAAGAGCGGCAGGATGCTCTGCGCCTTCTCAGCGAACTCCAGTAGACGCACTTCATTCATGTACGTGCCCGCGGTGATGGTCGGAATGCCCGCCGTGCTCGTGCTGATGGTAAGCGCCCCGCACCGGACGAAATGGGCGTCCGACGATCTCCGTCCTCGCTCCGAGCCCGTGCAGCATGTCGAGCAGCACGTGATCGTAGGCGATGTAAATCGCCCCCTTCGTGATTTCCGCCGGCACGTGACGGTTGCCGATATGCCAAGCTAAGGTGAGGAGATCGAGGGGATTCTCAGTCGAGATCTGGATGAGCCTTTCGGCCGCTGCCCTGACCTCCACGAGCCAGCCGGTGTCGAGGCAAATGGCGTCCCCGTCCTCCAGCACGTCGGCCTTGTCGAGATCGAGCAGGAACGCGGTTCCGCCATCGGCGTTCAGCATGATCCGGCGGCGGTGGCGGTCGCCGTGGTCGAGGGTGATGATGTCGACGATGCGGTCGGAGTCGACAGCGTCGCGGCGGATGATGGATGTGGCGTGGATCATGTTTAGAACAGGAAGTAACGTTGAGCCATGGGAAGGACCTCGGCCGGTTCGCAAACCAGCAGTTCGCCGTCGGCGCGAACGTCATAGGTTTCAGGATCGACCTCAATGAAAGGCGTGGCGCCGTTCAGCACCATGTCCTTCTTGCCGATGCCGCCCCTAACATTCTCGACGGCGACGAGCTGCTTCTGGACACCGAGCCTTTCTGCAAGTTCGTTCTCAATGGCGGCCTTTGACACGAAGGTGAGCGAGGTTGTCGCCAACGCCCGGCCATAGGCTCCGAACATCGGGCGGTAGTGCACAGGCTGCGGCGTCGGAATCGAGGCGTTCGGGTCCCCCATGAGCGCCGCCGCGATCACTCCACCCTTGATGACGAGATCGGGCTTCACGCCGAAGAAGGCCGGTGTCCAGACAACGAGATCGGCGAGCTTTCCGGCTTCGACGGAACCGATATGCCTGGATACGCCATGGGCAATGGCGGGGTTGATCGTGTACTTTGCCACATAGCGCCTAACGCGCAGGTTGTCGTTGTCGCCGGTCTCGCCAGGCAGCGGCCCGCGCTGCACCTTCATCTTGTGCGCTGTCTGCCAGGTGCGGATGATGACCTCGCCGACGCGGCCCATGGCCTGGCTGTCGGAGGACATCATCGAGAGTGCACCGATGTCGTGAAGGATATCCTCAGCCGCGATGGTCTCCTTGCGGATGCGGCTCTCGGCGAAGGCCAGATCCTCGGGGATCGACGGATCGAGATGGTGGCAGACCATGAGCATGTCGAGATGCTCATCGATGGTGTTCACTGTATACGGGCGTGTGGGATTTGTGGAGGACGGCAGCACATTGGGGAGCCCCGCCACCTTGATGATGTCGGGCGCGTGGCCGCCGCCCGCTCCTTCCGTGTGGAAGGCATGGATGGTCCGACCCTTGAAGGCGGCAATCGTATCCTCCACGAAGCCAGACTCGTTGAGGGTGTCGGTGTGGATCATCACCTGCACGTCATAGGCATCTGCCACCGACAGGCAGCAATCGATGGCTGCAGGCGTGGTGCCCCAGTCTTCGTGCAGCTTCAGGGCGCAGGCACCTGCCTGGATCATTTCCTCAAGCGCATCGGGCCGTGAGGCATTGCCCTTGCCGGTGAAGGCGAGGTTCATGGGAAAGGCGTCCGCCGCCTCGATCATGCGGGCGATATGCCAAGGCCCCGGCGTGCAGGTGGTGGCGAAGGTGCCGGTGGCCGGCCCCGTGCCACCGCCGAGCATTGTCGTGATGCCTGACATCAGGGCCTCCTCGATCTGCTGTGGGCAGATGAAGTGGATATGCGAGTCGAAGCCGCCCGAGGTGACGATCTTGCCCTCCCCGGCGATGATCTCCGTGCCTGGGCCGATGATGATGTCAACATTAGGCTGCACGCCCGGATTGCCGGCCTTTCCGATCCCGGTGATCCGTCCGCCCTTGATGCCGATGTCGCCTTTCACGATACCCCAGTGATCGAGAACAACCGCATTGGTGATGACGGTGTCGACCGCGCCCTGAGCCCGGGTCGCCTGCCCCTGCCCCATTCCGTCACGGATGACCTTGCCGCCCCCGAACTTCACCTCCTCGCCATAGGTCGTGAAATCCTTCTCGACCTCGATCACCAGGGAGGTATCTGCGAGCCTGATCCGGTCCCCTTTGGTGGGGCCGAACATGTCGGCATAGGCTGCGCGCGGGAGCGAGGCTGGTTTTCTTCCATTCGTCATCAGAGCGCCCCCATCACGCTTTGGCGGAAACCGTAGACCTCGCGCTTGCCGGACAACGGAATCAGGACGACTTCACGCCTGGAGCCTGGCTCGAACCGCACCGCCGTGCCGGGTGCGATATCAAGGCGCATGCCGCGCGCCGCCGCGCGCTCGAAGGACAAAGCCGGATTGGTCTCGAAGAAATGGTAGTGGCTTCCGACCTGGATGGGCCGATCGCCGGTGTTTGCCACCGTCAGCACGGTTCGCTCCGCGCCCTCATTGAAAGCGATCTCGCCATCCTGGGTCATCACCTGACCGGGCACATCCGTAGAGGCTGCTCCCCGGATCGGGTGATGCACAGTCACGAGCTTGGTGCCATCGGGGAAAGTGGCCTCGACCTGAACGTCATTAATCATCTCGGCCACTCCCTCCATCACCTGGTCGGCCGTGACGATATGCGCACCTGCCTCCATCAGCTCGGCGACGGAGCGCCCATCCCGCGCCCCCTCCACCACTGTGTCCGTGATCAGGGCAATTGCCTCCGGATGGTTGAGCTTTACGCCGCGCTCCAGGCGCCGGCGCGCCACCATGGCTGCCATGGCGATCAGGAGTTTGTCTTTTTCACGAGGTGTCAGTTGCATGCCGAAATCCTAGCTGAGCCAAACACGCGGCAGGGGCTCGCCACGAAAGGTGAGGAGGAAAGGGCATACGGCGGCCCGTAGCGCCTCGATGGAGGCCGCGCAGAAGCGCACGGCAAGAAGTCCGTTCCAGGCGCTCGCCGCAGCGTCGCAGCCCTGCCCGGGTGATAGCCGTTCGCGCACCCACTCCAGACGAGCCTCGGCATCCGGGGCGACATAAATCAAGGTGGCGATCGCACGGGCGCCGTTGCCGACGCTCGGCTTCTGCAGCAGGTCGGCGATCGGCCCATCGAGCCGCAGTGTATCGGCGTAAACGAGGCGCGATCCGCGGCGGATGCGCCAGCGATCAATGAAGAGACCATCGACGATGCGCTCCGCCCTTGCCTCCCGCCCGAAAACGACCCCCTCAAGCAGGGTGAGGCGCGCATCCTCGGCGATGGTTGCCTCGAGTTGCCGTTCGAGCCTGGCGTTGTCAAACAGGATCGTCTCCTGCGGAAGCCAATCCAGCCGGGCCCCTGCTCCTGCGGTGAGCTTCACCAACAGATTTGAAACAGGCCCGTCCGAGCGGTAGACCTTCTCCGCGGCAGGCGTCGCAACCGTCAGGGCCGCGTCCGTTTGTGCCTCGACTTCCACGGAAAAGCGGTCCCCACAGGCGATTCCGCCTGCAGTGTTGACGAGAACGGCATCGAGCCCTGCTCCCTCTCCTTTCGGGAGGCGGATGCGCATGGAACCGCTTTCCTCGATCCTCATCGGCCTTGTCCGGCCGTTGAGAGCGGTTGCAACGAACGACACACGACCGACGGCCCGCTGGCGCTGCGCGGGAACGCCATCAAATGGCAAGGCGCTGACGAACATCGTTCCCCTCCAGCGCTGCGCGGTCGCCATGCTGCACGATCTCACCACGCTCCATGACCACGAAGCGGTCAGCCAGATCACGGGCAAAGTCGAAATACTGCTCGACGAGCAGGATCGCCATGCCCTTGCACTCGCGCAGGTAAGCGATGGCACGGCCGATATCCTTGATGATCGAGGGCTGTATGCCTTCGGTAGGCTCATCGAGCACCAGAAGGCGAGGACGCGTCACCAACGCACGACCAATGGCGAGTTGCTGCTGCTGCCCACCCGACAGGTCACCGCCCCGCCTCCCTAGCATGGACTTGAGCATGGGGAAGAGCTCGAACACCTCCTCAGGGATCTGCCGCGAGCCGCGTTTCAAGGAGGCGAAGCCTGTTTCAAGGTTCTCCTTCACCGTCAGAAGCGGAAAGATCTCCCGTCCCTGGGGCACATAGGCGATGCCGAGCGCTGCGCGCTCGAACGGCTTCAGACGCGCGATGTTCTGCCCCTCGAAAAGGATGCTTCCACCCGAGATCGGCCGATGGCCTGCTATTGCGTGGAGCAGCGACGTCTTGCCCACGCCGTTGCGGCCGAGCACACATGTGACCTCTCCCATGGTGGCCGCCACGGAGACGCCGCGCAAAGCTTGGGCAGCGCCGTAATGGAGAGACAGGTTTTCGACTGCAAGCATCATCATCTGCCTAAATAGACTTCGACCACACGTTCGTTGGAACTCACGGCATCGAGCGATCCTTCAGCCAGCACAGACCCTTCATGCAGGCATGTGACTTTCACGCCGAGGTCCCGCACGAAAGTCATGTCGTGCTCGACCACGATTACGGCCTTGCTCCTGGCGATGTCGCGGAGAAGATCGGCGGTGTCGGCGGTTTCCTGATCGGTCATTCCTGCAGCAGGCTCGTCGATCAGCAGGAGCTTCGGCTCCTGCGCCAGCAGCATGCCTATCTCGAGCCATTGCTTCTGCCCATGAGACAGCTCGCCCGCCCGCCGATGACGCTGCGCTGTAAGGCTCACCCTCTCCAGGAGAGCGTCGATCCTCTCCCGCTCCTGAGCCGCACGGCGTGAGAACAGGGTCGCGAAAGGCCCCCGCTTGCTCTTCAGCGCGAGAAGCAGGTTGTCCTCGACCGTGTGCATCTCGAAAACGGTTGGAGTCTGGAACTTGCGGCCGATGCCGAGTTCGGCGATGGCCGGCTCGTCGAGAGCGGTCAGGTCGTGGGTGCCTTCGTACAAAGCCGTGCCCTCGTTAGGCTTTGTCTTCCCCGTGATCACGTCCATCATGGTCGTCTTGCCGGCTCCGTTAGGGCCGATGATGGCGCGCATCTCCGCGTGGTCCACGGCGAGCGATAGAGCGTTCAACGCCCGGAAGCCGTCGAATGAGACGGTGACATTGTCGAGGTAAAGCAGGGCTGGCGTAACAGGCGCGATCATGGCTCACTCCGCCGCATGGGTGACCGGTTGTGCCGAGCGGCGCGCTCGGAGTTTCTGGCTAGAATGCCTCCATAAGTCCCGGACGGCGCCGAGTATCCCACGGGGCATGAAGAGCGTGACGAAGACGAAGAGGCCACCTAAGGCGAACAACCAGAACTCCGGCAGCGCGGCCGTGAACCAGGTCTTTCCCGCATTGACCAGCAGCGCGCCGACGATCGGCCCGGCAAGGGTTCCACGTCCGCCGACCGCCACCCAGATCACGACCTCAATGGAGTTGGCGGGAGCGAACTCGCTTGGGTTGATGATGCCGACCTGCGGCACGTAGAGCGCACCTGCGACGCCCGCCAGCATGGCGGACAGAGCGAACACGGCAAGCTTGTAGTGCTCGACACGGTAGCCGAGAAAGCGCGTGCGACTCTCCGCATCGCGCACCGCCACGAGCACCTTGCCGAACGTAGATCCCGCGACCCATCGGCACAGAAGATAGCCGCCTGCAAGTGCCACGGCCGAGAGCACGAACAAGACTATTCGCGTGGAGCCGGCCTGAACCGGAAATCCGAGGATCTCCTTGAAGTCGGTCAAACCGTTGTTGCCGCCCAATCCCATGTCATTGCGGAAGAAGGCCAGCATCAGCGCGAAGGTCATGGCCTGGGTGATGATGGAGAAGTACACGCCTGTGACCCGGGACCGGAAAGCAAACCAGCCGAAAATGAAGGCAAGAGCTCCCGGTGCCAGCAGCACCATCAGCGCAGCGAAGGGGAACCAATCGAAGCCGCTCCAGAACCACGGCAGTTCCTTCCAGTTCAGGAACACCATGAAATCGGGCAGAACAGGATCCGCATAGACGCCACGCGATCCGATCTGGCGCATGAGATACATCCCCATGGCATAGCCGCCCAGCGCGAAGAAGGCGCCATGACCAAGGGAAAGAATGCCGCAGAAGCCCCAGATCAGGTCGACCGAAAGCGCCAGCAGGGCAAAGCAGACATACTTGCCGAGCAGCGGCACCAGGTGATCTGAAAGGTGCAGCGTCGATCCGGGAGCGGCCAGTCCGTTCATGGCCGGCACTAGGATGGCGGCGGCAGCCAGGAGCGACAGAACGAGAGTGGTCTGCCGGTCGAACAAGGATTGGGTTCTCATGCTTCGACTGCCCTGCCTTTGAGCGCGAAGAGTCCGCGCGGACGCCTTTGAATGAAGACGATGATGGCAATGAGCAGGGCAATCTTGCCCAGCACCGCGCCCGCATAGGGTTCGAGCAGCTTGTTCGCGATGCCGAGAGTCATCGCACCCACCAGGGTGCCCCACAGGTTTCCGACCCCGCCGAACACGACCACCATGAAGCTGTCGATGATGTAGCCCTGTCCCAGGTTGGGGCTGACATTGTCGATCTGGGAGAGCGCGACGCCGGCTATGCCGGCCACACCCGATCCCAGCCCGAAGGCAAGCGCATCGATGCGGCTGGTCCGGATACCCATGGAGCCTGCCATACGGCGGTTCTGCGTGACGGCTCGCACGTACAGCCCGAGAGAGGTATGTCGCAGCACGAGGAGCAGGATCGCAAAGACCACAAAGGCGAAGACCACGATGGCAACGCGATTGTATGTCAGGCTCATCGCCCCGATGTCCAGCGCTCCGCTCATCCACGCCGGTGTCCCAACCTCCCGATTGGTGGGACCGAAGATCGAGCGCACGCCCTGCTGCAGGATCAGCGAAATTCCCCATGTGGCGAGCAAGGTTTCCAGGGGGCGGCCATAGAGAAATCGGATGACCGTCCTCTCAATGAGAACGCCGATCGCGCCCGCAACCAGAAAGGCGAGCGGCAGTGCAATGAGAAGCGAAACCCCAAACAGGCCCGGGAAGTAGTAGCGGATGAACTCCTGCACCACGAATGTGGTGTAGGCCCCCAACATCACCATCTCGCCATGAGCCATGTTGATGACGCCCATGGTGCCGAACGTGATGGCAAGGCCGATCGCAGCCAGCAGCAGGACGGATCCGAGGGAGATGCCGTACCAGACGTTCTGGAATGCCTGCCAGAATGCAAGGCTGGCCCGGATGCCTTCGGCGGCTTTTCCTGCAGCTGCCACGACTTGCTGCGGCGCGTTCGAAGGCAGACTGGATAGCAAAGCGAGAGCTTCATGATCACCCCGATTCCGAAGAGTTTCAACGGCAGCGAGCCTCTGCATCGGCAGGGCATCCTGCTTGCTTAGGAGTATGGCGGCACGGGCGCTCTCAAGGGCGTTCCGGACATGCAGCTGACCCTCCTGCGCAATGGCCTTCTCCAGCGTCGGCAAAGCTGCCACATCCCGGGAGCGGAACACGGCGCGCGCAGCCTCAAGGCGCTTCGCGGCATCGGAGCTGAGCAATGTAAGGCTGCCGAGCGCAGCCTCGATGGCACGACGCACCCGGTTGTTGACCCGGACCGGCTTCAGCTCACCAGCCGGATTGCCCCATGCCTGACCTGTGGCCGCATTGATGACGTCTCCGGAGGCTCGGCGAACGAAGACCTGTTCGGACCCGACGAGAAGACGCCCGTCGCGCAGGGCCTCGACAACCTCGATGGATAGGGGATTGCCGCTGCCAGCAACGACACCGATTGCGGCGTCCGTGTCAGCATAGCTGTCATTGGCGAATTTGAGCAGCGCCTCCTCGTAAGGACCTGCCAAGGCAGCAGAGGCCATGCCGAGCAGCAGAACGAAGGCCTGCAGGAAGTTGCGCAAAACAATCATGAAATGAACTTCAAACGGAGGGAGCGTGAGGGCGGCGGCTGCCGCCCTCATCTTCGAACGCTTAGGAACCGCACTTCTTCGTGACGGTGTTGTAGTTGCCGCACTTGAGGGTCTGCCAGTCGGCGACCAGATCCTTCGAGCCTTCCAGGTGCTTCGACCAGGCATCGCCCGCCACTAGATCATCGGTCTGCCAGACGGTGTCGAACTGGCCGTCCTCCTTGATTTCGCCGATCAGCACCGGCTTGGTGATATGGTGGTTCGGGAGCATCTCCGAGACGCCGCCGGTGAGGTTCGGAACCTTTATACCCACGATGGCGTCGATCACCTTGTCAGGATCGGTTGTGCCGGCTTTCTCGACGGCCTTCACCCACATGTTGAAACCGATCACATGGGCTTCCATCGGATCGTTGGAGACGCGCTCCGGATTTTTGGTGAAGGCCTTCCACTTCTCGATGAAGGCCTTGTTCTCGGGGGTGTCGATCGATTGGAAATAGTTCCAGGCTGCGAGGTGTCCGACGAGGGGCTTCGTGTCGATGCCTGCGAGTTCCTCTTCGCCAACCGAGAAGGCTACAACCGGAATATCAGTTGCCTTCACACCCTGATTGGCGAGTTCCTTGTAGAATGGCACGTTGGCATCGCCGTTAATCGTGGAGACGACGGCTGTCTTCTTGCCCGACGAGCCGAACTTCTTGATATCGGCGACGATGGTCTGCCAGTCGGAATGCCCGAACGGCGTGTAGCTGATCATGATGTCCTCGGCCTTCACGCCTTTGGACTTCAGATAGGCCTCGAGGATCTTGTTGGTGGTGCGAGGGTAAACGTAGTCCGTTCCGGCCAGAACCCAGCGCTCGACCTTCTCTTCCTTGGCGAGGTAGTCGACGGCCGGAATCGCCTGCTGGTTCGGGGCAGCGCCCGTGTAGAACACGTTCCGCTCGCTCTCCTCACCTTCATATTGAACAGGGTAGAACAGGATGCTGTTGAGCTCCTTGAAGACCGGCAGCACCGACTTGCGCGACACGGAGGTCCAGGCACCGAAGACGGCGGAAACCTTGTGCTGGCTGATGAGTTCGCGGGCCTTCTCGGCGAAGAGCGGCCAGTTGGAGGCCGGATCGACGACAACCGCCTCAAGCTTCTTGCCGAGCAATCCGCCCTTCTTGTTCTGCTCTTCGACGAGCATCAGCATGACATCCTTCAGGGTCGTCTCGCTGATGGCCATCGTGCCCGACAATGAGTGGAGAACCCCTACCTTGATCGTTTCCTCTGCTTTTGCGGCTTCAGCCGTGGCGCCAGAAACCAGAGCCGCTGCTGCCAGCGCCATCAGATTCCTTCGCGTCATGTTGAATATCGACATAGGTCCTTCTCCCTTGCCTGCCCTGGTTCCGGTGCAGCAGGGGGCAATGTGCAAGAACCATGCCAAGCCCGCCGAACAGATACCGGCCTGAGAGGGATACGACCGAGGAGTTCGGAAGTTATAAGGGAGTCTGCTCAGAAAAGCGGCGAAAGCTCAAATACAGGGCTTGTGCAGTGATGCTGCAGTCTTTGGAGAAATGTCGACTCTAGATTTATTTTCCACGCTCCGGCCGCTCGACGAATGTCGCTCTGACCGGCCATAGCAGACCGAGCTCTCTGGGCCGAGGAGTGCCAAGAGCGTAGTAAACACTTAGCATGGCCGGCCGACAGCATCGGACGGCCATGCATAAGTGCCGTTTCCCCAATCATGGTTTCTGGAACCATCACGAAGCCGCGACTACCTCACCTTGACGACACTAAGGTATCGGACCGATGCCGGATCCGCTGGATGTAGAGTTCGTAGTAATCCTTAAGGCCGAATTTCATTCCCAGCTCTCGGCAATCGAGAATCCTCTCGAGGGCTTGTGGCCAGTCGCTACTGCGGTAGGCCTCGAGCATAGTGTCGTTTCGCTCAACCAGCTCCACGAAGTCAGGGTTCTTAGCTACATCGGCATGACCCAGGATCGTGAAGATCCTCTCCAGATCGCGCTTTCCCCTCACCTGTAGGTGATCGACTTCGAGCACTGCGAAGCGATCGCGGACAGCCTGGGCCGTTTTTTCACCGACGAGAATGGGAACGCCGTACTGCTTGGTCAGTCCCTCAAGACGAGACGCCAGATTGACCGTATCGCCCAGGACCGAGTAGTTGAAGTGGAGATCGGAGCCGAAATTGCCAACGACACAGAGGCCGGTGTTCAAGCCTATTCCGATTCTGAGCGGCGGGATTGCCTGATCGCCGTCAACATTCTTCTGGTGCTGCTGATTGAGAACTTCAAGGCTGTCCAGCATTGCAAATGCTGCCTCGCATGCGTTCGCCTCATGATTGGGGTCGGAGAGCGGAGCGTTCCAGAAGGCCATGATCGCGTCGCCCATGTATTTGTCGATCGTCCCACGACGTTTCATGATGTCTTGTGTCAGCGGGGTGAAGAGCCGATTGATGAGCGCCGTCAGCCCCTGCGGGTCATCCTTGTAGAGTTCGGAAATGGCCGTGAAGCCACGCACGTCCGAAAAGAGGACGGTCAACTCACGCTGTTCTCCGCCAAGGGTTAGCTTCTCCGGCGATTGTGCCAGCTGCTCGACCAGATCGGGAGAGATATACTGGCTGAAGGCCGATCTGATCCGGTAGCGATCTGCGGAAACGGTCACATAATTGGTGCAAACGAGAACGGCGTAAACCAGCAAGCTCGATAGCAAGGGGAAGGTGTAGTCGATAAGAAGATCGAGGCCTGTGAAGCAGTACCACGAGACGCCCAATGTCACCGCGGCAGTGATGCCTCCGAGGGCGAAGAGAGTTCCGGCATTCACCTTAGGCGCCTGCACGATCAGTAGCACGCTCATCAACGCCGCGAGCGCAAGTTCGATGAAGGCCGTGTAGCTCGGCCGGCTCAGAGTCGATCCTGTGAGGGCACTCTCCAGGAGTTGTGCATGCAACTCTACCCCTGGCAGGGATGGGTGTATGGGAGTGACCTTCAGATCGAGAAGACCAGCGGCCGAGGTCCCGATAAGCACCATTTTTCCCGCTAGGGCATTGATGGGCACTTTGTCTCGCAGAAGGTCGACCGCAGGGATGTATCTGCCCATGCTGGGGGGCGAGTAGTGAAGCCAAACCCGGCCTTTTCCATCCGTGGGGATCTCGAAAGCCGCCACCCCGACGCTCCGAACGCCACTCGGATCCGTCTTGACGAGAACGGTGTCCGATCCGGTGGCGACCCTCAGCATCTCAAGCGAGAGGGAAGGAACGATGGTCCCATCGGCCAATGCGACGACCGGAACCCGGCGAACGACGCCGTCCCGGTCGGGAGAAACCGAGAACATGCCATGTCCTCGAGCGGCTTCGTCGAGAACGGGAAGGTTCCGCAGCAGGTGCGGGAATTCGACCAAAAAGAGACGGGGGTCGGGCCCCAGGGTCGCGATTCCCGTCTGGATCCCTGCCTGGGCGGTGGGTACAGTCTCCGAGACGCGATATCCTGAACGTCCGAGCACCACCTTGGACGCTCGAATGGCATCGGCAAAGATGATGTCGTTGCTGGGCAGATGCCGGAGCTTCTCGCGTGTTGCGTCATCCAAACCCTGAAAGGTTTCGGCCGCGACCTCCGGCGAGCTGCGATCGGGCTCCGGAAAGAGCACATCGAACCCGATGACCGTTCCACCCCCTTCGACGATCTTTGCAACCATCTCAGCCATGATTGTGCGTGGCCATGGCCATTGCCCCATAGCCCGTAGACTCTGCTCGTCGATATCAACGATAGCCACGAGGCCCTGACGCTCGGCACGCGGATAGATGAGTTGATAAATATCGAGAGATTTTAGCCGAACAGCCTCAACGGGTCCCGGATCCAGGATCCGGAGCGCCAGAAGGCTCACGAGGAGCAGGAGGCCAACGATCCGGCCGGCCCCGAATCGTCGCGTCCTATTCAGGACGGACGCCATGACTGACGCTCCGCGAGAACTGGGTCTCGGGCTTGCGCAGAACCGTAGCGAAACCCATCGAATTTGGGCCGTATGTTCTGTCGGATGGATCGGTCATGGAGCGCCCTAGGAGAGACGGCGGTGGGAGCATGTTCCCTCACAGGATGTTATCTGTGGAACGAGGCAGAGCGCCTGCTATGGTCAGTTCGGTCGCAAGCACTTCACCGCTGGCGAACGTGACCGTCGCCGACACGGCATTCTGATCGCCGGCAAGCCGTCGCAAGCCGTCGATGGGTGCGTTCAGGCTCCATCCTTGCGGCGTCGGAACGAGATCCTCACGACCGATCTCGACGATGTCCCTGCCGTTCACGAACACGTCGACATCGATAATCGTCCCGCCTGGCAGGGGCGATCCCAGAACGGAAACATCGATTTGCCCTGGCGACGTCAGCAGGGAGGCTCCATTCGTGTTGTCGATGTCATGCAATTGCGAGAGGCTTGCATTCTCACCAACGCCGAGAGCTGTGATCCTCGCTCCGTACCGGTCGTTCAGGATCGCGATCTCGGCACCGATGGAGCCCTCCCCCCTGCCGTCGGAGAGAAAATACAGGAAGTTTTCCTCGCCTCCCTGGTCGAGGTTCTGCAGGCGGTCATTGGCTGCCTTCAGGGCGCTGGCGAAGTTCGTCCCGCCGCCTGCATCAAGGCTTCTGAGATAGGCATCTATGGCTCCATCTCCAGCCTGCCCCAGGCTGAAGGCTGCAGCATTCAGGCCGCTCTGGTTCTGTCCTCTGGGATCGGTGGGATCGGCGCTCCCGTTGAAGGGTATGATCGTCACCGTGACGTCTGAAGGGGAAAAACCGAGGCTCCTCACCTGTTCAGTCAGTGCCATCAGTCCCGCGATTTCCGCATCCAGAACAGTATTTGCGCGCCCATCACCGTTGAGATCACCGACCGGCATTCCTTCGAAACTATCCGAAGTGCTGCCTGAGATGTCGATCAGATAGAGAATGTTCATCTGCGGCTGCAGGACCGGGCCAATGCCGATGGTCAGTTTCAGATCCGTCGTTGCAGCCGTCGTGGCCGTCGGCGCATCGACCAAAAGAGAGACGGACTGGCGGTTGAATTCAAGAACCTCGGCGTCGCGAACAACCTGACGGGGCGACGAGAACGCTCCTGCTCCGCGGACCTGCAGGGTCACAGTCGCCGTATCGGTTCCTCCATTGTCATCGGACACCGTATAGGCGAACCTCACCGTCGCCGTTTCACCCGCACTCAGAGCCTGAAAGTCGTTGCCTGGGTCGAAGACAAGGCTGCCCCTTGCATTAAGGCTGACGGAGCCCTCGGATGAAGCTGTCCAGCGGATCGGACGGAGGGTGTCGCCATCAATATCGCGATCATTGGCGAGCACGGCAACGACCGTCCGCCCGTCCTCTTCAACAACGCCGATGTGATCGTTCCTTGCGACGGGGGCGTCGTTTCGACCATCGACAATCCAGGTCATCGAAGCCGGCACAGCGGTGTCGCTGTTGAAGATTATATCATAATCGACCGTGACCGTCTCTGCTTCTCCCACTCCCAGGTGCTGGTAAGCCGGATGCGTCGGATCCAGACGAAAGCTTCGCGCACTTGGGATATACGTCACGCCAGGAGGCAGTGATGCCGGCACGATCACATGTGGGAGTGCTCCTGAACCTGATGGGTCAGAATTCGGCACCGCGCCAAGCTGCTCGACTGGTCCATCCTCCACCGCAGCACCCTGGATAGGCGCAGGTGCCGTTATGGGGGACGGAAGGATCATCTCGCGGGATACGGCGGTCTCCGAGGAGGGTGGCGCTATGGCAAACTCTGAGGGATCGAGCGGATCAACAGGTTGAGGCCTGTTCACAGGGACAATGGGAGCATCATCAGAATCACTGCTGCCTCTCCTCTGCCGGGGCTCAGGGGAGAAGAACTGATACAGGTTCCTCACGAAATCGCTTTCACTCCTGATGTCATCGTTCGTCTTGGCTATTTGCGTGATCCGCGGTTCGGATCCGGACACCGGCGTCAGGAGGGTCGCGACGCGGGCATCCGACATGGATACGATCACGCGGGATGGATTGTTCTTGTCCAGGAGAACGATCGAACCGTTGCTTCCGTCCGGCTCGGTGAGCAGGGAGAACCGCGTCGTTCCGCTGGCAGCCGTGATCTCCGTCTGAACAGCCGTTCCCCTGATCGCCATCGTGGCGACTGGCGTATCAATCTTGAGATCACCGGTTTTGGCAATGCGTCCTGCTACGAACCCGATCACGCCTTGAACGAGCGTGAGGAGCGCCGAATTCGCGTTGGAATCCGCAGCGTACACCATATCATTGAGCACCATCCGGGCGCTGGAAGACAGGCTAAAGACTGTTCCGTCATTGAATTTGATCGTCAGTGCCGAGTTCGGACCAGTTTGCACCACGTCGCCCTTCGCGACCGCGTCGCCAAGCCGGAGCGCGATCGAGACGCCATTCCGCAGGACAGTGACGGATCCTGACGCCTTTTCGACCCGGCCAATCGGAGCCAGGGCCGCCACTGCAGCACTCGCCTGCGCGTATTGCCCTGAAGCATCCGGGCCTGCCAGCGCCTCGACGGTTGCGCCCATAAGGCCTGCCCCTTCCGGGGTAACAAGGCTGAGACGCCGTTCGTCTTTGAAGTATCCCAAGATGACAGCGGTTGTCTCGGGTCCTGTGAGCAGGAGATCAGCTCCTTCTCTTTTGAATCCGGCGTTGAAAAGAAGATCTTTGTTGGGAAACAAAATCGCGGAATCCGAGTCGACCGCACGGCTCGACGCGTCGGCAACGTCGACTCGAATGTCAAAAACAGTGGCGCCGTCTCCAGATCGGTACACAGCAACCCCCTTGGGTTATTGTGATCATAGTCTTTTCGAAGGCCTGATCCTATCGGAAGACAATCCTAGGAAATGAGGAGTTCTCCGCTAACAGCGGCCGGTTAAGGCGCAAGATGGTACAAGTGCTCAAGACGAGCAAAGAATTTATACTTTCCTCAGTGTTCCTGATGACGCGGCACATTTCGCCGAGGCAACCAATGCGCGCTCTTAGGCCACCCGGGGCTCCCCCTTCTCTTGTTTTTGCTACGGCAGGGATGTTCGATCACGTCTCGCGGTCCCAGACCGCTCTTCTAGTTATCCCTGAACTCAGGCTCCTACGAGATCCTCACGTCACCACAATGTACCCACGTATTCTGGGATTGAAGCAACTTAACCCCGCCCAGACCTTCAGCCTTTCGTGATACTGAAAGCAATTAGGTGAGGCGTGCTTAATATGTCTGCTTCGGGTCTGATAGTAGACTAAGTCGCTATCTCAACTCCGCACAGAAAGACGACATTGCCGCGCCGCTTAGGAATAAGCCCGATCGAGCCTCACAAACACTGACAGGCAGATCTTCGCACAGTTTCAGCGTTACTAGGGGCCACATATATCAGTGCAGTGGCCGCCGGAGATCAGGCGTTCTCGTTCATTGCTACCAAATCCTCCACGGGCCATGCGGGGCAGTTGAACTTTGCCAATCGTATGCTGTCGGGCGATGTTGATGGCGATAAAGTCGCAGATTTCCAGATATATGTTGCGGATTTGCCAGCACTCGCCGCAATGGATTTTTACCTCTGACGACTGGGCGTGGAAGCAATACCCCGGGCACCGGGGCAGCTTCAATCATTGACTGGACGGTGCTCCCATCGAGCGACCGAGTTTCTTGTTCAGTTTCTGAATGATCAGAATGAATAATGTCAAAGCCCGTTGATCGCAGCTAGTCGAGTCACCTAGATCGTGCCACCCAGCTCTCTTCCCGAAGCTGCAGGGCTGACGAACCGGATCACGTGCTGATCGGCTCACTCGGCGCACCTGGGCTCCATCTGCCCTTTCAGGTCAATTCGTGTGTTCCGGAGGGGCTGATAAGGATGCTTCAGAACTACTGAAGGTCAGCACCGGGTCTTTCTCTGCCGATCTCCTATCCTTCGCGAGCGTCTGCTCTGGCTGGGTTAGCTGCTCTCCCACAAACTTCTCGGAAGTGCCAGAAGGGACGTTCGCAGTGAGGAAGACAAGCTCTGGAGCATTGAGCATAAACTCTACTGGGAATCCCGCACATATGAGACTTCGGCAGGAGCATAACATTGCTCGGGCACCCGTGACGGTCATGTAGTGCATCTCTCATGGACAACATCGTTGAAGACTGGAGTGGTAATTTTCTTCCAGGAAGCACTCGTCAGTTAAGCCTGCCCTGTTCCTGACCCAAGACTTCAGGCATAGATCTCGCAGTCGATCACGGCTGCAAAGGCACAAGTTTAAGCTTGGCAATCGCTCATCAGGTTATTTTGGGTAGTCTGCATCTGATCGCCGATTTGCCGTGTAGTGTCTGTTCAGGGTGAACGCGGGCTTCGTCTTTGTCTTGCGTGCGGCTGTCTGACGGCCACGCCACTGCCCTGAAGCTCACTCACTACCAACCATGGGAGTCGTCGATGACTGAGCAAAACCATACGGCACACAGCGGATTGTCTGCCGGGGGAGCCAGCGGATCGCACAGTTCGCTGGATCTGAACAGCGCCAACCTCAATGCCGCCCTTCAAGCCTTCGCTGGTGCAGACCGCGTGTTCTTTGCGGACCTGAACGAGCTTAACAATTCCGAGGCGGAGGGCGGGGCTCTGCTCCTGCTCAAGGGCAACCGGCTCACCGTCGTCACTGCTGCCCGCGGTGTGGAGGCTGGCCAGATCCACCCGCAGCACATCCACGGCTTCGTGGACGGAAGCAACGCAACGGTGCCGACCTTGGCTCAGGACGATGACCGGGATGGTTTTATCGAGTTGGCCGAGGGTCTGGACACCTATGGTCCCGTGCTCCTCAACCTCACGTCCCCTCCTGGCCCCGATGCGTCCGGGTTCCCTGCACCCACCGGTACCTCGTTCCTGTTCTCCCAAACCTACGACCTGTCGGATGCCCGCAACGGGGACCTCGCAAGGCTCTTGGACGACGTGTCGCTGAACAGGCGGGAAATCGTTCTGCATGGCAAGACGGTTCTGGCCGGGCATGGGCAGGGCACGACGGGCGAGGTGGACGGGACGGCAGGCTATAAGCTCGTGCTACCGATCGCGTCCGGTGAGATCCGGGAACTCTCCTATGACAGCGCCCTTGCGTTGTTCCAGGCTGCGGTTTCCCTCCAGGTTCGCGACGCGGTTGTCGGCAATGGCGGCAACAATACGCTCAGAGGGACCAGGAACGACGACAACCTCCAGGGCGGCGGTGGCCGCGATGTCCTGTATGGCAGGGCGGGCGATGACTACCTGAACGGTGGCTCGGACCGGGACACGCTGTATGGCGGCGCCGGCGACGACTATCTCGATGGTGGCTCAGGCCATGACAGGCTGTTCGGCGAATCCGGCGATGACCATCTTATCGGCGGGTCGGGCAATGACGAACTGTCCGGCGGATCCGGTCACGATCACCTCTTTGGCGGCACGGGCAACGACCGGGCCTCCTTCAATGTCTCGTCCGGCGGCACGGATAATGTCAACCTGGGCACGGGCTCCGACACGGTCAGCGTCACCGCTTCCTCGGCGCGGCAGGTTCGTCTCACCTTTACAAGCGCGGAGGTCGGCAATGGAACGGCCACCGATGCCGGTACGATGACCAATCAGGATGGCGGCCTCGCGGTTCGCCTCCAGTCCGAGAACCGCTCCGGCGATCTCGTCGGCGCCATCAGCCGCTTCGACGACGAAGGTGTGACGTTCGTTGCGGCCAGGTCCGGACTGACCTTCGATGTGCGTGATCTTGTCTCCGGTGCTGCACGTGGCGATCAGTTCGATGTTGTCAGCCTCGGCACCAGAAGCGGTGACACTCTCACGGCCGTCCAGTCGGGCAGCGCCTACTACTTCAATGCCGGCCTGGGCAATGATCGGGTGACGGGCGGAAGAGACGACGACTTCCTGGTGGGCGGTGCCGACAATGACAGCCTCAGCGGCGGACGCGGCGATGACTCGTTCATCGGCGGTGGCGGAACTGACGTGCTCACCGGAGGCACAGGCGATGACGTCTTCATCTTCGCCGCTCCTCTCGACACAGTGGGCAATGTCGACAGGATCCGGGACTTCCGCGCCAGTGACGACACGCTGCGGCTGGACAATGCCGTCTTCGTTGGGCTGACGGATGGCGCCCTGAGCGCCACAGCCTTTGCGCTCACGAGCGCCGCCGCGGAGGCCGACGACCGGGTCATCTACGATCAGAGCACAGGCAACCTGTTCTTTGATGCCGATGGCGGGGCTCGGGACAACCAGACGCTGTTTGCAACTCTGACCAACAGGGCCAGCATCACAGCAAGCGACTTCTTCGTGATCTAGCCACTCCACGACCAGCAAGGGTACCCCGGCTTTTTGGCCGGGGTACAGCTGTTCTGGACCCGTCGTATTAGCGGCTTGTATTTACACTACCGTATGTCGCTACACACCAGCGGCTCCTTGCTTCTTCCTTGACCTCATATGCAGGCGCAGGTCGGGCTTTGGGAATCAGCCAACCAACCGTTGGCCGCCGTATTCAGGCTCTTGAATATGCCCTAGGATTGGCGATAGAATTCTCCTAACCTGGAGACGACGCGCTCAAAGACCGTTATGAGATTGTGCGAAGTATGCGGCTCCCCACCATCCATCTTTTTGGTCAGAACAGAGGATCGTTCGCCAGTAGCGTCGTGACGGCTGCTGCGATGTTGAGCAGATCGACCATAGTGAGCGCGAAGGACAGCATGCCATACCGGTGGTGCTGCTCGAGTTGCAACAGATGCTGCTTCGCGCGGATCATGGTTTAGTACTTGGCAGGCCAACGGGCTCCATCTGACGTCGTGTATCGGATTGCGGGCTGCGAAACCCGAGCCTGAGCCTGGCGCAACGCTTCAAAGGCCTGCTTATTGGCGCGGCCTTCCGCAATGGTCCGCTCCCAGCGGCCATCCCGCATCATGGCCTCAACCTCACGGGTGATCCTATCACCGGCGGGGCCCATATTTTCAGCCAAAGCAAAACCTGGAAGGACAAGTAAGGGCAATGTCAAAAGAAGCTTTCTAAACATATCGCTCTCCAAGAGGCCTGACCCTGTGGCAGGCAGTGCTAAGAGGTTGAGGGTGAGACGATCTTGCCGCGACCTTGTGTGAGGAAAAAGGCCCAAGTCCGAGCAAAAATATTGCACCATCGATCAGTCGAAATGCTTGCTCTGCTACACCTCTGTGACTGGCGCCACACGAGGCACGGTCCCTTCCAGCATTTCTGAGCAACTGCGGCACGGTTCCGCAAAAGAGGAAAATTCAAAAAGTACCTGACAGATGTAAGATGGCTCCGGTTCGATCATGTACATGGAGCGGATGGCCCATGATCACGACGAAGGCCGGATCGCGGCCAAAGCTCTGCCTTTGAGATGTTGCTCGGGATCAGTGAATAGCGGGACCTGCGATCATTGAGAGCAGCGCCAGTCGGCAGGAATACAGCAGCGTACGCCCGAGGTTCTGTCACGCGTCGAGCCCATGACCAGGAGACCTGCCACGACAGGATTGGCTGCGCAGGCGGCGAGAAGCGCTCGTCTGAGGCGGTGCCCCCACTCCGCGATAACCAACCGGAGCTTTGCGAGAAAAGCCTCCGTTATTTCCTGGGGTTGGAGGATCTTCATGTTCATCGAGAACTCTCTGCCATGCCGCCAATCCAGCTGTTGATCGATGGTACAGTCCTTTGGCTCGGTCTTGGGCCTGTTTAAAAGCCCAGACCGCCGGCATGATCACCGCATTCTCAATCCCACCATGAGGACAAGACCATGAGGATGATCAAGCTGACAAATGTCATCGCCGCCGGCACCACGCAAGGATATGAGTCATGACCAGCGTTTGGGAGCCGATCCGCATCGGCAACATGGCGCTCAAGCATCGCTTCGCGATGGCACCCATGACCCGCAGTCGCGCCAAGCCGGATGGCACGCCAGGCGACCTCGCGCCTGACTATTATGCCCAGCGCGCCGCCTTCGGCCTGCTGATCGCCGAGGCCACGCAGCCGTCGGATGATGGGCAGGGCTATTTGACAACGCCCGGCATCTACGCCGACGCGCATGTCGCTGGCTGGCGCCGCGTCACCGAGGCGGTGCACGCCAAAGGCGGGCATCTCTTCATTCAGTTGATGCACGTCGGCAGGATGTCGCATCCCAACAACACGCCGCATCACCGCCAGCCGGTCGCCCCCTCGGCGATTGCGTCGGGACAGAAGATGTTCACGGCAGCTGGCATGCTCGAGATGCCCGAGCCGCGTGCGCTCTCCACGGAGGAGATCGCCGCGACGGTGCGCGACTTCGCCCATGCTGCAAGGCAGGCGATCGCCGCGGGCGCCGACGGCGTCGAAATTCATGGCGCCAACGGCTACCTGATTCAGCAGTTCTTTGCCCCCAATGCGAATGTCAGAACGGATCGCTACGGTGGCGGGATCGAAAACCGGGCGCGTTTCGCGATTGAGGTGACGCGGGCGGTGGTTGAAGCGATCGGGCCGGAGCGAACCGGCATTCGCCTCTCGCCGGGATCGACATTCGGCGGAATCGACGAAGGGTCGGACGGCGCCGCTCTCTACCGGTATCTGGTGCCTGCCCTGGCCGAGTTGGACCTTGCCTATCTCCATGTTGCCCATGGCGGCAATGAGAACCTGCTCGCCGAGATCCGGCGGCTTTGGCCAAACCCCTTGTTGGTTACCCGAGACAATCGTCCGCTCGCGAAGGCGGCGGACGATGTCGAGGCCGGACTTGCCGACGTTGCGGCGGTGGCGCGCTGGGCACTCGCCAATCCGGATTTCGTTGATCGGTACCGGCTCGGTGTGCCGTTGAACGAGCCCGATCCGGCGACGTTCTATGGCGGCGACGCCCGCGGCTACACCGACTATCCAGCCCTCGACAAAACAGCCGCCGCGGCCTGAGCCGTGCCACGACAGAATGCCATGAGAGGAGTGAAGTCGATGGCCAAGCGTGATGCGGTTTTCCCTGCCGGCGGGCAGGCGCTGTACGACATGAATCGCTATTCTGCAGCGATCCGCTCGGGCGACCTGCTGTTCGTCTCGGGCCAGGCCGGCAGCCGCGAGGACGGGTCGCCCGAGCCGGATTTCGAACGCCAGGTCCAACTTGCTTTCGATAATTTGAACGCGGTCTTGGCGGCAGCCGGCTGCACGTTCGACGACGTCGTGGACGTCACCACCTACCACACCGACCCGGAAAGCCAGTTTGAAGTCGTCAAGGCCGTTCGCGCCAAGGTAATCGGTGATCCGCCCTACCCCAACTGGACTGCGGTTGGCGCCACTTGGCTCGCGGGCTTCGACTTCGAAATCAAGGTCATCGCACGCATTCCCGAGGCTGACTGAGGTTCGGGATGAACAAGGCTGAGCTTGTACGGGCTGGACAAGGTGAACGGAGCCCTCGCTGGCCACCAGTTTCTTCGATATGTTCAGAATTTCTCGACCGCAGGCCGGACGTCAAGCTCCAGAGTCCAGACGGTGCGCTGCTGGCGGTGAAGGTGGAGATATGTTTCCGCAAGCCCGTCGGGATCAAGCATCGTGCTCGGATCGCGATCCGGTTGACGTTCGCGTGCAGTGGGCGTCGCGATCTGGCCATCGATCACCACATGGCCGACATGGATGCCCTGCGGCCCCAATTCCCGCGCCATGCTCTGGGCGAGCGCCCGAAGACCAAATTTTGGAACAGCGAAGGCGGCAAAACCCGCGCTGGCGCGCCGACTCGCGGTGGCGCCAGTGAAAAGGATCGTGCCTCTTCCTTCAGGTACCATGCGCCGAGCCGCCTGTTGGCCGACATGGAAGCCGCCCAGGCAGTCGATGCGCCAGCATTGCTCGAACACGGCAGGATCCATATCGAGGATGCTGCCGTGTTCGAACGTGCTGGCATTGAACACGACGAGATCCGGCGCGGCCTCCACGGCGTCGAACACGGCGGCGACCTCGTCTCCCTTCGTCACGTCGCAGGCATGGGCCGTTACGCCCTGAAGCCCCGCCGCGTTGCGCAGGCCCTCCAGCTTTCCGACATCGCGCGCCGCCATGGCAACCGACATGCCTTCGCCCGCAAACTGTCGCACGAGCGACAGACCTAGGCCGGACCCGACGCCGAAGACGATTGCCCGTTCGTTCCTGCCGCTGCTCATGGGAGTCCTCCTCTCCAGCGCTCTCGTCGACCACCCCTTCCGAAATTCCCGACTTGAAGCGGGAGAATATTGCTTTGTTGGTTTCTCAGGTCAGAGACGATGTTCTTGACGCTGCACAGCGTCATTTACCTAAGGCCTTGTAACTGTCCATCAAAATGGGTGTGATCGATCAGATTGTGTGCTCCATCGGCCTTTTGACTTTCAGGCCGTGGGCTGGTCGCGTTATCCGCCTTAACCCGTTCCATGATCTTATCGTCTACATCCGTGAAGTTCCGGGCATGCACAACTCACGGGCAGTGATGTTGGAGCAGACGGAAGAGCACGTCGAAGTCCACTGCCATCCAGGCATTGCCAAATGCAGCGTATCGTAGACCGTAGGACCACAAACGTACATGGTAACCCGATAGAAACCCTCAGGCACAAAAGGCTCCACCATTCGCGTCATCGAATTGTGCAAACGAAGGTTCACGAAGTTGCCTCCTGTACAATCCGGGATACCAACATTGCTCCGTTGAGGACGTAAGGACGGAGAACTGAATGACCCGGCTGTTGCGTCTAAGCAGGCGGGGCTAGGCATGCGCAGGCGCACATCCAACGATGTGCTGGTGGGCCGGACAGGGCCTCCTCCCTCCTATTCCGCCACCTGCCTCGGGGGCAGGAAGCCGATGGGCTGGCGCTGTGGCCCTGTTTGCTTGAGGGTGCCGACCAGCGCCTCGTATTCCCGCTCCATCTCCGGCGTGACCGAGGGGCGCGTCTCGCGCAGAGCCTGCTCGAACTGC
>JAESGY010000081.1_pt1 | contig 89054 bp, 93 predicted proteins | sample 9269841 | NCBI WGS metagenome assembly JAESGY01 (sample SAMN17022865, study PRJNA683097) | algae metagenome | isolation source: Spirirestis rafaelensis WJT71-NPBG6 and co-occurring heterotrophs from... | place: USA: Pinto Wells, Joshua Tree National Park, Colorado Desert, CA | collected 2006-08-15 | reverse complement strand
GCACCACCGCCACACGGGCCGACACCGCGCTCATGGAGCGGGCGATGTCGTCGGCCAGCGAGATCACACGAGACGACTTCGTCCCAGGCGCAGGCTCCAGCTCATACAACGTGACGACGGGACCGGGATTGACCTTGGTGATGGCGCCGCGGACACCGAAATCCTCGAGCGTGCCTTCAAGCAGGGCAGCGTTCTGCTCAAGGGCCTCGGCCGAGATCGTGGGACCGGCCGGGCGCTTGGGCTCGGCGAGCAGGCCGAGCTGCGGCAGCTGGTAGTTTTCCTCATCGAGCAGCGACGGCTGAGCCTCGCGGGCCATGCGCTTGCCGGGCTTCGGGGCCGTATGGGCCGGCGCAACCCGGGTCGGGGCAGGCTCGGGCCTCGCGGCAGGACGGGCCGGGGGAGCGTCGCCCTCGTCCCAGGGAGCCTCGTCGTCATCGTCATGCATCGGAGCGGAAGCCGGAACCTGGCGCGGGCGAGCCGGTGCGCCGTCGAGAACGGGCTCGCGGCGGACACCCGGCTGACGGGCGGTGCGCTTCACCGGCGCAGGCGCGTCGTCGTAGTCCTCGTCGGGCGCGGCGCTGCGGCCCTCCCGCCAGCGGCGGGCGGCGGCGCGCAGGCTCATGGCCCCATGGGCCAGTGCCCCGAGGGACACGATGCCCCAGCCCGGCTCGTCGCGGCCGATCTCCTCAGCCTCGTCCCAGTCCTGGAGCTTGCGCCGCCGCACCGGCACCGGATCCTCGATCTCCTCCGGATCCTCGCGATGCCTCTCGTCCGCCGGGCCGAGGCCGCAGGCGGCCGAGAGGGTCAGGATGGCGACGCCCGCGAACAGGAAGCCGAGCACGGCGCTGGCCGAGCCGTTGGACAAACCCGTGATGGCCTTGGCGCCGGCTAGGATCGCATCGCCGACCACGCCGCCGAGGCCCGTGGGCAGGGGCCAGCTCTGGGTCGGAGGCAGGGCGCTGGCGAGCGCCGTCGCGGCGCCCGCGCCGATCACCCAGAGGGCGAGGCGCAGCTGCAGGCGGCCGAGCGCGCCCGATTTCATGAGGCGCCAGCCCCACAGCGCCAGGGGTAGCACGGCCGCGATGGCACCCAACCCTAAGAGCTGCATGAACAGATCGGCCACGATCGCGCCCGGCCAGCCGATGAGGTTGCGGACCGGCAGGTCGGTGGCGTTGTTCAGGCTCGGATCGTCCACCGACCAGGTGGCGAGCGCCACGGCGACCGCGCCCGCGAAGGCGATCAGGCACAGGCCCGTCAGCTCCTGGGCCCGGCGGGCCAGGAAGGCTCTGAGGGCGCTGAAGAGGCCATCATAGGCGGAAGAAGAACGGCGGGCCGCGCGCATCAAACCACTCGAAAAAACCACAGGACGAGACAGTATTGCCTGGATGCTAGCGCGGGCGGGTTAAGGGTCCTTTAACCGTAAGTGCATCGGGTGGGGAAAAGTGGCTGTTACTGTGCGAGCAAGCTCACCAGCCCTCCTCCCCCTTACGGGGAGGAGTTGGAGGTGGGGGTGTGAGCGATAGCCTATGAAGGTCAGGCGCCAACACCCCCACCCCGGCCGCTGCCGCGGCCACCCCTCCCCACAAGGGGGAGGGGAAGGAACCACCCCATCAGCCGAATATTACAGTGGCCTTTTGCGCGGTTGACGTCCGCCGGACAAAAGACCAGTGTCCCGGCCATGAGACGCAGGACCTCGGCACAGGGCTGGACGCGCGCCGCCATTGCGGCCGTGATGGCCTATGCCTTCGTCCTGCAGGCCCTGCTGCTGTCCGCGAGCGGCGCCGTCCATGCGGCGGCAGCCACCGTGACGGCGGGGATCATCTGCGTTCAGGACGGCTCGTCTGCGCCCAACCATTCCCCCGCGCAGGCTCACAAGAATCTCTGCTGCACCTTAAGCTGCCACGGCTCAGGCGCGGCAGGCCCGGCGCCTGCGGCAACGATCCTCGGGCGCATCGCACCTCCTGCCGTCACAGGCATCCGCACGGCGGACCCGCCGCGCCTGCGCCTCACCTCCAACGTCCTGCCCCTGGGATCGCGCGCGCCGCCGCGCCTCGGCTGATCGCCGACTTTGATTCCCAATTCTGCAAGGACTTGCATCCATGACGTCTTCTCGCCTTGGCGCGCTTGCTGCCGCCTTTGTTGCCGTTTCTGCTCCCGCTTTCGCCCATGTGACCTTCGAAAACGGGCAGGCGGCGCCCAACTCCACCTATAAGGCTACCTTGCGCATCCCGCATGGATGCGACGGCAAGCCGACCCTGAAGGTGCGCGTGCGCATCCCGGAGGGGATCGTTGCCGTGAAACCCATGCCGAAGGCCGGCTGGAAACTGGAGACCACCAAGGGCTCTTACGTGAAGGCCTATCAGGTCCATGGCGAAGCCGTGTCCGAGGGTGTGACCGACATCGTCTGGACCGGCTCCCTCGATGACGGGCACTACGACGAGTTCGTGTTCCAGGCCCGTTTCACCGATGCCTACCAGCCGGGCGCCACGGTCTTCTTCCCCGTGGTGCAGGAATGCGACGGCGCGGTGGAGGAATGGACGCAGGTGCCCGCCGGCGGCGAGGACCCGCACAGCCTCAAATCGCCCGCACCCGGCGTGCGGATCGCAGCCGCGCAAGGTGCGGCGGCCGCGCCTGCCATGGTGAAGACAGGGACCCTGACCCTCGAGCAGCCCTGGTCGCGCGCCACCCCCGGCGGCGCTAAGGTAGGCGGAGGGTATCTTCGCATCACCAACACCGGCACAGCACCCGATCGTCTGATCGGCGGATCGTTCCCCCTGGCATCGAAGGTCGAGGTGCATGAGATGAAGCTCGAGGGCGACGTCATGCGCATGAAGCCGGTGGAGGGCGGGCTCGAGATCAAGCCCGGGGCCACCGTCGAGCTGAAGCCCGGCGGCCTCCATCTCATGTTCGTGGACCTGAAGGAGCCGCTGAAGGAGGGCCAGACCCTCAAGGGAACGCTCACCTTCGAGAAGGCCGGCTCTGTCGATGTCGAATACAATGTGCGCGGCATGGGCGGGGCTGCTCCCGCCGAGCACAAGCACTGACGCGGGAGACGAGTGATGACCATGAAACGTCTTCTCATCCCTTTCCTCGTCTTCACGACGGGCCTTCTGGTGCTCGTCGTCACGGCAGGCCTGCTGCTGTTTCCGTCCGGGTCGCAGCAGAGCGCCGGCAAGGTGCCGATCGGCGGTCCGTTCAAGCTCACGAGCCATGAGGGCAAGCCGTTCACCGAAGAGAATCTGAAGGGCCGGCCCTTCGTGGTGTTCTTCGGCTTCACCCATTGCCCGGAGGTCTGCCCGACGACGCTCTACGATCTCACGCAGGACATGGCGGCGCTCGGCAAGGATGCCGAAAAGCTTCAGGCTGCCTTCATCACGGTGGATCCGGAGCGCGACACGCCGGAGTTGATGAAGACCTACCTGGCGTCCTTCGATCCGCGCATCGTCGGCCTCACCGGCACCGAGGAGGAGGTCGCGGCGGCCGCGCGCGCCTACAAGATCTATTACCGCAAGGTGCCAACCGACGGCGGCTACACCATGGATCATTCAGCGACGCTGTTCCTCATGGACAGCAGGGGCGAGTTCTACGGCACGTCCAACTTCCAGGAGCCGGAGGAGACGCGGCGCTCCAAGCTGCGGCAGCTTGTGAAGAACGGGTAATTGATCAGCGTCATCCCGGACGCCGCAGGCGATCCGGGATCGCTGGACGGGTGTGGCGCTACTTCTGCCATGTCATGGCCGGATTTATCCCGGCCATCTCGATTCAGAAAGGCGCTGCGCTTCTCGAAACGGGATCACCGGCACAAGGCCGGTGATGACGAAGGAGAGACACCACATCCTGCTAACGATCCCGGATCTTCGCTAAGCTTCGTCCGGGATGACGGTTGAATCGGTAACAAGAAAAAGCCCCGGCGCGTGACCGGGGCTTTTCCGTTTGTGCCTCTGGAAGGCTGTTCTTCAGTAGTTGTAGGCGCGCTCGCCGTGGTCGGCCAGATCGAGGCCTTCGCGCTCCTGGTCGTGCGTGACGCGCAGGCCCACGATGGCGTCGGTGATCTTGAAGAGCACCAGGGAGCCGATGCCGGTCCAGACCAGGGTCACCACCACGGCGATCACCTGCGTCACCACTTGGCTGCCGATCGCGTACTCGCCGACGCCGTAGCCGCCGAGGGAGGGAGCCGCCACGATGCCGGTGCCGATGGCGCCGAGAATGCCGCCGACGCCGTGGATGCCGAACACGTCCAGCGCGTCGTCATAGCCCAGCGCATTCTTCACACCCGTGACCGCATAATAACAGACCGCGCCGGCCACGAGACCGAGCACGATGGCACCCATGGGTCCGGAAAGACCAGCGGCCGGCGTGATGGCGACAAGTCCCGCGACAGCGCCCGAGGCGATGCCGAGCAGGGAAGCCTTGCCCTTGGCCAGAGCCTCGACGGTCATCCAGGCGAGACCGGCTGCGGCCGGCGCCACGATGGTGTTGAGGAGCGCCAGCGCCGCGCCGCCCGTGGCCTCGAGGTTCGAGCCCGCGTTGAAGCCGAACCAGCCGACCCACAGCATGCAGGCGCCGACGAAGGTGAGCGTCAGCGAGTGCGGCGCGAGCAGGTCGCGGCCATAGCCGATGCGCTTGCCGATGAGCAGGGCGCCGATGAGGCCGGCCACGCCCGAGTTGATGTGCACCACCGTGCCGCCCGCGAAGTCGAGCGCCCCGAGGCCGAACAGATAGCCTTCCGAGAACCACACCATGTGGGCGATCGGCAGATACACGAACGTGACCCAAAGGCCGGTGAACAGCATCACGGCCGAGAACTTGATGCGCTCGGCAAAGGCACCGACGATCAGGGCTGGCGTAATCGCCGCGAAGGTGAGCTGGAAGGCGATGAAGGTGAATTCCGGAATCGCCACGCCCTTGGTGAAGGTGTCGGCGGTGGAATCCGTGGTCACGCCAGCGAGGAACGCCTTGGAGAAGCCGCCGACGATGGCGCCCAGCATGCCTTCGCCGCCGGACGTGAAGGCGACCGAATAGCCGTAAGTCACCCACAGGATAGCCACGAGGGAGAACACCGCGAAGACCTGCATGAGCACGGAGAGCATGTTCTTGGTGCGCACGAGGCCGCCATAGAACAGGGCGAGGCCGGGAATCGTCATGAGGATCACCAGGACCGTCGAGACGAGCATCCAGGCGGTGTCGCCCTTGTTGACGGTCGGAGCGGCCGCGGCGGCCTCCTGCGCGAGGGCAGGGTTGAGGGCGGCAAAACCTATACCCAGCGCACCGAGCGCCGGCAGGAGAAGAGGGCGGAAGGTCATCGGATCGAACCTCGAAAAAATTCAGCAAAAAAGAGGGTTAAAGGGCGTCGCCGTCGGTCTCGCCGGTGCGGATGCGAACCGCCTTTTCGAGCGCGGTGACGAAGATCTTGCCGTCGCCGATCTGGCCCGTGCGTGCAGAGGCCGTGATCGCGTCGATCACCGGGCCCACCAGCTCGCTCGGCACGGCCACCTCGATCTTGAGCTTCGGCAGGAAGCTCACGGCATATTCGGCGCCGCGGTAGATCTCGGTATGCCCTTTCTGCCGCCCGTATCCCTTCACCTCGGTCACGGTGAGGCCGTGCACACCGAGGGTGGTGAGCGCATCGCGCACTTCCTCGAGCTTGAACGGCTTGATGACCGCCATCACAATCTTCATGGGTAGGCCCCTTGCTTGCGTCTGCCCGACAATGCGGGCGACGGATCCAACGTGAACCCGGCTCCAGGCTCGGGTGTCGGGGGAGCTTTATGCAAGGAGCGTGCCAAACCTTACCGGCCATGGCAGAAGAACGCTGCCTCTTTTCCAGGCAGCGGGAGTTTGGCTGGAAATTAACCTGGTTGATGAATTATTGGGCAGGCGAAAGCCGGCTCGTTTAGTTGGCGCAGGCGCTATTTCCCTCCCCCTTGTGGGGAGGGGTGGCCGCGGCAGCGGCCGGGGTGGGGGTGTTGGCGCCTGACCTTCATAGGCTATCGCTCACACCCCCACCTCCAACTCCTCCCCGCAAGGGGGAGGAGGGCTGGGCACGTCGCGGCCTGAAGTTAACTCAGCGTCGCCGCTCGCGGATGAGGCCTTCCTGGGCAACGGAGGCAACCAGGGTCCCGTCCTGCTTGAAAATGAGTCCGCGCGACAGGCCGCGGGCGCCGCCGGCGTTGGGGGTGTCCTGCGCGTAGAGCAGCCATTCGTCGGCCCGGAAGGGCCGGTGGAACCACATGGCGTGGTCGAGGCTCGCCGGCTGGATCTCGGGCTCGAACACCGTGCGCCCGTGTGGAATGAGGGACGTGTCGAGGAGCGTCATGTCGGACGCGTAGGCGAGCACGCTCTGGTGGATCGCCGGATCGTCCGGCAGGCGGCCGGTGGTCTTGATCCACACGTGGAAACGCGGCTCGCCCGGATCGCGCGACATGTAGCGGTTGAGCTCCACGGGGCGGATCTCCAGCGGGCGCTCGCGCTCGTAATAGGTGCGCATGGGCTCCGGCATCTTGAGGATCAGGCCGCCCTTCACCTCCTCCTCGCTGGGGAGTTCGTCCGGCCCCGGCACCTTGGGCATCTCGGCCTGATGGGCGAAGCCGTCCTCCTCCAGATGGAAGGAGGCCGACATGGCGAAGATCGCCTGCCCGTGCTGGATCGCCAGCACCCGGCGGGTGGTGAAGCTCTTGCCGTCGCGGATGCGGTCGACCTCGTAGATGATCGGAACCTTGGGATCGCCCGGCAGCATGAAGTAGCAATGCAGCGAATGGGGATGGCGCCCGTCGACCGTGCGGGTGGCGGCCACCAGCGCCTGCCCGATCACCTGCCCGCCGAACACCCGCTGCCAGCCGCTCTTGGGGCTCTGGCCGCGAAACAGGTTCACCTCGAGCTGCTCGAGGTCGAGGATGGCGAGAAGATCGGTGACGGCGCGGGACATGGGCCTCAAAAATCCTGTGATCACGAAAGGTCATCCATCACGGAGCGGCCTCGACACGTCAAGCTTGACGCTGGTCAATGATTGGCTGACACCCACCTATAACGTCTGAGGCAAGGAGAGAGCGATGAGCGCAGCAACAGGACGGGCACAGCCGCGCATCGTCATCGCGGGCGGCGGTCTCGCCGGATTGTCCCTGGCCCTGGCGCTGAAGAGTGCGCTCGCGGACGGCATCGACGTGGTCATGTGCGATCCGGCGCTCAAGCGCGATCCCCATGGCGACAAGCGCTCCTATGCCATCGCGGCGGCCGCGCGCCGGATGCTGACGGCGCTCGGTGTCTGGGATCAGGTGGCGGAGCGCGCTCAGCCCATCCTCGACATGGTGATCACCGACAGCCGCCTGCAGGATCCCGTGCGCCCCACCTTTCTCACCTTCGCGGGTGAGGTGGACGGCAACGAGCCCTTCGCCCACATGATCACGGCCGGTGACCTGACAGCCAAGCTGCTCGATGCCTGCCGCACGGCCGGTGTGGATTTGCGGCCCGAGGGCGTGAAGGGCTTTGCCGTCCAGGGCGCCCGCACCGATGTGATCCTGACCGGCGGCGAAGTTCTGCCCGCCGCCCTGCTGGTGGCCGCCGATGGCGGGCGCTCGCGTCTGCGCGAGCAGGCGGGCATCGGCTGGATCTCCTGGCCCTACCGGCAATCCGGCATCGTGGCCACCATCGCCCATGAACGCGACCACGAGGGCCGGGCGGTGGAGCATTTCCTGCCCTCCGGCCCCTTCGCGATCCTGCCGCTGAAGGCCGAGCCCCAAGAAGATGGCAACTTCCGGCACCGCTCCTCCATCGTCTGGACCGAGCGGGCCGAGAACGTGCCGGCCCTGCTGGAATCGCACCCGGAAGACCTGCTCGTCGAACTGGAGCGCCGCTTCGGGTTGCAGCTCGGCAAGCTCTCCTTCGAAACGAAGCCGCAGGCCTTCCCCCTGTCCTTCGGCGTTGCGCGGTCCTTCGTGGGGGAGCGCCTGGCTCTCCTGGGCGACGCCGCCCATGTGATTCACCCCATCGCCGGCCAGGGGCTCAATCTCGGCCTGCACGACGCGGCGGCGCTGGCCGAGATCATCACCGATGCCATGCGCTTAGGACTGGATCCGGGCGCGGCCGACGTGCTCGACGGCTATGAGCGGGCGCGCCGCACCGACATCACCGCCATGGGGGTGGTCACGGACGGGCTCAACCGGCTGTTCTCCAACGACGTGCTGCCCGTGCGCCTGATTCGCGACCTGGGCCTCGGCCTCGTCGACCGGATGCCGGGCCTGAAGCGCTTCTTCATCCGCGAGGCGGCAGGACTGACGAGACAGGAAGCGCCGCGACTGCTCAGGGGTGAGACCCTTTAGGGGTACTTCCAAATTCAAGCCTTGAAGTAAATCCTTTTAGGTATGTGATAATATAGTCTTCAAGCATCCTGCTTCCGTCAAGCTTCCGGGTGCTCCATGTCCAGCGTCGTCTAAGATAATCCCAGCCAGCTACCTGAAGGCACCGCAGACGCCCGGCTGGCGTTGGCCGGCATCAATTATGTCGTCATCGATATCAACATCACCAGTGATACTGGAGCAGGTATCAAGGCGAATGAGACGGACTACATCCTGATCGGAAAAACCAGGACCATCACAGGTCAGACCTTTGGACTCGACCTGACAGGGCACGGGAGCACCGTCATCAACGAGGGCACCATCCAATCCCTATTAGCAAGTGGAACGGGCATGCGTCTCTCGGGGGTGGAAACCTACTCGGTCTACAATACCGGAACGATCACAGCCGCAGGCCTTGCCATCGAGGGCAGTGCTGGCATCGACCGCATCATCAACACCGGCACTGTGCAGACCACCTCCACGGCGGCCAATGCCATCCTGATCGATCTGAAGGAAGGTGACGATTTCTATGATGGCATGAAGGGAACTGCGATTACCGGCTCTCTGACTGGCGGGATCATAAAGCTCGGAAGTGGCAACGACACTGCCTATGGCGGCGCGGGATCTGAAAAATTTGCCGGTGGAACAGGCAATGATTTCTTGCATGGTGGTGCCGGCACCGATACGGCAGACTATTCCGAGGCCACCGCTGGTGTGACGGTCGATCTCAGCAGGACCACGGCGCAGGCGGTTGGGGGTGGGCAGGGCACCGATACCCTTATCGACATCGAGAAACTCATCGGAAGCACCTTCAGCGACAAGCTCACCGGCAGCGCGGCTGACAACACGTTCGCAGGCGATGGCGGCAATGACCAGCTCGCAGGCGATGAGAGCAACGACAGCCTCCAGGGTGGAACCGGCAACGATACTCTTGAGGGTGGCGAGGGTGACGATACGCTCGAAGGCGGCACCGGCGATGATCGGCTCGATGGCGGTGCCGGCATCAACACGGTTCGCTATTCCGGCTCTGCTGGGGTGAAGGCTGATCTCAGGCGATCGGATGGCCAGATCACCGTCGGAGCCGGCGTCGACATCCTGATCGGAATAACGAACCTGGAGGGCGGCTCCAGTGCTGATGTCTTCACCGGCAACGCTGCCGAAACCGCCTTATCGGCAATGGCGGCAACGACACCCTCACCGGCGGTGGAGGCAATGACACGCTCGATGGTGGCACAGGGCTGGATATGGCCGTGTTCTCCGGCGCGAGCACCGACTACACCCGAACCAATAATGCCGACGGTACAATCACCTTCATGGACAAGCAGGCGGGAAGAGACGGCACCGATACGCTCAAAGACTTGCGCCTGGTGAGGTTCTCGGACAAGACCATTGCCCTCACCAATGGCAATCCGACTGATATATCGCTGTCAATCACATCCGTGTCTGAGGACAAGGCAGTGGGCTCTGTCCTAGCACCCCCTCGCGGAACCGATCCGGATGACGATGACCTGAGCCTCAGTCTCACATCAAACGCGAACGGCATCTTCGGCCTGAACAGCAGTGGCGGGCTCGTCCTGCTGAAGGCGCTCGATTACGAGACGGCAGCACAGCACGCGATTACGATCAAGGCGGAAGACCGATACGGCGGCACCTTCACCGAGACCTTCACCATCACTGTGCGGAACGTCATCGAAACGACGCCGCTAGTCCGCTCCGGCACCGCGAAGGGCGAGCAGGTGATCGGCGAGTCCGGCCATGACCGGCTCCTCGGCCTGGGCGGCAACGATGCGCTCTTCGGACAGATCGGCAACGATACGCTCGTCGGCGGGTCAGGCAGCGACGTCTTCGTGTTCGATCAGAAGCCCAATGCGAGATCGAACCTCGACTACATTCAGGACTTCAACCCGGCGGACGACATCGTTCACCTGTCGAAAAAATTCTTCACCAAGCTCTCGAAGGGGGCATTGTCGAGCAAGGCATTCGTCGTCGGGGATCAGTTCAAAGACGAGAACGACCGGATCCCCTACTACAAGAAAGGCGGCGCCCTGTTCTACGACCCGGACGGGTCAGGATCAGCCAAGGCAATCCAGTTCGCCAATCTCGCAACGAACCTCAATCTCAGCCACAAGGATTTCTTCGTGATCTGACGCATCGTGGCCGGTCTACCCGACCTTGCCATGCTCATGCCGGCAGTGCTCGTGATCGGCCAGCACCTGGATGATCCGGCATTCCCGCACCGGGCCATGCCGGCAATCCTCCAGCATGTGCCGCAGCTCGGAGCGCAGGAGCGTCAGCTGTGCGATGCGGCGCTCCACGCTCTCCAAGTGCCGCAGCACGATCTGGTCCGCCGGCTCGCAGGACTGATCCGGCTGTGCCGCCAAGCTTAAAAGCTCGCGGATCGCCTCCACGTCGAAGCCGAGATCCCGCGCATGGCGGATGAAGCTGAGGCGCGAGACGTCCTCCGCTCCGTAGCGGCGCTGGCGGCCCTCGGTGCGCGGCGGGGCGGGCAGAAGGCCGATCTGCTCGTAATAGCGGATGGTCGGCACCTTCACGGCCACCCGGCGCGACAAATCCCCAATCGACAGATCCATGATTTTTCCTCTTGAACCTCTAGTCGCTAGAGATTGTATAGATGGCATCCGATGACGAAAAGGAGATTCGGATGAGTGAGGCCTGCGGTCACCAGCACGGGGCATGCTGTTCGTCCCATGACCACCCTGCGCATGAGGCCCATCCGGCGAAGGGGCATGCTCATGCCGAGGAGGCCTGCGGCTGCCACGGCGGCGTGCCGGTCTTCGACGGGGTCGATCCGCGCTACAAGCGGGTGCTCTGGACGGTGATCCTGATCAATGCCGCCATGTTCGTGACCGAGATCGTGGCCGGCCATCTGGCGCGCTCGCAGGCGCTTCAGGCGGACGCCCTCGATTTCCTCGGCGACACGGTGACCTACGGGCTGAGCCTCGCGGTAATCGGCGCCTCGTTGCGCACCCGCGCCGCCGCGGCCTTGTTCAAGGGCGTGAGCCTGTCGCTGATGGGCGCCTGGGTGCTGGGCTCGACCCTCTACCACGTGCTGATCCTCGGCCTGCCGCGGGCCGAGATCATGGGCGTGATCGGGCTTCTGGCGCTCGCCGCGAACGTCAGCAGCGTGCTGCTGCTGATGCGCTACAAGGACGGCGACGCCAATGTGCGCTCGGTCTGGCTCTGCTCGCGAAACGATGCCATCGGCAACATCGTGGTCACCGGGGCGGCGGGCGCCGTCTGGTGGACCGCAAGCGCCTGGCCGGACCTGATCGTGGCGGGCCTCATGGCCGGGCTGTTCCTGTCCTCGGCGGTGCAGATCCTGCGACAGGCCTGGGCGGAATACCGCAGCGCGGCTCCGGGAGCCCCGGTTCCAGCAGAGTAAAAGAAAAGGCCAGGCATATGCCTGGCCTTCATCATTTTAGGATCGGCCACGAAGCTTACTTTTTGGCCCGCTCGATAGCTTCGACGATCAGGCGGCGGGCTTCCTCGGCGTCGCCCCAGCGGATGATCTTGGCCCATTTGCCGGGCTCGAGGTCCTTGTAGTGCTCGAAGAAGTGCTCAATCTGCTTGATGGTGATCTCGGGCAGGTCCGTGTAGTTCGCCACCCGGTCGTAGCGCTGGGTCAGCTTGCTCGACGGAACCGCGATGATCTTCTCGTCCTGGCCGCCATCGTCCTCCATCACCAGAACGCCCACGGGACGCACATTGATGACGGCGCCGGGCGCGATGGCGCGGGTGTTGGCCACCAGCACATCGCAGGGGTCGCCGTCGCCCGAGAGGGTGTGGGGGATGAAGCCGTAGTTCCCGGGATATCGCATGGCGGTGTAGAGGAAGCGGTCCACCACGAGGGCGCCTGATTCCTTGTCCATCTCGTACTTGATGGGCTCGCCGCCGATCGGCACTTCGATCACGACATTCACGTCGTCCGGCGGGTTCTTTCCAATCTTTAACGCGTCGAGGCGCATAGAGCTGTTCTCCGGAGCAGGGCTTGAGCATCTTCGCCGGCACGGCGTTCCTGTCTTGAACAGGACACCGCGACACCGGTGAAAATGCGGCAGAAGCTGAATTTGGAAGCGGCGTGAGCCCGGTCGCCGGACGGCCGCTCCCCAAGCTGGACGCTTCACTAGCCGGAGCAGGCTCCGGCAACAAGGACCGACGGTTGAATTTTTGAGGGTTTTAGCCGAAAGGCGGCCTCGGCCCGAGCGAGCCGGCGTCAGCGGAAGAGATACGCCACCTTGGCGAGCGGCGTTCCGCCGATGCGCTCCTCGACGCGGGCAATGCTCTGCCCGCCCATGCTCTCATAGAACGCGCAGGCGCGGCTGTTGTCCTCCAGGGCCCAGACCACGGTCCTGTCGAGCTCCCGGTGCCGCAGGTCGTTGCGCACCGCCTTGAACAGGCGCCGTCCGAAGCCGATGCCCTGGTATTCCGGCAGCAGGTAGAGCTCGTCGATCTCGCCGTTCGCCGGCAGGGACCGGTCGCGGCAGCGGCCATAGGAAGCATAACCCACCGCGCCCTGGCCCAGATCCAGCACCACGAGCGGGCGCCCGCGGGACACGGTGGAGCGCCACCAGCGCTCGCTGCGCCGGGAAAACATCTTCTCGAGGGTCACGCCCGGGATGATGCCGGAATAAGCCTCCCGCCAGGCCGCATCGAAAACCTTCGACAGGTAAGCCGCATCGTCGGGCTTCGCATGACGGATACTGACGAGAAGGTCGCTCATGGCTTTGGCAAAACGGGTGAGAGAGGCAGTTAATTCAGTGTCATGCCAGGACGGTTAACGGGGGCTTAACGGACCTGAAGCCGACAAAGGAAAGCGTAGCATTTTAGGCGAGATCGTGTTCGGCTGAGACAGGCCAAAATGCCGCAAGGACTCCAGCCGGTAAGGCCCACCGGGCACCGACGGCATTCAGGACGGAATGGTGTCTTTGCTGACTAGAATTTAGTCTTATCTACATGCAAGCGAAGTATGCTGCCCTGGCAATGAAGTGTTTCCTCCAACTTCTCTTGCCTGATCTTTATCAGAAGTCAGGGCGGCAGCAGGAGGATGAGCCTCATGAATTAGTAGAGGGCCGCAGCCAAGAGCTTGAGGAGCCAGTCTTCCTCCGCGACCACGCATCTCACATTTAGCACGATTATCAACCTGTAGAAATGCAGTAATATTATATTACATACGAGGGTCACAGGTGATTCCGAGCCTGGTGACCGCTGTACCTTCTCAGAAATGATCGAAGTTATAGGAAGTAGATTTATGGTAAATTTTCCTATTCACGCATCGATCGTCCTTAATATACACCGAGAAGCCATTTTCTTGCGGCGTACGCTCCTTTCTCTCGCCGAAGCAGCAAACTTTGCCCGTTCGAAAGGGAACTGCCTCGAACTTGTTGCTGTCCTTGACCGAACGGACGATCAGACGCGCCAAGTTTTTGCATCATTTGATCTGAGTACCTACCAAAGCACCAAGATCATTGAAGTCGACAATGGCTCACTTGGACTGTCCCGCAACGACGGCATCAATCACGCGTCAGGAGAGTTCATCTTCACGGCTGATGCAGACGATCTGGTATCCTACAATTACTTTCATACTATTTTAGGTGAGGCCCACAGAAAGGGAAAGAAATCACTGTACTTTCCTGAGGCTGTTCTGAGCTTCGGGGATACGCCGTGGATTACGCTTTATAAAGGATCGGGAGCCGTGCCTCCAAAGGCATTTGTCGATGTGCAGCCCTATATCTCCCGAGTCTGTGCTCACAAGGATATATTCCTCAGCATACCCTATGGGGATGTTCGTCTCCAGAAAGGTTATGTTTATGAGGATTGGCACTTCAATGCAGAAGCGGTCGCCCTGGGCGTGGAGATCCATACGGTCCCTGGAACCGTTCTGTTCTACCGCCAAAGGCCCGGAAGTCTGTTGAAGTCAGCAGATGCGATGTCAGTCCGGCAGATCCCGCCAACCCGGCTCTTTGAGCCTGAAACCTTCCTGAAGCTCTCCCGCCGTTACGAACAGGACCGCGTGACAGGAGCCGAACAAACGAGGTCTGCTGTCCCTCCGGCAAAGGGGTGGTCCATCAACGATCCCAGCATCAGGGACTTTATCTCGCGGGCCAATGCGATCGAGCCATCCATCTCGGCCGAGAAGTATACCGCCGGCCCAATCTCCCGGAATTTCAACCAAGATTACCCCCTGGGCACGGTTTATCTCGATCTCTGCTCCCTCGTCAGAGATCGAGACTTCAGCGACGTGTTTCTGTTGCCCTTCATTCCACGCGGCGGAGCGGAGAAATACTTCCTCAGCCTCATGGAGACCATGTACGAGATCGACCCTTTCAAGAACTTTCTCGTCATTCTGGGGGAACATATCGACAGGTCGCAATGGATGGACCGCCTGCCGCCCAATGTGGTGGTGGTCGACATGCCTCTTCATTGCCACTCGCTGACCTTGGATCAGCGCTGTCTGCTGACCTTGAAAATCATCGAGACGTGTCCTCCCGAGACGCGTGTTCACATACGTAGTTCCGCATTTGGCGACAGATTTCTGCAACTGTATGGCGTCGTCATGAAGGACCGTGAGACCATCTATTACCACTTTGCCGACATAGAGCGAATCATAAACGGGCAGCGCTTAATCGTTCATTCTTCGGTTGACCTCATCGCCGACAACCTCAATTATCTTTCCAAGATCATTTGCGACAGCACGATAACGATCCAAAAGGATCATCACCGAATTGGTCTTCAGACGCATAAATGGCATTGCCTCTATTCATCCGTCGAGGCACCGGCGGTGCTCCCGTCTCGTGATGCCGGCGCCCGCCGGCGCATCCTCTGGGCTTCGCGGCTGGACATGGAGAAGAGACTGTCCCTGCTTCCCTTGATAGCCTCGCGTCTCAGCCGCAGCGCGCCTGATATCCGCATGGATGTGTTCGGCGGATCTGTCGCCGAAGGATTCAATACTCGGATGCTGGAACGCACACCCAACCTTCGATACCACAGACCTTATGACGGCTTCGGCTCCCTGCCGCTCTACCAGTCTTCAATCTTTCTCTACACGGGTCTGCACGACGGGATCCCTAACGTTATTCTTGAGGCCATAAGCCACGGCCTCGCAGTCATTGCCCCAGATGTGGGCAGCATTTCAGAGGTCGTTGACGGGGAAACCGGGATCCTGCTGCCCTCGCTGGCAGATGACCGTGACATGGCGGATTCATATGTTCAGGCCATCCGCAAGCTCGTGAACGATCCTGACCTCATCCGCTCGTTCGCTGAAAAAGCGCAGGCTTTTGTCCGCAGGGTCCATTCGCCCGACGCCTATAAAGCGCGGGTCGCCGATGTTTTCGGCCTTCGCCAGAGGCAGTTGCAGCATGCTTAAGAAGAGCGATATCCAGCCGTCGCCTTACGGCTCCGAGGATCTTGAGTATTACAAGTCGCTTGCGCAGCTTGCAGAACAGCGGGCGCGGGACATTCGCCGGATCGCAGCCCTCGAAAGGGAGCAGCTCAACAAGCTTGCTGCCACTAGAGGAACTAAGACCGGTTCCGTTCAATTACAGAAGGATCTGAACAAGGCCAAGATCGAACTGGAGGAGCTCCGGAGAACGCATGCAACTCTGGCAACCTCGCGAGCGCATGCATTGGCCGACGCCTATATACGGCTTGCCACCGGAAAATCTGTCTTCGCCAGAGCCCTGCAGCCTCTTCGACTCCTTGCTCACATGATGTTTCCAAGGCAGCAAGGTGCCGGAGCCCCTTAGGATCAAAGGTGAGGATGCAGTCTCGTTCTACTGAATTAGACGGACTGATTCAAACGTACAAAGGGGCGCTCCACCTGAAGCGCCCCTTTTCTTTGTAAGCCTGCTCCTCATCCAAATAGCGGACGTTTCGTTCTATGCCTTAAGCCGCGAGCTGGCGCAGGACGTAGTGCAGGATGCCGCCGTTGCGGAAGTACTCGACTTCCTCCAGCGTATCGATGCGGCAATGCACGGGAACCCGCTTCACCGAACCATCAGACGAGGTGACTTCCATCTCCATGCGCATGCGCGGCTTCAGGTCGCCGGCGAGGCCCTTGATGGTGATGGTCTCGTCGCCCTTGAGGCCCAGCGTCTCCCAGGACGTGCCCTGCTCGAACACGAAGGGGGCCACGCCCATGCCGACCAGGTTCGAGCGGTGGATGCGCTCGAAGCTCTCGGCGATCACGGCGCGCACGCCCAAGAGATTCGTGCCCTTGGCCGCCCAGTCGCGGGACGAGCCGGTGCCGTATTCCTTGCCGGCGAGCACGATCAGCGGAACGCCCTCGTCCTTGTAGCGCATGGCGGCGTCGTAGATGAACATCCGCTCGCCCGACGGGTGATGGATGGTGTAGCCGCCCTCGACCACATGGCCGCTCTCGTCGCGAACCATCTGGTTCTTGATACGGATATTGGCGAAGGTGCCGCGCATCATGACCTCGTGGTTGCCGCGACGGGTGCCGTACTGGTTGAAGTCGGCCACCCGCACCTGATGCGACTGCAGGTATTCACCGGCCGGCGACGCTGCGCGGATGTTGCCTGCGGGCGAGATGTGGTCGGTGGTGATCGAGTCCTGGAAGAGGCCGAGGATGCGCGCGTTGACGATGTCCGTAACCGGCTTCGGCTCCTTGGTCATGCCCTCGAAATAGGGCGGGTTCTGCACGTAAGTGGACCCCATGTCCCACTCATAGGTGAGACCCGGCTCGAAGGTGACCTTCTTCCAGTTCTCGTCGCCCGAGAACACGTCCGAGTAGCGGCTCTTGAACAGCTCGCTCGTGATCGTGCGGTCGATGAAGTCCTGCACTTCCGCCGACGAGGGCCAGATGTCCTTCAGGTACACCGGCTTGCCGTCCGAGCCTAGCCCAAGCGGATCGTTCATGAGATCCACCAGCATGGAGCCGGCAAGCGCATAGGCCACCACCAGCGGCGGCGAGGCGAGGTAGTTGGCGCGCACGTCCGGGTTCACGCGGCCCTCGAAGTTGCGGTTGCCCGAGAGCACCGATACGGCCACGAGGTCGTTGTCGTTGATCGCCTTCGAGATGTTCTCCGGCAGCGGGCCCGAATTGCCGATGCAGGTGGTGCAGCCGAAGCCGACGATGTTGAAGCCGAGCGCATCGAGGTCGCCCTGAAGGCCGGCCTTCTTGAAGTACTCCTCGACGATCTGCGATCCGGGCGCCAGTGAGGTTTTCACCCACGGCTTTGAGGTGAGGCCCTTCTTCACCGCGTTGCGGGCGAGGAGCCCTGCGCCGATCATCACGCTCGGGTTCGAGGTGTTGGTGCAGGAGGTGATCGCCGCGATCACCACGTCGCCGTGGCCGAGATCGTAATTGGCGTCGTCCACCTTCACGCGCTTGCCGATTTCGCCGGCCTTGCGGAACTCCTTCTCCATGGCGCCGAGGAACTCGGTCTTGGACGTGTCCAGCGTCACGCGGTCCTGCGGGCGCTTGGGACCTGCGAGCGAGGGCACCACGTCGCCGAGGTCGAGCTCGAGGGTGTCGGTGAAGACCGGATCCGCCATGTCGGGGGTGAGCCACATCCCTTGAGCCTTGGCATAGGCCTCGACGAGGGCGACGCGCTCGTCGGTGCGGCTGGTGGTGCGCAGGTAGTCGATCGTCTTCACGTCGATGGGGAAGAAGCCGCAGGTGGCGCCGTATTCGGGCGCCATGTTGCCGATGGTGGAGCGGTCGGCCACCGACATGTCGGTGAGGCCGGGGCCGTAGAACTCCACGAACTTGCCGACCACGCCCTTCTTGCGCAGCATCTGGGTGACGGTGAGCACCAGGTCCGTGGCGGTCACACCCTCACGGAGCTTGCCGGTGAGCTTGAAGCCGATGACCTCGGGGATGAGCATGGAGACCGGCTGGCCGAGCATGGCGGCCTCCGCCTCGATGCCGCCCACGCCCCAGCCGAGAACGGCGAGGCCGTTGACCATGGTGGTATGCGAATCAGTGCCCACGAGGGTGTCCGGATAGGCGATCTCCTCGCCGCTCGCGACGTCCCTGCGGGTCCACACGGTCTGGGACAGGAATTCCAGGTTGACCTGGTGGCAGATGCCAGTGCCCGGGGGCACGACCGAGAAGTTCTCGAACGCGGTCTGGCCCCACTTGAGAAAGCGGTAGCGCTCGCCGTTGCGCTGGTATTCCAGCTCCACGTTGCGGTCGAAGGCCTTCGGCGTGCCGAACTCGTCCACGATCACCGAGTGGTCGATCACGAGATCGACGGGCACGAGCGGGTTGATCTTGCGCGGGTCGCCGCCGAGGTTCTTCATGGCGTCGCGCATGGCGGCGAGATCCACCACGGCGGGAACGCCGGTGAAGTCCTGCATCAGGACGCGGGCGGGCCGGTAGGCGATTTCCTTCTCGGCCTTGCCCTTATTGTCGAGCCAGGCGGCCACGGCCTCGATATCGGCCTTGGTGACCGTGCGGCCGTCCTCGTAGCGCAGAAGGTTCTCGAGCAGCACCTTCATGGAGAAAGGCAGCTTCGAGGCGCCTTTTAGGCCGTTCTTCTCGGCCTCGACGAGGGAGTAATAGGTGTAGGTCTTGTCACCGACCTGGAGGGTCTGGCGGGCATTGAAGCTGTTGTTGAGCGTCACGGCGAATCCTCGCGTGCATTTGGGTTACGAACATGTGTTCGGCCGAAAGCGCGATAAGCGCGCGCCGCTCCGGGGGTGCCCGGACAGGGGAGTAAGCGCGCGAGGCGGATTGGACGCCTTGGCGCGCGGCGCAGCCATGGGTGCTATAGATCATTTCCAACCATCCCGCTACACGGTTTAGAACGGTTCTGGGGTGCAAAGAGGGCAGGGGTGCGGGGTTTGCGTCTGAGCGTTAACAATTTAGCCTGCGAGCGGGGGGAGCGGCCCATCTTCGAGGGCGTTTCCTTCACGCTCCTGCCCGGCGAGGCCCTGGTGATCACGGGCCGCAACGGGGCCGGCAAGTCCTCCCTCCTCGACATCCTGGCCGGGCGCCTGCACCCTGCTTCGGGTGCGATTCTCCTGGACGATGCCGGCGAGCGGACTTTACCTGAGTGCCTGCACTATGTGGGCCATCGCGATGCTCTGAAGGCCGCACTCACCGCTGAAGAAAATCTGCAATTCGCCCGCGATTTTCTCGGACATCCAGCTCTCAAGCCTCGCGACGCGCTCGATGCGGTGGGGCTCGCCCACGCCGCCCGCCTGCCGGTGGCCTATCTCTCGGCCGGCCAGCGCCGCCGGGTGGCGCTGGCCCGTCTGCTGGTGGCGCACCGGCCGCTCTGGCTCCTCGACGAGCCGACCTCGGCCCTCGACACGGCCTCGCAGGAGATCCTGCGCCTGATCCTCGAACGCCATCGGGAGAGCGGCGGCATGATCGCGGCCTCGACCCATTCGCCGCTGTTTCTCAAGGACGCCAAGGAGATCCGGATCGAGCGCACCCAAAACCCTCCCCTCTCTGCGGGGGAGGGTGCCGAGCGCAGCGAGGCGGGAGAGGGGCAATGGTGAGATCCTTCAACGCCCTCCTCGTCCGAGACCTGAAGCTCGCTGCCCGCGTCGGCGGCTCGGGCGTCATGGGGCTCATCTTCTTCCTGATGATCGTGACGCTGATTCCCTTCGCGCTCGGGCCGGATCTCAACCTGCTCTCGCGCATCGGCCCTGCCATCCTCTGGATCGCGGCCCTGCTCGCAACCCTCATCGGACTCGACCGGCTGTTCCAGGCCGATCAGGAGGACGGATCGCTGGATCTCCTGCGCCTGTCGCACGCGCCGCTGGAGATCGTGGTGCTGGCGAAGGTTGTGGCCTACTGGCTCGTCACGGGCCTGCCATTGGCCCTTGCGGCGCCTTTCTTAGGGTTTCTCGTCGCCCTGTCGCCCGAGGCCATGCTCGCCATGGTGGCGACCCTGCTAGTGGGCACGCCCGCGCTCACCTTCATCGGGGCGGTCGGGGCGGCGCTGACATCGTCGCTGCGGCGCGGCGGGCTGATCCTGGCGATCCTGGTGCTGCCGTTCATGATCCCAACCCTGATCTTCGGCGTCTCGGCCGCCAATGCGGCTGTGGGCGGGACGATCCCCTTCATGACGCCGTTCCTCGTGCTCGTCGCCCTGTCGCTGATCGCCGCCGTGGTCGGCACCGTGGGAGCCGCTGCGGCGCTCCGGTCGGGGGAGTAGCCAATGACGGAACGCCTCGTGATCCGCATGCGCCGGTCGCTCGCCGAGCCCGTGCCGGAGCCGGTCTTGCCCGCAGGGGTCCGGCTGATCCCGTTCGAGCCGGACCGGCATGCGCAGGACGTGCACGAACTGCTCGTGCAGGCCTATGCGCGGGGCGGCGGCTATGTGCAGCCCTTCGCGATCTGGTGGCCGAGCCTGCGGGACGATTCCGAATACGACCCGGCCCTGGTCTTCGTTTCAGCGAACGGGCACGACGAGATCGTCGGCGTAGCGCAGTGCTGGACGGGTGCCTTCATGAAGGATCTCGCCGTCGCGCCGTCGATGCGCCGGCAGGGCTTAGGCTCGGCGCTTCTGCATCACGCGTTTCGCGTCTTCCGCCAGCGCGGAGCGCCTTGCCTCGAGCTGAAGGTCCAAGCGGACAATCCGTCCGGGGCGCTGCGGCTCTACCGCTCCCTCGGCTTCGAGGAGGTCGAGACCTACAGGCTCGAGTGAGGTTTTTGCTTATCGATCTTTGTCCTCATCCTGAGGAGCGTAGCGTCTCGAAGGAGGATCCAGAGAGCACTGAAGACGCCCTGATCCTTCGAGACGGTCGCTGCGCGACCTCCTCAGGATGAGGGCTCAGGGTGAGCTAATCATGAGCGAGGTGGTGAGACTCAGGCCGCCTGCGAGCTTGTATCCCGCGCCAGTCCGAAAGCTGCTTCAAATCTCTCCACGCCCTCGCAGGTAAAGCTCAGCACGCGCCCGGCCTCGCGCTGCACCCAGCCCCGGTCGATCAGGTGGGACAGGAGGGCGGCTCCCAGTGCGCCGCCGAGGTGGCTGTGCCGCTCGCTCCAGTCGAGGCAGGCGCGGCAGACGGGGCGGCGGCCTTTTTCGAGCGCCGCGAGATCAATGCCGAAATCGGCGAAGAAGGCGCGGCCCTTCTCGGTCAGGATCATGTCCTTCTCACCCTTGATGAGATCCTGCCGCTGCGCGCCTTTGAGAAGCGCGACGCCGCGCTCGCCGGCGAGATGGTCGTAGCAGACACGGGCGGATCGAAGCGCCTGATCCTTCGGGCCAGTGCGCACCCGGGTGGCGCCTGTGCGCTGGGCGAGGCCCATCAGGGCCTCCAGCACCTGCGCCACGTCCGGTCCGGACAGCCGGAAGTAGCGGTGCCGTCCCTGCTTTTCCGCAACGAGCAGGTTGGCCGCATCGAGCTTGGCCAGATGCCCGCTCGCCGTCTGGAGCGTGACGCCCGCAGCCTCGGCGAGTTCGCTCACGGTGAGCGCCCGCCCGTCCATGAGGGCCGTGAGAATGTTGGCGCGGGCCGGATCGCCCAGGAGCGCGGCAACGGATGCGATGACGGGACCTTCTTTCATAGTTCGATCATAGCCGAAGCATCAGCGTCCATCAATCGGCTAAGACCGAACTGTCTTCAACAATAGGATGCTTAACGATGATCACCTGCTTCATCCGCTACGAGATCGATCCCTTCAAGGTCGAGGCTTTCAATGAATACGCCCGCACCTGGGGTCAGGCGATTCCCCGCTGCGGCGCCGATCTGATCGGGTATTATGCCCCGCACGAGGGCTCCAGCACATTGGCTTACGGCGTGTACACCATCAAAAACCTGGCCGACTATGAGGCCTATCGCGAGCGCCTGCGCAACGACCCGCAGGGCCGCGCCAATTACGAGTTCGCCAAGCGGGAGCAGTTCATCCGCCGGGAGGACCGGGTCTTCCTGCGGCTCGCATCAGTTCCCCACGCGGAGTTGATCAAGCCATGATTGCGGTGATCTTCGAGGTCTGGCCGGACGGGGATGCGGGCAAGCGGGATTATCTCGGTCTCGCGGCGGAACTCCGCTCGGACCTCATGGCGATGGATGGATTCATCTCCGTCGAGCGCTTCCAGAGTCTCTCCGAGCCTGGAAAACTCCTGTCCCTGTCGTTCTGGCGCGACGAGGAGGCGGTGCGGGCCTGGCGCAACCTGCCCTCCCACCGCACCACGCAAGGGGCGGGCCGTGACGGCGTGTTCCGGGATTATCGGCTCAGGGTCGCGAGCGTGATCCGCGATTACGGGTTGACCGATCGCGACGAGGCGCCCGCCGACAGCCGCACGGCGCATGAGGGCGTCACGGGCGAAGATTGATGCCGAAGGCCTGCTCGATGGCGGGCTTGCCGTCCCGCTCGACCCGGTAGATCGCCCGGTAGAGGCCGGGACGGAACCCGCCCTCCGGCTGTTTGACGCCGGAAAAGGCCATCCACTGCGCCTTGGCACGGTCGAGCGGCGGCGCCTTGTTCTGGGCGAGCGGCTTGCCGTCCGGATCGAACAGGGTGAGGGTCTGGACGTCGCCGCCTTTGAGGCCGATGGCGCGCACGAAGGCCACGAGGGCCGGGGACTTCGTGGTCGGCGTCTCCCGCTCGGCCGCGCCCGATTCGATGGCCTCCATGGTCACGGGGCCGGAGGCAAAGCCCTTGTTGAGCACGGCGCCTGCCTGATAGGCGAGCGCCCGCTGGAGGGAGGCCTCCCACAGGGACTTGCCGCCGCCGCAGGATTTTTCCGGCGCCCCATAGGCGAAGGGATCGACGGGCTTGCCGTCCTTGATGACGGTGAAGTGCAGATGGGGATATTCGGTCAGTCCGGACAATCCGATCTGGCCGATTGTGTCGCCGGCCTTCACCTCGCGGCCGGACCGCACGGCGACGCTGCCCTTCGCCATATGGCAATAGGCCGTGCGCCAGCCGTTGCCATGATCGATCACCACGGCATTGCCGCAGCCGATCTGGCTGATCTTTTCACGGGTCTGCTCGGTGACGGCAATGTCAGGAACGCCTTCGCGCGTGCTCGCGACTTTGCCATCGGCTGCGGCAACCACATCCACGCCGGCCTGCTGCGCCAGCATGTTCGGGATGCGGATGTCGGTGCCGTCGTGATCCTCGTAGGTCAGGGTGCCGCATTGGTGATCGCGCACCGCCGGGGACGGGTCACGGTCCAGGTAATTTTGGATGAAGCAGGTGCGCCCGATCTCGCAGGCGACCGGCAGGCGCAAGGTGATGTCCTGCGCCGAGGCCGGAAGCGCCAGCAGAGTGAGGCCGAACAGGCTGGACAATCCAAGGCGCATGATCGCTCCGCAACAGAGATGCGAAACTATAGGCCGGTTCGGATGGCGAATGAAAGGCGGGTCAGTCGGCTCCGCTGTCATTCCCGGCCGGAGCGTCAGCGGAGGGAAGGGAATCCATAGCACTGAGCGTGATTGTGGATTCCCTTCCCTCGCCTCCGGCTCGCCGGGAATGACACCCACCCCGTCATGGCCGGGCTCGTCCCGGCCATCCCGATGCTGAAAAGCGCCGCGCTCAACATAATCGGGATCACCGGCACAAGGCCGGTGATGACGTAGGGACAAGTCGGCACGAGATAAAGCCAGGATCCTACGCACATTTCCGGAATGCCCAACGGCATCCGAACCCCTTACAAGGCTCGTCTCTGGCGAAAACGTTATGCGGCGTGCGGCGATCTCCACGTTGCAGGCGCCATCCAAGACCGCTACATCGAGCCCATGATCCGAGAGCTTGCCAACCCGACCCGCTTCATGAGCCTCAGCGGCACGCTGCTGCCGTGGGTGGGGGGCCTGAGCGCGATCCTGATGGGTATCGGACTCTACATGGTCTGGTTTGCATCACCCGCCGATTACCAGCAGGGCGAGACGGTCAGGATCATGTATCTCCACGTCCCGGCGGCCTGGCTGTCCCTGTTCTTCTACATGATCATGGCGACCTCAGCGCTCGGCACCCTGGTCTGGCGCCATCCGCTCGCGGACGTGTCGCAGAAGGCGGCTGCTCCTATTGGGGCGGCATTCACGCTGATCTGCCTCGTTACCGGCTCGCTCTGGGGCAAGCCCATGTGGGGCACCTATTGGCAGTGGGATGCACGCCTCACCTCCATGCTGGTGATGTTGCTGATCTATCTCGGCATCCTCGCCCTCTGGCGCGCCATCGAGGAGCCGAACCGCGCGGCCAGGGCCGTGTCGATCCTCACCCTCGTCGGCGCGGTGAACGTGCCGATCGTGAAGTTTTCCGTCGATTGGTGGAATACCCTGCACCAGCCGGCCGCCGTGTTCCGCATCGACGGGCCGACGATCCATCCCTCCATGCTCGTGCCGCTGCTGATCATGGCCGTGGCCTTCTCGCTTCTCGGCGTTGCGCTGCACGTGTCCGGCATGCGCACCGAGATCCTGCGCCGCCGGGTGCGCACCCTCACCATTCTCGAGGCCGAGCGCCTCGACGCACAGGCGGCCTGACACCCATGTCGCACACGTTCTTCATCGCGTTTTCCTACATCGTGACCGCCTTGGTCGTCGCGGGCCTGATCCTGCGCGCCGTGATCGACCACCGCATCCAGCTGCGTGCGCTGGCCGACCTCGAATCCCGCGGCATCGGCCGGAGGTCCCGCCGTGGCTGAGGCTGTAGAGCGCTCCCGGTCACGCCTGATCTTCATCCTGCCGGGCCTCGTCTTTCTCGGCCTGGTAGGGCTTTTCGCCGTGCAGCTGTTTTCCGGCCGCAACCCGGCCGAGCTGCCCTCGGTCCTCATCAACAAGCCCGTGCCGACCTTCAGCCTCGCGCCGCTCGAAGGCCTCACAGCCGCCGGCAAGCCCGTGCCGGGCTTCTCCAACGAGGATCTGAAGGGTCGCGTCACGGTGGTGAATGTATGGGCCTCCTGGTGCGGCCCCTGCCGCCAGGAGCATCCGCTACTCGTCGATCTCGCCAGGGATCCGTCGATCCGCGTGGTCGGTATCAACCAGCGGGACAATCCCGACAACGCCCGCCGCTTCCTCGGTGCCCTTGGCAACCCGTATGCCGCCGTCGGCGTCGACCCCAACGGCCGCGCCTCCATCGACTGGGGCGTCTACGGCGTGCCCGAAACCTTCATCGTCGGCCCCGACGGCACCATCCGGCACAAGCATATCGGCCCACTGACGCCGGAGAATTTTTCGGCGTTCAAGGAGCGCTTACGCCAAACCCCGCGCGCTTGAGCCGGTTGATCGCCACATCCAGCGCCGACAGGAACGCCGAGCGATCCTTGGCCGAAAACGGCTTCGGTCCGCCGGTCACGTCGCCCATGGCGCGCAGGTCCTCCATCAGGTTGCGGGTGGCGAGCGCCATGCCGATGGAGGCTTGCGTGAACGGCTTGCCTGTCGGCCCGATCACGTCGGCGCCTGCCGTCACGCAGCGGTGGGCGAGCGGAATGTCCGCGGTGATCACGATGGCGCCGCGCCGGGCGCGTTCGGCGATCCAGTCGTCGGCCGCATCGAACCCTGAGCTCACCACCACGCGCTCAATGAGCGGATCGGGCGGCACCTGCAGGAACGAGTTCGACACCACGAACACCTTCACCCCGTGGCGCTCGGCGACCTTATAGATATCCGGCTTCACCGGGCAGGCATCCGCATCCACATAGACGGTGATCGCTTGGCTGGTTTCGCTCATGAACCATATATTCCTGTGAGGTGCGGGGATGGTGCCAAGTTCAAACGGCCCTTCATGGTGGCATGACGGATCCGTCATGGGCGTCGGGGCCGTTCCGTGACATAACGCAGCAACCCGCCCGGGAGCAAAAGGAAGCCCGTGACCCCTCAATCCCGCACCCGCGCCGCCCTGGGCCTCATCAACACCCTGCGCACGACGCCGGTCTTGAGCGATGCCACCCACCGGCTGATCCGGGAGGCCGATACCGGTGCGCTGCAGCGGGCCGGCATGGCCCGCATGGTCACGGCGGGGCTTCTGCTGCTGGCCGTCGTCTTTGCCACTGCCGGAATCGAGCTCGATACGCCCATGGCGCGCAAGCAGATCGCCGCCGCGGAGCTCACCCTCGTGCTGTTCGGCGCCTCGGGATGGCTCGGCGCCTGGCTCGCCTCGAAGCGGATCGCCATTGCCCAGCTGCCGGTGATCACGGCCGTGACCGATGCCCTCCTGGTTCTCGGCAACCTCGCCTACAGCCACTGGGGCTTAGGCATTCCCGGCAGCCTCTTCGCGGCGTTTCCGGTGGCCTGGGTGGTGCCGATCACCATGGCGGCGGCGGCGATCCATTATCAGCCCCGCCTCCAGGCCTTCGTGGCCGCCATCTATGTGGTCGGCCTCACGCTCATCGCCTTCAGCGGCGGGTTCATGAGCCTTGAGGAGCGCCAGCAGGATCTCGCGGCCATTGCGGGCCTGTTCTCGATGCAGACCAACATGGTCCGCATCGTCATGGTGTTTGCCGCCGGGCTGATCCTGATCCTCGTGGCGCGCCAGGGGCGGCTCATGCTGGAGCGGGCCGTGCGGGAGACGACGCTCAGGGCCAATCTCACCCGCTACCTGCCGCGCGAGCTCGCGCCCATCTTGACCGATCAGGCCTTCGCGTCCCTGCGCCAGGGACGGCGCATTCCGGTGACGGTGATGTTCGTCGACATCCGCGCCTCGACCACCTTCGGCGAGACCATGGAACCGGCGCAGCTTGCCGTGTTCATCACGTCCTTCCGCCGGCGCGTGCTGCGAGCGGCCTCCCGGCACGGCGGCGTCATCGACAAGTTCACCGGCGACGGGGCGCTCATCCTCTTCGGCGTGCCGGGCGCGCAGGACGGCGACGCGAAGCGTGCGCTTGCCTGCGGACGCACCCTGCTCACCCTGATCGAACGCTGGAACGCCAAGCGCGGCTTCAACCCGCCCGTGCGGCTCGGCATCGGCATCCATACGGGCGACGTGTTCTGCGGCGTGGTGGGCGACGAGAGCCGGCTCGAGTTCACCGTGGTGGGCGAGACCGTCAACATCGCGTCCCGCATCGAGCAGGCCACGAAAGCCGCGGATTGCGAGCTTCTCGCCTCGCATGAAACCATCGTGGCGGCGGGCGAGGAGGATCTCTGGACGGAGGTGGAGTGCGATCCGCTGCCGGGGGTCACGCGCCGGATGGTGCTGATGAAGCCGGCGGGGTGAGGGTTTTTCATCACTCCATCGTCATGGCCGGACTTGTTCCGGCCACCCACGTCTACAAGCCCAGCCATCATATACTCAACCTCATCCTGAGGAGGTCGCGCAGCGGCCGTCTCGAAGGAGGATCCAGTGCTCTCTTGAGCCTCCTTCGAGACGCAGCCTTACGGCTGCTCCTCAGGATGAGGCTGGAGGGTTGGACAACAAAGACGTGGATCCCCGGGACAAGCCTGGGGATGACGCGGTGTTCTTAGGTGAAAGGTTAAATCTCTTCCGCCTTCTTGATCTCGTGCTTCAGCAGCAGCGGCGTCTGGGCGAGTGCAAAGGCGATGGTGAGCGGCATGATGCCGAAGACCTTGAAGCTCACCCAGAAATCCGTGGTCTGCGTGCGCCAGACGATCTCGTTGATCGCCGCCAGCGCGAAGAAGAACAGCGCCCAGCGCAAGGTAAGCTTGCGCCAGCCTTCCTGGTCGAGGTCGAACACGCTGTCGAGCACGATCTGGAGCAGGGGCTTGCGGAAATAGAGGCCGACGAGCAGCACAAACCCGAACAGGGTGTTCACGATGGTGGGCTTGAGCTTGATGAAGAGATCGTCCTGGAGGAAGAGCGTCAGCCCGCCGAACACCACCACCACGATGCCGGACACCACTGGCATGATCGGCAGCTTGCGGGTGAGCCCGTAGCTGATGCCGAGGGCGATCACGGTGGCCACGATGAAGACCCCCGTGGCAGCGAAGATGCGCTGGTCTTCCGCGAAACCGAAGCGGTCGCCATAGGCATTGCCGATGAAGAACAGGGCCAACGGCCCGAGTTCGAGGGCGAGCTTGAGGAGGGGAGGGAGGCGTTTGTCGTCGGTCATGAGGTTCTTCTAAAGGATTTCCTGGCAAAGGGACACCGCTGTCATCCCCGGCGCACGAAGTGCGGGAAGGGGATCCATGGCGGTGCGCATGGGAGTGGATCCCCTTCCCCTCCGCTCCGGCCGGGAATGACACTGGAGCTTTCACCCCTCCAGCCCGGCAATGGCTTTGGCGAAATCCCGTGCGGTGAAAGGCTCCAGGTCCTCCACCCCCTCGCCGACGCCGATGAAGTGCACAGGCAGGCGGAATTTTTCCGCCAGAGCCACCAGGATGCCGCCCCGGGCCGTGCCGTCGAGCTTGGTCATCACGAGGCCCGTGACGCCGGCGGCCTTCTGGAACAGCTCCACCTGGCTCATGGCGTTCTGGCCGACCGTCGCGTCGAGCACGAGGAGCGTGGCATGGGGCGCCGACGGGTCGAATTTCTTGACCACGCGCACGATCTTTTCGAGCTCGGCCATGAGGCCGGCCTTGTTCTGCAGGCGGCCGGCGGTGTCGATGAGCAGCACGTCGCTGCCATTGGCCTTCGCCTCCTGGAGCGCGTCGAAAGCAAGGCCCGCCGCATCGGCGCCCTGCTCGCGGGAGAGCACCGGCGCGCCGACCCGCTCGCCCCAGACTTTGAGCTGCTCGATGGCGGCGGCCCGGAAGGTATCGCCGGCCGCCAGCATGACTTTCAGGCCCTGCTGCCGGAATTTCTGCGAGAGCTTGCCGATGGTGGTCGTTTTCCCTGCGCCGTTCACGCCGATCATCAGAATGACGAAGGGTTTGTGCGACCGGTCGACGATGAGCGGCTGGGCCACGGGCTGCAGCGTCTTCTCCACCTCGCCGGCCAGAATGGACTTTACCTCCTGGGGCGAGATTTCCTTGTTGTAACGGCCAGCGGAGATCGCCTCCGTGATCCGCATGGCGGTGGGTACGCCGAGATCCGCCTGGACCAGCGCATCCTCCAGCTCCTCGAGGGTGGCCGCGTCGAGCCGGCGCTTGGTGAAGAGGCCGGTGACGCTCTCAGAAAGCGACGAGGAGGTGCGGCGCATGCCGTCGGTGAGGCGCTGCCACCAGCCGCGGGCCGGGGCGGGCTTGGTCTCAGGCGCTGGACTGACTTCGGCAGGAGCCGGTTCGGGAGAACCTAAATCCGCCGCGGTGATGTCCGGGCGCAGCTCGGGGCCATGCTCGGTGACGATGCGCGGCAGCGGCTCCTGCGGGTTGGTGCCCTCCGGATCGAGACCCTCGATGGGCTGGAGATCCGCCCCTGCCAGCTCCGGCGGCGTCTTGTTTTCCTCGGGCGTGTCAGGGGAGGCGGTGGTCACGGTCGGGGGAGCAGCCGCCAGATCGTCCGCGCCGGTCGTGGGTGGGGAGGGCATTGCTTCGGGCTCACCGCCAGCCTGCGGCGCTTCCGGAGCCGGTGCGGGAGCCGAAGGTGTGTCAGCCTTGCGCCCGAACAGACGGGAGAGGAATCCGGGCTTGTCGGGCTTTGTATCCGCCATGGGTCTCGCTGTGCCTTTTCATTCTTGTGCTTGATTTAGCGCCGTCGCCTCGATAGCCGAGGCCTCATGAATGCGGAAGAGATAGTGAGCCGATTGCTCTATCGCGATGCCCTGATGCTCGTGATCGACAAACCCGCCGGTTTGCCGGTGCATCCCGGCCCCAAGGGCGGCGAGACCCTGTTTCATCATCTCGACGCCCTGCGCTTCGGCCTGCCGCGCCGGCCGGAAGCCGCGCACCGCCTCGACAAGGACACCTCAGGCTGCCTCATCCTCGGGCGTCATCCGAAGGCCATCGCCCGGCTGAACGAGATGTTCAAGAAGGGCGAGATCGACAAGGTTTACTGGGCCGTGGTCGAGGGCGGGCCGGACGCGGACGAGGGCATGATCGATTTAGCCCTCGCCCCCAAATCGCCGGATCGCGGCTGGTGGATGAAGGTCGACCCGAAGGGCCAGCCCTCCCTGACGCAATGGCGGGTGCTGGGGCGGAGCGCCACACAGCCCTCTCCCCCCTTGTGGGGGAGAGATGGAGAGGGGGGTGTGGGCACCGAACTGAAACCAGCTGAGCGCCCACACCCCGACCCTGACCCTCCCCGCAAGGGGGAGGGGATGGAACCAGCGCTCACCCTGCTCGAACTGCGCCCCATCACCGGCCGCACCCATCAGCTGCGCGTCCATTGTGCAGCCTCGGGCTTTCCGATCCTGGGCGATCCGATCTACGGCACGGCGCCGCGGTTTGGCGGACCGGGCCTGCACCTGCATGCGCGCAGCGTCACCGTGCCGCTCAACCCGAAGAAGCCGCCGATCCTCGTGGAGGCGCCGGTGCCGGCGCATATGCGCGAGCGGGTGGAGGCGTGTCTGGGCACGAGCGAAACCCCCTCTCCCTGAGGGAGAGGGCTGGGGTGAGGGGTTAGTGTCCTGTCCGGATAAACCTGTAACCCCTCACCCGGACCTGCGGTCCGACCTCTCCCACCGGGAGAGGGGAAGGGAGCCACACTCGGCCGACGATCCCGGGCTCTGCTGCGCAGCCCCGGGATGACAGAGCTGGACTGGCGATCCCGGATCTCCGCTGACGCTCCGTCCGGGATGACGATGCGGTCATGCCGCCAGCAGCTCCTTGCCGTCGTGTCCGGCAATGGTGACCGACATGATCTCGCCCCGCGTTACCGGCTTGGTGAAACGCACCGGTGTAAACCCTTCCGTGCGGCCGAGCTGATTCAACTCGATCAGCACGTTGCGGCGCGTGCCGACTTCTTGGCTGAGATGCTTGAGCAAAGCCGCCTCGCCCTTCTCACGCAGGCGGCGGGCGCGGTCCTTCACGATGTGGCGTGCCACCTGCGGCATGCGGGCTGCCGGGGTGCCGGGGCGGGGCGAGAAGGGGAAGACGTGGAGATGCGTCAGCTCGCATTCCTCGACGATGTCGAGGGAGCGGGCGAACATCTCCTCGGTTTCCGTCGGGAAGCCTGCGATGATGTCGGCGCCAAAAATCATGTCGGGGCGAAGCCGCTTCACCTGCTCGCAGAACGCGATGGCGTCGGCCCGCAGATGTCGGCGCTTCATGCGCTTGAGGATCATGTCGTCGCCGGCCTGCAGGGAGAGATGCAGGTGCGGCATCAGCCGGCTCTCGTTGGCGATCACGTCCAAAAGGCCGTCGTCGGCTTCGACCGAATCGATGGAGGAGATGCGAAGGCGCTCCAATTCCGGCACGTGCCGGAGGATGCCCTTCACCAGGGTGCCGAGCTTGGGCTCGCCCGGCAGGTCCCGGCCGTAGCTCGTGATGTCGACGCCCGTGAGCACCACCTCGCGGGAGCCGTGCTCCACGAGGGTGCGAATCTGCTCCGCCACCGCGCCCATGGGCACCGAGCGGGAATTGCCGCGGCCGTAGGGGATGATGCAGAAGGTGCAGCGGTGGTCGCAGCCGTTCTGCACCTGCACGAAGGCGCGGGTGTGCCCGCGCAGGCCGTCGATGAGGTGCATGGCGGTTTCCTTCACCGCCATGATGTCGTTGACCAGAACCTTTTCCGATGCACTGAGGCCGAAATCGCGCAGGCCGGCCCAGGTCTCGGCCTTCATCTTCTCGTGGTTGCCGACGACCTGAGACACCTCCGGCATGGCGGCAAAGGTTTCGGGCTCCACTTGCGCGGCGCAGCCCGTCACGATGATGCGGGCATCGGGCTTCTCGCGGGCGATCCGGCGGATCGACTGGCGCGCCTGGCGCGTCGCCTCGCCGGTGACCGCGCAGGTGTTGACGATCACGACCTCGCCGAGGCCGGCATCCTGCGCGTGGCGCTGCATGGCCTCCGATTCGTAGATGTTGAGCCGGCAGCCGAAGGTGACCACCTCGACGCGATCCTGCGTCGAGGTGGTCATCCCCGGCGAGCGCAGCGAGGGAACGGGATCCCGGTCCATCATATCCCCACTTGGATTCTCTTTCCCCCCGGCGGCTTCGCCGCTTCCGGCCGGGAATGACAGATCCCGGTCCATCAGGCTACCTCTGTGAAGAGCGCAGCCGGGAGGGTGCCCTCGTGCTCCAGTTCGGTCGGGCCGGTCATGAGCACATGGTCGTCGCTCTCGCGCCATTCGATGACGAGGTCGCCGCCGGGCAGGGCCACCACGGCCCTGCGGCCGGTGAGCCCCTTGCGGGCAGCGGCCACGAGGGTGGCGCAGGCGGCCGAACCGCAGGCGCGGGTGGCGCCGGCGCCACGTTCCCAGACGCGTAAGCTGATGTGCTCGGGGCCAGTCACCTGGGCGAACGAAATGTTGGCGCGCTCCGGCAGGGAGGGATCGTGCTCGAGGACCGGGCCGATTGCCGCGAGATCATAGGCGAGCGCATCCTCGACCCAGAAGATCACATGCGGGTTGCCCATGCTGACGGCCGACGGTCCCTGCAGCTCCGGCGCTTCGGGCAGCCGGGTGTCGAGGGCGATCGTGCGGGTGTCCGGATAGGGATCACGCAGGGGGATGTCGTTCCAGGCCAGCCGTGGCGGGCCCATATCGACGGTGAAGACCCGGTCCGAGACCCGCTCCACGGGCAGGAGCCCGACCTTGGTCTCGAGCACGAGGTCGCGCTCCACCGGTCGGCTCATGACGGGATCCACCATCATCGCCCAGGCGACGCAGCGGGTGCCGTTGCCGCAGGCGCCCGATTCCGACCCGTCCGTGTTGTAGATGCGCATGAAGGCATCGGTGCCCGGCGTCACGGGATCGTGCAGCACCATGAGCTGGTCGAAGCGCGAGCGCGGGTCCGACGCGATGGCGCGCGCTTCCGCGGCGCTCACCCGGTGAGGCGAGCCGCGCAGGTCCAGCACGGTGATCTCGTTGCCGAGACCGTTCATCTTCAGGAAGCGGCTGTTCGAAAGAGCACTCATACGGCCGTATATGGCTGAAAACCGCGGAAATCGCGAGAGGGGTCGAAAAGCCCTGCGGCAATATCGTTTAGAATGCCGCCAGGATCCGCGGAACGCTGGTGGCGATGATGATGAGGCCGACGCCGATCATCAGGGGCCGGGTCGGCAGGCGGCTGACCACGAGCCCGCCGAGCGGGGCCGCCAGCACGCCGCCGACGATGAGGCCCGCAGCCGAACGCAGCTCCGACCAGCCCAGCGTCACGATGAAGGTGGCGGAGATCACGGTGGTGACGAGGAACTCGGTCAGGTTGGTCGAGCCGATCACCTGGCGGGGCGCATGGCCCCGGCCGATCAGGGAGCTGGTGACGATGGGTCCCCATCCGCCGCCGCCCATGGCGTCGAGGAGGCCGCCGCCCGCCCCGATCCAGGGCACCATCCAGTCGCGGACCTCCCTGGGCCAGAGAGGCTGGAAGGCCTTGAAGAGGATGTAGAGGCCGATTGCCAGGAGATAGGCCGACACCACGGGCTGGATCGTCTTGGCGTCAATATTGGCCAGGATGAAGGCCCCGATGCCGCCGCCGATCATGCCGGCCGGTGCCAGCCGGGCGACCAGGCGCCAGTTCACGTTGCGATGGAGCACGTGTGAGGTGCCGGAAGCAGCCGTGGTGAAGATCTCCGTCACGTGCGTGACGGCGCTGGCGGTGGCCGGCGGCACCCCGAAGGCGAGCAGGCTCGTGGTGGAAAGCACCCCGAAGGCCATGCCGAGCGCCCCGTCGACGAGCTGGGCCCCGAAGCCGATCAGCGCAAAGATCAGAAACTCTTCCGTCATGGGTGAGCCCATGGGTAAGGACACGAAGCACGAGCATATGGCATCGGCTCCGGCTTCTGGGAGAGCATCATGCTGTCAATCAGACCAATTGTTGTGCAGCCCTGCTGCAATCCGTCTCTCCACAGCGGCTTGGTGATGCTCTCGCAGGCTTGTTCAAACCCCCTTATGGTGCAGCAAGGTATCCTTTCATGATTCGCGGGTAAGGCGTTCTTCTCATGCGGCTGCGCTTCTCTCTTCCTGTTCTGGTCCTGGCCCTCTGCTCCGGTATGGCGCTGGCGCAGACCCCCCCGCCGGCAGGCCCGCCACCGGCCACCCCGACGGCACCCGCAGCAGCACCTCCGGCAACGCCCCAGCCTGCGCCGCAGGCCCAGACGGCTCCTGCTCCGTCGGACACACCGGCTCAGCCCCAGGCTCCCGCGACGGCTCAGCCCGCTCCCGCTACCCCGACATCTCCAGCTCCCGCCAGCCCGGCCCCGGTGCAGGAGGCCGGCCGCGCGACCCTGTTCCCGAACCCGAGCGATCCGACCGGGGTGGAGGAGGGCGTGCTCGTGTCCAAGGACACGGTGGTGCTCGCCGGCATCAGCACCTGGGACGAGGCTTACGACAACCTGAAAAACGCCTTCGCCAGGATCGACGGCGAGATGAAGAAGGCCGGGGTCGCGCCCGCGGGCCGGCCGCTCACGATCTTCGTCGACACCGACGACAACGGCTTCAAGTACGAGGCGATGGTGCCGGTCGCCAAGGTGCCGGAGGGTAGGACCGAGCTGACGCCTGAGATCAAGTTCGGCCGCACCCCGGAGGGCAAGTCCTTCCGCTTCGTGCACAAGGATGCCTATGACGAGATCGACGGCACCTACGAGACGATCACCGCCTATCTCGACATCAAGGAGATCGTGGCCAAGGACGCGTTCATCGAGGAATATGTGAGCGACTTCACGGATTCGCAGGACACCAATTTCGAGGTGAACATCTACGTTCAGCCCAAGGAGTGAGGGGCCTCCCACACTTCTCCAGGCCTTAGAGCTCTGAACCGCTCGCCCGGGATCTCGGCCCTCTGCAAAGCGACGGCCAGCTCCTGCAGCGGTTCCTCGACGCCCTCGTCGGTAAGCCGGAACGTGCCCCAATGGTGGCCTAATGCCTGCTCGGCCTCGATGATGCGCAGCACCTTCACGGCATCGTCCGGGTTCATGTGCTGCGGCTCCATGAACCAGCGCGGCTCATAGGCCCCGATGGGCAAATGCGCGAGGCGCGGCTTGCCGAAACGCTCGCGCACGGCATGGAAGATCTTGCCGTCGCCGAAGCCGGTATCGCCGATGTGGTATATCACGCCGGCGGGAGTCGTGAGCACATAGGCGCACCAGAGCGCCATGCGCCGGTCGTTGATGCCCCGCGCGGACCAGTGATAGGCGGGCTCCAGATGGGCCGTGACGCCGCTGCCGAGATCGACCGAGCCGCCCCAGTCCCGCGTCTCGACCGGGATCTCCGGATGCTCGGCCCGGATCACCGCATCGTTGCCGAGCGGCGCCACAAATTTCGGCCGAAAACGCTGCCAGAGGCGGCCGAGCGTCTCGATGTCGAGATGGTCGTAATGGTTGTGGGTGATCAGCACCACGTGGATCGGCGGCAGGCCCTCGAAGGCGATGCCGGGCGGGTTGACCCGTGTGGGACCGGCAAAGGAGACGGGGCTCGCCCGCTCGGAAAAGACCGGATCGGTGAGGATGTTGAGGCCGGCCGCCTGGATCAGGAACGAGGCATGGCCGATGAGCGCCGAGCGCAGGCCGGGGACCTCCGCCGGGGGCTTGTCCCGGAACGGGCTCGGGAAGCTCTCCGGCCAGTCCTTGCGCCCGCCTCCAAGGCGCCAGCGGGCCAGCTCCATCAGCCCCTTGTCCTGCGGCTGGCCGGGCGTGAAGAACCGAACTCCATCGAAATGGTCGCTGACCGGGCCGTCGTAATAGCGGTTCTTCGAGCGCGCGGCGGTCACCCAGCCCAGCGCCCCGGTGGCGGCGATGACGGGAAGGCCCAGCGCTTTGAGCAGGGTGCGGCGGTTCATCGGAGCAGGGATCCTCGGCGAAGCTTTAAGCGTGGGGATGCGGGAGCGGATCGGCAAGGGTTCAGGTCTCATCACCTTAGCGTCATCCCGAATGGCGAAGCCGATCCGGGATCGCTTGCAGGACAAGGCGGCCAAGCCTCACTGCTGTCATCCCCGCGAAGGCGGGGATCCATCACCACCGCGTTTCAGGATAAGATGAGCACCGTTGTGACTCTGCCTGCACTGTCAGCGGTTATGGATCCCGGGCTCCGCTGCGCGGCCCCGGGATGACGGTGCCAGGCTGGTTCGAGCGATCCCGGATCTTCGCTCCGCTTCGTCCGGGATGACCGCCTGCTTACCTCAAAAAGCCCTTTTTCTTGACTCCTGGGCCTTTCTCCCTTAAGCGCTGACCGCAAATCTGTAGAGCGAGCCCTTTTGAGCCGCCGACCAGCCCGAGGGGCTGGAGGTCAACGTCCGACAGCGCGATGCGCCCTCGGGCGCGCTTTCATTTGGGTTTTCCCTACGTCGTCATGACCGGGCTTGTCCCGGTCATCCACGTCTTTTCTGCTCAGCGGTTCCAAGACGTGGATGACCGCACCAAGTGCGGCCATGACGAAAGAGGATAAACGGATGTCCAACAAAGCCTTGCGCATCGAGGACGCGATCAACGAGACCTGCCCGTGGTCGGGGAAGCCGATCGCGGCGGATTCGCTCACCCTCTATCGCGGCGAGGTGGTCGGCTTCTGCAATCCCGGCTGCCGCGACAAGTTCGAGGCGGCCATCAGCCACTTTGAAAAAGCCCTTGAGGATCGCGATGTACCTCTCATCGCAAGAGGAATTGAGTGATCATGTTCGAAGGCCTGTCCGATAAGCTTTCCAATATCCTCAATGGGCTGACGCGCCGCGGCGCGCTGACGGAAGAGGATGTCAACGCCGCCCTGCGCGAGGTTCGCCGCGCCCTGCTTGAGGCCGACGTGGCGCTCGAAGTGGTGCGCTCGTTCACCGACAAGGTGCGCGCCCGCGCGGTCGGCGCCGAGGTGGTCAAGTCCGTCTCCCCCGGCCAGCAGGTGGTCAAGATCGTCCACGACCAGCTCGTGGAGATGCTGGGCGCGGACGCGGAGGTGATCAGCCTCAATGCGGTCCCGCCGGTGGGCATCCTCATGGTCGGCCTGCAGGGCTCAGGAAAAACCACCACCACGGCCAAGATCGCCCGGCGCCTGAAGGATCGCGAGAACCGCAAGGTGCTCATGGCCTCCCTCGACACCCGCCGCCCGGCGGCACAAGAGCAGCTCGTGGTGCTCGGCAAGCAGGTGGGCGTCGACACGCTGCCGATAGTCGCCGGCCAATCGGCGGTGCAGATCGCCCGGCGCGCCATGGAGGCGGCGCGCCTCGGCGGCTACGACGTGGTCATGCTCGACACCGCCGGCCGCGTCACGGTCGACGAGGCCCTGATGGTGGAAGCGGCCGAGGTACGTGCCGCCACGGGCCCGCACGAGGTTCTGCTCGTCGCCGATGCGCTCACCGGCCAGGACGCGGTCAACACCGCGCGTGCCTTCGATAGCCGCCTCGGCGTCACCGGCATCGTGCTGACCCGTATGGACGGTGATGCCCGCGGCGGTGCCGCCCTGTCGATGCGCGCCGTCACCGGCAAGCCGATCAAGCTCATCGGCACGGGCGAGAAGGTCGATGCGCTCGAGGAGTTCCATCCCTCGCGCGTCGCCAACCGCATCCTCGGCATGGGCGACATCGTCTCGCTTGTCGAAAAGGCCGCCGAGAATTTCGACGCCGAAAAAGCCCAGCGCATGGCCGACAAGATGCGCAAGGGCAAGTTCGATCTCGAAGACCTGCGCGACCAGCTCGCCCAGATGGAAAAGATCGGCGGCATCGGCGGAATGCTCGGCATGCTGCCCGGCATCGCCAAGATGAAGTCGCAGCTCGAGAACGCCAATCTCGACGACAAGGTCATCAAGCGCCAGCGGGCCATCATCGATTCCATGACCCCGGCCGAGCGCCGCAACCCCGACATCCTCAAGGCCTCGCGCAAGAAGCGCATCGCGGCCGGTGCCGGCATGAAGGTCGAAGACATCAACAAGCTGCTCAAGATGCACCGCCAGATGGCCGACATGATGAAGATGATGGGTGGCGGCAAGGGCAAGGGCATGGCCGGCCAGCTCGGCAAGATGTTCGGCCTCGGTGGCGGCATGGGCGGCATGCCCCAGCCGACACCGGAGCAGATCGAGGCCCTGCAGAAGCAGATGGGCGGCAAGCTGCCCGACTTCCCCGGCGCCGGCGGCCTTCCGTCGATGCCGAAGGGTGTGCCGGGCCTGCCCGGTCTGGGCGGGGCTAAGATCCCGGGCCTGCCGGGCATCGGCGGCTTCCCGTTCGGGAAGAAGAAATGAGGTTTTGAGTTTACCGTCATTCCGGGGCCGCGCAGCGGAGCCCGGAATTCATAACCACTGCCGGTTTTCCATCCGGCGCCGTCAGCGGTTATGGATCCCCGCCTTCGCGGGGATGACACGAAGACAGGTTTGATCACAGGACACCAAAAGGAGTATCCCATGTCCCTGAAGATCCGTCTCACCCGTGGTGGTGCGAAGAAGCGTCCCTACTACCGCATCGTCGTGGCCGACTCGCGCTCCCCGCGCGATGGCCGCTTCATCGAGAAGGTCGGCACCTACGACCCGATGAAGCCGAAGGATGACGCCGGCCGCGTCGTTCTCGAGACCGAGAAGATCCAGGCCTGGCTCGCCAAGGGCGCCCAGCCGACCGACCGCGTCCTGCGCTTCCTCGATGCCGCCGGCCTCCTGAAGCGTCCGGCCCGCAACAACCCACAGAAGGCCGTTCCGGGCAAGAAGTCCCAGGAGCGCGCCGACGCCAAGGCCGCCGCGGCTGCCGCCGGCTCCGAAGGCGAGGCTGCGTAAGCACGATGAAGAAGGAGCGTTCTCAACAACGCTCCACCTCTTCTTCCCTCCCCCTTGTGGGGAGGGGCAGGGGTGGGGGTGACGGCGCTGGACTGGACCAGCGTAACACTCACACCCCCACCTCCAACTCCTCCCCACAAGGGGGAGGAGGGCTTTCTCCGTCTCAGCGAGACGACCTCGTCCTCGTTGGTGAGTTCGGTCGCGCCCATGGCCTGAAAGGCGAAGTGCGGCTGAAATCCCATACGGGCGAGCCGCAGGCGATTGCCGATTACCGGCCGCTGATTGCGAGCAACGGCAAAACCTATTCTCTGAAGACAGTGCGGACCGCTCCCGGCGGCGCACCCGATCTGCTCATCGCCGTCGTCGACGGCGTCACCACGCGCGAGGCCGCGGAAGCGCTCAACCGCGTGCAGCTTCATGTCGAGCGCGACAAGCTTCCGCCGCCCGACGAGGAAGACGAATTTCTGTTGGCCGACCTGATCGGCTTATCCGTCCAGACCGAAGCCGGCGACATCATCGGCACTGTTGTGGCCGTGCCCAATTACGGCGGCGGCGACCTCCTCGAAATCGCCCCAGTGCTAAAGGGTCCCACGGCGCTCCTGCCCTTCACCAAGGCTTTCGTGCCGGTGGTGGATGTCACGGCAAAGCGCATCGTGGCGGCGCCGCCCGACGACCTGTTCGAGCCCGCAAAACCTCAGCCTGAGGACGAGGCGTGAGCTTTTCCGCCACGATTCTCACCCTCTATCCGGACATGTTCCCAGGCCCGCTCGGGATGTCGCTCTCCGGCGATGCGCTGGCGCGCGGCGTGTGGTCGTTGGAAGCGAAGAACATCCGCGACCATGGCCTCGGCCGTCACCGCACCGTCGACGACACGCCGGCCGGCGGCGGTCCCGGCATGGTGATCCGCTGCGACGTGCTGGCCTCTGCCATCGATGCGAATGTGCCCGGTGATGATCCTCGCCCGAAGCTGCTCATGAGCCCACGCGGAAAACCGCTCACTCAAGGATACGTGCGCGAGCTGGCCGCAGGTCCCGGAATCGTCATCGTGTGCGGCCGGTTCGAGGGCGTGGACGAGCGCGTGATCGAGGCACGCGGCTTGCAGGAAGTGTCCATCGGCGACTACGTGCTCTCCGGCGGCGAGATGGCCGCCATGATCGTGCTCGATTCATGCGTGCGCCTGCTCCCCGGCGTCATGGGCAAGGAGGCTTCGGGCACGGAAGAAAGCTTCGAGGCGAACCGCCTGGAATATCCGCACTATACGCGCCCGCGCGAATGGGAGGGGCGGCCCATCCCCGACGTGCTGCTCTCCGGCAATCACGCCATGATCGAGCGCTGGCGCCGCGAGGAATCGGAGCGCATCACCCGCGAGCGGCGGCCGGATCTGCTGGAGCGCTGAAGCGGCTCCGTCTGCGGAACGTCGCATGCGGCCCGTGGATTAATGAGGCGGGGCACCCGATCACGGGAGATCAACATGGTCAGCCGCATCATTCTTGGGACGACCCTCGCCTTCGTTTCCGTCAGCCCCGGCTGGGCCGGACCCTGCACGCAACGGCTCGCCGAGCTGGAGAAATCCATCTCGGCGCGGCAGGAGGGAGCCGGCCCTGCGCTCGATGCACCCACGACCACGGGCTCTGCAACGCCGAGCTCGTCCTCTGCGTCAGGCCAAGGTGTGAATGTCACGGCTCAGAGCCTGGGCCATAACCAGGCCATGCAGATGATCCAGCAGGCGAAGCAGCTCGACCAGCAAGGCAAGGAAGCCGAATGCATGGACATGGCCGGCAAGGCCCAGGCCATGGCACCGCCGGCCATCAAATAAGCAGCGGGGTTCTCCGTCATCGATGCCGCCGTGGATCGGTGAAGCAAGGCGGCATCGAGCGCCTTCACGTCTTGGCGGGCCGCGCGTGCTGCCCCATGCCGGCGCGGCCGATGCGCAGGCGCCACTTCAGGTTCACCCCGGCGCTGCCGAGCAGGATGAGCCCGATGCCGCTCCACTGGCCCAGCGACAGGTCCTGGCCATAGACCAGATAATCAACCAGAATCGCCACGGCCGGATAGGTGAACGACAGCACGGCGATCACCGGCGTCGGCAGCTTCTGGAGCGCCGCGTAGAGCAGGATGTACATGATGCCGGTGTGCACGACGCCGAGCACCGCAAGGTATCCCCATTGCAGGGACTCCGCCGGCAGGCTGGAGAAGTCGGCCAGCGGCAGGAGAATCACGGTGCCGAGCATGGCTTGCACGAGCGCGATCACGTGCGGCGGGATGCCTTTGAGCTGTTTCACGATGACGGACGCCACCGCATAGAGGAAGGCAGCCCCCAGCGCCTGCAGAAGCCCGACCCCGTAGCCGCTGCTCCAGGAGAGAGTACCGGCCTCGACCTGGGTGACCATCAGAAGGCCTAAAAAGGCGAGAGCGATGAAGCCGAGCGCGTCTCCTGTCGGCCGCTCGCCGAACAGGACCATCCCGAGCAGGATCAGGAAGAAGGGCTGGGTGTTGTAGACGGCGGTGGCGATCGAAATCGACGCATGCCCGTAGGACGAGAACAGCAGCACCCAGTTGAGCACGATGGCCGCGCCGCTCACAATGGCGAGCATCAGCGTGCGGGTCGAGAACGGCCATGGCGCAAGAAGCCCCTTCGCCCAGCAATACGCAAACAGGCTCAAGGCCCCGAACAGGCAGCGGAAGAACACCACGTTCCAGACGCTCTGGCCGGATTCGACGACGAAGTATCCGATGGTGCCCGAGAGCGCCATCGCGGCGATCATCTCCAGCCGTCCCGACAATTCACTTTGCAATCTCATGGCTGCGCCTCCTGTGACGAAGGCAGAACTTTATCTTTCGCCGGGACCGGCGTACTTTCAGGATCGAAAGCAGCTTGAACAATCGGCCTTCGAAGCAATGGCAGTTTCAGCAAGAAACCTTAAAAGCAGAAACTCGATTCTGGACGAGATCGACCAGGCGCTGATCAAGCTCCTGAGCGACAATGCCAGGCTGTCCCATGCGGAGCTCGCCCGGAGCGTGGGCCTCTCGCCCCCGAGCGTCGCCGAGCGGCTGCGGCGGCTGGAGGAGGACGGCGTGGTCAGTGCCTATACGGTCGAGCTCGACCCGAAGGTCCTGGGCTATACCCTGACAGCCATCGTGCGCATCCGGCCGCTGCCGGGACAGCTGCACCACGTGGAGAAGCTTCTGGTCGAGAGCCCCGAGGTCATCGAATGCGATAAGGTGACGGGGGACGATTGCTTCGTGGCGCGCTATCTCCTGCGCTCCATCGACGAGCTCGACCCGATCCTGGAGCGGATCGCGCAGCGTGCCCAGACCAGCACCTCCATCGTCAAGGCTTCTCCGGTCAAACGCCGGCTGCCGCCCATTCGCTGAACGGCGCTTCGGCGTCAGGACTGCGCGTCGGCTGCGAGCCTTGCCCCGAAGGTCTTCAGGTATTTCATGCCCGTGTCGCACATCACCGTGACGATGGTGGCATCAGGCTCCAAGCGTTCGGCGAGCCTCAGAGCCGCGACGACGTTGGCACCCGTGGAGGTGCCGGCGAACAGGCCTTCCTCGCGGGCGAGGCGGAACGCCATCGCCATGGCCTCCTCGGTCGAGACGCGCTCGATCGCATCGGCGATGCTCTCTTGCCACAGCGGCACCACATAGCCCGCACCGATGCCGTCGATCCTGTGCGCGCCCGACGGCCCGCCGGAGAGCACCGCCGACTCGGCGGGCTCCACGGCCACGATCCTGATGTTGTCGCGATGGCGGCGCAACCTTCCGGCAATGCCGCGCAACGAAGCCGCCGTGCCCACACTCTGCACGAAGCTGTCGATGCTACTGCCCGTCTGCTCCCAGACCTCATCCGCCATGCGGTGATAGGCGGCGAGCTGATCCCGGTTCCTCATCTGGTCGGTCCAGAAGGAGCCCTTCGCTTCCGAAATCACGCTCGCCTGCTCGATCATGTCCCGGGTGAGCTTTTCCGTCATGCGCCCGCTGTCGCTTTCCACGATGTGGAGCGTTGCGCCAAGGAGCCGCATGTGGTCGAGCTTTTCCTGAGCGAAGGCATCGGACGTCACGACGTCGAGCGGGTATCCCTTCACGGCGCAGACGAGCGCCAGCGACACCCCGGTGCTGCCGCCGGTATATTCCACGACCGAGCCGCCGGGTCTGAGCCGTCCATCGGCCTCCGCTGCCTCGATCATGGCAAGCGCCATGCGGTCCTTCATGCTGCCCGTGGGGTTCTCGCTTTCCAGTTTCAGCAGAATGCGCGCGCCGTTGGCCGGCATGATGTGGCGCAAGGGGATCAGCGAGGTGCTGCCGATGCGGTCGAGGATGGTGCGGCGCTGTACGGTCATGGATGCTGTCCAAAATGCGCACTTTCAATAAACCGGCACTGGCATCCCGTCAGGTCCGGAATCCGGACTTCTCGACACTTGGCCGTTATGGTAGCGCTTTGCCCATGGCAGATTACGGTCAGTTCTGTTCCGTGGCCCGCGCCCATGAGGCGATTGGCGGGCGCTGGACCCTTCTCGTGGTGCGCGAGCTTCTGTCCGGCAGCTGCCGCTTCAACGACATCCGCCGCGGCATCCCGCGCATCTCCCGCACCATGCTGTCCGAACGCCTGCAGGCCTTGGTGCAGGCAGGTGTCGTGGTGCGCATCGAGAGCGGGCACGGACCCGAATATGCGCTCACGGAAGCCGGCACGGAGCTGATAGGTATCGTGAGCGCGCTCGGCACCTGGGGCCAGCGCTGGCTGCCGCGGCAGCCAGCGGACGAGGATCTCGACCTCGAGCCGCTCCTCGTCGACATGCAGCGGCAGGTGCGCGTCGAAGCTCTTCCGAAGGAGCCGCTCGTCGTCCGCTTCGAGGTCGAGGGACAGCGCCAGCCGCGCTTCCTGCTGCTGAAGGAGGCCGAGGTCTCGCTCTGCACCCAGAACCCCGGCTTCCCGGAGCCGCTGTGCATCCGCGCCCGCCTGCCGGCCCTGGTCGCCTGGTGGCGCGGCGACGTGAGCTTTGCGGAGGCGCGGCGGATGGGCCTGACGCTGGAAGGGCCGCGAGCGCTGGCAAAGGCGTTCCCGGACTGGTTCGAGCGGTACCTGTTTGCGAAGGTTGAGCCCGCCGCGAAAGCTTGAAAGCTGGTCATCCCGGACGGCGCAAGCCGATCCGGGATCGCTGGACGAGAATGGCTCTGGTTTACCTCTCCTTATGGGAGAGGTCGGACCGCAGGTCCGGGTGAGGGGTTACAGCCATATCCGGAGAGACCTGTAACCCCTCACCCCAACCCTCTCCCTCAGGGAGAGCGAGTTTATCGCTCTATCCTGCACGCGATCCCGGATCTCCGCTGCGCTCCGTCCGGGATGACCGAAGGGGGACAGGCTCGACAACCCTCCCGAACTCCTGTATAGGCGCGGCCTCAACTTAAAACAGGACGCCGAAATCCAGCGGGTCCGGGGCTTGCCCTGAGGCCATGCAACGGCAGGAGTAAAGACATGAACCTCATTCAGCAGCTCGAGCAAGAGCAGATCGCCAAGCTCGCTAAGACCATTCCCGATTTCCAGCCCGGCGACACCGTCATCGTCAACGTGAAGGTGAAGGAAGGCGAGCGCACCCGCGTTCAGGCCTATGAAGGCGTCTGCATCGCCCGTTCGGGTGGCGGCCTCCAGGAGAGCTTCACGGTCCGCAAGATCTCCTACGGCGAAGGCGTCGAGCGCGTGTTCCCGATCTACTCGCCGAACGTGGACTCCATCAAGGTAGTGCGCCGCGGTGCCGTCCGTCGCGCCAAGCTGTACTACCTGCGCGACCGTCGCGGTAAGTCGGCCCGTATCACCGAGCGCGCCGAGAAGAAGACCCAGGCCGCAGCCGAGTAAGGCTCCCCCTTCTCAGGCAGAGTTTGGAGAAAGCGCGGTGCAAACCGCGCTTTTTTGCTGATGGAACAAGCTTTGCGGAAAAGGCGGCGCGACAAAAATATAATTGCGTGTCGTATCATCTCTGCTATGCGATCGTTTCAAGGCGGTGTGCGCTCAGGACATCTTCTCCTGGGAAGGCGAAGCCGCTAAACACGCTGAAATCACCATTGTCGAGACCGTTGGAAGAGAACCATGGCCAAAGCCCGCACCCTCTATGACAAGATCTGGGACGATCACGTCGTCGATCAGCAGGATGACGGGACGTGCCTTCTCTACATCGACCGCCACCTCGTCCATGAGGTGACGAGCCCCCAGGCCTTCGAGGGCCTGCGCATGACCGGCCGCAAGGTGCGCCAGCCGCACAAGACCCTGGCCGTGGTCGACCACAACGTACCGACCTCCGACCGCTCGCACGGGATCGAGGATCCCGAGGCCGCCACTCAGGTGGCGGCGCTCGCCCAGAATGCCAAGGATTTCGGCGTCGAGTATTATAACGAGCTCGATACCCGCCAGGGCATCGTCCACGTGGTCGGGCCGGAGCAGGGCTTCACGCTGCCGGGCATGACCATCGTGTGCGGCGACAGCCACACCTCGACCCACGGCGCCTTCGGTTCGCTGGCCCATGGCATCGGCACCTCGGAGGTGGAGCACGTGCTCGCCACGCAGACGCTGATCCAGAAGAAGGCCAAGAACATGCGCGTGACCGTGGACGGGAGGCTTCCCGCCGGCGTCACGGCCAAGGACATCATCCTGGCTATCATCGGCGAGATCGGCACCGCCGGCGGCACCGGCCATGTGATCGAATATGCGGGCGAGGCCATCCGTTCGCTCTCGATGGAAGGCCGCATGACAATCTGCAACATGTCGATCGAGGGCGGCGCCCGCGCCGGCATGGTGGCTCCCGACGAGAAGACCTATGCCTATCTGAAGGACAAGCCCAAGGCGCCGAAGGGCGAGGCCTGGGACGCGGCCGTGCGCTATTGGGACAGCCTTCGCACCGACGAGGGCGCGTTCTTCGACACCGAGATCCGCCTCGATGCCGCGAACCTTCCCCCCATCGTCACCTGGGGCACGTCTCCTGAGGACGTGATCTCGGTTACCGGCGCGGTGCCGAACCCGGACGACATCCAGGACGAGAACAAGCGCCGCTCCAAGTGGCGTGCGCTTGAATATATGGGCCTGACCCCCGGCACGAAGATCACCGACATCACGCTGGATCGCGTCTTCATCGGCTCCTGCACCAACGGGCGCATCGAGGACCTGCGCGAAGTGGCGAAGGTCGTCGAAGGCAAGCGCGTGGCGGGAACCGTCAGCGCCATGATCGTGCCCGGCTCCGGCATCGTGAAGATGCAGGCGGAAGCCGAAGGGCTCGACCGGATCTTCAAGGCGGCCGGCTTCGACTGGCGCGAGCCCGGCTGCTCCATGTGTCTGGCCATGAACGCCGACCGGCTCGCGCCAGGCGAGCGCTGCGCTTCCACGTCGAACCGCAATTTCGAAGGCCGCCAGGGCTTCAAGGGCCGCACCCACCTCGTCTCGCCCGCCATGGCGGCGGCGGCGGCGATCGCGGGCCGCTTCGTGGACATCCGCACTTTTTGATATAGTATTCGACCATGACATACCGTTCATGGCCGATCTTTCTCTTTGCTCTGTTGCTGCTGATCACTGGTGGGGCCGCTCTCGCTCAGAAGCGCGATGACGCCGCCAGGAAGCACGCGTGGGAATGTACTAAGAAGCAGATCGAGTTCGAGCGGACGCTCGGCGCGTTACGGCAATATCCGGATGCCGAGATCCGGTTTATCTCGCCAACAAGTCGGGGACAAAGCCCGATTTTCCCGTGTGCTACAACAGACGTGAAAGACTGAAGAGAGATATCGAGGTCGCTCAGTGGCGGCAGTCGAACTTCCCTGAATGCCGGGCTGTGTTCCGCGAACGGGAAGCCAAGTTGGACAAAGACGCGAAAGAGCGCGGCTGGCCGCGAAAATCACTTCAACAGCAGATCGCTGACTACAACGAGGCCTGTTCGCACACGATGGCGGGCACCCTCTGACAAACTGGAAAGGCCGTGATTCGCGCGAGTCACGGCCTTTCCATAGAAAGAGCCCTAGAGCTTAGTCCACATAAACCCGGCGGCCGGCCACAACCTGGCGGCACTCCTCGATCGGGCGGCGAACCACCACGCCATTGGCACGCACGCGCTCGCGGATCACCGTGCGGCACACGGTGCGGGTGCGGGCGGGACGGACCACGCGGCGCTCGATGATACGCTCGCGATAAGCCGGACGATCCTGCACCAGGCGAACGCCCGACGGGCCGATCCGCACGTCAACACCCTGAGCCGATGCCGTGCCGGCACCGAGAACCGTCAACCCGGCCACAGCCAGGATACCAAGAATCGTACGCATTGTTGCCTCTTCAAGAATTGGTTATCCGGGGCTGTTAACGGCTGGGCGGCGGAGGCGTTCCGTTGCGAAGCTGCCAGTCAGGCGCCATGGTGAAGCCAATGTTAAGCCGGGAGGGGACCGATGAACGACCGGGAGCGTGAAGCCCGCGAGGCCTCCGAGGCCCGCGAAGCCCTGGAGCGCGTGCAGCGGGATACGGAGACCCTGGGCTCCTCCGCGCTCGCCCGCATGGGCCGGCGGGCCGGAGACCATTTCGGTGCCAGGGATGCCGTCGGCGCAAGCGATGGCGGTGAAACCGACCCAATCGAGCTCTGGGGCCGGCGCGTCGGACGCGTCCTGTCCCTGATCGGCGTCGTGATCCTCGGCTTCTGGCTCCTCGTTCAGCTCGACATCCTTTAGCCCATGACCGATCTCGCTACCCTTCAGGCCCCCACCCTGGACGACATGGAAGCCCTGGCGCAGGTCGCCTATGCGCGCCTGCCGGCCGAGTTCCGCGCCCTGTGCGAGGGCGTGGTGATCCGGGTCGAGGATTTTCCCGACGACGGGACCATGCGCGAGATGGGCTGCGAGACGCCCTTCGATCTGTTGGGCCTCTTTCGCGGCATCGGCCTCGCCCAGGGCGGCGCCATGATGCAGACGGGCCAGTTCCCCAACATGGTCTGGCTCTACCGGCGCCCGATCCTCGATTACTGGGCCGAGCACGAGGAAAGCTTAGGGAGCATCGTCACCCACGTGCTGGTCCACGAGATCGGCCACCATTTCGGCCTCTCCGACGAGGACATGGAGGCCATCGAGGCGGCTGCCGGCTGAGACCGTTACGTCCTTGTTGAAGCGGTCCGGATGAACGGAGAGCACCGGGCCGAAGCGCTCTCCGCCACGAGATCGAAACCTTATTTGATCTCGAATTTGAGCTTCGTGTCTCCGCCACCCTGTCGCCTGCCGGAGACACGAAGCCGAAATCGAGTTCGTATTGTCCCGGCTGGCTGAACATGAAGGTCAGCTTCTCCTTGCCCATTCCGCCCATGCCCTGCTCCGGATCGGGCACGATGTATTCCTTGTCGAGCTGCACGGCAGCCGGGAGAGGGGTCTGAGGCTGCCATACGAAGCCTGTTCCTCCCCCGCCTTTCAGTTCAACCGTCAGCGGCTCGCCCACATGGCCGGTTTGCTGCGCCGGACCGTTTGAGGGTGGCCGTTCAGGCATGTTCGAGCTCCCTCTCCCTGATGCGCTTTTTCGCCTTTGCGGCGATCTTGGCGCCGACGAGATCGGGATCGTAGAACGCGAACCTGCTGTCGATCCCGCATTGTCCATAGGTGATCTTGAAGAAGCCCGCTTCGCCCCATGCGCTGCCCCAGCTGCTCTTCACGATCCAGCATTGCTCGTCATCGTCGTAGCCGATCACGCATACCGCATGGTACCCCACGAGCGACCCCGTCACGTGCTGGTAGATGCCCCGGCCGTAGGACAGGAAATCCTCATAGACCTCCATTGATGCGGTCACGGGTCCTTTGGCCGCAATGACATTCTTTCTGACTCTCATGGTCTCGATGGCAGCATAAGTCTTGACCTTGACCACGGAGCCGATGTCCTTGCATCCCTGTGTTTTCATGGTGTTGTAGGGATAGTCGGCCTCTGCCCCGACGCCTTTCCGGCGTGCAAAGTCCAGGGCCTTGCTGTTGAGCCAGCCGGTGTCGCAGCAATCGCCGCATCCGCAAGCGAAGAGGTGAGCCTCGGAGAGATCGATGTTGAGGCCGGGTTGCATCCTGGGCGATCCGGGCACGGGCCTCCAGCACCGCGCAAGTGGCAAAGGCAACGCAGGCGCCGCATTCGTGCTGGTTCTTGACCGGGGTCACGAAATTTCCGCCATTGTCCCGCCAGTCGATCTTGGAGGGAGGCGGCTGCAGCGAAATGGCATGGGGCTCCGTCCGTGCCGCAAGCTTGTGCTCTTTGGAAATTTCATTCGGCGACAAGGCGAGGCCCATATACCTCATTGCCCCAGGGGCGATCTGAGCCTTGGACAACGGGGTGTCCTTGGCCTCCCACCGGGCACCCATGGTTTGGATGAGCTTGTTGATCCGGTCAGCATCCATAGCGGCCACCTTGATGTGAAGGATTGTTCAGGACGCAACTATGAGTTATCATAGCTTATATTTACCATCTGGTGGTTGCATATGCCGACTGCGCAAAGGGGCTATGGACGGAGTCCTGAGGCGTCCAAGGAAGGGTCCGCGGCAATCCCGCGGCCATCGTTGCCCTAGCCGTCCTCAAGAGCCTTTGATATGAGGCATTCGAGAGCGGCTCAGACGTCGCCTGAAGGAACGAGGACCATGGACAAGTTCACCGTGCTGGAAAGCGTCGCGGCGCCGCTGCGGATCATCAATATCGACACCGATATGATCATCCCCAAGCAGTACCTGAAGACGATCAAGCGCACGGGGCTCGGCACTGGCCTCTTCTCGGAAATGCGCTACCGTGAGGACGGCTCGGAGAACCCGGATTTCGTGTTGAACCAGCCGGCCTACCGCAATGCCAAGATCCTGGTGGCGGGCGACAATTTCGGCTGCGGCTCGTCCCGCGAGCATGCCCCCTGGGCCCTGCTCGACTTCGGCATCCGCTGCGTGATCTCCACGAGCTTCGCCGACATCTTTTACAACAACTGCTTCCAGAACGGCATCCTGCCGATCAAGGTCAGCCCTGAAGACCTGGAAAAGCTCTTCGACGATGCCAGCCGCGGCGCCAACGCCACGCTCACCATCGACCTGGAGAATCAGGAGATCCGCGGCCCCGACGGCGGCTCGATCAAGTTCGACATCGACCCGTTCAAGAAGCACTGCATGCTCAACGGCCTCGACGGTATCGGGCTCACCATGGAAAAGGCCTCCGCCATCGACAGCTTCGAGAAGAAGCTCTCGGAACGCGCCTGGGCTTAAGCTATCATCCTCGGGACATGAGGATGAGCCATGACGAAAGCCAAACCGCGGGTTCTTGATCGCGCCGATTGGGCCACCCACCCCAGCCTCTTCTGGAAGGGTCATGTGGAGGGGCACACCCTCGGCACCGGCGCGACCGTGCTCTTCTATTCCACGGACGAGGTCGGGGGCGGGCCGAAATGGCACGTTCATCCCTATGACGAGATCTTCATCATCCGCGAGGGCCGGGCGCTCTTCACCGTGGGGGACGAGCGCTTCGAATGCGAAAAGGGTCAGGTCGTTTTCGGGCCGGCCCATGTTCCGCACAAATTCGTCAATCTCGGCCCGGGGCGTCTGGAGACCACCGACGTTCATGTGAGCGACCGCTGGATCCAGACCAATCTGCCCGATCCTGAGATTTAGCAAAGGTCAGATCTTGCCCCGGTTTTCTTTGTGTTCGCAGGACTCGCCTGTAAACCGCCCCTAGGCAGCGTGTAGATTGGGAATGTTGCTGACATCCACTTCGCGCTCGGCCTGCCAGAGATCGTACTCAGCCTGCATGCGGATCCAAAGCCGGGCGCCGTTGCCGCACAGTTTGCCGAGCTTGACGGCCATAGCAGGGGTGACGGGCTGCTTCTCGTCCAAAATCCGATAAAGGCTTTCCCGCGAGACGCCGAGCAAACGGGCGATTTCCGCTTTCGGCCGATCCAGCTCGGGAAGCACGATCTCCCGCAAGAGCGCGCCCGGATGCGAGGGCTTTCTTGCCGGATGACGTTTAGTCTCCATGATAATCTTCCATGTTCACATCAATGGCGTCCTGACCGGACCACCCGAATGTGACTCTCCAATTCCGCAAAATACTAACGGCATACTCGCCCATACGATCCCCCTTGAGGGGGTGGAAATTCAGACCCGGAATATCCAACTCCTCAGGCTCTACCGCCGCGTGCAACGCGTCCAAAATCAAATTAATTCGCGGGATCCAATCCGGCCGAATTCCGCTCGCATCATCTTTAGCCCAGTAGCGTTTCAGCGACCGGCTTCTGAAGCTCTTGATCATGCTCTATCGGCGTTCGCCGTTCCCTATGCCTGCTCATTGCCGTGTCCTCCCATCGTACAACCATTTAAATATGTAACATATGAGTTGACATATGTCAACTTTGATGTGACATCAAAGCTTAATCGGCATGTGCTCCCAACACCTCGCAAGCCAGTCCTGGATGGCCGTAACAAGTACGGTCATGACGCAGGTGTGATCAGAGGCTCCAGCCCCGTTTCCACAAGATTAACCAAATTCCCTGCAAGGTGCGGCGCATGAAGAATTTCCTTGCTCCCACTCTGCTCGCTCTCGCGGCCCTCGGCTTGGCCTCCCCGGCTGCCGCCCAGGCCGATTTCGGCTCCTGCCTCGCCGGCCTGCGATCCCAGGCCGCCGCCAAGGGCATTTCCGGCCAGGCTTTCGATGCTGCGACCCGCGGCGTCACGCCGGATCTGACCATCCTCGACCTCATGAGCAACCAGCCGGAGTTCAAGACGCCGATCTGGGACTACTTAGCTGCCCTCGTTGACGACGAGCGGGTGCAGGACGGCCGCACCGCCATGCGGCAATGGGGCCAGGCCTTGGCTGCGGCCGAGGAGCGCTTCGGCGTCGACCGGCATGCCATTGCCGGCGTCTGGGGCGTGGAGTCGAATTTCGGCAAGGACATCGGCGGCCGGCCCCTGGTGCAGTCGCTCTCGACGCTGGTCTGCTACGCGCCCCGCCGCAACGAGTATTTCAAGGGCGAGCTGATGGCGACGCTCAAGATCGTGCAGGACGGGGACATCAACCCGGCTAATCTGCGTGGCTCCTGGGCCGGCGCTTTCGGCCACACCCAGTTCATGCCCTCCACCTTCCAGCGCCTCGCGGTCGACGGCGACGGCGACGGGCGGCGCGACATCATGAATTCCGTGCCGGACGCGGTGCATTCCACGGCCAACTTCCTGAAAAAAGCCGGCTGGGTGAACGGCCTGCCCTGGGGCTACGAGGTGCGCCTGCCGGCGAACTTCAATTCCGGCCTCGCCGGGCGCAAGAACAAGAAGCCGCTGAGCACCTGGGCCGCGATGGGCGTGCGCCGCATCGACGGGCGTGCTCTCGAGGGCAGTTATGCGGCCGGCATCATCATCCCGGCCGGGGTGAACGGCCCGGCCTTCATCGTCACCAGGAACTTTGATGCAGTGTATTCCTACAACGCCGCCGAGTCCTATGGGCTCGCCATCGCGCTGCTCGGCGACCGGCTGAAAGGCCTGCCCGGCATCCAGACCGCCTGGCCCACGGACGATCCGCCCCTGTCCCGCGCCCAGCGCCGCGAACTGCAGACCCTGCTCACCGCCCGCGGCTACGATGTGGGCGAGCCGGACGGCAGGATCGGCTCCAAGACCCGCGAAGCCATCAAGGACGTGGAGCGCCGCATCGGCCTCGAACCGCGCGGCCGGCCCGGCGGCAAGGTGCTGCAGGCGCTGCGGGGGTAAGAGCGTCATGAGCGGGAGCATGCTTCTGCTGTTCGTGCCGGCGTGCCTCGCCCTCAACCTGGCTTTCGGCCCCAACAACCTGCTGTCGCTCACATATGGATTGCAGCAGGGCGTGCGCACCGCCGTCCTCGCCTCGGGAGGACGGCTCGTCGCCTTCGCGCTGATGATCGGGCTGACGGCCCTGGGGGTCGGCGCGGTGCTTGCCGCGTCCGAGACGGCCTTCACAATCCTCAAATGGGCCGGCGCCGCCTATCTCGTCTGGCTCGGCGTGAAGATCCTGCGGGCCTCCGGTGCGTCGACTCCCTCGATTGAGCCTTCGCCTGAACGCACCCTGCGGTCCTTGAGCCTGCAGGAGTTCTGGACCGCCATCGGCAACCCCAAGGCGATCCTGATCTTCACGGCCTTCCTGCCGCAATTCATCGAGTCCGACGCGTACTGGACGAGCTTCGCGCTGACCGGTCTGATCTTTCTGGTGCTGGAGGTTTTTGCCGTGCTCCTCTATGCGGTGCTCGGCCATCGCTTGAGCGCCCTGATCCGCAACAGGCGCGTTGTCGGATGGCTCAACCGCATCTCCGGCGCAACGATGATCGGCTTCGGCGTCGCGCTCCTGTTCGCCCGGCGTCCCGCCTGAGCTTTCTCAAGCCGTTGAGCCTATCATCGGCTGGCTTGCGGTGGCGGTGGGTTTGGGGTTGAACTGCTCCCATGCTCATCGCCATCCTCACCGACATCCACGGCAACCGCGAGGCGCTCTCCGCCTGCCTCGCCCATGCGCGCCTGCTCAAGGTCGACCGTTTCGTTTTCCTCGGGGACTATGTCGGCTACGGGGCCGATCCGGCCTGGGTCGTGGATACGATCAGGACCATGGTAGATCAGGGCGCCGTCGCACTGCTGGGCAACCACGATGCGGCCATCGACGGTACGGACGAGGACATGAACGGCACGGCCCGGCAGGCGATCCAGTGGACCCGCGGCCAGCTCGGGCCCGAGCAGCGCCGGTTTCTGGCTGATCTTCCGCTGATCCACGAGGACGGTAACGTCCTCTATGTCCATGCCAACGGCTATGCCCCGCGCAACTGGGACTACATGGACGAGCCCATGGCGGCGATCCGGCATTTCTCTCGGGTCGAGGCGCACATCACCTTCTGCGGCCATGTGCATGTGCCCATGCTCTACCACATGAGCACCACGGCGAAGGTGGGCTCCTTCTCGCCGGTGGCCGACAATGACATTCCGCTGCTGCCGACCCGCACGTGGCTCGCCGTCATCGGCGCCGTCGGGCAGCCCCGGGACGGGGTGGCGGCGGCGAACTACGCCATCTTCGACACAGCCCGCCAGAACCTGCGTTACCTGCGCGTGCCCTATGACACAGCGACGGCCGCGCGAAAGGTGCGGGAGGCGGGCCTGCCTGAAAAGCTTGCGCTTCGTCTCGAACAGGGCCGCTGACGCATGCGCTGGCGCCTTGAGTCCGGCCTGGTGATCGACGGCTTCACCCTGCAGGAGCACATCAGCACCGGCGGCATGGCGCTGCTCTGGACCGTCACCCGCGAGGATGATCCGACCCCGCTCGTCATGAAGATCCCGCTGCTTCTCGACAGCGACGATCCGCTGCCCATCGTCTGTTTCGAGACCGAGCAGATGATCATGCCTCGGCTCACCGGGCCGCATGTGCCGCGTTTCGTGACAACCGGACCCCTCGATCCCATGCCCTACATCGTCATGGAGCAGATTCCAGGCGAGTCCCTCAAAAGCCGCCTCGACGAGGTGCCGTTGCCGTGGGCGGAGGTGGTCTCCATCGGCGCGAAAGCGGCTAAGGCGCTGCACGACCTGCATCTGCAGAAGGTCATCCATCTCGACATCAAGCCGAGCAACGTGATGATCCGCGAGACGGGCGAGATCGTGCTCATCGATTACGGGTTCGCCCGCCACGAGCAATTGCCCGATCTTCTGGCCGAGGAGTTCCGCGAGCCCTTCGGCACCACGCCCTACATGGCGCCCGAGCAGGTGCTGCAGGACCGCGCCGATCCGCGCAGCGACCTCTTTGCGCTCGGCGTGATGCTGTATTTCTTCGTCACCGGCGAGCGCCCCTTCGGCAATCCGCGCGGCGGCCAGATCCGCAAGCGCCTGTGGCGCGATCCGGTGCCGCCGCGGGCGCTCAACCCCGAATGTCCGCCCTGGCTGCAGGAGATCATCCTGCGCTGCCTGGAGGTCGACCCACAGGATCGCTACGCGACGGCCGCCCAGCTCGCCCTCGACCTGGACAACCCCGACCAGGTGAAGCTCACCGAGCGCGCCGACCGGTTGGCCCGGGACAGCGGAATGAAGACGTTCCGGCGCTGGCTCAAGGCGCGTAAGGCGCAACCGCTGGAAACGCCCAACATCGCCGGACAGCTCTCCCGCGCGCCCATCGTGCTCGCCGCCGTCGATCTGTCGCCGGGCAGCGAGGATCTGGCCGAAGCCTTACGCCTGATGGTGCAGCGCATCCTGTCGTTTGAGACCGAGGCGCGCATCGCCTGCGTCAACATTCTGAAAACCTCGCGCATCGCCGTCGACATCCTGGAGGATGCGGAGGGCAACAGCCTCCATGTCCAGCGCCTCGTGCAGCTCAAGCACTGGGGCTCGTCCTTGGGAGTTCCGAGCGAGCGGATCTCCTACAGCGTGCTGGAGGCCCCCGATCCGGCGGCCGCGCTCGTCGATTACGCCCGCCACAACAATGTCGACCACATCGTGATCGGGGCGCGAGCCTCCTCGGCGCTCCGGCGCTACCTGGGGAGCGTCTCGTCTCAGGTGGTGGCAGAGGCGCCCTGCTCGGTGACCGTGGTGCGCACGCCCAAGGACCGCAGAGAGGCGGAAAGTTAAATCCTACTCAAATCAAGAGCTGATGCTAATCATGGTGATATTGATACATCTGTGAAGTTCTGAAAGAATAGACTTCGCTAATCCTCCTTTCGTCTAGCGGATAGGAAGATCGTGAAACCATCTTTTTTCGCACCACTGGTCTTCGTGAGCCTACTAAATCTAGCTCATGCCACAGAGCCAAAATACCAATGGTTAGTTCATGGAAGTGCTGACCAGACTTGGGGCCTGAGTTATGCCCACCCTGACAGCGATGTAGGCCTCTTGTGGATCTGGTGTAATCCAGCGACCGGAGAAACCACAATTAATCCGGCAATCACGACCTCCGGAATCAAAGAAGGAGAACGGGGTACAATCATCCTATCAACTTCTACTAAGAAGCTCAGGATCGAGGGCGAGGCGAGTTCTAACGAGGCGAGTGAAGGAATAGAGGTTAGTGCATTGCTTCCACAGCCTCAGGAGCTTGCTGCTCTCTTTGAGAAGCTTGGTTCTCTCAAAGTTGCGGTACCCGGCAACCAAACAACGCTCCCTATCAACAGAGAAGCGAAAAGCGCCTTCGCCGAGTTCAGGACGCAGTGCCGCTTTTGAAGCAGCTAGTTCACGCATTGGCTTAAGCGCTCAGCTTGCCTCTTCTATCTAACGGCAGATGCAACATACGCTTGCCAAACATCCTATTCGGCCTTTTAAGAGCCCTGCATTCGATCACAGCAGAACAGGGGTCTTCCCATGGCAACGCACAAGCTTCTCCTTCTCCCCGGCGACGGCATCGGCCCGGAGGTCATGCGCGAGGTCGAGAAGATTGTGGGCTGGTTCCGCAAGCGTGGCGTCGGCTTCGAGACCGAGACCGATCTCGTCGGCGGCTCGGCCTATGACGCTCATGGAGCGGCGATCTCGGAAGATGCCATGACCTTGGCGCAACAGGCCGACGCGGTGCTCTTCGGCGCGGTCGGCGGCGCGAAATGGGACAGCGTGCCTTACGCGGTGCGCCCCGAGGCGGGCCTCCTGCGCCTGCGCAAGGATCTCGGCCTCTTCGCCAATCTGCGCCCTGCAATCTGCTATCCGGCCCTGGCCGATGCCTCCTCGCTCAAGCGCGAGGTGGTGGAAGGCCTCGACATCATGATCGTGCGCGAGCTCACCGGCGGCGTCTATTTCGGCGAGCCGAAGGAGATCGTGACCCTTGAGGACGGCTCCCAGCGCGCGGTCGATACGCAGATCTATCACACGCACGAAGTCGAACGCATCGCGCGTGTTGCCTTCGATCTCGCCAAGAAGCGCCGCAACAAGGTCGCGTCGGCGGAAAAGTTCAACGTGATGAAGACCGGCGTGTTCTGGCGCCAGGTGGTCACGCGCATTCACAAGGCGGAGTTCTCCGACGTCGCGCTCGAGCATGTGCTCGCCGACAACTGCGCCATGCAGCTGGTGCGCTATCCGAAGCAGTTCGACGTGATCGTCACCGACAACCTGTTCGGCGATATCCTGTCCGATATCGCGGCCATGCTCACAGGCTCGCTCGGGATGCTTCCGTCTGCGTCCCTTGGAATGGAGGATCCGGCCACTGGCCGGCGCAAGGCGCTCTACGAGCCGGTTCACGGCTCGGCGCCGGACATCGCCGGCAAGGGACTGGCCAACCCGATCGCCATGATCGGCTCCTTCGGCATGGCGCTGCGCTATTCCTTCGGTCTCCTCGACGAGGCGGATCGTCTCGACAGGGCCATCGCCAATGTGCTGGCCTCCGGCACCCGCACCAAGGACATTGCCGGCCCCGGCATGAACGCGGTGGGCACGCAGGATGTGGGCGATGCCATCGTCAAGGAGCTGGAAGCGCTCGCTTGATGCGCAAACGAAAAGCCCCGGAGCGCTCCAGGGCTTTCTGCTGAGAGATCTTAGCGGATCGACCCGGTCGAATCGATGTCCGAGAACGGGTTTTGCGCGCCCACAAACGGCCCGCCGATCGGATCGGGCAGGGAGCCCTCGCCGAAGCGGTCGCGCTGGAAGGCCCAGGGCGGATTGGCCACGGAGGAGATCATCGGCGCCGTGACGTAGCGGTTGAGCGTGCCCGGTTGGGCCACGGGACCTGGATCGAGGAAGCTGCGGGGCTGCACGCGAAGAACGAGGGGACGGTCCTGAGCCTGCGCGTCCGCCACCATCGGGACGGTCGTGAGCGCAGCCAGGGAAGCCAGACCCAGAAGGGCGAAGCGGCGCATGAGAAAACCTCCAGGGGCGGCGCGCCGGATCGGTTTGCCGGGCGCCGTCGATACGTGTGAAGACTGTCAGAACAAGCCAGCCTCGCTTAAATGGTTCCGTCAGGTCATGGTGTTCACTGCAAGGTGAGAAGGACAGCGTGCGATGGAGCACAAGCGCGAAGGGCGGGAAGGCCTTGAAGGCAAGGATGGCTTGAGCCTGCTGGGCGATATGCCCCTCGTGGCCGAGACGCCCGAGGAGCTTCTCGACGACGAGACGACGCCGGTTGCGCGTTTCTTCGTGCGCAACAACGGCCTTCTCCCTGAGCCGGTGACGGACGCGGACGGCTGGACCTTCACGGTCGACGGCGAGGTGGAGCGCCCGCTGCATCTGACCCTTGCCGACCTGAAGAGTCGCTTCCCGCACAAAACCTTCCGCATGGTACTCGAATGCGGCGGCAACGGCCGCTCGTTCTTCGAGCCGAAGGCCGACGGCAATCCCTGGACCAATGGCGGCGTCGGCTGCGCGGAATGGACGGGTGTCTCCTTGGCCGACGTGCTGCGCGAGGCAGGCTTGAAGGAGACCGCTGTCTTCACCGGCCATTTCGGTGCCGATCCCGACAAGCATGGAAGCCGCGAGCATCAGGCCATGTCCCGCGGCGTGCCGATCGCGAAGGCGATGGAAGAGCATACGCTTCTCGTTTGGGCGATGAACGGCGAGACCCTGCCTTTCATCCATGGCGGTCCCTTGCGCCTCATCGTGCCGGGCTGGCCCGGATCGTTGAGCCAGAAATGGCTCAAGCGGATCTGGATCCGCGACCGGGAGCATGACGGGCCGGGCATGACGGGCTTGTCCTACCGTCTGCCGGTCCGCCCCTTGGCGCCAGGGGCGGATGGCAGGGACGTGGAGAACCGCATCATCGAATCGATGCCGGTGCGCAGCATCGTCACGGCGCCGGCCGATGGCAGCCGTTATCCGGCGGGCACGCGCAGGATCGACGTTCGCGGCGCGGCCTGGGCAGGCGACGACGCGGTGGCGCGGGTCGAGGTGACCCTCGACGGCGGCGCGACCTGGACCGAGGCCACGATGACCCCGCCGCGCAACCGTTACGACTGGACACGCTGGCAGGTATCTCTCGCCCTGCCTGAGAATGGCTTTTACGAGATTTTCGCCCGGGCCACGGACTCGACAGGACGGGCGCAGCCCTTCCGCGCCGCGAACTGGAATCCGAACGGCTACGGCTGCAACGTCATGCACCGGGTGGCGGTTACGGTCGGGACGGAGGTTTAACGGAGACAGAAGCCGTGCGGGCAACAGGTCCGCAAGCTTCGGTCCGGCTGCGCTCGGCCTTGGCGAAGACCGCCTTCAAGGACGGGCTGGAGCCGCCGGCCAGCGTCATTCCGTCGATGAAGCAGGCCAGCTGCGCATCGTCGGGCGCGGAGGAGCCGCAGAGCCAGCCCTGGAAGCTGAATTCCGTCTCCGCATCCGCAAAGCGGAAGGCCTGACAGGCCTGCTCGCCCTTGGCCGCCAGGGTCAGGGGCGCAACTTCCAAGGTGCCGAACTTCGTCGCCACCGACCGGCCCTGGCCCTGATGCGCCACGGCCAGGCCCGCGCGGGCGGCCCGGCGCACGATGTCGATATAGAAGCTGCCCGCCGTCTCCGGCGCGCCCTGCACGAGGGAGACCTGGGCATAACGGAAGTCGCCGAAGCGGCCGAGGACCAGGGTATCCTCCCGCGCGCCGTTCGTGTGCTGCCGCGCCTCTATCGAAAGCGGGCCTGGAGCACCCGCGAGGGCATAAAGGGCCGGGGAGGCAGGGACCGGCTTCCACGCCGGTGCGGGCGCGACCAGGACGGAGGAGGGCACCGCCTTCGCGCGCTCGGCCGGGCGGCGTGCCGGCTCAAGCTGCAGGGCCAGATAGGCGAGGCCCGCGATGCTGCAGGAGGCCATCAGGATCACCCGCAGCCAGGATGGCCCCTTACGCCTCAGGCGTCGGGCCGGGCGCTCGTCGACCCAGTCGGCGAGATCCTCCTCGTCCCATTCGGCATAGCCCGCCCTCGGCATCGCGCCACCACTCACGTCCACGGATCACGTCATCCCCATGTTCTACCGTGACGCTGGCCAGGGTTCGAAAGGTTTTGCTAAGCAAGGTAAACCAAAGCTTAAAGCGCTGAGCCCCGATGCCCGAAACTGCAGTCCGCCTTGCCAATCCCGAAGACGCGGCCGATATCGCGGCGCTGATCCGCGCCCTGGATCTGCACTATGTCGGCTCCGAGGTGGCGCAGCCCCTCGAGCCCACGCAAGCCATGGTCGAGCGCTCGATGCGGGAACAGGAGGGCACCCGCTATGCCCTTGCCTATCGGGAAGGGCGCCCGGTGGGCCTCGCCTGCTTCGCTGTTCTGCGGCCAGGCTTCAAGTTGTCGGGGCTTCTCTTCGTCAAGGAACTTTTCGTCGAGAGTGAGGCCCGGGGCCAGGAGGTGGGCGCCGTGCTGATGCGCTGGCTGGCCGACTACGCCCGGGCGCAGGGGCTGACCCGCATCGATCTCACGACAGAGGGCACCAACACGGGCGCTCAAGCGTTCTACGAGCGCCTCGGGGCCGAGCGAATGAACAAGGTCTTCTACCGCTTCAATCTCTCGACCGATGTGCTGACGGGCGATTGAACGCACTGAGCCCAAGGAAACGCTTGACGAAAGCGTGTCTTTGGTGTGTTTCTGGCGCGATCAAAGCCGCAACCAGGCTTTGGATGGACGATGGCAATGGCGCTGCTCACCCGCACGACGAGCAAAACGAAAACCGCCGCAACGACCGTGAAAACCACGGCCGCATAAGCCTCGTCGTCCCCGGTCCTCTCTCCCACGGGGCGAGAGGCAGCACCCGAGCAGGGTTCTTAAAAAATCTCCGGGGAGAGCCGCAACAGGAGAAGTCATATGGGTTTCAAGATCGCCGTCGTCGGTGCGACCGGCAATGTGGGCCGCGAGATGCTGAGCATCCTTGCCGAGCGGGCCTTCCCGGCCGATGAGGTGGTGGCGCTGGCCTCCCGCCGCAGCCAGGGGTCGGAAGTCTCCTTCGGCGACCGGACGCTCAAGACCAAGACCCTCGACACCTATGACTTCTCGGATGTCGATATCTGCCTCATGTCCGCCGGCGGCGAGGTCTCCAAGGAGTGGTCGCCGAAGATCGCCGCCCAAGGCGCCGTCGTGATCGACAACTCTTCGGCGTGGCGCTATGACGCCGACGTGCCGCTGGTGGTGCCGGAGGTGAACGCCGAAGCCCTGCGTGACATGAAGAAGGGCATCATCGCCAATCCGAACTGCTCCACGGCGCAGCTCGTGGTGGCCCTCAAGCCGCTCCATGACCGCGCCACCATCAAGCGCGTGGTGGTGGCCACCTACCAATCGGTCTCCGGCGCCGGCAAGGACGGCATGGACGAGCTCGACCGCCAGACCAAGGCGCTCTACTCGCTGCAGGACGTGCAGGAAAAGAAGTTTCCCAAGCGCATCGCCTTCAACCTGATCCCGCACATCGATGTGTTCATGGAGGACGGTTACACGAAGGAAGAGTGGAAGATGATGGTCGAGACGAAGAAGATCCTCGACCCGAAGATCAAGCTCACCGCCACCTGCGTGCGCGTGCCGGTCTTCATCAGCCACTCGGAAGCTGTGAACGTGGAGTTCGAGAATCCTCTCTCGGCCGACGAGGCCCGCGACATCCTGCGGTCGTCGCCCGGCATCATGGTGGTCGATAAGCGCGAGCCCGGCGGCTACATCACCCCGCACGAGGCCGCCGGCGAAGACGCCACCTACATCTCCCGCATCCGCGAGGACATCACGGTGGAGAACGGCCTGTCGTTCTGGTGCGTGTCCGATAACCTGCGCAAGGGCGCAGCGCTCAACGCGATTCAGATTGCGGAATCCATGGTCAATCGCGGCCTGCTGAAGCCGAAGAAGCAGACCGCGTAAGCAGCTCACTCATCACAATGAAAAGGCCGCCCCTTGGCGGCCTTTTTGTTTCCAACACCAGATGGAGGTCAAGCGGTCTCGGACGAGTCCTCACGATAGCTGAAGAAGTCGAAATCTGCCGGGAATGCGCGCCCGGTCATGTCATGGGCGGCCATGCCCACGAAGGCTCCCGTGAACGACCCGTGGGCGCCCGGCCCCGCCTCGTCGGACAGGATGCTCGCATCGAGGACCGGGCCGACGGGCGTCCAGGTCACGCCGTCCATGGACCAGCGGAACTGCAGCTCCGCCAGACGCACATCGACGCCGAGATAGACCGGACCCTCCGGCAGCGGTAGGTCGCTCTCCAGCGCATAGGTCATCAGCGCGTCGGGATGGTCCCCAAGGCAGGAGATGACCTGCAGCACGCGCCGTCCGTCGTCATCGGCGGAGACGGCGAGATAATGGAAGCGGGCGCGGTCGTAGTAGCAGATCAGGCCTGCCAGCTGCTGGTAGGTTTCAGGCTGGAACTCCACCGATGTTTCGGCCGAGTAGATCCAGGAGGTCTGGCGGCGGGCCACCAGCGCCTGCTCGAACCAGCTGCCGATCGACTCGCGTCCATAGAGGCGCAAGAAGCCGGGGCGCGCCGAGAGCGAGAAGATCCGCTCCGGCTCGGGCGTCCGCAGCCACTGGAACGGGGAGGGCAGTTCGGATTGGTCGAAATCGTGGCGCTCGGGCTCGGGCGGGAAGGGATGCGGCGGAAGATCCGGCCCTTCGACCTCAAGCGCCGGCACCTGTCCGCCCTGCGCCAGGTGGAGCCAGCCATCCTCGCCCCAGACCACCCGCTGGATGGCCGTCTCGCGGCCCAAAGGTGAGCGTCGCGTTCCAGGCAGGGGGCGGCTGCACAGATGGGTATGGAACACCTCGCCGGTGGACGTCTCCACATAGAAGCCGTGGCCCGCGCGCTGGAGCGGCGCGTCCGGCGCGTCCTTGCTGGTGATGAGATGGGTGTTGGGATGAAGCTCGTAAGGTCCGTCGATGGTTTTCGAACGCGCCATCGTGACCGCATGGTTGTAGGCGGTGCCGCCTTCGGCCACGGTCAGATAGTACCAGCCGTTGCGCTTCCACAGATGCGGTCCCTCGACGAGCCCGAGCGGAGAGCCCCTAAAGATGTTCTTGATGGGGCCGACGAGGCGCTGCTCGGCGGTTGAGTATTCCTGCAGCAGGATGCCGTCGAACGAAGAGCGACGGCGGCGGTGGTCCCACACCATGTTGACGAACCATTTGCGGCCGTCATCGTCGTGGAACAGGGACGGGTCGAAGCCCGAGGAGTTCATGTAAACGGGATCCGACCACGGCCCTTCGATGGACGGTGCGGTCACTAGATAGTTGTGCGTGTCCTTGAAGTTGCCGAGGCGCCGCTTCACGTCGGTGTAGATCAGCCAGAACAGGCCGTCCGCATAGGTGAGGGCAGGCGCCCAGACGCCGCAGCTGTCGGGATTGCCGCGCATGTCGAGCTGGGACTTACGGTTCAGCGGACGGCCGGCCAGCCGCCAGTTCACCAGATCGCGCGAATGGTGGATCTGCACGCCCGGATACCACTCGAAGGTCGAGGTCGCGATGTAGTAATCGTCGCCGACACGGCAGAAGGCCGGATCCGGGTTGAAGCCCGGCAGGATGGGATTGCGAATGATGGCCATGGATCGTTCCGGTGAACCGACGGAAGAGCGAGATACCGTGTGAGCGGCGGAGAGATCCTAGCCTTTGACCTCGCGGGCGGAAAACATCGACACGCGCTCCGGCATGTTGTCCACGGCCGGCTTGAACTCGCCCGTCTCAGGATCGCGCACGAGCAGCACGCCGGTGGCCACGCCGAAATAGGCGCCGTGGAGCTGCAGCTTGCCGCGCTCCACCAGGATGCGCACGCACGGGAACGTCATCAGGTTCTTCAGGCTGTTCTCGATGGCGGCGAGCTCCAGCCGCGGCAGGTATTCTTCCAGGTTGCCGTCGTGCGGCCCCAGCCGTTCGCCGGCGGGCTTGATCAGGGTCATCCAGCGGCCGATGAAATCGCCCGGCGAGAGCGGCGCGGTCTCGTCCGCAAAGGCGCGCACGCCGCCGCAGCGGGCATGGCCCAGCACCACGATGTGCTTCACGCGCAGCGCCTGCACGGCGAATTCGAGGGCCGCTGACGTGCCGTGGTAATCACCGCCCGTCTCGAAGGGCGGCACGAGGTTGGCCACGTTGCGGACCACGAACAGCTCGCCGGGGCTCGCATCGAAGATGACTTCGGGCGACACGCGGCTGTCGCAGCAGCCGATCACCATCACTTCCGGCGACTGGCCTTTTTCCGCAAGCGCTTCGAAGCGGCTCTTCTCGCGCGGGAAGCGGTCGTCGAGAAACGCGCGATATCCTTCGGTCAGGCGGGTCGGAAACATCTCATGCTCCTTGTCTGCGCTGTCACTTGGCTGATCTATCTAAGATTGGCAATCCATAGTCCTTGGATCTTGCCAAAGCTAGGCTTCAGGCTACGATCAGGAAACGTGATACAATATCCGAAATCCTGACGAGACATCCATGATCAGCCTCTCAACCATCACTGCTTTGGGTTTCATAGCGTTGGTCAGCGCGCTGACGCCTGGACCGAACATGATTTATCTCGTTTCGCGCTCGATTTGCCAGGGCCGGGTGGCCGGCTTCATCTCGCTCGCGGGGATCGCGTCCGGGTCTCTGGTCTACATCGTGTGTACGTCGCTCGGGATCACCTCGATCATCATGGCTCTTCCTTATGCCTATGATGCCCTTTGCTTTGCTGGCGCCGCCTACCTGATCATTGCAGCAGCGGGAGCCGTCACGGTCTTTCTGTCCGGGCAGTCGCGCTGGATCGTCGTCCAACGCTGGATCATGGCCACCGTGTTGGGCGGGCTTGCCGTGAGGATGGCGATAGAAGCTAAGAAATAGCGCTGTCTTCAGCAATCTGGGCGAGCTTCTGGAGTTCGACATTGGCCCCGCACAGGACCACGCCGACCCGCTCGCCCGACCGGGGCCTGTAAGCACCCGAAATCAGAGCCGCCAGAGCGGCAGCGCCGCCGGGCTCGGAGGCAATGCGGTAGTCGCGCCAGAGCAGCCTTTGCGCGTCGCGGATCGCCGTATCGGCGACGAGCGCCACATGATCGACGCTCTCGCGGCAGATATCGTAGACCAGATCGCCGGTGTTCTTGGCGCCGAGCGAATCGGCCGCCACCGAATCGATCTCCACATCGACCGGGCCGCCAGCGGCAAGCGCCGCATGGAGCGCCCGCGAGCCTTCCGGCTCCACGCCCACCACTTTCACCCGGCCAGCCCACCAGCTCGCCACGCCGCTGATCAGCCCGCCGCCGCCGACGGCAACGAGCACCGCGTCGACGGCGGGGCCGTCCTGCTCCCATTCCAGCGCCGCCGTGCCCTGGCCGATCATGGTGCTTTCCGCCGCGAAGGGATGGATGCGCAGGGCGCCTGATTCCGCAACGAAGCGGTCGCAGGCTTCCTGGGCGTCGGCATAGCGTGCGCCGCCGATCACCACCTCGGCCCCGTGCGAGCGGATAACGGCGATCTTCGCGGGGCTCGAGATCTCCGGCACGAAGATGCGGGCCTTCACGCCGAGCCGGCTCGCCGCATAGGCAACCGCAGCGCCATGGTTGCCGCCGGAGGCTGCCGCCACGCCGGCGGCCGGCACCTCCTGCGACAGGAGAGCGTTGAAGGCGCCGCGGGTCTTGAAGGAGCCCGCGTGCTGCAGGAACTCGAGCTTCAGGCTCACCGGCCCGTCATGGCCGAAGGCGTTTCCCACGTGCAGGACCGGCGTGCGGCGCACATGGGGGGCAATGCGGGCATGGGCGGCTTCGATCTCGGCACGGGTGATGGTCATGAGCTGCTCAGCGTCCAGATGGCGACCGGCAGGCCGTGGGCGTCGCGGCCGGGCGGGTCGGGGAAGGGTTGTCCTCCACCTCTCGCGATATCGAGCGCCACGGTCAACCCCGCGAGCGCATCAAGGAGATCGTCCTGGGCGGCACCGTGCGGCGGCGATGCGTGGATCAAGCCCTCGGGCAGAAGGCCGGACCGGCCGAGAAGCCCGCGCCGCAGGGCCATGCCCGGTCCATAGGGAGTGCCTTTGACCTTCTTCGGCTGATCGAGGGCCCTGCACCCGTTGAGGGTCCAGAAGGCGAGTTCGGGATGCACTTCGTACACGCGCGTCATCAGATCGGTCCGGGCGCGCAGCAGGGCGTCGATGTCGCGGATCTTGGGGAAAATGGCAAAGCCCTGGCGCGAGACTTTCCGCGGCGGCTCGGAGGTGGCGGCGGCAATCCCGCAGGCGTCCCCGTAATCCTCGGCCTCCACGGCACAGCGCGAGGGAATGGCGAAGACGGAGGATTGCCTTTGCCCAAGCAGCGGGCGGATCAGCTGCTCCGGCAGCCGCCCCGAGCCTTGCGTGCGTTCCGGCAGGCCGATGGGCATGTCGACGGCGATGACAGCAGGCTGCTCCGGTGCGTCGGCGATGGCGGCGAGCGTCGGCGCCGTCACGATGCGGTGGGCGTGCGGATCGTCCACCCGCATGAGCACCGCGATCCATCCGGCCCGGCAGCCATCGACGCCTGCAACCCACATTCTCTTCACCTCACTTTTTATCCTCGGGCTCGTCTCGGGGAGCGCTGTTTTCACACTCTCACCTCATCCTGAGGAGCAGACGCAGTCTGCGTCTCGAAGGAGGCTCCAGAGAGCACTGGACCCCCCTTCGAGACGCCGCTTTCAGCGGCTCCTCAGGATGAGGACGGAGTTTGGAAAAACGTGGATGGCCGGAACAAGTCCGGCCATGACGAGCGGATTGAAATGGACCTGTTCCTGAACTCGGACCACGATTAAAACTGATCCGCATCGTGAGGAAGACGCCATGACCGCCATCCGCCCGCGCCGCAGCGCGCTCTACATGCCGGGCTCCAATGCCAGGGCGATCGAGAAGGCGAAGACGCTTCCTGCCGATGTGGTGATCTTCGATCTCGAGGATGCGGTGGCGCTGGACGTGAAGGCTGTGGCGCGCGAGCAGGTCTGCGCGGCGGTGCAGGCGGGCGGCTACGCGAGGCGCGAATTGGTGATTCGCATCAACGCCCTTGAGACCCCCTGGGGCGAGGCGGATCTCGCAGCCGCCGTGGCGGCGGCGCCCAACGCGATCCTCGTGCCGAAGGTGTCGTCGGCGGAGACCCTCGCGGCGGTGGGTCTTCGTCTGCGCAGGCTGGGTGCTGCGGAGCGCACCCGCGTCTGGGCGATGATCGAGACGCCGCTTGCGATCCTGAACGCGGAATCGATCGCCAGTGCAGCCCGCGACGTGGACACGCGGCTCGATTGCCTCGTCATGGGCACGAACGATCTCGCCAAGGACACCCGCGCCCGCCTGCTGCCGGGCCGCGCCGCGATATTGCCCTGGCTCATGACGGCGCTCGCCGCCGCACGCGCCCACGGCATCGACATTCTCGACGGAGTCTACAACAACTTGTCGGACCCGGACGGTTTCCGCACCGAGTGCGAGCAGGGCCGCGATGGCGGCTTCGACGGCAAGACGCTGATCCACCCCGATCAGATCGCGGCTGCCAACGAAATCTTCGCGCCGTCAGCGGAGGAGGTGGAGAGCGCCCGCGCCATCGTTGCGGCCTTCGACCAGCCGGAGAACGCAGGCAAAGGCGCCATCAACCTCGGCGGCCGCATGGTCGAGCGTCTGCATGCCGAGATGGCAAGGCGCGTGCTGGCGCTGGCGGAGGCGGTAGCGGAAAGAGGCGTCTGAACGTCATCCCGGACGAAGCGAAGCGGAGATCCGGGATCGTTGGACGAGTATGGCGCTACCAGCCCTCCTCCCCACAAGGGGCAGGAAAACACGTGCTCTATCCTGCACGCGATCCCGGATCGGCTGACGCCGTCCGGGATGACACCGAGGGAGGCTCAATCCCCCAGCGGCCGCGCCTCTTCCGGCAGCATGATTGGAATGCCGTCGCGGATCGGGTAGGCGAGCTTGGCGCGGCGGCTGATGAGTTCCTGGCGCGCCGCGTCGTATTCCAGCGTTTCCTTGGTGAGCGGGCAGACGAGAAGCTCCAGGAGCTTGGGATCGATCCGTGTCGCCTCGACCGCTTGGGGAGTCTCGGGTGTGTCGGGAACCATCGTGGGGATTCCTATTGCAGGGTCGAGTCGGAGCCGGCGCTGCTGCGGGCGAGCTCGATCTCGGTGAGCGCGATGAGCACCTCCGCCCGCGACTTGAGATCGGGCGCTTCCAGCAGCGCCTGCTTCTCGCGGGTCCCGAACGGGCTCATCATGCACAGCGCGTTCACGAGGGCCTCGTTCGGCGCCTCCTCGATGCCGCGCCAGTCGACCTTCACGTGCACGGCATCGACGAAGTCGCGCAGAGCCTTCACCACGCCGGCCCGGTCGACCTCGGTCTCGCCGGCGCGGGCCGTGAAGTCGGATGCGAAAGGCTCGAAGCTCACGCGGCTGCGGCGGAAGAGATCGATCGGCGGCAGCTCCTCCTCGATGCGGAAACGCGCAACGCCGATCAGCGTGATCAGATAGCGCCCGTCGCCGGTCTCGGCAAACTGGGTGATGCGGCCGGCGCAGCCGACCCGATAGAGCTTCGGCACCGTCGTGTTAGGGTCATTGTCCGCATCGGGCTGGACCATGCCGATCATGCGGTCGGTCTTGAGCGCCTCATCCACCATCGCAACATAGCGCGGCTCGAAGATGTTGAGCGGCATCTGCCCGCGCGGAAGAAGAAGCGCGCCGGGAAGGGGGAAGACCGGGATGACCGACGGGCAATCCTCCGGCCCTCGGTATACCGCGTTCATTCCCATTCCGATCTCCCCAAACTTGGGCGCGTCAGGAGAACAGGAGCGAGGAGAGCCTCCGCCGCCCTGCCAGCGTCATCTCGTCCATCGGACCCCAGGCCTCGAAGAACTGAACGAGCTGCTTGCGCGCGCCGTCATCGTTCCAATTGCGGTCGCGCCGGACGATTTCAAGGAGGTGGTCGATAGCTTCTCCGCGCCGCCCGCGGGCGTTCAACCCGATCGCGAGATCGAAGCGGGCCTGATGGTCCGCAGGGTCCGCCTCGACCCGGTGCTGGAGATCCGCCAAGTCGCCCAGCGAGCCCGCCTGCTCGGCGAGTTCGATGGCCGCGCGGGCGCCGGCGATGGCAGGATCATTCGCCTTCGCCTGAGGCGCCATGGCGAGGAAGCGCTTGGCGCCTTCGAAATCGCCCACCTCCACGTGGAGCTTCACGAGGGCAGCGAGCGCCGCGACGTTCTCAGGGTCCTGCGACAGGACGGCGGCGTAGAGCTCGGCCGCTCCGCCCATGTCGCCGGCAGCCGTCAGCCGGTCGGCCTCGGCCAGGATCTCCTCAACGGCGCTGGGGCCGAGGGGTCCCACCAGGCGCTCGATGAAGCCCTTGATCTGGCTTTCCGGCAGGGCGCCCATGAACCCGTCCACCGGCTGGCCGCGCTGGAAGGCGAAGACGGCCGGGATCGACTGCACGCCGAGCTGGCCGGCAATCTGCGGGTGCTCGTCGATGTTCATCTTCACGAGCTTCACCTTGCCGCCGGCGGCCCGCACGGCTTTTTCCAGGATCGGGGTGAGCTGCTTGCAGGGGCCGCACCAGGGCGCCCAGAAATCCACCAGCACCGGCTGCTGCATGGATTCGGCCAGCACGTCCTGGCGGAATGCCGCCGTGGTGGTATCCTTCACCAGATCGTCGGAGGGGGCGGGGTTGTCGGAGAGCATGCGATCCTCGAATCGAGAGAAGAACTTCCCTTAGTTGGACTTAGATGGGAGCTTAAGCGTTGTCTGGCAATTCCGCCGGTGGCTCCGGCAGGCGCAGGATCAGCGGATCATGGCCCGTGGCGCGCAGGAACGCGACCAGATCCTCCCGCGACACGCCGGTGGTCATGGAATTGATAAGCGGGTGAAAGTTCACCCGCTCGTGCTCCATGAGGTTGGCATCGAGTACCATCGTGACCTTGCCATCCGTGTCGTTCACCACCGCGAAGGCGGTCACCGAGCCGGGCTCCACCCCGAGCAGGGCGCGCAGCTGCTCGGCGGAGCCGAAGGACAGGCGGCCGGAGGCGCCGAGGACCTCGTGGGTGCGCTTGAGGTCGATGGCCGTGTCGTGTTTGGCGGAGATCAGGAAGAAGCGGCCCTTCTTGTCCTTCACGAACAGGTTCTTGGAATGTGCCCCCGGAATCCGTTCCTTGACGGACTGCGACTCAGCCACCGTGAACACGGGTTCGTGCTCCACGGTTTCGGCCTGAATGCCAAGTTGCTGCAGGCGCTCCAGGAGTTTCTGCGGGGAGAGATGAGCCAAGGCAGTTCTCCGAAAACCTGCTGCGCTTCTAGCGACCGGATGAAGCAGGCTCAAGGGCTCGTCCGAAAAGATCGCCCAGACCCTCTTGCAAAGCGCTCCGTTTTGGGGCACATCAACGGCCTCGCAACGATGCCTTACGCATCGCGGAGCGCGGGTGTAGCTCAGGGGTAGAGCACAACCTTGCCAAGGTTGGGGTCGAGGGTTCGAATCCCTTCGCCCGCTCCAATTTCTCTCAGGTTTGAGAGTTTCACGAAGGCCCGCCATCCGGCGGGCTTTTCGTTTTTAAGCTCCTTCCTGATCTTGCTTAAGCCTTAGGTCTCGCTTCAAAAAAGCTTCGGGCTTATATCTCGGCAAAACCGAGAGGGAACCCTATGGCTGACGCACGGCACCTGAGCATCTTGAAGGAACTCGAGCGCAAGGTGCTCTGGCTCTCCACCTGGACGATCCACAACGCCAATCACCTGCGCCCCAACGAGGACGGGATGAAGATCGGCGGGCACCAGGCCTCCTCCGCGTCCCTCTCGACCATCCTGGCGGCGCTCTACTTCTCGGTGCTGCGCCCCGAGGACCGGGTGGCGGTGAAGCCCCATGCCAGCCCGATCTACCACGCGATCCAGTACCTCTTCGGCCGCCAGACCCGCGAGAAGCTCGAAAACTTCCGCGGCTACAAGGGCGCGCAGTCCTATCCCTCCCGCACCAAGGACATCGACGACGTGGATTTCTCCACGGGCTCGGTAGGCTTAGGGGTCGCCCAGACGCTGTTTGCCAGCCTGGTGCAGGATTACGTAAAGGCGCACGGCTGGGCGAAGGATGCTCCTGAAGGCCGCATGATCTCGCTGGTGGGCGATGCGGAGATGGACGAGGGCAACATCTTCGAGGCCCTGCTGGAGGGCTGGAAGCACGGCATCCGCAACACGTGGTGGATCATCGACTACAACCGTCAGAGCCTCGACGCTGTGATTCGCGAGGGCCTGTGGCAGCGATTCGAGGCGCTGTTCCGCAATTTCGGCTGGGACGTGGTGGTGCTCAAGCACGGCTCGCTCATGCAGGCGGCCTTCAAGGAGCCCGGCGGCGAGAAACTGCGCGACTGGATCGATTCCTGCCCCAACCAGCTCTACTCCGCCCTGACGTATCAAGGCGGCGCCGCGTGGCGCAAGCGCCTGCTCGATGATCTCGGCGACCAGGGGCCGGTCACCCGCCTCATCGAAAAGCGCTCGGACGAGGAACTCGCCGAGCTCATGGCCAATCTCGGCGGCCACGACCTGCCGAGCCTGCTCGACGCCTTCGAGAAGGCGCGCCAGCACGACCGGCCGGTCTGCTTCCTGGCCTACACCATCAAGGGCTTCGGCCTGCCGCTCGCCGGCCACAAGGACAACCATTCCGGCATGCTGACGCCCTCCCAGATGGAGGCCTGGCAGAAGACGCAAGGGGTGCGCCCCGGCCACGAATGGGACAAGTTCGAGGGGCTGAAAGTTCCGCAGGCCGAGGCCGAGCGCTTCCTGAGCACGGTCCCGTTCATCCAGAAGGGAACGCGGCGCTACACCGCCCCGGCCGTGCCGGTGCCGGACAAGCTCGCCTTCCCGGCCAATCCGGCCATGTCGACCCAGCAGGGCTTCGGGTTCATCCTCAATGAGCTGGCGCGCTCGGACAACCCGCTCGCCTCGCGCATCGTCACTACGGCGCCGGACGTGACGGTCTCGACCAATCTCGGCGCCTGGGTGAACCGGCGGGGGCTCTATGCCCGCGAGAGCCTGGTCGATACCTTCAAGAAGGAGCGGATTCCCTCCACCTATAACTGGGAATTCTCGCCGTCGGGCCAACATATCGAGCTCGGCATCGCCGAGATGAGTCTGTTCATCGTGCTCTCCGCACTAGGCCTCTCGCACTCCCTCTTCGGCGAGCGCATCCTGCCCATCGGCACCCTCTACGACCCGTTCATCTATCGCGGCGCCGACGCTCTGAACTATGCCTGCTACCAGGATGCCCGCTTCATGATCGTCGCCACGCCGTCGGGCGTGACGCTGGCGCCCGAGGGCGGTGCGCACCAATCCATCGGCACGCCGCTCGTCGGCATGGCGCAGGATGGGCTCGCCTCCTTCGAGCCCGCCTTCGTGGACGAGCTTGCGGTCATCATGCGCTGGGCTTTCGACTACATGCAGCGCGAGGGCGGAGAGCCCGACGAGCGGACCTGGCTGCGCGACGAGACCGGCGGCTCGGTTTACTTACGCCTGTCCACCCGCACCCTCGAACAGCCGCAGCGCGAGATGACCCTGGAGCTGGCCGACGACATCATGGCCGGTGCCTACTGGCTCAGAAAGCCCGGGCCGAACGCTCAGGTCGTCGTCGCCTATACGGGCGCGGTGGCGCCGGAAGCCATCGAGGCGGTGGGCCTCATGGCCGAAGACCGGCGCGACATCGGGCTCCTGGCCATCACCTCGGCCGACCGGCTCAATGCCGGCTGGACGGCGGCGCAGCGCGCCCGGGAGCGCGGCCTCGTTCATGCCCGCTCCCATGTGGAGCGCCTGCTTGCCGACGTGCCGCCCCATTGCGGGCTGGTGACGGTGATCGATGGCCATCCGGCGACGCTCGCCTGGATGGGCTCCGTCATGGGCCACCGCACCCGCTCGCTGGGCGTGGAGCATTTCGGCCAGACCGGCACGGTCAAGGACCTCTACCGCCATTTCGGCATCGACGCGCAGGGCATCATCGCTGCCGCCGAGATGATCGCCCCGGGCCGGCCCATGCGCCACCTGCGGGCGGTATAGCGGGAACGGAGGTCAGGGCGGATCGGCACTTGCGCCGGTTGCGAATCGCCTGCGGGCGCAGGGGAGGGCAGGCCTGCAAGCGGCAAAGCAGCGCTGAGGCCCTGTAAGCATTCCGAAAGATTTGCGGCTGAAGGGCTCGCGTGGTAACCGCGGGCTCTTCAACAGCAGGTTTCACAGAGTCCATGGCGTCCAAGAGCCTCCTTCGGGGCGACACCCTTCCCTTGATCAGCCGTCTGTGGCGGGACTGGATGCGCCCGCACCGGAAGACGCTGGCCTTGGTGCTCGTGCTCGTCGCATTGGTGTCAGGAGCGACGGGGCTCTACCCGGTTCTGATCAAGGCGGCCTTCGACGCCTTCGACATGAAGGATGCCCGGGCCATCATGCTGGCCCCGCTCTTCGTGATTGCCGTGACCTCCGTCAAAGGCTTCTCGCTGCTCGCGCTCACGGTGCTCACCAACAAGGTGGTGACCCGGATCGAGGCCGACATGCAGACGGCGCTCTACGGGCACATGATCGAGGCCGACCTGTCCCAGATCGATCGGGAGAGCCCGGCCGCCCTCACCCAGCGCTTCACCACGGACTTTTCCTTCATCCGAGAGGCGCTGACCCGCCTGTCGACGGTGTTCCTGCGCGAGACGACGACCCTCATCGCGTTGATCGCCGCCATGCTCTGGATCGACCCGGTTCTGACCATCGTGGCGGCCGTGATCGCGCCTTTCTTCGCCTACCCGGTCAACAAGATCGGCCGCAGGCTGCGCCAGGTGGCCACCTCGACCCAGGAGCAGACCGGCGTAATGGCGAGCCTCATCACCGAAAGCCTCGCCGGCACCCGCATCGCCAAGACCTATGGGCTCGAGCGCTACCTGAAGGCCAAGGCCGCCAAGACCTTCGACGACGTCCGCAGCCTCAAGATGAAGGCGGCCAACGCCCGCGGACGGATGGATCCGGTGCTCGAGACCGGCGGCGGCCTCGCTGTGGCCATCGTGTTGATGCTGATCGGTCAGCGCATTCTCTCCGGCGCCAGCACCGTGGGCGATTTCACCGGCTTCGTCAGCGCCCTCGTCATGGCGGCGCACCCGGTCCGGGCGCTCGGAAACCTCAATGCCATCGTCCAGGAAGCGGCGGCAGCCCTGCACCGCACCTTCGACGTGATGGATCAGGCGCCCCGGATACAGGACAAGCCGGGGGCCGAGCCCCTGCGGCTGGCGGGCGGCGAGATCCGGCTTGCGGACCTGTCCTTCTCCTATGACGGCGAGGCGGCGGCCCTCGACCACGTCAATCTCGTGGCCGAGGCCGGGCAGACGACAGCCCTGGTGGGCCGCTCCGGCTCGGGCAAGTCGACGCTCCTGTCCCTGGTGCCACGCCTCTACGATGCGACCCGGGGCGCCGTCCTGATCGACGGGCAGGACGTGCGGGACGTCTCCCTGGCGAGCCTCCGGCAGGCCGTTGCGGTGGTGAGCCAGGACGTGATTCTCTTCGACGACACGATCCGGGCCAACATTGCCTTCGGACGGCCCAGTGCCACCGATGAGGAGATCGTGAACGCCGCCAAGGCGGCGGCGGCCCATGACTTCATCATGAGAATGCCGGAGGGTTACGACACGGTGGTTGGGCCGGGCGGCGGCCGCATGTCGGGCGGCGAGCGCCAGCGCATTTCGCTGGCCCGCGCCTTCCTGAAGGACGCACCGATTCTGCTCCTCGACGAGGCGACGAGCGCCCTCGACTCCGAATCGGAGCGGCTGGTGCAGGATGCCATCCGCAAGCTCATGAAGGGCCGCACCACCCTGGTGATCGCCCACCGCCTCTCGACGGTCCGCAATGCGGAGAAAATCGTCGTGATGGAAAAGGGCCGGGTTGCGGAGACGGGGTCGCACGAGGCCCTCATCGCCAAGGCGGGAGCCTATGCCCGCCTGCACCGCCTGCAACTGTCCGACGACAGCGAGGCCAGCCTGACGGTGTCCTAAGATTCTGGCTCGTAATTCGCATCCCTTGCGTCATGGCCGTCCCCGGACTTGATCCGGGGATCAGTCCCGGCCATCTCGATGCTGAAAAGCACGGCGTTTCAAGCAATCGAGATCACCGGCACAAGGCCGGTGATGACGGGAGGAGGCTCTGAGCCTTTATGGCCCAGCGTCTGCGGCCTATTCGCGCCGCAGGATCCTGTCGACGAGAAGATGGGACCAGAAGCCGTAGCGGAAATTCCGCTCCAGATCGTCCGCATCGTACCGGGTCTCGATCCAGGTGAGGAACGGAATGCCCTTGGCTTCGCCGTCACGGCGGTAGAGGTCGAAGAATTCGTCCAGGATGCCGGTCTTTGAGAAGCGGAAATGCCCGTAGCGCATGGACAATTGCCGCTGGGCCTCGTCGATGGACTTGCCTTCATAGACCACGAGATAGAGGGCGGCCACGAAGCCGGCCCGGTCCGCCCCCGACTTGCAGTGCAGAACCGCCGGGTATTCGATGGTGTCGAAGAATTGCTTGGCGGAGAGCAGGGTCTCCCGGTCCGGCGCGCCGCGGGAGCGCACCACGAACTCCACCAGATGGATGCCGAGCCGGTCGCAGGCCTCCTTCTGGAGCTGCCACGAGCCGTGCTCCCGGCCGCCGCGCAGGTTGATGATGGTCTTGATGCCTTCGGCTTTCAGGGCGGCGATCTGGTGCGGGGCCGGCTGGGCCGAGCGCCAGAGCCGGTCCGTGACCGGGTGCTTGTTCAGGTAGAAGAGGCGGAACACGCCATGATCGGCGATGAGCATATGGGCCCAGGCGCGCAGGCGCCCGGACAGGCCCTCGACGGGTCTGTCCCATCGGGCGATCCGGGCCATGCGGCGGGCATAGCGGACTTCAGGCTTAAGGAACCTGTTGAACACGTCGATCCAGCAATCTCTTTTTATGTAAGATCATTCGGTTCAAGCCCGAAGGCGGCCCTTATCGACGATAGGCGCCGAATAATCAATCGGCTGCTTCCTATGCCGCTGCCGCAGGGAAAGTTCCTGCTCTTCCGGCCGGGCCGAATCAGCCCGACGTAACCAAGCGGTTGCCGGTCCGGCGCCTGTCGTGTAAGGGGTGCGCTTCGAAACAACCCTCGTCAACGACAAGAGCGTCTGGACCCCGGCCTTCCCAAGCTTGCCGGCGCCGCATCGTTGAGACCAACACGCATTTCAGGAGAGCGGCGTCATGGCGTCCACCTTCGAGACCGTCGCCGGCATCATTTCAGAGACCGCCGATATCCCGCGCGAGCAGATCACGCCCGAGAGCCACGCCATCGAGGATCTGGGCATCGACTCGCTCGCCTTTCTCGACATCGCGTTCGCGATCGACAAGGCTTTCGGGATCAAGCTGCCCCTGGAGCAGTGGACCCAGGAAGTGAACGAGGGCAAGGCCCCGGCCGAGGAATACTTCGTCCTGAAGAACCTCGTGGCGCGCATCGACGCGCTGGTGGCCGCCAAGCAGGCCTGAAGACAAGAAAACCATTCCGGCGGGCTGGCCTTGAGGGGCTCGTCGGGATGGTAGGCGCGACGCAGCCCTCCTCCCCCTTGTGGGGAGGAGTTGGAGGTGGGGGTGTGAGCGTCACGCTGGTCCAGTTCATCGCTGGCACCCCCGCCCCTAGCCCCTCCCCACAAGGGGGAGGGGGACAGGTTTCGCAAAATCATGCGCCTCGAATATTTTGAAATGATCGACCAGGTGACGGCCCTCGACCGCGAGACCAAGCGGATCGAGGTGACCTCCGTGGTTCCCCAGGAAAGCCCCGTCTTTGAAGGGCATTTCCCCGACCACCCCCTCGTGCCCGGCGTTCTCCTCACCGAGACCATGGCCCAGGCCTCCGGCTATCTCGTGCTCGGCCTGATGGGCTTTACCCACATGCCGTTCCTGATGGGCGTCGACAAGGCGCGCTTTCGCACCTTCGTCGGACCGGGTACGGTGCTCACCGTCACGGCGCAGCTGGAGCATGAGGGCTCGGGCTATGCGGTGACCAAGGCCAGGATCACGGCCGAGGGCAAGCCGATCTGCGATGCGGAGCTGCGCTTCCGGATCATGCCCTTCCCCGAAGGCATGGACGGCCTGATGCGCGCGCAAGCCAGGCGCATCGGCCTCCTGGAGGAGAGTGTGTGATGCGGGATGTCGTCATTACGGGAGTGGGCCTCGTCTCCTCGGCCGGAGAAGGCCTGGAGGCGCACCTGACGGCGCTGGCCGGCGGCCCCCCGAACACGGATACGGCCAGTTTCGAGCCCTTCCCGGTCCATCCTGCGGTTCCCCTCGAATGGGACCGGCAGATCCCGAAGAAATCCGACCAGCGCCAGATGGAGCCGTGGCAGAAGCTCGGCTGCTATGCGGCGGGCCTTGCCCTCGATGCGGCCGGCGCCAAGGAGGATGCGGCTCTCAAGGGCCGTATGCAGCTCATCGTCTCGGCCGGCGGCGGCGAGCGGGATTATGCCGTCGACGGGCAGATCCTCACCGGCTTGTCGAAAGCGGATAATCCCGGCGTCTTCCTCAACGAGCGCCTGATGGGCGACCTGCGCCCGACCCTTTTTCTGGCCCAGCTCTCCAACCTGCTCGCCGGCAATATCTCCATCGTCCACGGGGTGACCGGCGCCTCCCGCACCTTCATGGGCGAGGAGTCGAGCGGCGTCGACGCCATCCGCATCGCCCGCGAGCGTATTGCTTCGGGACAGGACGACATCTTCCTCGTCGGCGGCTCGTACAATGCCGAGCGTCCCGACGTGCTCCTCATCTACGAGATGGGCGGCTTCCTCTGGAAGAAGCCCTACGCCCCTGTCTGGGAGCGCCCTGCCGATGGCGGCGGCATGATCCTCGGGAGCGGGGGATGCTTCCTGGTACTCGAATCCCGCGAGCACGCCGCTGCGCGCGGGGTGAAACCCCTGGCCGTCATCGCGGGCGTCGCCTCCGACCGCAGCCGCCGCCAGCCGGGCGGCGTCGAGACAGCGCTTCACGGCCTGTCGCGGCAGCTCGGGGCCAAACCTGACGTCGTGCTGTCCGGCGCCACCGGCATCAAGGGCATCACGGATGAGGAACGGGCGGCGCTCAAGGACATCGCCCCCGGCGCTGCCGTGCATGCAACTGGCGATCTCGCCGGCCACACCATGGAAGCCCAGGCACCCATCGGCGTTGCGCTGGCCGCGGGCCTGATCGCCGGTGGCCAAGCCGGCGAGGCGCTTGTCACCTCCATCGGACACTGGCGCAGCGAAGGCGCCATCCGGCTCACCAAGGCTTGAGGAGAAGGCTATGGCGCTTCGCGACAAACAGGGCCGCCCGCTCGTTGCCGTCACCGGCATGGGCGTGGTCACGTCCCTTGGCCAGGGCAAGGACGACACCTGGGCGGCACTGACGGCCGGCCAGTCCGGCATTCACCGCATCGAGCGCTTCCCCACCGAGGGCCTGCGCACCACGATTGCCGGCACCATCGATTCGGTCGATGTGGAGCCCTTCTGTGCCCCCATGCTGTCCGAGCGGCTCGCCATGCTGGCAGCCGAGGAGGCGGTGGGACAGTCAGGCTTGGCGTCCAGTGATTTCCCGGGCGCGCTGTTCATTGCCGTGCCGCCGGTCGAGATGGAATGGCCGCAGCGCGAGACTTTGGCCAAGGCCTCCGGCCAGGACGGCGACGTCACCTACAAGGACCTGCTCAAGGCCGCGGCCTCGGGCGCGTTCAAGCCGTGGCACGACCTGTTCATCTTCGGCACGGTGGCCGACCGGGTTGCCGACCGCTTCGGCACCAGGGGCTCGCCGATTTCGCTGTCGACCGCGTGCTCGTCCGGCGCCACGGCAATCCAGCTTGGCGTCGAGGCGATCCGCCGCGGCGAGACCGATGCCGCGCTCTGCATCGGCACCGACGGCTCCGTGAACCCGGAATCGCTCATCCGCTTCTCGCTGCTCTCGGCGCTCTCGACCCAGAACGACAACCCGGAAGGCGCCTCGAAGCCCTTCTCCAAGAACCGCGATGGCTTCGTCATGGGCGAGGGCGGCGCGGCGCTCGTGCTGGAGGATGCCGAGAAGGCAAGGGCGCGGGGCGCCAAGATCCTCGGCTACGTGCTCGGCTGCGGCGAGAAGGGCGACGGCTTCCATCGCACCCGCTCCTCGCCGGACGGCATGCCGGCGATCACCGCCATTCGCCAGGCGCTGGAGGATGCGGGCCTCGCACCCGACGACATCGACTACATCAATGCCCACGGCACCTCGACGCCGGAGAACGACAAGATGGAGGCCATGAGCTGCACCGCCGTGTTCGGCGAGCGCATGGCGAGCGTTCCGATCTCCTCCAACAAGTCGATGATCGGCCATACGCTTACGGCCGCCGGCGCGGTGGAGGCGGTGATGTCGCTCATGACCATCGGTACCGGCCGCATCGCGCCGACCATCAACTATCAGGTGCCGGACCCGGCCATCCCGCTCGACGTGGTGCCGAACGTCGCCCGCGACGCGCGGGTGTCTTACGTGCTCTCGAACTCCTTCGGCTTCGGCGGCCAGAACACCTGCCTGGTCTTTGGGGCCGAGCCGAAGTGATGGCCATGGGCCAAGCATCTTCTCTGACAAGCGCCTACCGGCCCTCTCCCCCCTTGTGGGGGAGAGTTGGAGAGGGGGGTGTGAGCGCCACGCTGGTCCAGTTCAGCGCCAGCACCCCCACCTCTAGCCTCTCCCCCTTATGCGGAGAGGGATTTTCGGAGTTCGAACGATGACCCGCGTTCTCGTGACAGGCGGCGGCAAGGGTGTCGGTGCCGCCATCGTTCGGGCGCTCGTGGCGGCCGGCCACGATGTCGACTTCACCTATCGTTCGTCCGGCGACGCCGCGAAAGCGCTTAGCCAGGAGCTGATGCAGGCCAATGCCGGCCAAACCATCACGGCCCATGAGGTCGATCTCGCTGACAAGGCGGCGCTCGAAGCCTTCTGCGAGATGCTGGAGGGCGAAAGCTTCTTCGGGCTCATCCACAATGCCGGCCAGCCCTACGATGCGCTTGCCGCCATGATGCAGCAGGACAAGGCCGAAGCCGCCATGCAGGTGAACTTCTGGTCGCTCACCCGCATCGCCAAGGCGCTCATGCGCGGTATGATCCGCGCCAAGCAGGGCCGCATCGTCGCCATCGGGTCGGTGGCGGCGCTCCAGGGCAACCCGGGCAACGCGGCTTACGCCGCCTCCAAGGGCGCGCTGATCTCCTATTGCCGCACGCTCTCGGTGGAAACTGCCAAGCGCGGCGTCACCGTGAACGTGATCGCGCCCGGCTTCATCGACACGGACATGATGGCGCCTTATGCCGCCTATCGCGAGAACATGGAAAAGCAGATCCCGGCCGGCCGCTTCGCCAAGCCGGAGGAGATCGCCGGCCTCGCCGCCTTCCTCCTGAGCGAGCCCGCCGCCTACATCACCGGCGCGGTGCTGCCCATCGATGGCGGCCTCACCTCGATGCTGGGCGTGCATCGGTAACAATGGCGGTCATCCCGGGGCCGCATAGCGGAGCCCGGGATCCATAACCACGACGTTGGACCAGTTCGGCACTGTCCGCGGTTATGGATCCTCGCCTGCGCGGGGATGACAGGGGTGCGGTTCAGGCACTCTTCTCGTCATGCGGTCCCGGATCGCCTGCGGCGTCCGGGATGACGGGGGAGGCGGCAAGAACTTGCCATCCGCTCCCCCGCCCTTTAAGCCGCCGCAAACAGTTTCTCCGCGTCATGGCCCTCCCCGGACTTGATCCGGGGATCGGTCCCGGCCATCCACGTCTTCAACCAACCGCTGCAAAGACATGGATCCCCGGAACACGTCCGGGGTGACGACCAAAAGGATCTCAAAGCATGCGCTCCCTTCAGCTCTTCGGCGACCGTGACCTCCGCATCACCGAGATCGACGCTCCGCCGCCGCCTGCCGCCGGCGAGGTGCAGGTGCGGGTGCGTGCGCTGGCGCTGAACTTCCTCGATGTCTGGGGCTTTCGCGGCATGGCCTTTGCCAAGCGCAAGATGCCCCAGGCGGTGGGGGTCGAGGCGTCCGGCGAGATCGCCGCAGTGGGCGAGGGCGTCACGCGCTTCAAGGCGGGCGATCCGGTGACCATGTACGGGGCCGAGACCTGCGGCCATTGTGCAGCCTGCCGGAAAGGCTGGGACAATCTGTGCGAGAACGTCGCCGGCATCATGGGCTTTCATATCGACGGCTTCGCCCGCGAGCTGATCAACCGGCCCGAGCGTTTGGTCATCCCGGTGCCGAGGGGTGTTTCCTTCGAGCAGGCGGCCTGCGCGCCCATCGGCTTCGGCACCGTGCAGCACATGCTGTTCGACAACGCCAAGCTCGAGCCCGGCGAGTCGATCCTCGTCCATGCGGGCGGCTCCGGCATCGGCACGGCGGCGATCAAGATGGCCAAGGCCATCGGCTGCACGGTCTACACGACGGTGGGCGATGACGAGAAGGACGAGAAGGCGAAGGCCTTGGGCGCCGATCACGTGGTCAACTACCGCACCGAGCGCTTCGAGGGCGAGGTGCGCCGCCTCACCAAGCGCAAGGGCGTCGACGTGGTGTTCGAGCATGTGGGCGCCGAGACCTGGAACGGTTCGCTTTTGTGCCTCAAGCGCGGCGGGCGCCTCGTTACCTGCGGCTCAACCTCGGGCGTGTCCACCACCATGAACCTGATGCAGCTCTTCCAGCAGCAGTACCGTATCTTCGGCTCCTTCGGCTGCCGCATCGAGAACATCTCCCAGTCGCTGGACAAGATGGCGCAAGGCATGACGCCGGTCATCGACGCGGTCTTCCCGCTCAACGAGTTCCAGAAGGGTCTGGAGCGGCTCGAGGGCCGCAAGGTCTTCGGCAAGGTGCTCGTGACGTTCTAGGAATCATAAAAACCGACCTCATCCTGAGGAGCAGCCGTGAGGCTGCGTCTCGAAGGAGGCTCCAGCGCGCACTGGAGGCGCCCTCGTGGCCGGACATAGTCCAGGACCTCGAGACGGCCTGACGACCTCCTCGGAGGCTGGCTCATAGAGAGGAACACGCCTCAGTTTTCGTCATGGCCGGCCTTGTGCCGGCCATGCCGATGCTGACAAGCACGGCGCTTCATGCCATCGGGATCACCGGCACAAGGCCGGTGATGACGTGAGCAGGGCTGCCGGTCCTTGATGAGCCAGCCTCTCAGGATGAGGGCTTAGGAAGAGAAGACAGGGTTAAGCCGGCCTCTGGTACAAACGGCCGCGCGACCTCAGACCTTGACGAAACAGGCTCCTCGCGGAAAAGACGCAGGACGTTTTCTTTTTGCCGGTCTTCGAGCCGGCATTCTCTTGCCAGGACCTGAACGCGTGCAGCAGCCCCATCGCCCCCGCAGCCTCGTCTCGCGCCTCACCGAGACGGTCATGGTCGGCGTCGTGCGCGGCGTCTTCGGCCTGGCGCGGGCACTCGGGCCTGAACGCTCCGGCGCGGTGGGAGCGGCGCTCACCCGCACCTTCGGCCCCCTGCTTCGCGCCCACAGGACGGCTGTCGCCAATATCCGTGCGGTCTATCCGGAGAAATCGGAAGCCGACGTAAAAGCTCTGGCCATGGCGGCGTGGGACAATCTCGGCCGCACGGCCGGCGAATATCCCCATCTCGGGCGGCTGTTCGACTTCGATCCCGACAGCGACGTTCCCGGCCGCACCGAGGTCGACGGGATCGACCACTTCCTTAAGCTTCGCGACGACGGCAGGCCCGGCCTCATCTTCTCGGCCCATCTCGCCAACTGGGAGCTGCCGGCGATCTGCGCCGCCCGCTTCGGGCTCGACACCACGGCGGTGTTCCGCGCGCCCAACGATCCGGCCATCGCCCGCGTGCTGCACGAGATCCGCAGCGAAACCATGGGCAACTTGGAGGCGGCCCGCCAGGGCGCCGCTTTCGCCATGCAGGCAGCGCTGGAGAAGGGCGGGCATCTCGGCATGCTCATCGACCAGCATTTCACCCGCGGGATGATCGTGAATTTCATGGGTCGCCCGGCCCTGGTGAACCCGATCCTCGGCAAGTTCGCCCGCCGCTTCGACTGCCCGGTCCACGGGGTGCGGGTGATCCGCCTGCCGAACCACCGGTTCCGCCTGCAGCTCACGCCGCCTCTCGATCTGCCGCGCGATCCTGACGGGCAGATCAACGTGCAGGGCGCCATGCAGGCCATGACCTCCGTGGTGGAGGAATGGGTGCGGGACTATCCCGAGCAGTGGCTGTGGATGCATCGCCGCTGGCGGGTGCCTGCCAAAGCATCGGACCCAAAAGCGGAATCCACTTTTGGGATCTGATTCGATGCTTCAGTCGTTGAAGAGCGCATCGTGCGACAAACCGGGCTCACTTTTCGCACGATGCGCTGGCGCTCAAGGTAACGTGAGTTCACCTTGAGGCAGAATTCATGTTCCATGGCTCACATCATGGCATTTCAATTGAAAGCGACCCTGGCGGCCCTTGCATTTGCCGCCTTTCTGCAGCCCGCTCTGGCGGATCCTCCGCGCGCGGTGGTCGAGCTCTTCACGAGCCAGGGCTGCTCCTCCTGCCCGCCGGCGGACGAGCTCCTGGTTGAATTTTCCCGCCAGCCGGACATCGTGGCCCTGTCGCTGCCGGTCAATTACTGGGATTATCTCGGCTGGAAGGACACGCTCGCCCATGTGGCCTTCACCGAGCGCCAGAAGGCCTATGCCCATTCCCGCAGCGACCGGCAGGTCTTCACGCCGCAGATGATCGTCAACGGCAAGAAATCCTCCATCGGGTCCGACCGGGCCCAGGTCGAGAAGGCGATCCAGTACACCACCAAGGGGCGCAAGACCCTGCCGGTGAGTGTCGTCATTAATGAGCAGAACGACACAGTCACCATCACCGTCGAGGAGACCTCCGACACCACCCAGCGCGAGGCGGAAGTCTGGATCCTGCCGGTGTTGAGATCGCAGACGGTGCCGATCGAGCGCGGTGAGAACCGCGGCAAGACCATCACCTACGCCAATGTGGTGCGCGGCCTGAACCGGGTCGGCGAATGGCGCGGCGGCTCCGCCCGCTTCGAGGTGCCCCTTGACATGGCCCGCAAGGGCGGCGATGCCTATGTGGTGCTCCTGCAGGGCACGGACGCGGCTCGGCCGGGCCTTATCCTCGGCGCCGCGAAAGGCCCAGGGCTCTAATCCAGCAGAATGACCTTGTTGGGCAGCTCGTCCACGTCGTCGAGGCGGGGAGGGGCGTGCTCGGCGAGGATCGCGCCCGTGCGCCGAATGGCCTCCTCCAATCCCTCGATCATCCGGTCGGCTCTGATCGCCGCCGTCAGGTCCGCGACGATGCCGGCCCAGATTCCTGGGTCGACCCGGTCCGCGACCCCTGTATCGGCCAGGATCTCTGCGTGGTGCTCGGTCAGCGCCAGATAGATCAGCACGCCGGTCTTCTCCCGCGTGCGGGTCATCCCGCGCCGCAGGAACTCGCGTGAGGCCGCTTCATGGGCCTGATTGTGCTTGATCGAGCGCGGCACGAAAGCAAAGCGCAGCTTCGGCCAGGAGAGCACGAGGCTCAATGCGAGCGCGACCGCGAGCTGCATTAGAAAGATGCGCGAGGTGCTGATGTCTGTGAGCCAGATCAGCGGCCAGGGCGTCACGAGCGCCGTGAGCATCGCCCACAGCAGCGGAACGGCGCGGTAATGCCCGGCCTGCTCGGCGATCACGAGAACGATCTCGCCGGAGGTATTGTGCTCCATGTCGCTGATCACGCCCGCCAGACGGGCCTGCTCTTCGCTTGAGATCATCTACCAGCTCCCCGAGGCGCCGCCGCCGCCTGACGAGCCGCCGCCTCCCGAGAAGCCGCCGCTGCCGCCGGACCATCCACCCCCGCCGCCTCCCCACCCGCCGGTGGTGACGATCCACGGACCATGACGACCGCGCCGGATGCCACGCCTGCGGCCCGCACCCATCAGGCGGGCAATCAGGAAGAAGAGGATCAGCAGGATGACGAAGGCGATCACCGGATCGATGGCCGTGGTGCTGTCCTCGCGCACCTGGGCTCTCCGCTGCCATTCATCCGCGTCGCCGGTGAGGATCGACAGCATGGCATCCACACCCGCATCGATGCCACCCGCGAAGTTGCCCTTCTGGAACTGGGGCGCGATGGCCGTGCTGATGATGACCTTCGACAGGGCATCGGTGAGGGCGCCCTCCAGCCCATAGCCCACCTCGATGCGCACCTTGCGCTCCTGCGGCGCCACGAGGAGCAGGGCGCCGTTGTCCTTGCCCCTCTGGCCGAGCTGCCAGTGCCGGAACAGGCGGTTGGCATAATCTTCGATCTCGAAACCTTCGAGGGAGCGCAGGGTCGCGACCACCACCTGATCGGTGGTCTTGTCCTCATGGGCCTTCAGTTTGGTGTCGAGCGCTGCCCGCTCCTCGGGCTTCAGAAGGTTCGCCGCATCGACCACGCGGCCGGTGAGGGGAGGAAAGGTCTGGGACAGGGCGGGGAGGGAGAAGAAGAGGAAAAGGGTTATGAGGAGCGCCACCATTCTTCCCTCCCCCTTGCGGGGAGGGGCAGGGGTGGGGGTGGTCAGACCGGGTGAGACCTTCCCGTCATGGCCGGGCCTGTCCCGGCCATCCCGATGCTGTGAGGCTCTGTAGTTCGATTGATCGGGATCACCGGCACAAGGCCGGTGATGACGAGGTGAGAGGAGCATCGACAATCTTTTCGAGCGCACCGCTCCGACTGTCCGACCCCCACCCACTATCCCTCCCCACAAGGGGGAGGGGACGCGCGGCATGCCTCCCATCCCGTCAGAACTTCACCGGCGGCGGGCGGTCCGATCCGGCCGTCGCGGTGAACGTCTCCATCGGCTTGGCCTCCGGATAGAGAATGCCGGCGATCCAGCGCCCGGGGATTGTGCGCAGCTCCGTGTTGTAGGCCTGAACGGCAGAGATGTAGTCGCGCCGCGCCACGGCGATGCGGTTCTCGGTTCCCTCAAGCTGCGATTGCAGGGCCAGGAAGTTGGCGTTGGACTTCAGCTCCGGGTAGCGCTCGACGGTGGCGAGCAGCCGGCCGAGCGCGCCGGAGAGCTGGTTCTGTGCTTCCTGGAACTGGCGAAATTTCTCCGGGTCGGTGACGGTGGAGACATCGACCTGCACCTGGGTAGCGCGGGCGCGGGCTTCCGTCACCTGGGTCAGCACCTCGCGCTCCTGCTGGGCGAAGCCTTTGACGGTCTCGACAAGGTTCGGGATGAGATCGGCACGGCGCTGGTACTGATTCTGCACCTCGCTCCAGGCGGCCTTGGCCTGCTCCTCCAGGGTCGGGACGTTGTTGAGGCCGCAGGCCGACAATCCGAACGCCAGGATCAGGCCCATCAGGCCGAGGCGAATCCGGGCTGTTGAGAGCAATGCGGTCATGTCTGTCCTTTTCACGGTTCTTGGTTCTTCTTAGCCCGCCAGGATCAACACATGGAGCAGAGCCGGCGTTTCAACAAGCGGCTTTCGGGTGGCCGTGCACACGGGATTGAGGCATGATCCCGCCGTTCTTCGCTCGGATTCGCCCCATGACCTTCCTGCCCGACGTCAGCACCCTGCTCACCTACACCTTGGCCGCGATCCTGCTCTTCATCACGCCGGGTCCCGACATGAGCCTGTTCCTGGCCAAGACCATGTCAGGCGGGCGCAGGGCCGGCATGGCCTCGATGCTGGGTGCGACGGCGGGATGCTGCGTCCATACGTTGCTCGCGGCGCTGGGGCTCTCGGCACTCCTGGCGGCCTCCGTCACCGCCTTCACGGTGCTGAAGATCGTCGGTGCGCTCTACCTGCTCTGGATGGCGTTCGATGCCCTGCGCCACGGCTCGGCCCTGAGCGTGAAGGAGGAAGGCCGGACGGAAATCTCGTTCTGGAAAACATTCTTTATGGGTGTGGGCATCAATCTCACCAACCCCAAGGTGGTGCTGTTCTTCGTGACCTTCCTGCCGCAATTCGTGGATGCCAGCGATCCGCATGCGGCCGACAAGCTGTTGTTCCTTGGCTTCTACTTCGTCGCGCTGAACACGCCGATGGGCGTGCTGATGATCTTAGGAGCCGACAAGCTGGTTTCCCTCCTGCGCGGTCATCCCAAATTCATGCGGGGGATCGACTATTCCTTCGCCGGCCTGTTCTCGGTCTTCGCCATCAAGATCCTGACGACATCGACTCGGTAGGGTTTCGCCGCCGCGGCTCGCGCCCGCCGATGATTGCCCAGTAGACGATGCCGGCAACGGCTCCAGTGAGCCCCAGAACGAAGCTCACATGCAGTTCCTCGGGGCTCGCGATCCGCGCCTGCCCGCGCAGGATCCACGGCACCGCCGCCGTCAGCACCCCCGTGGCGAGGACGTGCCAGAGAAGGCTGCGCATCCCCAGCACCTCACTGACAATGGCGACCAGCAGCGGCGGGAAGATCAGCAGCGTGAACATGATCCGGCCCACCGCCAGGAACGCGTCCTCCACGATGGGGCCGGGATCTTCTGCTGCAAACACCGCATCGATCAGCGACCAGAAGCCGACGAACAGCGTATCGCCGGTCAGCAGCGCCATCACCGGATCGACCATGGAGGCGATGAGGAAGAACGTGCCGCTCGCGCCGACGGCGATGAGGAGCGCGAAGGGAATGAGGATGAGCCAGCGGATCATGGCCCATCACTAAAGGAGCCCCGGAGCATGCGCCAGTCAGGCTGTGGAGAAAGCACCGCACTGATGTCAGCGCGATGCCTTTCAGGCTCTATTCGCCATTCCCCACCGCATAGAAGCCCTCGGCGCCGATGCCCTGTTCGGCCATCATGCGGGCGCGGGCGCGCAGCTTTTCGGTCTCGCTCTTGAGCTGGCCGCAGGCGGCGAGAATATCGCGGCCGCGGGGGGTGCGCACGGGTGAGGCGTAGCCGGCCCGGTAGACGATCTCGGAGAAGCGCTCAATCCGCTCCCAGTCCGAGCACTCGTACTTCGAGCCGGGCCAGGGGTTGAACGGGATCAGGTTGATCTTCGCCGGAATGCCTTTCAGGAGGCGCACCAGCTCGCGGGCGTCGGCGTCCGAATCGTTCACGCCCTTGAGCATCACGTACTCAAACGTGATGCGGCGCGCGTTCGACAGGCCGGGATAGGCGCGGCAGGCATCTAGCAGCTGCTTGATGTCGTATTTGCGGTTGATCGGCACCAGCTCGTCGCGCAGTTCGTCGCGCACCGCGTGGAGCGAGATCGCCAGCATGGTGTTGGCCTCGGCACCGAGGCGCTCCATCTGCGGCACGACGCCGGAGGTGGAGACGGTGATGCGGCGGCGCGAGAGGGTCAGGCCCTCGCCGTCCGACATGACGTCGATGGCGGCGATCACGTTGTCGGTGTTGTAGAGCGGCTCGCCCATGCCCATGAACACGATGTTGGACACGAAGCGTCCCCCGTCATTCGGCACGAAGGCGCCGTCCGGCGGGGTGGCGCCGGGCCAGTCGCCAATGGCATCGCGGGCGACGATGAGCTGCGCCACGATCTCGGCCGAGGTCAGGTTGCGCACGAGGCGCTGGGTGCCCGTGTGGCAGAAGGAGCAGGTGAGCGTGCAGCCGACCTGGCTCGACACGCAGAGCGTGCCGCGGTCGACTTCGGGAATGTACACGCACTCGATCTCCGCGCCCTTGTCGAGGGGGCCGGTGGAGGCCATGCGGATCAGCCACTTGCGGGTGCCGTCCTTCGAGACCTGCTCGGAGACCACCTGCGGGCGGGCGAGCGTATAGGCGGCGGCCAGCTTGGCGCGCAGCTCCTTGCCCATGTTGGTCATCTCGGCGAAGTCCCTGGCGCCCCGGAAATAGATCCAGTGCCAAAGCTGGGCCACGCGCATCTTGAGCTCGCGCTCGGGCACGCCGATCTGGCTAAGCGAGTCCTTCAGCTGATCGCGGGTCAGGCCGACGAGCGAGGCGCCGCCGGGGACAGCCCCCGTCGCGACGGTCACTTCCGCGGTCTTTTCGATGAACCCGGCCGCGCGCGCGGCATCACTGACGGCAACGGGAGCCGCATTGGGGTTGCGCTTGGCGATGTCGAGCACCGTCGCCATGGGAGATCATGCCTTCGTTGTTGGGAGTTCGGCGGTCTTATAACACGATTGCGCCGGAAAAGTGAGCGTAAACGCAAAATCCGGGCCAAGGCCCGGAAGATGCTCATTGGAATGCTGGTTTTCAACCGTTCCGGCGATATTCGTCCCTAGCCTAGTGATCAACCTCTCGCCTCATCCTGAGGAGCAGCGCAGCCGCGTCTCGAAGGAGGGTCCAGCGTTCTCTGGACAGCCCTCGTCCTTCGAGACGCAGCCTGTGGCTGCTCCTCAGAGTCTGGCTCATAAAGTGAGCCTTGCGATGCGTTGTGTGAGGAGTTTGATGCTGGCGATGAGGAGCCAGGCCTGAGCGCTGGTCAGACTGGCTTCGAAATCCTTGGCCAGTCGGCGGTTGCGGCC
>JAESGY010000080.1_pt1 | contig 90355 bp, 74 predicted proteins | sample 9269841 | NCBI WGS metagenome assembly JAESGY01 (sample SAMN17022865, study PRJNA683097) | algae metagenome | isolation source: Spirirestis rafaelensis WJT71-NPBG6 and co-occurring heterotrophs from... | place: USA: Pinto Wells, Joshua Tree National Park, Colorado Desert, CA | collected 2006-08-15 | reverse complement strand
CAGGCGTACTACCGGGGTCAAAAATGGCTAGGCAAGTGCCGAAATCCCAAAAGGGAAAAACCAGGAAATCCAAGAAGTGATTCTTTGGAATCCCCATCCCTCTATAGGGTGGGGAGGATGTCAATTCTTCCCTTGCCTTTTTTCCTTCGTTACCACATGCCTGGTAACGTAGTATTGGAGGTTCTGCCTCTTAGGGTTGGAGGCAGAGCCTCCTGTAGAGCATTCCCATGCAGAGCATGGGAACGAGAAATAGGAACGTAGTAGCCAATGCACGTGCCCTCTTAAGCGTTAAAACGCTTACTACGAACTAAGCGCTGTAGAGGGAGGGGGGTATTACGGCGATGAACGATAAACTTATTAATTAGAAGGCCGCCTAGAATCATCTAGACGGCGTTTAATTGAATGTAAAATTGGAAATTGCTATTAACCGGTACGTGGGATGCGCTCAATCTCGGCATAACCACTAAAAATTAACTTTTTACCTTCAGTTTCTAAACGGTTAAGCCGCATTTTTATTCCATCTAAGTCAAAGCGATCTAAATCGACCATATTATCCAAAATATCTGCTAATGCTACGCTCAAGGTTTTAGATATTTCCTTTTGCGCTTCTGGTACAGAATCAAGTTGAATTTGCGGATCTTTGAAAGAAACACGCCGACGCCTTTCAACGGCTATAGTTACAGTCATATCCAAAGGTACAAGTTCGCGATCGCCTAAATCTGCCTTTGCGAAAATCCGCAGGCGATTTTCTGGCAATAGTTCTACCCGAATTTCTGGAAAAGATACTGGATTACCACCAGATAATTCAGTTAAAGCTGGTACAGTGAGGTTTAACAGGCGTTTTTTGACCAGTTCTGCCTTAAAAGAGTAGTTGATGCCTTCTTCTGACAAAACTACCTTAGCGATCGCTTGAGTCGGTTGCTTGAGAGTTAGTTTACCAGCCAAAACCGAGCTAAAATCAATCGAAACAGCATCAGTTTCTACAGAAATTTCCTCTGCGGGGAAATCTTTGCGAATCACCACGCCACGACCATTCATTTTAAAGCTATCAATGCTGCCTTGCAACAGTTTGCTGGAGGGATAGCAGCGCACAAAGACTTCTACTGACTCGCTTTGGGAAAACAGATGGCGAATCGTTTGGCTAGCTACAGTATTGAGCATCCGCTCTCCCCAATCTGTGCCTTTGGGATCTTTTAAACCAGTAATTCCGCCGAACATGTTGTTTTGCGTCTCTAGAAGTTATTTGTATTTTTGTAACAAATCGTGAAGATTATTGCAACTATTACTTTATAGATTGTGCTGATGATGACGTAGGGGATCGTTAATGAGCCAGAAATTTAAGAATAAATCTCAAGCGATCGCTTCTTTTATCAATTCCACCTTTTGAAATTTTTCCGTAAATAACGCAACCGCATTAACATAGGCTTTGCCCAAGCCAAACTAGTGATATCGTGGAGCAAAGTATAAAAACAGGGAATAACAAACAGTGTTAATACTGTTGCTAAAGACAATCCCGAAAATACGACTACCCCCAATGGTTGGAGAAATTCTGAGCCTTGCCCAATTCCCAATGCCAGTGGAAACATACCTAAAACAGTCGTAATAGTGGTCATCAGGACTGGTCGTAGGCGTTGCGGTGCGGCTTGCAAAATCGCAGTTTTTCGGTCAACTTTTTCCCGTTCTAGAATTTGATTCGCTAGTTCCACCATGATGATGGCGTTGTTAACTACAATACCCACGAGCAAGATTGCACCGACAACTACCGTCGCACCAATCGCCGTTTTCGTGATATAAAGCCCGAAAATACCCCCGGCTAATGCTAGCGGTATGGTAAACATAATCACTAGCGGGTCGATGAGGGAGTTGTATTGCACTGCCATGACCACAAACACTAAAAAGGCAGCTAATCCACCTAACAAAACTAACGATTCTTGCAGTTGCTTATTTGATTCGGCTGCGGAACTGGGCAATACAGAAACGCCTTGGGGTAATTTTATATCCGCTAATACTTGATTAACTTGTGTGAGGGCATCACTAAGGCTTGCTCCCTCACTTAGATTACCAGCTATTAAGAAAACCTGACGTTGGTTAATTCGCTGAATTTCTCCCGGTGCTTGACCTTCCTCAATGCTTGCGACATCGCTGAGACGAACTTGGCGATTATTTGCGACGAATAAAGGCAATCGTTCTAATTGAGAAGCTGCTCTGATTGATTCTTCATTCAACTGCACTCTGACATCCACCAAACGGTTGCCGCGTTGCAGTTGGGTGGGTGTGCTTCCCTCAATCGCTGTTTGAATTGTTTCGCCAATATCTTGAGCAGTCAACCCCACAGCGGCAGCTCGCTCCCAGTCGGGACGAATCTGGATTTCTGGTTGACGGGGATCGGCATCAGGACGGAATCTCACTAAATTAGCTTTCTCTTCCAATGCTGCCACAACTTGACGACCGGCTTGTTGTAGGGTTTGTTCGTCATTTCCCTGAAGGATGACATCAACATCGGCACCACGCACGGGAGAATTGTTGAGAATTAAACCCCGCACTTGTCCTGGAGAAAGACGCAGGCGAATTCCGGCTAAATTCAGCTTATTAAACTCTTTGGTAACTTTTTCTACATAAGCTTCTACATCTGTATTTTCTTTTAGGGTGATGGTGCTGGAACTCCGCAACGGATTTTCGCTGGTAGTGCTACCAAAAAGAAAACCACCAACTGATGAAAAAACGTATTCGGTTTCTGGTTGTTTGCGGAGAATATCATCAACCGCTGCCATTACTTTTTGGTTCGTTTCTATAGGTGTACCGGGAGGAAACTGAGCAATTAAGCTGGCTTGTCCGGTGTTGATGCGGGGTAGAATTTCTTGGGGAATTTGACCAGCCATCCAGATACTGCCACCACCTAAGATGATAAAGGCGATCGCTATTACTAACAAGCGAAAGCGCAGGACTCGATTTAAAACACCACCATATCCTCTGGTTGCAGCCTCAAAACGCCGATTAAACTGCCGCAGGAACCAAAAATCGTTCAGGTGGCTGGATATTCGCCATGCCAACATGCGGGAACTAATCATTGGGACAACGGTAACGGCAATTAAAATCGAGGCTGCTACAGAAAAACTGATGGTAAGAATTAACTCGTTAAATAGTAGTGAAATAAAGCCGCCAATGAGCAAAAATGGCAACACTGCGACTAAGTTAGTGCTAGTGGAGGCAACTAAAGCTGATTCTACTTCGCTGCTACTTTGTTCGGCTTGAGAAATCAATTCTTGCTGATTCAAGCGGGTTTTCGTATCTTTGCCGGGAGTCATACCCGCACCTTCGGCAATAGTCTCCATCATGACGATCGCGTTATCTACAACGATCCCCACCCCTAGCGCTAAACCACCTAAGCTGAAAACGTTGATTGATAAGCCAAACAGCCCCATAAAGATGATTGCAGCCAGAGTTGCTAGGGGAATAGACATAACGATGATGAAAGTTTGCCGCAAAGAACCGAGAAATAGTAAAACGGCTACTGCTGCAAGTCCTGCGCCAATCAAACCAGAACTGGTAACGTTGGAAATAGAATTGCGAATAAAAATCGATTCATCTAAGGTCGCTGTCAGCTGTGTTTCTGCGGGAATTAAACCAGATTTCTTCAGTTCTTCCAGGCGCTTTTTGACACCATCGACAACGTTGATTGTATTTGCATCTGGTTGCTTTTGGATGCTGACTTTCACCGCTGGTTGTCCGTTAAGTAAAACGAATACCCGCTGGTTTTCAGTACCATCAATTACCTCAGCAAAGTCTCGCAAGTAGACGCGCTTGTTAGGAAGAGTAGAGGGGGTGGGGGAAGTGGAGGAAGTGGAGGAAGTAGGGGAAGAGACTTCAAAAGAAAGATTTCTGATTTCGTCAGCTTTTTGAAAGCGTCCCACGGTGCGGGTTAGTGGTTCAGAATTTTCCCCAAAAATTCGACCACCAGAAATATCTTGGTTGCGGTTTGTCAGTTCATCCAAAACACTGTTTAAACCTACACCTACAGCTTGCAAGCGATCCAAGTCAATATTTACTCTGACTTCTTCTTGAACTCCTCCCGATACGTCTACCGCAGCGACTCCTTCGACTACACCAAGTTCACGGGCTAATTCGTCTTCCGCAAAAACACGCAAATCTACACCTTCTAATTTAGGTGAAGTTAAGGCAAATTCATAAACTGGTAACTGCGAAGGATCGATTTTTGTAATACGCGGTTCTTCAATGGTGTCTGGTAAATTGCTTCTCGCTCTGTTAAAAGCAGCTGTAGCATCATTGAGCGCTTGGTCAATGTTGCCCCCCACTTTAAAATACAAATCTAAACTTATCTGTCCTTCACGGGTTTGAGAAAATACCTGTACTACACCTTCAGTAGCGGCAAAGGCTTCTTCTAGAGGTCTTGTTACTTCATCAATTGCTACGTCAGGCGAGATTCCCGGTGCTGTTATCCGCACCCCAATGCGGGGATAAGTAATTGATGGCAGTAAATCTACAGGTATTCTCACCACAAAAAACATACCCATAACAATAATTGCCAGGGTTAGCATGAGTGTGCCGATATGTTGGCGGATAGCGATCGCGCTGATACTAAATCCGCTTACTTTAGCTTGCTGCATCTTTATCGCTCTGCTCTAATTCAAAATTCAAAATTTAAAACTTAAAGTTAATTGTTCTTAGGGGCAGATTCTGGTTTTTCAGAAATAACCGAGATTCGCACATCTTGCCCATCTTTTAACGGATTACCGCTCCGCACTACATAAGATTCTCCCGGTTTTAAGCCGGATAAAATTTCTACTTTGCTATCGCCTCTTTCTCCTAAGGTCACAGATCTAGCTGTGACTTTCGGCTTACCATCTGTATTATTTATGACGAATACTGTGCCATTGCGATTTTGGTTTGGCGTTTCTCTGTTGGCGGGAGAGGGTGGAGAAACTCCGCCGCTACGTTGTGTTTGTGCGTTTTGTTGCGCCTGAATCGCTGTTTGGGGTATGACTACTCGCTGTTGTGCAGTGTTTTGAAAACTCACCCGTGCTAGTAATCCGCTGCCAATATTGCCATCGGTGTTGGGAATTTCTACTTCAACTGGTACTAAGCGAGCTGTTATGTCGGCGGCTGGGGAAATGCGTATTACTCGACCGGTGTATTTTTTATTTGGAAAGGCATCTAAGCTGACTTCCACAGATTGTCCTACTTGAATTTTTCCCAGTTCTAATTCCGAAACTTGAACGATAACTTTCGCACGGCTAAAGTCACCTATTTTCAAGATTTCGTTTCCAGGTTGAACAAGATTGCCCGGTTCTGTGACTTTTTCTGTGATTACACCGGCGATGGGAGATATCAGCTTTGCATAGGAACGGCGCTCTTTAGCTTCAGCAACTAATGCTTCTTGGGCAACAACTCTACCTTGAGCGGCAGCGACGGCTTGCTCTTCTGTCCGCACTTGCATAGTAGCTGCACGGAGTACTTGGGCAGCAGTTCGCGCTTCTGTTTGTGATTGTTCGGCGGATTGTAGGGCGATCGCTCCTTCTTTTAATAGCTTCTGTTGCCGTTGTGAGTCTGCTTGAGCCTGTGCTACTTGTAGTCGCGCTTGTTCTACTTCTGCACGGGCATTACCTACTTGAGTTCTCGCTCTTGCTACTTCTGATTTGAGGGATGCAAGTTCTGCTTCTGCTTGCTTTAATGCTGTTAATAATAAGGCATCATCTAATTGTCCGATGACTTGCCCCCTTTTGACGGCATTGCCAATATCTACATTTAAAGCTAAAAGCCGTCCTTCAGCTTGCGATCGCAGTGACACAACGCGAAAGGCATTGGTAGTGCCTGTATACTCTGGTTGTTGTCGCAGCAAAGCAGTACGGGCGATCGCTACATCCACTGCCGTTGCATTATTACGTTGTTCTCCACCACCATTACGCTGAGATTGCGCTTCAGCTGACTCCTTGGGAAGTGAGCCGCAACTCATCGTTAACAGTCCTATTCCTAACACACAGGCAATTAATCCGATAGACGAGACGGGGGAATCGGGAGAAAGAGTTATCTGTTTACCTCCTTGTCTCCTTGTGTACTTATGCGGCATCTTTCTGTCCAAAATCAATTTTTTTGCTATAATTGGGCGCTTTTAAGCTAAGACAGGCTTTTATTACCAAGTAATCTTGATAAATATCACTTATAAAAAAAGGCAAGAAAGGATAAGTCTGCTATCGTAATTCATTTTTTAGGAGAAATCACGGCTTTTTTTATATAAATTTGTATTATTTAATACAAATTTTCTTTTAACTAGAAAAAATAGATTCTAGATGAATTTATGCATTTACTGGCTAATTATAAAGATTTTTTAACTATACTTTACTCTGCCCGTAGTTAGAAAACTTTAACTACTGATTCGTGACTTTTTTCACTTCTATCTTTTGGCTTAAACTACTAGAAAATTTTTATTTCTCGCATTGTAGCGAAACTATCAGTAATTATAGGAAAATAACGTTTATATTAAGAAAAGTAAACAAGTTAGAAATTTAGGACAGACATAATGTATTTGTCTGGACACCTGATTGTATATTGACATTGCGTGAGGAAGGCAACCTGTGACATCACCGCTATATTTTGCACAAACTGCTGAAGAATCCCAGATTACAGAGTTTTTCATGGAATCGGTGGGACAGTGGCGTTCTGAACGGCGCTATTACACTCTCCCAGAGGGAGAAACAAAGGAGATGGTGAGTATAATTACCATCCGTTTTTTAGAGCCGGGATGTGACGAGTTGCAAAAACTAGCTCAGATGCATAATTTGCCAGATATCGCAAGTTTAATTTGCGGTACTCACGTAAGTTGGGATACAGATTCTGTGACGGGAAAAAAGGAATCTAAAGGTTCAACGTTGTTTGGTGTTTTAGGAAGCATTTTATATCGCGATCGCGGTTTTGCGACTTCCAAACCAGTTACCGCGCAATATTATTTCCCCAACCCGAAAACTTTATGTTTGCGAACCGAGTACAATAATTCAGTATTCGAGGAAGAATTAAAGCTAGTTGGCGAAAAATACCGCACACGTCAATCAATTATTTCCCGTGCAGGTGAACAATTGATGATTGGGCAGTATTTAGAAAAAAGAATTGATTAACTTCGTAGTGAGGACTGAAGTCCTCTTTGGCAAAATAAAAGCGCTATCAGAAATAATCGATATTACAGGGCTAAAGCTGGGTTTCACAAGGCAAAATTAAGAATTTAAGCTTGCAGTTGATGCTTTAGTCCCTGACATAAGCGATGAATCGCTTACTACGAAAAATTAAGCGCTTGTAGCTTCAGGTTGATTTAAGGCAGAACGCGCATTCAATGATAAACCTATGCGGGAAATGCCGGTGAAGAGAATGCTAACACCAACAAGCGTACCAATGAGCCAAGGTGCATTGAAGGGCCATTGGAACCAAATCATTGCGCCTAATAGCAAGGTGATGATACCATCACCAAGTACCCAAGTCCAGTTTTGTTGGGGACGTAAGCGGAATGCAAGAATCAACTCGAATACGCCTTCGGTTAACAAAAAGCTACCTAACAACAGAGTCAGTGTCAGGACACCTGTTAAAGGGTTAACAAACAGCATTATACCTGTGGCAATGTAGAGTCCGCTCAATAAAAGCTTCCAAAGAAAGCCTCCTTGATGGCGAGTTTCAGTAGCGTAGACTAGTTTGGCAAATCCTGAAGAGATTAGAATCAAAGCAAACCAAGTCTCAGCGAAAATCGTCGAGGCAGAAGGTAAAGCGATCGCCACAATTCCTAATACAATTAAAAGAGCGCCAATAATTAGCGATCTATTTGTATCATTTTTGATACCAGCATCTTTTTTGATGTCATTAGAAACGTCGGTTGTCATAGAATTTTTTTCCCTGAAATATGCGTGAATACAATTAGGCTAGGGAATTTATGAACAACTTACGACAACCCTAAGATATAGGTCATTTAGTTTAGATGAAGCGAACGCTTTAACTGAGCAATTCTAGTTGTAGTTCAAAACCGGGTAAAACCTCTTCACCAAAAAGTACCGCTGGAAGTTGAACTATTTCTACAGGCTGATTTTGTCGATAAATCTCGACTTGCTTATCTTGAAGATTAATCAACCAACCTAAACGCAAACCATTTTCCAGATACTCTTGCATCTTATCTTGCAGGGGTTGGAGGTGGTCAGTTTCCGAACGAAGTTCTATTACAAAATCTGGTATAATAGGAGGGAATTTTTTACGTTCCTCTGGAGTCAGCGCTTCCCATCGCTCCAATTTTACCCAAGCTGCATCAGGCGATCGCTTTGCTCCATTCGCAAGCCGAAAAATAGTAGAGGAACTGAAAACCTTTCCCAATTTCGTTTTGCGGTTCCAATTGTTTAAGTCTGTAATCAAGTCGGCTTCCTGATTTCCGCTTTCTCCTCCCACTGGTGGCACAATAATTAATTCTCCTTTTGCATTCAGTTCTAGGTTCAACTCTCGGTTTGCGGTGCAGAGTTGATAAAATTGCTCATCTGTGAGGTGAACAATTGGTTCTAGATTTAACACAACTGTATTCATCGAACTACCTCTTCCTATAGCAGTGAATTGCTTTCATGATTCATATATAGCAATCCTATTTGAGATAAAGGCAATACGGGAGCATTCCAATTTTGCCGCAATACCCTAGAAGGGTATCGCTATACGTACGAAGCCTGCCTTGTCTACGACACGCTACGCGAACGCAGGCTTTGTTTATTTAGCCCCAGGCTTCTAGCCTGTGGGCGGTTTTTGCCAAATTGGGATGCTCCCGGCAACATATCGCCATCACCCTAGAAGGGTGATGGCGATATGTTGCAAAAGGCGTATTAATAATGACTTCCCGATTTCCGATGATGCACGGCGGTTACAGCATCTTGATTTAGGACTTTGCCGTTATCCACACTTGCATAAACTAACCAGTGATCGCCTGCTTCCATCCGGGTTTGCACGGAGCATTCAAGGTATGATAAAGCCCCTGAAAGTATGGGACAACCGTTGCTGGCTTCTTCAGTTTCTATGCCGGCAAATCGGTCTTGTCCTGGGGTGAAGGATTTCATGAAGTGCTTTCGCAGTTCTTTGCCTTCAGCCAAAATGTTAACAACAAATTGGTTGCCTGAGTGCGTTAGCGGTTCCATTGCGCGGTCTTTGGCTACAGCAATTGTTAAACCTGGGGGATTAAAGCTTGCTTGAGATACCCAAGATGCTAGCATTCCACTAGATACACCACCTTGCTTTGCTGTCACCACACACAGAGAACCGATAATTCGACCAACTGCTTGTTCAACGTTGCTGGCAGCTTGAGTGCGCGGTGCCCGAACTTTTTTGGCTCTTTTTAAGGTTTGGGCAAAGTCAGTTCCCGCTTCTTCGCAAGTTTGTAAGGTGACTTCGTTGGGTTTGAATTTGACGCGGATGGTGTCAAAACCAAAGCGATAACCAGCGTCTTTTAATTTGCTTTCGATTAAATCAACTGCTTCACCACTCCAGCCATAAGAACCAAATACACCGGCAAGTTTGTTGTTAGTCGCGGTGGAAAGAACAATCCCTAAAGCTGTTTGTACGGGGGTTGGTGCGTGTCCACCAAGGGTAGGGGAACCGATGACAAAGCCTGATGCTTTTTCTACAGCAGCACGGATTTCTTCTGGATCAGCAAATTCGCAGTTAATTGATTCTACGCTGACACCGGCTTTGGTGATGCCACGAGCGATCGCAGAAGCCAAAGTCGCTGTATTTCCATACGCAGAAGCGTAAATCAACGCGACTGTAGTATCCGCAGATGTTTGCTGCTGACTCCATTCCCGATAAGCGTGTGTTAATTCAATTAAACCGTAACGCACCAAGGGTCCGTGTCCGGTAGCATATAATCTCACGGGCAAGTCGGAAAGTTTATCCAGCGCTGTTTCGACTTGACGCGCATGGGGAGCCATGAGACAATCGAAATAATACCGCCTGTCTTCGTTAATTGTCTCCCAGCCTTCATCAAAAACTTGATCGCCGCAGATATGCGCTCCAAATAGCTTATCTGAGTAAAGAATTTCCGTTTGCGGATCGTAGGTGCAAAGTTGATCGGGGTAGCGGGGGTTGGGAGTAGGAATAAATTCTAAGTGATGACCTTTGCCTAAATCAAGAGTTTCTTCACCGCGTTTGACCAGAATTGGCAAATCTTGATTTTCTAGCGCTCCACGCAAATTTATTGCCCCTGGATTAGAACAAACAAAAGTTATCTGCGGTGCAAGTTCTAATAAAGCTTTGATAGTTGCAGCGCGGTTGGGATTGATGTGACCGAGAATTACATAATCAATATCTTTTAAATTAAAGCGCTGTTGCAACGCTTGCAGATAAATTTCTGTAAACGTTTCTCCCGGAGGATCGATTAAAGCGGTTTTATCACCTTGAATCAAATAAGAATTGGCAGTTGTACCTTTGGCAAGCGCGTACTCAATCTCAAATCTTAGCCTTGTCCAACTGCGCGATCGCATTACTGTTGTATCTGTACCAATGGGTAGAACCTGAACGTCACGGGGTTTATTTGTTTGCATCGCTTTGTGGGGAGTGGGGGAGTGGGGGAGTGGGGGAGTGGGGAGGTAGGGAAGAAAGAGTATTAAGTTTTGAATTTTCCTTATAGCCTTTATCCCCCCCTCTCCCCATCCCCCCTCTCCCCCACTCCCTTCTTAGTAGTGGTTTCCAACTTTTCTATGATGTACTGCTGTCAAGGAGTCTGGCTTACTGACGCGACCGGCATCAACGGTACAGTAAACTATCCAATGGTCGTTGACTTCCATCCGACTATTGACTTCACACTCCATGTATGCTAAAGCATCAGTTAAAATTGGGGAATCGTTACCAGCCGGCTGAGTTTTGATGCCTTCAAAACGATCCGCACCTGGGGCAAACCGCTTCAAAAAGTGCTTCATCAGCGGTTGATAATTGCCTTCTTCCAGGACATTTAAAACAAAGCGATCGCCTACTTGCATGAGTGATTCTATTGCTCTGTCTTTGGCTACTGCAATGCTTAATCCTAATGGTTTGAAGCTGGCTTGACTTACCCACGAGGCAAGCATGGCGCTTTTGACATCGCCTTTTTTTGCGGTAATTATGTATAATCCTCCTGAGATTCTTCCTAAAGCTTTGTCTAAGTCAGCAGCGAGGGATTTCATCGCTTTGATGCTGCGATCGCGTGTCACCCATTGCCCTAAGTCTGTTCCCGCTTCTTCACACAGCTTGTATTTATTTTCGTTGGGTGCTTCTCTCATTTCAATCACGGGAAATGATACATGCAAACCCAAAGCGCGGAATTTGTTCAGCAGAGGATAAGTTGGTTCATCATCCCCACCACCGGTTTCAAATATACCTACAGCTTGTTTTTCTTTGGCAGATCCTAAAACGGTGCTGAGTGCAGCTTGGATAATAGAATTACTGGAAGCTGGAGACATTCCCAAGACAATTCCACTACAACGGCTGACAAGTTCGCGCAATTCTTGTAAGTCTGTTGCCGATCGCAAGTCTACCATTTCTACAGCAACGCCGGTTTTGCCGATCCCATTTCTCATGGCTTCCGCTAGGCGATCGCTATATCCGTAATGAGAAACGTAAAATACTCCTACAGTAGTTTCTGCCTTTGTTTGAGTTTTACTCCAGTTGCGATAACGTCCAGTTAATTCTTCAACGTTGTGGTGTAATAGCGGTCCATGACCAGTGGCGATCGTGCCAATTTTTGGCAGTTCGTCCATGCGCTTGAGGGCAGAAAGTACTGACCGCGCATTTGGTCCCATCAAGCAATCGTAGTAATATTGATAATCTGCTTCAATCGCTGCCAAATCTTCATCAAAGGTGCTATCTGTGCAATAATGCATACCAAAAGCATCACAAGTAAAGAGAATTTGGGTTTTATGGTCGAAGCTGAACATAGTATCGGGCCAATGTAAATTTGGTGCAATCACAAATTCAATTTCGTGTCCATTGCCCAAATCTAGGCGATCGCCATTTTTCACAATCCGTCGCTTAAACGGTCTGTGTACCATATCCTCTAAAAACTGAATTGCTACCTTAGAACCGACAACGGTGATTTCCGGAGCGATTTGTAACAAATCTTTAACTAAGCCACTATGGTCTGGCTCGGTGTGGCTGATAATTAGATAATTAATTTCAGTTGGGTTAATCAGTCCGGTGAGGGTATCGAAGAACAGCTGACGAAACTTTTCATGCGACGTATCAACTAAAGCCGTTTCTTCACCACGGATGAGAAACGAGTTGTAGGTAGTACCGTTTTGCAAACCAAACTCAATGTCAAAGCGATCGCGATCCCAATCCAAAGACCGAATTGCTGTAGTTTGGTTAGCAATATCGGCAGTCTGCATAGTCAGTTTCTTTTCAGTTCTTTCGGTGAGTGCTACCATACTCCCCTCCTTACGCAAATGAGTATTTTCCTCTAGTTTTATTGTGACACGAGTTAATTGTTAATTTTTTTTAAAAAATCTATGGTTGACTTAAGAAAAATAAAAGTGTGAAACCACAGAAACATCAAGAAAATACAGATAACCTTTGGCTAGCTTTAGAAATTGGTAATTCTCGGCTACATTGGGCATTATTTGCAGGAGAGAGAATTTCCAAAACTTGGGATAGTGACCATCTTTGTGCAGAAAGCCTAAAACAACTACCCGAAGTTGCTTCGGGTGATTTCTTGTCTGTAATTTCTCCCTCATCCCCCCCTCTCCCTATCCCCCCCTCTCCCCCTCCTCCCCTCCTCCTCTCCTCCGTTGTTCCTAGTCAAACGGAAATTTGGCAAACTTATTATAATGTTCGCGTTATTACTTTGGAAGAAGTACCTATAAAAGGAATGTATCCCACCTTGGGAATTGACCGTGCTTTGAGTTTATATGGTGCTGGAAGCACTTTTGGCTTTCCGGTGTTAGTTATTGATGCGGGAACAGCGCTGACTTTTACAGGTGCTGATAGTGACAAAAATTTAGTTGGGGGGGCAATTTTACCAGGATTAGGTTTGCAGTTTGCGAGTCTTACGCAAAAAACAGGACAATTACCACTTGTAGAAACGCAAAATATTAGTTCTCTACCATCACGATTTGCTTTGAGTACTCCTGATGCGATCGCTAGTGGGATAATTTATACCTTAGTAGCTGGAATCAAAGACTTTGTTGAAGCGTGGTGGTGCGAATTTCCTGAAAGTAAGGTTGTGATTAAAGGAGGCGATCGCACGTTAGTGATCAATTATATGCGATCGCAGTATCCGGAGATTGCAGCGCGTTTAATTGTGGAACCAAATTTGATATTTTGGGGAATGCGATCGCTATTTTTTTTGTAGAAACGTTTTAGAGGAACGTTTTTACAATATCTATGATTTAGTTCAACTTTTAGAAGTAACTCTCTGAGTGTCAATATGAGAATCATTTTCATTAAGTTGAAATGACTTATCTGTTGAAACTAGCTGATTTCTTTGAGATAATATCTTTTCCGGGTCAATTCCACTGAAAGTTGGTGGTAGCCAAACTCGAACTACTAGCAGCACTCCCATCACTAATAAAAAGACACATGCTGCTAAAATCTGGCTCCAGTGTGTTTCTAAAACTCCCCGCACAATTACTTCTCGCAACACCGAAACAATCGACACTTCTACAGCGACACCAATAGATACTCGTTGTTCTTGTAAGTAAATAATTAGCAATCGAAATAACTCGACTAAAATCAACAGAAATAGAATATCTGAAGTGAAAACTTTAAAATTTAAAGGAGGTAGCAACGAGTAAAACATTGCTCGCAGTTGGATAACCATGAAGCTAAATAAACCAATACACAGAGAAACCACTATTAAATCTTGGATGGTTTCAAGACCCCGGACAATCTGACTTCGATTTAGCATTTTTGTTCTCCTCTTATAAATGGGTATAAATAAACAAAGGACTTAATTTAGTAAGGTTTCAGCCCTTAAAACTGTTGCTGTGAGCGGTAAACCGCTCACTACGAACAACACCCCAATAAATTCAATAGTTAGTTATTAGCTATCTATGTTTGGTATTTATTGCTTCTTTAATAAAATATATTGATAAATTTATAAAATAACAAGACGCTGGAAATATAAGTTTATTTTATTAAATATAGAGATAGCTTAACTGTGATGGAAAGTCACAGAAATTAGCTTAATTCCAACTCAATAGGGGATTTAACAATGGTAAACATCAAGGATTACAATACATACACTGTCCCGGATCGGCATATTTGCCATCAGGGAATAATTCTTCTTGACTAAAACCACATTTTTTGCATTGATATTTAAGAGCGCGAGTTAGCAAAGTAGGTGTATGACAACTTGCACAGGGTAATCCTTTAATTCTTTGAGTTATTCCAAAACCGGGTGTACCACAGCTTGGACAAAAGGTATTTATCTTTTTTAATAAATTACGAGTGGCTTTTTCTATATTCTTCATTCGTGTGGGGTTATACATTGCCCGCATATCTGTTTCTATATGCACCTTTCCATTGGATGAGTTTTTTAAGGCAAAATTAACAGCATCTTCAAGTTGTTCATCTGTAATAATACCTTTGAATATCTCACCGCTATTTTTAGGTGAATCATAAGTTACAATCAAACCATGTTCAGGAAACCCAACTTTCTTTGCGAAGTTATACGCTTCTTCGATATTCTGGATGATCTGAAAATTATGGTTAGTTTCGAGAGAAAATTCTTCGCCAATAATTTCTAATTCATTTTCTTTATCTAAAAAAATAACAATTTCTCTATTAGTAGAAATATAAGGCAAACTAGGATGAGGGCAAAAAGTACCTTCGCTAGCGATCGCTAAAGTTTCACCTGTTAGAGCAAGTGCTTTTTGAGCTTTCAATCTGGCAGCTTCAATCTGCGTACCAGGACGTTCAATTTCTCTAGTGAATGTACCGAAAACATCTGTATTTAAATTTTGCGGTACTATAACTTTAATTCCCAATTGCTCTAGAAGTGGTGCAATGACTATCTCTTTTTGATGCATAGTAGCCAGTATTGCTACTCTATTACTAAACAATTGCGGCATCTTAGTGGTAAAGTACATTAAATCCGAGTTTCCAGAAATTACAGCGCATTTGATTGTGGAACTAAATTTTATATTTTGAGGAATGCGATCGCTATTTTTATAAAAGTGTAGTGGTGGGGCTATTAATATCATTCTCATGAAGAAATGGTCTTAGCATTATTTATCTAGATTTATTTAACATTACTTATGATTAAACGCTAAAACTAAATTTTTTTTGTAGCGATTTATTTGATTTTGAAAATCCTGTCATTTAAGGGTAAAAGGCATGTCTGACAGCAAAATCAAAGTCTTTGATGTTGTCAATGATAAGTTTGTGCCACTACCAGTTAGTTCTGATTCATCACTAATTGTGGCAAATACGAATTTGGAATGTGATGATATTTACGCTGAACGTTTGTCTATGCCTTCTATTGAATATCCGGAGGTCATTCCTCAAGAGCATTTACTCACCATACAGCTAAGTGAGCCACACACGCTTGAAGTCGTGGAAAATGGTAAACTACGCAGGATACACAAGATACCTGGTAGTATTAGCCTCGCTCCCTCCGGAGTAAGATTTAAAGGGAGGTGGGATAAAGATGTCGAAATTTTGATACTTACTCTCAAACCAATTGTGATTGAAAAATGTGCTTTTGAGTTACATGATGCGAACCAGACAGAATTAATGCACTGTAATGGAGTACTCGATCCACAAATTCAGTATATCGGTTTGGCGCTGGAGGCGGAATTTCTCGCCGGAAGCCCAGGTGGTCGTTTTTACAATCAGTCTTTAGCTAATGCATTAGCAGTTCAACTACTTAAGAAATATTCCACCAAAGAGCCAAAAATACAACAGTATACAGGTGGTTTGTCAACGCATAAATTGAGACGTGCGATTGAGTATATTAATGACAATCTGAGTACAGATGTGTCACTTAATGACCTCGCAGCAGTGGTCGGGATGAGTATGTACTACTTTGTACAGATGTTCAAGCAGTCAACAGGATATACACCCTACCAATACATTCTACAGTGTCGGGTTGAACGTGCAAAACATCTGTTACGAACAACCAACTTACCAATAGTGGAAATCGCGCTTCAAGTTGGATGTAATAACCAAAGTCACTTTGCCAAGCTGTTTCGGAACTTAACAAAGACAACACCAAGGAAATATCGTAATAACTTTGAGTAGTTTATGTTTTCGTAGTAAGCGTTTTAACGCTTAAATCAATGACTAAAGTCTTACTACGAAAAACAAGATCCCCGACTTATCGCAATTTTAGAACAATGAACGCAAAATTTGACAAGACTATCAAAGCTTGATGCTGGTATATTCAGGCTGTTGAAAAATTTCGGCGACAATTAAAGGAACTTTGCGATGCAAACGTTGAACCAAAAAGTAGCCATTGTTATAGGTGCATCGATTGGTATTGGTAGAGCGGTAGCTGAACGTTTAGCATTCTCAGGTGCATCTGTTGTCATTACCTATGCTCAAAAAGCAGACAAAGCAGAGGAACTGGTTGCTAGCATCAAAGATATGGGTGGAAAAGCGATCGCTATTAAAACTGATCTTACCCAACTAGCTGACATCCGCCATTTGTTTCAAGAAACACTCAACAGCTTCGGTAAGCTAGACATATTAGTAATATCAGGCAGTGCGCCTAGAGTTGTCAAGCCTATTGCCGAGGTGACAGAAGCAGAATTTGATTATCCGATCGCCTTTAATGCTAAAGGAAACTTCTTTGCGCTACAGGAAGCAGCAAAACACATGGCAGATGGGGGACGGATTGTCACGTTTTCAACTCCATACACCGTACAACCCCAAGCGAATTTAGCAGTAACAGCTGGTAGCAAAGCAGCGATTGAGCAGTTTACCTTTGCACTCGCTAGAGAATTAGGTGGACGTGGCATTACAGTAAATTCTGTCATGCCAGGACCAACAACAACCGAAAATTTCAAAGATACTATTTCGCAGTCAGATCAAGATTTTATAGCGCAGAATTCACCACTGCAACGACTGGCAGAACCCGGTGAAGTAGCAGATGTAGTGATGTTTCTGGTCAGCGATAAAGCAAGTTATATTACTGGACATAACATTCATGTTACAGGCGGTTTATCATAGTTTTGATTTATATGCCTGTTATCAACGCGATCGCTATTTTCAAATTCTCCAAAATTGATACCTATGTCATCACCTGTAGTTCTGATTAATGTATTTTCTGTACCTCAAGGCAGCGAAGAACAATTCATCAAAGTTTGGACAGAAGCACTTGAATTGATGAAAAATGAACCAGGCTTTATCGACGCAAAACTTCATCGCAGCCTCGAAAAAGATGCACGATTTCAGTTTATTAACGTCGCGCATTGGGAAAGTCCAGAAGCTTGGAAGAATGCCTTTTCAAAACCTCAACTTAAAGCAGTAGGTTCTCAAGCATTATTTGAAGAAAATCCTGCGCTTTACAAAGTTGAGGTACAAACCTAATTTACCACTTTTAACTACGATTATCAATCTGTGCGCGTTGCAAACTTCCAGAAAAGTCTACATACACACTTTTCCATTCGGTAAATACATCTAAAGCAGTAGTTCCGGCTTCGCGGTGTCCATTGCCAGTTTGCTTAACACCGCCGAAAGGTAAATGTACTTCCGCGCCAATTGTGGGACCATTAATGTAAGTTATTCCGGCTTCGATGTCGCGCATAGCAGCAAAAGCGCGGTTGATATCGCGGGTGTAAACTGAAGAAGAAAGACCGTAATTGGTATCGTTGAGGATTGCGATCGCTTCCTCGAAACTGCTAACCTCAATTAATGCCACCACTGGACCAAATATTTCTTCACGAGCAACCCGCATTTCGGGAGTTACATTATCAAGAATAGTTGGTTTAAAGAAGTAACCGTTTTTCAGTTCTCCTTCGTTAGCAATTTCCCCACCAATTAACACCTTTGCACCTTCCTCACGAGCAATATCCAAATACATTTTCACCCGTTGAAGTTGCCTTTCATTGATTATCGGACCAATATCAGTATCGCTGTCAGTAGGAGAACCTAAGCGTAACTTAGTTGTACGCTCTTTCAGCATCGTGGTAAACTTTTCTTTGATATCGCAATGTAAAATTAGGCGACTCGTAGCCGTACACCGTTGACCGGCTGTACCAAATGCACCCCAAATTGCCCCATCTAAAGCTAATTCTAAATCTGCATCTTCCATCACCACTTGAGCATTTTTTCCGCCCATTTCCAGACACACGCGCTTGTGAGTGCGTCCGCAAGTTTCGCCAACAAAAGCACCCGTTTCCGAAGAACCGGTAAAAGAAACCAAATCAACATTAGGATGTTCAACTAAAGCTTTTCCAGCTTCTTCACCCAATCCATGCACCAAGTTAATCACACCCGGTGGCAAACCTGCCTCGGCAAAAATCTCAATTAACTTAGTTGCACAAGCGGGAGTATCTTCCGCTGGTTTCAGGATGACAGTATTACCGCACACCAATGCTGGCATAGCTTTCCAACAAGGAATAGCAACCGGGAAATTCCAAGGAGTAATTAAAGCACAAACTCCTATCGGCATCCGCATCGTCATCGCGAACTTATTCGGCATTTCTGAAGGTGTCGTTTGCCCAAAAAGTCGTCGTCCCTCCCCAGCACTGTAAAATGCACAGTCAACACCTTCTTGCACATCTCCCCGCGCTTCTGTGATCGCTTTACCCATTTCCCGACTGATTAACTGGGCAAGTTCCTCTTTATGCTGAAGTAACAATTCCCCAACGCGAAAAATATATTCAGCCCTAGCCGGTGCGGGAACTTGTCGCCAACTGCGATAAGCTTTACGGGCAGATGCAACCGCTAGATCCACATCTGCTGAATCAGAACGGGGAAAAGTGGCGATAACTTCGTTGTTGTTGGTTGGGTTGCGACTTTCTATAGTCTCTGTAGCACTTAACCATTGACCGTCAATGTAATTGCAGCAAGTTAGCGTGGTCATACCTGAGTTTTTTTGTACTAAGTTTCGCTTGTTTATCAGTTCCCGTCAAGTGTAAGGAAGACGCTAAGTACAGCATTTGATTAATAGACATCTCCAGAAAAGACGTAGAGACGCGTTCGCGCTTCGCGTTTCCGCAGGGCAATTTCGCGTCTCTACAAGGGTTTCGGGTAACGCATAATTAGTTTCGGTCGATGTCTAATAAAAGTGCGAATTAAAAAAAGGCAATATCCGATGTGTTGTGAACGAAAACACTTGTGTTCTGAACCAAACGACTTGTGTTCTGAACCAAACGTCTTGTGTTCTGAACCAAACGACTTGTGTTCTGAACCAACGGACTTGTTTTGAAAAACATTCAAGACTTACGCAGAATAATGAGAAAATGAACCGCAGACGCACAGAGAACACAGAGAAATAAGAGGAGGGTGAGAGTTTTTGCGTAAGTCCTAACATTGAAATCACGGCACTAAAGCCAACACCCCAACCGGAGAACCAGAACCGTCTTGTAATAATAGAGGTGCGATCGCCAGCATAGCTCCTCTAGGTGGCAGTTGATCTAAGTTGGTCAAATTCTCCAGCACAATGCGCGGTTTCTCTAACACCAAACGGTTGATAGTAAAGCTTGTATCTTGCCCAGAGTCTACACCGTGAGTATCAATTCCTAGCCCGGCGATTTGACGTTCATTGAGTAAAAACTGGGTAGCATCACTACCAAACCCAGGAAAATGCAAACTTCCTTCAGCATCTTGGTTGAAAAATCCATTTTTATCACCCCATTTCTCTTGCCATCCTGTATACAGTATTACTACACTTCCTGCGGTAATCTCGCCATATTCTTCTTCCCACGCCAGAACATCAGCAACAGTCAGGACATAATCAGAATTAACTGCGCTTTGAGCGCGGATATCTATAACTACTGCGGATACAAGCAACGAATCAGCCGGGTATTTGTCAATTCCTACACCAAAATTGTGAAAACTTTTAGGAGCGTTGATATGAGTAGCGCTGTGTTCCCCCAAGGAGAAACCCCGCAGATAATAGCCATCTTTTTCTAATTCCGCCACAGTATCGAATTTGACAGGCGGATCGCCTTGCCATTGCGGAATATTTCTATCAATTATATGACTCAAGTGGACGATGCGCGAGTAGGGAGAGGAGGGGGGGAGAGGGGGAGATGGGGAGAGGGGGGGATGGGGGGATGTGGAGAAAGTGTTTTCCATGTTCCTGTGTCTCCTTGTCCCCTCGTCCCCTTGTCCCCCTTGTCTCCTTGTCTCCTTTTCCCCTTGTCTCCTTGTCTCCTCATACCCTCCCGTCAACCGCTGAAGTGTTGCTTCCATAACTGCGGTGGTTTGACCTGTTACCGTAAATACCAATGCTTCACGATATACCCGCTGTGCTGGATGATGCATATAATTAGCTGCTCCGCTGGAAACGGTAACGGCAGCGTGAGCTATTCGCGTTGCTAAGTCAATTGCCCAAGCTCGCATTTGCAAGCGTTCTGCTGTTCCTATTGATTTTTGCTGCGCTTCTCTAATAAGAGTGCGACACTTAGTCAATTCTTGTAACAAAGACTCAAAAGCATTAGTAATAAAAGATAGTGATTTATTCTCTTTAACTGCTTCTAAAATATCCAAACCTGCAAAAGCGCATCCTGTAGCTAAAAAAGTTGCCCGCAAAATGTTGTTTTTATCGTTTTCGTGAATCCAGCCGGGTGGTTTAATAAAAACTACATGCTCTGTTGGTAAGAACCAGCGAGTTAAAGTGGCAGATACGGTGTTGCTTGATGTCATTGCTGCCAGTTGTGCTGGAGTGGTAAATGTTATTTCACCTCTCGATTTTTGAGATGTCTGCACAAAAGGGACGATACCAAAAACTGCACTACCATCAGGTAATGTCGCAGCGACAATAAAATCTTCAAATAAACCCCAGCCAGTTACCCAAGGTACAACTCCATCTAACTGATATCCTCCCGCTACAGGTACGGCTAATGTTAGGGGTTCACCTCCACGTCGCAGCTGAGAAAAACCGACTCCCATTAAAACTTCACCGTTGCCCATGCGTTTAAGGTATGTTTGTTGTAATGCAGAGTTGCTACTAGCAATCAGCATCGCTGCCGCGCTTTGATGTTGTGTTTGCACAAAAGCTAAAGCCCCGGAATATCTGGCTATTAATTCTTGAAAGTCGCCAAAAGTTTCTTCACTAACTTGTTTGTCACTCCGTAACGCTAATAAATTTAACTTTCCCAAACTTTGCAGTGCTTGATATAGCGCTTGTGGGTTGCTATCTATTTCGTTAGCCTTGGGTGCAACTTCCTGGAGTAAGAAGGAGTTGGTTATATCTAGGATAGAGCGATCGCAATCCATAATTTTTTGCTAGTTCACTTTCTCATTTTTGCAGTTCTGAACTGAGCAACTCAGCACTCTCAACTAAATAACCCCCCAAATCTCCTAAATTTCAAGCTTTATTGAAAGGGAGATGGCTTTCTCCGCTCAGTTGGGAGCAAAACAGGGTGGCAGGGTGAGTTGGGGAAATTTCTCGCTTTTAATCGCATCTGCTCAAAGCGATCGCTGCTGTAATGGAATTGTTATTATAAATTCGGCTCCTTGTCCTGGGGCTGAAATACACTTAAATTTTCCCCGATGTTTTTCGACAATAATTTGGTAGCTAATTGATAGCCCCATCCCAGGACCTTTACCTACGGATTTTGTGGTGAAAAACGGGTCAAATATGCGTTTGCGTATTTCCTCGGTCATTCCCGGACCATTGTCCGCAATACTAATCAAGACTTGCTCGTCGTTGAAGATTTCGGTGCGAATGCGAATCTGGGGATGTGTTCTTTTCTCAGGGCTGTTTACTAATGATTCTAAAACATCGATCGCATTCGTCAACAAACTCATAAATACCTGATTAAGCTGTCCAGCATAACATTCTACTTGTGGTAAGTTGCCGTATTCTTTGATAATCTCAATTTGCGGTTGTTCTGGGACTTTTTTGAGGCGATTTTGTAGCAGTAGCAAGGCACTATCGAGACCTTGGTGAATATCCACCGGTTTCATATCAGCTTCATCGAGGCGAGAAAAGTTGCGTAGAGAAACGACAATTTGACTAATGCGATCGGCTCCCATCATCATAGAATGCAGAAGTTTCGGTAAATCTTGTTTGAGGAAATCCAAATCGATCGCCTGAATTTCGTTTTGTATTTCTGGAACTGGATTGGTATAATATCTATGATAAAGTTCTATCAAACGCAGTAAATCTTGTGTATATTCAGTGGCGTGGGTGAGATTGCCATAAATGAAACTAACAGGATTGTTAATTTCATGAGCAACCCCAGCTACCAACTGCCCCAAAGAAGACATTTTTTCAGTTTGAATTAGTTGCGCTTGAGCAGAAGAAAGTTCGCCTAAAGCCTTTTCTAGCTGTTGTGCTTTCTCTTGGGCAATTTGGGCTGTGGTGTGACTTTGTTTGTAAAGTTTGGCTTGATCGATGGCGATCGCTAATTGATCGGCAACTGCTAGTAGTAATTCTACTTCGCGATCGCGCCAATTTCGTCCTTGAGTAGAGTTAGTACAGCACAACAAACCAATTTCACCCGATTGACTGTGAATTGGTAGGGTCAATACTGCTGTGTAACCCAACCACAGCAGCATCTCTTGAAGTCCTGACTCAGGTAAAGTTTGCACATCATCGACTCTAAATATTTCTTTATTTAAAACCTTTTCTGATATTGATTTAACTTCTGCATGAGCTATTTCAAAACCAACTGTGCTGGGTAGAGCCGGATTCTTCGCCTCTTGTACAATTTTCCAATAAGGCTTTTGAGCATCGTAATACCAAATAAACGTGCAACTGTCAATCTGCAACAAATCACGGATTTCTGTGACAGCAGTTTGCAAAATGGTATTAACATCCAAAGAAGCGCGAATTTGACTAGAGAGACGATTTAGTAATGCTTCTCGCTGGGCAAGGATGCGGAATTTAGTTTCAGATTGCTGTAAAGCCTTTTGTGTGCGCTCACGCTGTAGTTCTGCTGTTGCGCGTGCGGCAAAGATGCTTAAAATAGCTTTGGCGCGTTTTTCTTCTAATATTGGTTTGGTATCTAATACCGCTAAATGACCGATCACTTTACCATTCGTATCTATAAGTGAGCATCCTAGGTAACTTTCTGCCTGCATAGCAACTAAATCGGTATCTTCAGGAAACTGTTGCTGTACGCAAGAGGGATAATAAGCTACTCGTTGCTTGAGGGAAATTTCGCAAGGAGTGTTAGCCAGTTCATATTCAAAAGTTTCGGCGAGAGAGTCACCCCTCCAAAATGCCAAAATTCTTGCCTTGCCTGGGTTTTTACTGCTTTGTTCTGCAACCAAAGCGTAACGAACACCTAAGGCTGCGGCTAAATGGCGCACAACGGCTGGGAAAAATTCTTCACCCGTCACCGAAGCGGTTCCCGCTACTAATGCTTGCAATGCTTCCTCAGCTTGTTTGCGTTCGCTAATATCGCGATCAATCCCGCGATATCCGAGAATATTTCCCGATGTATCAAAAAAGGGAACGCCATTAGTTTCTAAAACAACCAAATGCCCTTGTTTGTGACGGTTCGTATTTTCAATATTAATTAAAGGTTTTTGTGAAGCTATCAGAGAAATAAAAATTTCTTTTACTCGACTTGCTTCTTCAGGCAACATTAAATCAAAGGGACTTTTGCCTAATACTTCTTCTGGCTCGTATCCCAAAACGTCGCGAATTTTCGGGCTAATATAAGTATAAACTCCATTTTTATCTACTTCCCATACCCAATCGTTTGTAGTTTCAATCAGATTGCCCAAACGCGCTTCACTTTCTCGTAATGCTTCTTCTGCTTGTTTGCGCTGAATGCCAATAGCAATTTCATCAGCAGCAAATTCCAACGCAGCTAAAGTCGATTCAGAAAGCGCTTTGCGGGCAAACATTGCTATCACTCCGAATGTCTTACCTTCCACAATTAGGGGATAGCCAGCAAAGGCAATCATATTTTCCCGCTGTGCCCAATCTTTATCAATCACGCGGGGATCGGTCAGCACTGAGTTGGTAAGATGGGGTTTACCTTCTTCAGCAATCAAACCAATTTTGAATTTACCTACAGGGACACTTCTATGAAGTCCGTCAATCTGAGTATACATCCCCGAACTTACTTGTAATTCTAATACATTGTTCGCTTTGTTCAGCGTCCAGATGCGAGCAAACGCTGCATCGATATGTTTAACTAAAGCCTCAGTGCAGCCGTGCATAATGCCCTGTAAAGTATCACTTTGAGTCAAAGCAGCATCGACATCAGCCCGAAAAGCTACTAAACGTACTCGTTCTGCTAGCGCTTCTTCGTGTCGTTTGCGATCGCTGATATCGCGGATAATAGCTATAATTTGCCGTTCTGGTAATGGTATTAATCTAGCTTCAAAATAAACTTCTCCTTGTGGTAGTGGTAAACTATAATCAAAATTCACAAGTGATTTAGTTTCAAGTACTTTTTCTATTGCTGTTTGTAAGGGGTCGCCAACATTCGGGGGTAGTATTGACTGCATTTGCTTGCCCAAAAAGACATCTGGGGAAACATACAAGTTTTGTGTATTTACCGCCTTATAATGAAGGATAGTTCCATCACCATTGAGCCAAAAGTATAAATCAGGAAGTGCTTGAAAAATAGCTTCTAGTTCTGATGTTTTTTGGCGTAGCTCTTTTTCAGTCTGCTGATGTTCTGCAATTTTGTCTTGTAATTGTTGCAGAGTATTTGTTAATTCTGTTGTTCGTTGGGCAACGCGATTTTCTAATTCTTGATTCGCTATTTGTAAAGCAATTTCTGCTGCTTTGCGTTCGCTAATATCTACCCAAGAACCGACAATTTCCATCAAATTGCCAAAATCGTCTTTTACCAGCTTTGCTTGATCGCGCATCCAACGGTAGCTATCATCTTTATGGCGAAAGCGGTATTCTTGAATATCATACCCGTTCTCAAATAGCTTTGGCGCCCCAGAAAATACACGTTGTGCGTCGTCTGGGTGAATTCTATCAAACCAAAATCTGGAATCATCCAGACATTCGCTGATTTCATAGCCGAGAATCGCGGTGATATTTTCACTGAAAAAAGTTATTTTGCGATCGCCTGTGGCTTTACAACTATAAATTATTGCCGGACTAGATTTGAGTAGATGTTGTAGCCGTTGTTGCGTTAATAATAGTGCTTTCTCGGTTTGCTCGCTTTCAGTGATGTCCATTATCGTACTTATCATCCGTGGCGCTTTGTCGGTGTTATCTTGTAAATAACTACCTTTACCTTGCACCCAGCGCACAGTACCGTCATCCCAGACGATACGAAACTTGACATCATACTCAGATGTCGTCGTGACTGAACAAGCGATCGCTTCCATCACCAAGTTTTGATCCTCAGGATGAATGCGATTGAGAAAAGCCTCGTAGGTATTGACATTTTCCGGTTTTGTGGCTAATAAAGTATCTGCACCATGTACCCAAATTACTTTGCCAGTTGCAACTTCCCACTCCCACACCCCTATCTGCGTTGCATGTGTTTTCTGGGAAAATAGTTTTTCATTTTGTTGTATTGATTCAATAACTTTTTTTTGCCCAAAGTCCTTTTGCACCTTTTCCGGAAACACTTTTACCTGCCTGTTTTGCTTAAATTTGCTGATGAAGTAAATCTGATAAGTATAGTTTTGTAGTCTATAAAATTTTGATAAATCAGTCAAAATTTAGTTTATTATCTACTTAAAACTGTTGTAATTCATTTCATACTTTGAATGAATAGTACAATCACTTAAATTCAAGAAAAATTGATTGAAATCAAGAATTACATTCTTACTGGTATGTTTTATTTTCAGGGAGATCCAAAAAATAAAATGTCGAGCCCGTCGTACTGGCGAATATTGGGGGCTAGAAATTTTATTACTTGTAAGTGCCTCAAAACAAGCAGGACTTATGCTGTTTTAATGAAAAACGAACCACAGACGACGCAGTGGTTCGTTTATTCGATCATATGAGCGTTAGTTTTAACAAGGTTGATAAACAAAGTTCACAGCAAAATATAAAATGGATTGGTACAAATACCAGCTGTGACCAATTTGGCGACAGATAAGCGATTGCAATGTTAGAAAATTTACGTTTAATTTAAGTCAGTGGAAAACTACGCAATGGAACCAGAAAAACTGGATCGTTTTCAAAAGTACGGTGAATCCATTCTCCGTAAAATAGACTCAGTACCCCAGCAGCCTTCAAAACAAGAAGATTGGGTTCCAGCTAGCCTAGATGACTGTCTGATTCACCTCCGGAAAGCTGCCGAGAAAACTGTAGAACTTGCTACATCAAGCGTGAAAATCGGCGTGATGGGAGAATTCAGCAGTGGAAAAACTTTGCTTTTAGGCAGTTTAATCGGTTATGCAGACGCTTTACCAATTAGTGAGAATCCCACCACAGGGAATGTTACCGCCATTCACCTGAAACCGCAAGAAAACTTTGCAACTACGCAGGTTGGCAATTTTACTGTCGAGTATCTGACTCACGACGAGGTGAATGAGTGCTTGCGCTTCATGCTAGAGGAAGCAAATCGAAGAACAATAGCAGCGGGATTGTCTGCCACACCCCAAGAAAAGCTGAAAACCTCGAATGATATCCTAAGCTGGTGTGAAGAGCTTTGGAACAGCAGTAAAAACTTGGAGTTGCGTTATCTGTTGCGAGAGTTGGTATTGTTTGTTCGCGCTTATAACTCATATGGTGCGGCTATGTCTGGTAGACGCTACGATATTGATGCTACCACTGCCCGTGATGGGCTGACGCTAGCCGATCAGCCGATGGCAATTCAGACTCTTAAGTTTGAAGATTTACCCCCAACGCATATTCGATTACCAAATGCACCTCAAACATTGCCCACAAAGTTATTACAGAATAGCTTTCCGTTGATTCGTCGCGTAGATATTGAGGTAAAAATATCAAAACAGATTTGGGATGTTTCTGGATCGCAAGGAACATCAGAATTTATTTTGTTAGATTTTCCGGGATTGGGTGCTGCTAATTCGGGGGTGAGAGATACATTTTTGTCGTTGCGAGAATTGGCAGAAGTGCAGACAATTTTAGTGTTGCTAAATGGCAAATCTCCCGGAAGCGATCGCGCTAATAAAATCTTCACGATGATGCAGCAGCAACGCCCAGGACAAGACCTTAAGGATTTAATTTTAGTGGGTGTTGGACGCTTCGATCAACTACCTTTAGAAAGTGAAGGTGGCGAAAGACAACTTGATAGTTTAATTGACGATAAAACAGATAAAAATCCTTTAAATGAAAGCACAGTTTGCCAACAACTCAAAGTTTTGCAAACAACTATTGACGGTGCATCAGCATTTACCACCCAAAAAGAACGAATTCTTCTATTATCGCCACTCTTAGGATTAGCTGATTTAGCCAAACGTTCTAGTAAAGTGAAAGCAGGTTCACCAGAGTTTTTAGCTGACTTAGATTATCCTGATTATTTAGATCGCTCTAACAGATTGCAAGAAAAATGGGGACGTTTAAGCGAACGATTGTTAGAATCTGATTCACGCAGTCCTTTAGGCAGACAATTGAGTTACTTTGCTCAAGATGGGAGTATTGCAAAACTGCGAGAATTGATTCAAACCCACGTAGCTACTCACGGTTTCAAGCAACTTTATGAAGACACGCGTCGAGCTGCTAACGCTTTGCATCAACAAGAAGATAACCTGAAAAAGATATTAGAAGAAATTCAGGAGCAAGGCATACCAATGGCAGACAGTCAATCTTTTCTTGACTTACGCTTTGCCGTTGAAACTTTAGATAAAACATACAGAAAATTCCAAAAAGAATTAGGTAAAGAACCACTCAAAGACAAACGAGGCGTTACAGTTAGTGATGTAGTCAAAGATGAGTTAACCTTTAGAATTCTTAATTGGAGTCAGTGGACTTTGCTTTTCAACAAAGCAAATAATGGGATGATATCCCTAACAGAATCTAAAGGTGCTGCTGGTAAGTTATTTGATAGAGGAAATAAAATTAATAGTTCTCTACCCACTAAAAGCGATGATTTTTATCCAGCATTTGAAAAGACAATTCAAGAACTAGAAGATTTTGCACGCGATCGCATTCGTCAAGCCGTTGTAGACTTATTAAGTAAGTTATCAAATCAGATAGCCAAAGAACGCGATCGCCTGCGAGAAATTCTCCATCCCGAACAAGAACAAGAGATTCAAGAAAAATTTGGTGATGAAGATGCAGATTTATTTTACAAACTGCTTTTAGGATGCGATCCCAACCAATGGCAAGAAGCTATAATTTCCGAAGTCAGTAGCAAAGATAAAAGCAGCGTCCCGGCTAACATGTTTCCCCTAGCGCGTCAAGACGATAAACACAACATCGGACAAATCTTTGATTGGGCGCCAGAAAGAAGCCAAAATAACCCTAGAACTGCCAACCATCAACTTTTAGTACTGCGACTGCGAGATGAAATTACAGCTAGTGCTAGTCTACATCTTGTGCAGTATGTAAGTGAAGTGAATCAGCAAGTTAATGCCGAACTCGAAGGAATTTTGGATCAGATTGTTCCTTGTCTGCAAAATATTTCTAAAAAGGAAGCCTTATTAAGATATATTGCCACCGAAGAATCGCAAATCAATGCAGAAATTCCTACTTGGTTGCAGATTCTTTCAGATATTGCTAATTCTAAAAGCGATTCGATTTAATTGGTGAAAAATAATTTTTTAACGAACCACCTTGGCGAAGCCTCTCGAAGAGAAGACGCGAAGAACGCGAAGGAAAAAAAGAAAAGAGAGCTAGATAAATTATATATTACTCTTTTTCTCTTTGCTTCGTGTCCTTCGTGTCTAGCCTGCGGCAACGGCAAAGCCGAACGCGGTTCGTTTCTCCTAATTCCATCCCTACAAACATGAACCCTTTTCAACCTAACAATAATAGCGTCAAAGAATTTACCGAATTATTAACAATGAATTTTGAACAACTTAACAACAAAACTGAGAAACCAAAAAAAAGATTTCCTGGCTGGTTCGCAGTAGATTTTGGCACATCAAATTCTACAGTCACACTTTTCGATCCGATTGAAGTTCCTATCGCCGAAATTTTGCCGAGAGAACAAGAGTTACGTTTGCGCGATCGCTTGGGGCAATGGTTGAGTTCTCCCGCTGCAATTGCTTTACCAGATATCAGCGCAAGTGATTGGGATAAGTTCATCGCGGAAATTAGCAAAAATCTGGAAATAGAACCAAGTCAGTTAGGCGAAGTTTTTGAAAGTGATAACAAAGAGCGATTTTTAGAAGCAATTCGCCAAATTGAATTATGTTTAGGAACTAGCGATCGCTTTCGTCGTGCCGTCAGCAAAAAAATTTACCAAATCTATCATGAAGTCTTCCGCGTTCCTACCTTAGAATCGCAAAATCTCATCCCGGTAGTATTAGATATTGACCGTCGAGATACAGAAATTCCTAGCGAGTTGGAAATTTATAGTTTGACTGCTTTAAAACTGAACATGGGTAGAGAAGCGAGAGACAACAGAAAAAAGGCGATCGCCCAAGGAACAAGCGGTTCTTTAAAGGAAATTATTAGCAAGTTTCACCACTCACCTAAAAGATATTTCGGTCAAGAGCGGTCTTTTCCTGTTATTTTAGAAGGCGAAGAAACTACAATTAGTGTTAACCAATTAATTCAAGCAGCTTGGGCACATCTTGTCGAATTAACTGAAGATTATCGCCAACGCGCACGACGGAAATTTTCTGAAGGTGATTTACTTACAGCGGTTGTTACTTATCCAACTGTTGCCCCACCAGTTATTCGCAAGGAAATTAAAGAACTTGTGGAACAACTTGGTATTGATGATGTGCAAACAGCTTATGATGAAGCTGTTTCTGTAGCAATATTCTTTTTGTGGCGAGAGTTTGGCGGTAACTTGAATATTGGAATTGAATCTTTCAAAACTCGTTGCCATCAAGAAAAAAATAAATGGTCGCAAAATGTGCTTGTTTTAGATATTGGTGGAGGTACAACTGACTTAGCTTTAATTGAATTAACTTTAGAAGATAAAACGCCATTTTTTGCCGATAATGAAGATAGAGGGCTTGGGGGACGCTACTATAGACTTACTCCCAAGCTGTTAGGCTCATCTGGACATTTGCAGCTAGGTGGAGAGTTAATTACACTACGAATGTTTCGCCTTTTAAAAGTAGCGATCGCTGATTCTTTGTTAACAGCAATTACAATCGGTGCTTTAGAAAGCGACAAATTAGAAGATTTAATAAACTCTGAATTAAATGAGCGCTTTTTAGAACAAGGAAAATTTAAAAGTGGCAGCCTTTTAAAATGCGTAGACAAAGAAAATCCCGAAGGTGACGCAGCTTACAAAGATGCTTTAGATACTGCCGAAAAAGTGTTACCTACTCGTTGGCAACAAGCACCCCAACGTCTACAGACATTTTACGCGCTTTGGGAACATGCAGAAGCTGCCAAACTCAAATTAGGACAAAAATCGCCAGTAGACGGTTCTACTTTAACCTTCACTATTTCCGAGCAACAAATTTCGGAATTGCTAACTCAAAGTAGTATTAAATTCAATATCCAAAATGCTCATAATATTAACGTCACCTTAGATAGCCAACAATTTGAAAGAACCGCAACGACAGCAATTAAAGAAGCGATTGGTATTGCCAAAGGACTGATGGAAAGTCGCTTGCTAAGTAGCGGAAAAAAAGTTGATTGGTTAATTTTATCTGGGAAAACTTGCAACCTCAATTTAGTACAACAAGAGATTTATCAGGAATTTAGTAAATCACAGTATTTCGTGTGGAATCCAGAGCGAATTACTTTTGTTTTAGAGTTTACCAAATTAGCTACTTCTGCCGGTGCTTGCTACGCTGAAAAACTGCGAAGGCTCAGATTTGATCCAGAAGAATCTAAAGGATTGCTACGTAAAGGAGCAAACCAGCTAGAAATAGATGTCAAAAATTTATTTTATTATTTGCCCTGCAACTTTAAGCGGAAAACTCAAAGCAACGAATTGCTACCAATCTTTCAAGCTGGACAAGAACTTTATCAACTAGCTGATGGCGAATCTGTAGCGAAAGTTCGTACTAATTGGCAAGGTATACAATTAAGCAACATCATCTATCGTCAGGATTATGAAGATGGAGATTTGCGGCTTTGGGGTAGCTTTGATGGCAAAACTTTGATGGAGAGATTGAAGATAGAAGAAGCAGAATTTCTCAAAAAAATCAAAGTCCAATTTGAAATTGACCAAACACTACAGTTTAGTGTGTTACTTTGTCGAGGAAACCCCCATTATTTAATTGATGTTCCTGGTATTGATGTGGGAATAGCAATATTAGCGCATTTCCCCGCTGCCGAAAGTTCAAAGTTATTTTCTGATGGTAAATTGAATTGGAATATTGCCATCGAACGTCCTAATCAAAAGCTTAATAATGGTGATATTGCTGTCAACGTTATCGAGTCAGCAACAGTCGATCAACCAAATGCTTATCATTTGGTTTTTGTAGCCGAAAGCAATGATAGTAAATCTATCAAAGATTTTCGTTACGTACGCGATCGCCTACAAGAAACAGGAACCGGCTTAATCAGTAAACCCCTACCTCCCTTTCCCCAAACTGGTCAGCACACTTTCTATATTTATCAAACAGATGCCCAAACAAATACCAAAAAATGGATCAGAATTGGCGCACTCAGCAAACCAGAAATAACAACAGATTATCCTTGTCAATATCATGTCACACTTGATGACAAAGGCATTCTCCGGATGCACGCCGGCGAAGTACCTTACTGGACATCGGCAAATGAAGAATGCCTCAAACAAGAAGGATGTGTTTTTCGCGCTGAACTAGAATTACAACCTAACGAAGTTGATAAAGAACGCGATCCATTTTGCGGCATTCATTAATAGTCACGAGTTAGGAGTTATAAGTTAGGAGTTAATAATTATGAATGTTTAAGTTACGAAAATCATAAGTTTTATCCTCTGTGTCTCTGCGTCTCTGCGTGAGAAAAATTTATTGATGCACTCCTTTCTAACTTTTTAATTCCTAACTCGTAACTCTAACTTATTATGCAGCACTTACGCCGACTATTAGAAGTAGAAAACTCAGAATTAGCCCAGTTATTGCGGTTTAGCTTGTACGGGCTAGAAGCTTCTCTTAAAAAAGCTCAAGGAGAATTATCTCACGATCCAGGAGCGAAAATATGCGACGAAGTGCTGCAAGAACTTTGTCATCTTTTACAACCTTCAACCGTCGCGGCTTTAGATAATACCAAGATTATAACGCCGACAAGTGAATTAAAACTTACACGTTTGCGGGAAGAATTTGATTCTGACAAAGAGCTATCTTTATATTTAGGAAATTCGCCGCTTCAAAGCCAGACTGACTCAGATTTGTGGAACGAAATTCAACGAAAGCTGCTACGAATTCCAGAGGATGTAGCTACATATTGGCGTCAACATGCTTTAAATCTTGCTCAAGACGCTGGTGCAACCGAAGATAATTCAAATTTATATCAACTTCCCTTCATCCGCGATGAAATCATTTACCCAGGACTCAGCGGTAGTGTCAATGCCAAGGGCTTGGAGTTGTCTCAAAAAGAACTTTTAAATTATAAAATTACTCATGGAGAAGAATCCGCTGATATGCATTTACTTGCATGTATGCTGATTTTGCTGATAAAACTTATCGACATTGAGCCAGATTTGCATCATGCTTTAAAAAGCGTTTTTAGCTTTGATGTTGTATCTTTGCATTCAAAACCAGAACAGCGTAACCAATATATTGAAGCTTTAAGCGATCGCTTTCAGCGTACCCAAAAAGCTGAAGAAAATGCATATCCATTATTAACTCTGCGTGCTTGGATTGATATCGACGAAGCAATACACTCTCTAATCTTCGTTCCTCCAGCCGAACGCTACTCGTGGTGGGGGAAACTACAACAAGAATCGCGGCGCATCCTAAAGAAAGTAGCTGATAAAGCAAATAACGCAGGCTATGACGTGCGAATTCGTCAATTATCCGGACTGTACGCTGATATATGTGCTTTTTCCAAAGATGACTTACAACTAGATTGCGGCGGTATACCCGGAGAAGTGTTAAGCTGTCTGCGGGTATACGCGCGAATTAACCAAGAAGACTCTTTAGGGCGTGTTATCTTTCGCTCATTACGGTAGTTTATGGCAGATAGGGGACAGGCAGTACATTTGGTTTAGGTTAAGGATTAACGTGGTAACTACCGTAATAATCTCCCCCATTTTTTTCCAGCCTCAGACTTCCCTCAACATAATTTCCAAGATTGTGTTGAGAATTAACGGATTGTCCTAATTTGGTAAGAGTTTCAAATAATATCTGCTTTTGTGCTGCCAAGACTCGCAAATCAATCGCCTGCGCCTGTATTTGAGCAAATAAGTCCGCGTTTTGGCTTGCCAAGCTCAGTAGAGTCCCCACCTGCGTGGCAAATACAATTTCAGAGGTTTTCCAACTGCGAGTTTCTTCACACTGGTGAATGCACAGCAAGCCCCACAGCTCGTTATTTTTCGCTAGCGGTATAACTAAATTCGCTTTCACCTGCCGGAAAATACTTAAGTATCCCAACAATTCCTGACGATAATGGAGTGGCACGAGCAATATACTGCGAATACTGGTTGGTCGGAAAGCCACTTGTAGATTTCGCAACTCCGGAATTTTATAGAGGTCTGAAATTGCCCATACCTGATACTCACTAGACTTATAGTGTTCCTGCCAGACGGAATATTGCTCCATAAGTAGATATTTTGCCGTCTCTGGCATCACTGGTTGGGTTCCATAAGTATAAACATTATCTCTCATGTAAAGTCTGCCACCAGAACCATCAAACACAGCGACTGTTTCTTCTAAAGCTTGCTGTAACTCGATGGTAGGCAGTGAATGTAGTAAAGTGCTGATCCTATTGATAATATCTTCTCTTATGGCTTTTTCACGTGCTTGGGCGATGAAACCATCCCGGACAATCGCCATTGAAAGCTCATTTACTACTATCTGCATCGCTTCCAATTCATGTTCTTTAATAGAACGTGGCTCAGAGTTGTGAGACACAAGCAACGCCCAGAGATTGTTGTGATGCAAAATAGGTACTACCACGGAAGACTGCACACCCATTGCAGTCAAATATTCTACATGGCAGGGATCGACAGGGCGGTAACGAATATCCTCAGATATAGTGTCACCTGTTTCCAACTCAGAGACGGAACCTTGACCAATCTGTTGAGTATCAACATTGACAACCGAACGCACCCGTGACTTGATAAACAGTTCACGGGCATGGAGCGGAATATCATCCGCAGGAAAATTTAGCCCCAACAGCGACGGCAAGCGATTATCTTTTATAGATTCAGCAATGACCTGACCACTACCATCCGGAAAAAATTTGTAAATTTTAACTCTATCACTTTGCAAAAACGAATGTATTTCTCTTACTACTGCTGTTAAAATTTCAGGCAACTCTTGTCTTTGACGAATAGAGTTTTTAATGCGATGTCCGAATTTTTTTACCTCTAGACTTACTGGCAATTCTTGTTTTTTGATTGTATCCATGAAAAATTAATGGGAACAATTAGGAATTTTTATTATATTCATTTAATCTGCTTCTTTGAGTAAAAGTACGTATTTTGTGAGAATTGTTACTTATTTTTACATACCTAGTACTACTTCAGTAATGCGGCATCTAGGCTGCAATCAATGCATCTGACAGTTGCTAACAGCACTTTCCAGGACAACTTTTTGTATGATTGCAGCCACTCTACTAATTGCCACATTTTCGTTTGTTTCAACTGAACTGTGCCGCTTAGTACCTCATACAATACGTACAGCACAGTACCGTCACCTTTTGGCTAGAAAGGTCAATTTCGAGAACTCAAACAAACAAATGTAGGCTCTGGAGAGAAACTCCTTAATACAGTTGAGATCAGCTCACAGACTAAAGTCTCTTAAGTAATACAGTTTTGTGTTTCATCCTATAAGTCTGCTTATTTACCAACAGCACTGCGATTGTGTGGTTCCAAGAGAGACGACATATCAGGACCAGCAGGAATGATACTACCAGGATTGAGCGGAAAAAGGTTGCCATAATAGTCTTGCTTCACACTTTCCACGTCGCAGGTGTCAGCCACACGTGGAAGCTGATACATATCACGTAGGTAAGCCCCCAAATTATGATAATCTTGAATTCGTCGGCGGTTACACTTAAACAAACCGTAATACGCACTATCAAAGCGGAATAATGTTGTAAATAAACGAACATCCGCTAATGTGACATTATCACCGCAAAGATATCGATTTGTTGAAAGTGCTGCGTCAATTTCATCTAAAGTGGCGAACAGTTCATCACAAACTTGATTATAAGCTTCTTGAGTTTGGGCAAAACCGCAACGATACACGCCGTTATTAACTGAGTGATAAATCTTCTCATTCCACCAGTCAATTTTTTCTTTTAATTCCTCTGGGTAAAGATTTAGTGTGGGATTTTTGGCAAAGTCGTTAAATTCAGAGTTGAGCATGACAATAATCTCTGCACTCTCATTGTTAACGATAGTTTTCGTTTCTTTGTCCCACAACACTGGAACTGTAGAGCGTCCGGTGTAATTTGGTGCAGCTAGCTCATACAATTGAGCAAGGGTGCGACAATTTTGTTCTTCTTCGTTAAACACCCAACCACCTTCGATTGGTGAAGGAAAGACGATAGATACTGATATTACCTCTTCAAGTCCCTTAAGCGATCGCACTACCAAAGTTCGATGCGCCCAAGGACAACTCATGCCAACATAAAGATGATAGCGTCCTGTTGCTGATTGATAAGGATTTTCTTCTTCTTTCCCAACAAAACTTCTAAACTGGCTGGTAGGACGAATATACTCTCCCGACTGATTGCGCGGTGCGAGTTTCGACATCATCATATGCCAAAGAGTCGTCCAGACAAACTTTCCCAGCTTAATAATCAGCTTCGGGGGGAGAGATTTACCCTTTTTCTTATTTAAATTTTCGTTTTTCATGTCTATTAAAGTGCAAACTATATATCTTTATTGTAGTAAGCACTTCAGTGCTTGATTTAAATCTTTCTTAAGCGTTGAAACGCTTACTACGAAAAAGCCCGGATGCTTTTAGGCAACCGGGCAGAAATTAGGTTAAATTAACCTACTGTGCAACTTTGTATTGCTTTTCGCACAAAGTATCATCAATTAGACAGCAGAGTTTTGCTCTAAGTTAACTTTGACGACTTTGTTCTTTTCTTGTTCGGTTTTCGGCAGTGTCAGATTCAAAATACCATCTTTGTATTCTGCCTTAACGTTAGTGTTTTGGATGCGAGCAGGTAAAGGAATTACGCGCTGGAATTTACCATATTTAAACTCAGTCACAGTACGACCTTTGTCATCAGTTTTGGTTTCCGACTTGCGTTCACCGCTTATGTGAACTACATTTTCTGTGACTTGCACATCCAAATCGTTCGGGTTCATTCCCGGAACTTCTATCTTCAAAAGAAGCGCATCTGATGTTTCTTGCAACTCAGCAGCGGGAATAACTAATCCTCTTTCAAACACTGCGGAGGGTACTTTGGTATCTGCAAACATGCGGTTGATTTGACGTTCTAAGGTGTTGAGTTCTTGCCAGGGATTGTAACGAACTAACATATTACTTTCTGCCTCTTGAATTGATAATTTAAATGTTTGCTTTAATCTCATAGTATTAGTAAATAAAAGATGGCAAATTCGGTTTTTCTCACTTAATTAAGGATGATTACCGAATATAAATATTAGGCTAATAAAGGTGTGGAAAACTGCAAATTAGTAGTTCGGTAAACCCGAAAAAACAAGTAGAGACGTTCCTCAGGAACGCCTATACAACAGTTTCTCCCCCAATTAATAATTAGGGGAGTTGAAATTATAATCAATTAAGTAATCCTTCCTTAGGATAGATGTTTACCGTAGATTTTTACTTTAATTGCTGGAAATACACCTTATCAGACGGTGCTTGTGGATCTTTGCTAGCAAAGCCGCAATAAGCCCCTGGATTGACTTTTCCATAATTTTTCAGGAAGTTGACGCAACTGGGGCGATCGCTAAATGTGGCTGTATAAACTACAAATGAACGTTTATCTGACAGATTTGGATAATCTGGTATCCAAAACACTCCTGGCTGACGATAACCCGCTACTTGTAAAGTCTTAATTTGCTCAACCGCAGTTTGCAGATTTGGGAAGGTAGAATCTGCTATGAAATGAAAATAATTAGGCAGATTAGCGCTACTAGTAATTGGTGATTCCGACTGCACTATTTGAGAATTTGTATTCGCTGATGGTAATGATGTTTCGCCAACTTGTGGTTTTGTCAATAGCGAAGATGTCGCTTGTTGATATGATTCCCCAGATTTAGGAGAATTTGTCAACAAAAGACCAACAATTACAGATGCACCGATTACTCCACCTGCAACTAAAAGACTACCAATAAACATGCCGTTTTGTTTACTACTTTTAGCCGCAGACTCTGAAGTAACAGGAATACTTTCTGAAGGCTGTTCAAAAAAACTAAGTCCCTTTGATGATAGGGGACTTGCCGTAGTCTGCAAAGCATTGAGCATTGCTCTTGCACTGGAAAAGCGTTCCCTGACATCAAACCGAATTGCTTTATCTAATACCGCTGCCAAATCTGGACTTACAATTTGCCGATCCCAAATATTCTCGCCAGTGTAGGAGTCTATTGCCAATTGTTCTGGCATTTTTCCCATCAGTAAATATATAGCTGTTAGTCCTACACTATACAAGTCACTGGCAAAAACTGGACGTCCGGCTGCTTGTTCATTTGGCATAAACCCTGGTGTACCGACGACGATGGAACTGGTAATATTACCTTCGGTATTTACCATAGTTGCCATCGTTTCTCGCACAGCACCAAAATCAATTAAAACTGGTTTGTTATCAGTGGAGCGCAAAATAATATTGTCTGGCTTAATATCCCTATGTATAATGCCTTTGCTATGCACATATTCCAGGACTTCTAACAGACTGATTAAAATCGAGCGTACCTCACTTTCCCTCAGACACCCGTTTTGTTTGACTTTCTGGCTTAGGGTTTCTCCGCTAACGCATTCTTGTACTAAGTAAAATTGATCACCATCTTGAAAGTATGCGTACAGCGTGGGAATTTGCTTACTTACTCCTCCCAATTCTTCTAAAATCGCAGCTTCTCTTTGAAATCGTCTTTGCACTAACTGGTGAATATGAGGACTATTGGTAACTGGTTTGAGTTGTTTAATTACACAAGTCCTTCCCGAAGGCATTTGCGTATCTTCGGCTAAGAATGTTTCACAGAATCCACCGGAGCTTAATACGCTGATAATACGATAACGATCGCTTAAAAATATTTCTGTCATTACTTTTTTTTCACTCAGGTTTGCTTAAAATTACACAATAATGTTTAAAATGCTACAATATATAGCCAGTATTTATGTTCTAGTGAGGTTTTTACTCGATTTTATTTTGCCAATATTTGTTTAAGTTATAACCTGACATCTTTACTTCAATTACTATAGTATAGCAATAGATAAATATCGGAATAAATTAACTTTATCAGGGGGCTAAAATATAGATAATTTCTAAATATCTACTTAATCTATCAAAGGTCTGATAATTATTTTTTATTTTCCATGTGGAAAATCTTTCCCAAAAGCAAGAAAATCAAATACTCATTATGGTATCTTGAATTGTCTGTTGTAAATATTGGCAAAAAGGGGCAGTGTAAAAGTAGATCAACAAACAGAAACTTTATCAATTCGCAAACGCATTCGTGGGGGAAAAAAGATAGTAAGATGTTTGCTTCAGGTAAATTTGCGCTTTCTGCATATCGAGTCAGGCAGATCGTCAATTAGTGATTTTGCTCCTACAACAATTGGCTTCAGAGTCTTATATATGGCTTTTAAAATAATTTTATGACATTGACTCGCCGCCAATGCGGTTGCTATTATCTGCCTCTATTATATCTATCTTGTACTTGCTAACCATTTATTTCCGAAATGGCTCTAATAATAGTCTTTAATATTGATCAAGGTATGATCGTATTTATTTGATAAAATATTATTTTAAAAGAAAAATAAAAATTATGGAAGCCCTGCTTGCTGATTCCTAAAAAAAAATCAAAAGCCAAAAAAAAATCAAACTTTATAAAATTATTTAGTTGAGGTTAATTTAATGCTTCTGGCAGATGTGGCTATAAGTAGCAGCTACGACCCGCGTATTGTATCGCTTTCGATAGCGATCGCCGTCCTAGCCGCATATACTGCTTTAGATTTGGCTGGGCGCATAATACTAGCCACATCTTGGGCAAGAACCGCTTGGTTGATTGGTGGGGCAATTGTTATGGGCATCGGTATTTGGTCGATGCACTTTGTCGCCATGTTGGCATTGAGTCTACCCGTAGAAATGACATATGACATTGTGACGGTGTTGCTGTCAATCTTACCTGCGATTATTGCCTCCGCAGGAGCGCTTTTTCTCGCGAGTCGCCCAAGCTTGAGCTTCTGGCAATTGATTATGGGCGGTATCCTGATGGGTATTGGCATTGCCTCGATGCACTATATAGGCATGTACGCCATGCAGATCGAAGCAAACACGACGTATAATCCATTGCTGGTTGCAGTTTCCATAGCGATCGCCATTAGTGCCTCAATTGTGTCGCTAAATGTAGCCTTTCAACTACGCACACAAAGCAGTAGATCTGCGGCATTAACAACAATAGTCGGTGCGCTGATCATGGGATTGGCGATCGCCGGGATGCATTACACCGGCATGGCAGCGGTTAAGTTCACACCGACCAACTCAAAAGTAATTGCAACCGGGGCAATGAAGCATTCCCTCACCTGGTTAGCTGTTACCATTGGCATTGCCACCTTTGTGATTTTGGGTTTCGCGTTGCTGACTTCATTTGTTGATCGGCGATTGACAGCTCAAGTAAAGCTTTTAGAAAAGCAAGAAGCAGAAGCTAGACGTTCGCAACTATTTACAGAGATTACCTTGCAAATTAGGCGATCGCTCAAATCAGAAGATGTTCTTTACACCACTGTCAAGGAAATTCGTCAAGCATTAAAATCAGACCGTGTAGTTATTTATCGCTTCCATCCTGACTGGAGTGGTACTATCGTTGCTGAATCGGTAGCAGACGGCTGGATCAAAGCCATCGGCAAAACAGTCTATGACCCCTTTCGCCAAGATTACCTCGAAAGGTACACAAATGGTGAAGTCCGAGCCACCGACAACGTTAGGGAAGCCGGTTATATAAATTGCCACTGCCAGATTCTAGAAGACTTTCAAATCAAGGCGAATTTAGTTGCACCGATTATTATTAACAATCAGCTGATCAGCATCTTATGTGTCCACCAGTGTTCTGGACCTCGGCATTGGCAACAGTTTGAAATTGATTTAGTCAAACACTTAGCAATTCAAGTCGCAATCGCTTTAGAACAAGCCAGTCTTTTAAATGAGTTTCAGCAGTCGCAGAAAGTATTACGGCTTCGCGATCGCGCCATTGCCGCCTCTAGCAATGGTATCATCATCACCGACGCGCGAGCGATCGACAATCCGATTATTTTTTCCAATCCCGCTTTTGAAACCATCACAGGTTATTCACCCGAAGAAGCGATTGGACGCAATTGTAGATTTTTGCAAGGACCCGAAAGCGACCCTGCAAGTATTGAACAATTACGTCATGCAGTCCGCAACTCTTTAGAATGCCAGGTAGTAATTAAAAATTACCGCAAAGATGGAACACCATATTGGTCTGAATTAACGATTTCTCCAGTGCGAGATTCATTTGGACAAGTCACCAATTATATTGGGGTGCAGGCTGACATAACCCTACGCAAGCAAGCAGAAGAAGAATTAAGGCTAAGTCAACAAGCTTTGCAAAGCCAACTGCTTCAACTTCTCACCAATGTTAAAGACGCATCTCAAGGCGATTTAACAGTGGGGGCAGAAAATATCGCTGGTGAAGTGGGGGTAGTAGCTGATGTTTTTAATACAATCATTTACAACCTGCGGCAGATTGTCAATCAAGTAAAACTTGCTGCTTCTCAAGTAAATCTTTCCCTTGATGAAAACTCTGGTGTTATTCAGCAATTGGCGAATAAAACTTTCACACAATCACAAGAAATTAATTACACCTTAGAAGAGGTAGATAAAATCAATTTCTTTATTCAAACAGTAGCAGATGATGCCCGCCAAGTATCAGAAGTTACCTACACCGCTTCAGATACAGCAACAACGGCTCAAGTCGCACTCGATAATACTGTGCAAAGTATCTTTAATTTGCAACAGCTAGTAATAGAAAATGTAAATAAAGTGAAGCGTCTGGGAGAATCTTCGCAACAAATTTCCTTTGTTATGTCGTTGATTAAACAAATCGTTTTGCAAACTAACTTGTTAGCCATCAACGCCAATATTGAAGCTGCATGGGTGGGCAAAGAAGGTCGAGGCTTTACGATAGTGGCAGAACAAATTGGTCAATTAGCAGCCCAATCACAAGAAGCAATGAAAGAAGTTCAACAAATGCTAGAGGACATTGAAATGGAAACTAGCGAAGTCGTCAAAAATATAGAAACAGGAACTAGGGAAGTGCTAGAAGGAGCAAATATGATTAAAGATGCCAAGCATAACCTGGGGAAGATTTTAGAACTATCTCGCCAAATTGATGATTTAGCGCAGTCAATTAAGGAGGCAACCGTATTTCAGGCAGAAAATTCGAGTGCGATCGCTTCTTTGATGCAAAATCTTGCTGCTGCCTCAGAAGAGACTGCAAACTCATCTTACTTTGTATGTAAGTCTTTACAACAAACACAACAAGTAACGATGCAATTAGAAGACTCTGTTAATGCATTCAAAACCGATGCATGAAAAAGAGGGGGAAAGGGTAAGGGGTAAGGGAAAAGGGTCGGAGTTATTTAAAATTAGTAAAAATATTTAAAATTACTTCTTTACCGGGGAGGGGAAAAGGGGACGCATTGCGTTAAGCTCATCCCACGCAGTCAGCACAACTTTTAATAAATTTTTTAATTGGGTGGGGTCAAAATTCCCGTGTTCAATTTCTTTCTCCCTTTACCCCTTCCCCTTTACCCTTTTTCCCTCTCTTGTGAAGTTATTTCCGAAGAGTTTGAGTGATTTGATTTTGCTGCGGTGCTAGTTTAATTTCCTGAGCAATAACCGCAGGTTTATTGATATAGTTTTTATAGTATTGATCTTGCAAGTTCAGATTATAGTCGCGCTCAATTGTGGGAATATCCAATCTGCGAACGGAACCTGTAACTACAACTTCAATATCTCTGTCTGCGGGTAGATTGAAAGGCACGCCTGAAGCATTCACAACTACAATCGGCTCACTGTCGAATAATTGCTTATCTTTAACTGTGAAAGAACTGGGACCGATTTTATCAAGCGCTTTGCTTCTAATAGTCACAGTTCTATATATAAATTGGTCTGTATTATAAGTAATTTCCGATGTATTAACCAGTTTCGAGGTAGGAGTTGTTTCCGGTTGACTGAAATTGCATCCCCTAAACGTTGCCGCTAACACTGACAAAGCTATCAATACCCATAAATCTCCAAATCCCCGTTTAGAACCTGCGTTACTCTTAGTTTCTTCTGCTTTGCTCATGATTACAAAACTCCCAAAAATTATTCTTAAAGTGTTAAGCTATTAATTGAATTACCAAAAATTGACAACAAAATCTTACAGAAAAAGCTGTTTAAAAGTGGTTTTGTGTTAATTACTTTTGTAATAAAGTTAACTTTTATAATTAATTTTATCTTCTATCTAATGGGATAAAAGTCAAGTTTTTGGGTATTAAAGCAATGGGCATAAGGCATAGAAAGAATTTTATTTATTCACGCATCACTTTGTTGAGTGTCTTTAATAACCTTTTACTCAATTTTCATTGCCCTATGAGAGCAGGTGCTTCAGTCGGCAAAGCTGCCCAACGGACTGCCTCCCCTATGCCGTATGCCCTAAGCCCTATGCCTGATATGCTATATCCTTTGTTACTGCAATAAACTGTCGCAAAATCACAGATGAATCATCCCGACGCCAAATCACAGCTAGCTGTCGCGTCAGATTTTTTCCCTGGATTTCTCGGTAAACAACTCCCTTTCGGACTAAGTTTTGAGCATTAGCGGGAAGCAATGCCACACCGACACCACCCGCAACTAAACTCAATACAGTAATCATCCATGTTGCTTGTTGTACTACTTTTGGCGTAAACCCTACCTGCTGACACAAATCAATAATCTGACTGTATGAAGGTACTAAATCAGGTGGAGGTAATACAAAAGGTTCGTCAGCTAAGGCATAAAGTGGAATTTGAGATTGAGCTGCCAGAGGATGTTGTTCGGGTAAAGCAATCACCAAAGGTTCTTGCAAAATCGGCAGAAAACTTAAAGCAGTATCATTTTGATTTTCATTCGGTAGCCGATCAAAACCAACATCAATTCCACGCGATAGCGAAGCGCTGCCGCCAGCGGCGGATCGCAACTCTTGTATCTGTTGTTTAGAAGTTAGTTCACGCAAAACTAGTTCTACATCAGCAAAGCGCGATCGGAAAACTCGCAAAATATCTGGTAAAACACTATTAGCGATCGAGCTATTAGCCCCCACCACTAAGCGTCCAATCTCACCACGGCTGGCTCTTTTTGTAGAAATTATTGCCCGTTCAACAGTCGCAAACACTAAACGCGCTTCTGTCAACAAAACTTCTCCCGCCGCCGTTAACTGTAACGGACGCTTTTTGCGTTCAAACAGTTGCACTCCTAATTCTGTTTCTAGCGCCTGTATTTGCTGGCTTAGAGGTGGCTGGGCGATGTGTAAACGTTCCGCAGCACGCGTAAAGTTTAATTCTTCAGCCACAGCGATAAAGTAACGCAGATGTCGAAGTTCCATTATTTATCGAGTAACTATATCTTTTAAATATAGTTGGTTAATAAACAAAATATTGGACATATAGTATCACTTTTGTTTACTGTGATAAAAAGGAAACAAGCAATAAGCTTTTGTGACAACAGTATGAACAAAATTAATCGGGTGGCAATTGTTGGGGGAACACACGGCAATGAGTTCACAGGAGTATACCTCATCAAAAAGTTTGAGGAGCATTTGAACTTAATTAAGCGCCCTAATTTTGAAACTCTGACATTATTAGGAAACCCCCAAGCTTTTAAAGAAAGCAGACGATATATTGATAAAGATTTGAATCGCAGTTTTTTAAGTCAAGATTTGCAAAATTCAACACTTTCTGGTCATGAAGAAATGCGGGCACAAGTTATTGAAAAAATGCTGGGACCGAAAGGCAAATCTCAGGTAGATGTGATTGTGGATTTGCACAGTACAACTGCAAATATGGGCTTAAGTATCCTTTTAGGCGAACTGCATCCATTTACTTTACAATTAGCTGCTTATTTGACTTCAATTAATCCAGAGGTAAAAGTTTCTTATACGCCACTTGAGCAAGAAAGTAATTTACTTCGTTCTCTCTGTGATTTTGGCTTTGCGATTGAAGTAGGTCCGGTAGCTCAAGCTGTCTTAAACGCAGAATTATTTCAAAAAACAGAGGAACTTGTTTACGCAGTTTTGGATTATGTAGAAAGAAGCAACCAAGGTACAATTGAAAATATAGATAGCAGCCTGACAATTTATAGATATATGGGGGTAATTGATTTTCCCAGAAACGATCATGGGGAGATTAAAGCGATGATTCACCCGCAACTTCAGTTTAAAGATTATCAACCTCTTCATCCCGGTGAGCCGATTTTTCTCACCTTTGATGGAAAGGCGATCGCCTACGAAGGTACATCAACTGTTTATCCAATTTTTATCAACGAAGCTGCATATTATGAGAAAGGCATTGCTATGTGTTTGACCGAAAAGCAACAGATTGAGCTTTAAAAGAAAAACAGCAATAATATATTAATTACCTAAAATCTTCTTTGTCGAATAAACCGCCCTAAAATAGGTTCGGTTAAGCTGACATCACTATAATAAAATGATTGCTAAAGTATATACAAGTTGATAAAACACTGCTACTTTACTACTATGAACAATCTTTCTAATCGCAATCCAGAGAACTTTAATTCCGAAGCCGTTAACAACAATTTGTTGCAATACATTAAATCGCTGAGTCCAGAAATGGTCGCCCAACTATCCAAGCCAACATCACCAGAAGTACTTCAAGCAATTGAACGCACCATTGTTAGTATGTTGGGTGGCTTACCAGCAGAAGAATTTGACGTTGAAATTACTACGAGTCGCCAACACTTGGGTATGTTGTTAGGCTCTGCTATGCTTAATGGTTACTTCTTACATAACGTACAGCAGCGCTTGGAATTTGAAAAGTCATTGCAGTTAACAGAAGTAGATTCGCAAGAGACTGTTTAATCTGCATGTTAAAACTAGTTAATTAGGGTGCATTTATATGTTACTAAGTACACCCTAAGGACTAATTTCTGGGTTTTTGAGATGCTAATTTAATCCCAAAGAACACCACCCAACAAATCCCAAGTTTTCGCCCCAACTATACCATCTACTTGCAAGTTATATTCTCCCTGGAAATTTTTTACGGCTTGTTCTGTTTGGTCTAAGAAATTTCCAGTACGCAAATCCTTATCGAAATAGCCTAAAGAAATCAAAAGATTCTGTAATAGCTTTACAGCACCACCAGTATCACCCTTTCGTAAAACAGGTAATTCTTTACTAGCTGTTGTTTGCGCTTTCTGTATCATAGTTAACCCCTTGAATTCAGTTTAATTTTATTGCAACTTTTTACACTATTACCTACAAGCCGAAAACTTCTTTTTTCGGAAAAGTCTGCTTGAAAGTATCCTCAAGGGTGCTTTTTGTATCACTAACATCTTGCACTACACCCGCGTCACCCTAGAAGGGTGCGGCTATACGTACAAAGCCTGCCTACGCAGGCTTGAAAATTCCTTGTTTTCTTTTAGCCCACGTAGGTGGCTTTTGTATGTATAGCCCCAGACTTCCAGCCTGAGCGCTTAAAATTAAAATGGAGTGTTTACCACTTAGGGCATGAAACGCATCGTCTTGATTGCTGGATTTGAATCGTTCAACGCTGATTTATACAGAAAATCAGCTTCAAAAGCTAACTCACGCTGTGGTGAGTTGGATATTCGCGTCTTTAGCGATCGCGATATTACTACCAAACGCACTGAGGTAGAAGCAGCACTTCATAACGCTGATGTGTTTTTTGGCAGCTTGCTATTTGATTATGACCAAGTTTTGTGGTTGCGCGATCGCGTTGCCCAAATTCCCATCCGTTTGGTATTCGAGTCAGCTTTAGAATTGATGAGTTTAACTAAATTGGGTGTATTTGCTATTGGCGATAAACCCAAAGGAATGCCCAAACCAATTAAATTCATCCTTGATAAATTTAGCAATGGACGAGAAGAAGATAAACTTGCAGGTTACATCAGCTTCTTAAAAATTGGTCCTAAACTTCTCAAATTTGTGCCAGGGCAAAAAGTGCAAGACTTACGCAACTGGTTAATTATCTATGGTTATTGGAATGCTGGCGGTGTAGAAAATGTAGCCGCATTATTTTGGATATTAGCAGAAAAATATTTAGATTTAAAAATAGGCGAAATTCCTGCCCTTATTGAAACTCCTAATATGGGGTTGCTTCATCCCGATTATCAAGGTTTTTTTGAATCTCCGCGAGAATATTTAAAGTGGTATGAAGACAACGCGATTCATCGCGTTACTACGAAACCCATAATAGGAATTTTACTTTATCGCAAACACGTTATTACAAAACAAGCTTATATTCCTCAACTAATTCGCAGTTTTGAAGAAGCTGGTTTGATACCTTTACCAATTTTTATTAATGGCGTTGAAGGACATGTAGCCGTTCGAGATTGGATGACAAGCTACTATGAAACCCAGCAACGAAATAATGGTAATATTGAAACTCCTTCACTCTCCAAAGAAGCAGTAAAAGTAGATGCGATTGTATCTACAATTGGTTTTCCTTTGGTGGGCGGTCCTGCTGGTTCGATGGAGGCTGGACGGCAGGTAGAAGTAGCAAAACGTATCCTTACTGCCAAGAATGTACCTTACATCGTCGCTGCACCATTGCTGATTCAAGATATTCACTCTTGGACACGCCAAGGTATCGGAGGCTTGCAAAGTGTCGTATTATATGCATTGCCAGAATTGGATGGTGCTATTGATACAATTCCTCTTGGGGGGTTGGTGGGAGAACAAATTTATTTAGTTCCGGAACGGGTGCAAAGATTGATTGGCAGGGTGAAAAGCTGGGTTTCTTTGCGGCAAAAACCTGCATCAGAAAGGAAAATAGCAATTATTTTATATGGGTTTCCACCTGGGTACGGTGCAACAGGAACAGCTGCATTATTAAATGTACCGCGATCGCTTCTCCAATTCCTCCACGCACTTCAAAATCAAGGTTACGCGATCGCAGATTTGCCTGAAGATGGAGAAGAGTTGATTCGTCAGGTAAAAGAAGCAGATGAGAGGCTAGAGACTAGTCCCATTAGTGTTAACGCCAAAACTCTAGAAAAATGGTTGGGATATCTCCGTACATCTCGCATCGAAAAACAATGGAAATCTCTTACAGGAACGGGGATTAAAACTTACGGTGATGAATTTCATATTGGCGGTATTGAGTTAGGAAATATCTGGATCGGTGTACAACCACCTTTAGGAATACAAGGCGATCCGATGCGATTAATGTTTGAACGAGATTTAACCCCGCATCCTCAATATGCAGCTTTCTATAAATGGCTGCAAAATGATTTTCAAGCTGATGCTGTGGTGCATTTTGGAATGCACGGTACTGTAGAATGGTTGCCGGGATCGCCGTTAGGAAATACTGGTTATTCTTGGTCGGATATTTTGTTAGGAGATTTGCCTAATCTATATATATATGCGGCAAATAATCCTTCAGAATCAATTTTGGCGAAGCGTCGTGGTTATGGTGTGTTAATTTCTCACAATGTACCGCCTTATGGACGTGCGGGTTTGTATAAAGAATTAATGTCTCTACGCGATTTAATTTCTGAGTATCGAGAAGATTCAGAAAAAAATTATGCTTTGAAAGAAGGCATTTGTAAAAAGATTGTTGACACTGGTTTAGATACTGATTGTCCGTTTGAAGATGCCAAACGGTTAGGAATTGCTTTTAGTCCAGAGAATGTGCGGATGTTTAGCGGTCATGCTTTTAACGATTATCTAGTTAAATTGTATGAGTATTTGCAAGTGTTAGAAAGTCGGCTTTTTTCTTCTGGTTTGCATACGTTGGGAGAAGCGCCGAATGACGACGAAATGGCGGGCTATTTAGACGCTTATTTTGGAGAAAACGAACCACTAAGGCAGGAAGAAGAGTTACGAATACGCGACTTGTTAATGCAATCTACCGATGAATTAACAAATCTTTTGCGTGGGTTAAATGGAGAGTATATTCCCCCTGCACCTGGTGGCGATTTATTGCGGGATGGTTCTGGTGTATTGCCTACAGGTAGGAATATTCATGCTTTAGATCCTTATAGAATGCCTTCTGCTGGTGCTTATGAAAGGGGACGAGAAATAGCTCAAAAAATTATCGCCCAGCATTTACAAGAACACGGGAAATATCCGGAAACTGTAGCGGTGATGTTATGGGGTTTGGATGCAATTAAAACGAAGGGAGAATCTTTAGGTATTCTTTTGGAATTGGTGGGTGCTGAACCTGTGAAGGAGGGGACGGGACGTATTGTTCGTTATCAATTGAAGCCTTTGGCTGAAGTTGGACATCCACGCATTGATGTGCTGGCGAATTTATCTGGTATTTTCCGTGATAGTTTTGTAAATATTATCGAGTTGTTGGATGATTTATTTCAAAGAGCAGCTGATGCAGATGAATTTGAAGACCAAAATTTTATCAGAAAACATGCTTTAGCTTTGAAAGCACAAGGTATAGAAAATGCTTCGGCGAGATTATTTTCTAATCCTGCTGGTGATTTTGGTTCTTTGGTAAATGATAGAGTTGTTGATGGCAATTGGGAATCTGGTGATGAGTTGGGGGATACTTGGCAAGGTCGCAATGTTTTCAGTTACGGTAGACAAGATAAAGGTCAAGCTAGACCAGAAGTACTGACGGAGTTGTTAAAAACAAGCGATCGCATTGTTCAAGAAATCGATTCGGTAGAATACGGCTTGACTGATATTCAAGAATATTACGCTAATACTGGCGGTTTGAAAAAGGCAGCAGAAAAACAAAGCAAGAAGAAGGTTACAACCAGCTTTGTGGAAAGTTTCTCGAAAGACACCACACCCCGCAATCTTGATGATTTACTGCGGATGGAGTATCGCAGCAAGTTGCTAAATCCTAAATGGGCAGAAGCAATGGCAAATCAAGGTTCTGGTGGTGCGTTTGAAATCTCGCAACGAATGACAGCTTTGATTGGTTGGGGTGGTACTGCGGATTTTACTGATGATTGGGTATATGACCAAGCCGCAGATACTTACGCTTTTGATGCAGAGATGGCAGAGAGATTACGAAAGTCGAATCCTGAAGCTTTCCGCAATATTGTCGGGAGAATGTTAGAAGCTTCCGGGCGCGGTTTTTGGAATGCCGATACAGAGAAGTTAGATAAGTTGCGTCATTTGTACGATTTGACGGATGAGGAAATTGAGGGTGTAACAATTTCAGCATAGATCGCAGTCTAGCAAAAGTGAAAATTGCCCTTCTTCAGATCCCCGACTTATTAGAGAAGTCGGGGATCTTGTTTTTAGGACTGCATAGAAAAAATATTATAACCTATGAGGCAAACTACCTTTATCCTTTCAACAGGACTTGACGACGACTAGCCCACCAAGCAAATCCAGCACCAGTCACAAACATTAGCAGACCATAAATTGCCCCAGGAATAGCCATTGTGGGAGTATTCAGCAGCGTAGGGGTAGAAGCGATCGCGATCGCCAGAGTCCCATTTTGAATTCCTACTTCTACCGACAACCCGAAGCGGGAACGCTTGTACTACCAAATTATCAATTACACGCTGAATAAATTGTAAACTTTTATAATTTTGTATGCGAGCGCACAGCTTTAAGTTCCTCGCATATTTATTGTATTAAGTCATGCTAATAATTAACAATGGCTAAAATCAGGCTTTTTCAGTAATTGCAACAATTAACATTTTAATAACTATATCGTTATAACAGCAATAAGTGTTTAAATACTAATATTAAAAAATTTATAACAAAAGGATAAAAATATGAATCTCTCCCAGTTTGTAGCATTTTACGAAGCTGGTAAATATGTCTATCAGTTATGGAACGAAATGCAGAATGATGGTAAAGAATATATCAGTGAGGCATCTATAAAAAATAGTAGTGGTCATATATTCCAAGTTAAAGTTTGTTTTAACTCTGCTCGGCAACGCTATCTGCAAATTAAGTTAGCGTCGAATGAATCGCGAAAGATATTAGCAGGGGTAGATAATTATCAACCAGGTGAATATTTAGCAATTAGCCGGGATGAGTGGCACATATTTTTTCTACTTACCAATTTTAAGCATGACAGTGAGCTTTATGCTTATGCCGAGAAAATTGTCAATAGGCTAGTGGATAAAGCTAATCTAATCGAAAGTCAAAAGCGATCGCTTATCTCACCTCCCACAGAACTGCACCCAGCTAAAAGTCAAGTAGCGTGAAGGTTAAATATAAACTTTTTTTGTGAGGTATCTGGAAATGGAAAACTCTTTTACTGCGGTATTTGAAAAGGTAGATGATTGGTATATTGGCTACATCCAAGAGTTACCTGGTGCTAATGTCCAAGAGAAAACTTTGGAAGAAGCAAGGGAAAGTTTGCACGAAGCAATCGAACTAATCTTAATATCGAATCGGCAACTTGCAGAACAACAAATTTCTGACAAAGACGTTATCCGTGAAAAAATTACAGTCCAAATATAGTGAAAAGACGTAAACTGATTCGCTATTTGGAAGATAACGGCTGTCTGTTTCTCAGGGAAGGTGGAAAGCATACCATCTACTACAATCCATTAAACAATAGAACTTCAGCCGTTCCAAGACATACTGAGATTGTTGATATTCTAGTTGCTAAGATTTGCAAAGATTTGGAAATTCCTTCTCCTTAGTACAACATTGTACAAGTTCGTAACGAATTAAATTCAGAAAAACTCTGCGTCCCTCTCCGCTTTCCTCAGTGTCCCTCTGCGTTAAAAAAAGGCTATGATTTTACGCAAAGCTGTATTTAGCAAGAATAGTAACTTGTATGGCTCGTTACGAGCTCAACAACTCTAACCCTCAAGTAAGTGACGTGCAAAAGCGATCGCTTCTGCTGGTGTCGAAATTTTCCCTTCAACTTGCCCGACTGCGATTTCCGCCAATAGTTTGCCTAATAGTGGCGAAGCTGGAATTTGCAATGCTATAATTAGTTCCTTCCCACTTAATAAGGGTGTGGGATGAGAAACCAGATCGTCAGGGTTAACGTAGCGGTCGATCAAGGGTGCGATCGCCTCTACTAAGATATCATGTCCCATAGCTAAAACTACTGTAGCCGGGAATACAAAATCGGCTTCCTGAAAGAAAAAATACTGTTCTCGCAAAGACATATTAGGTGATTTTAGTTGCGGGAAGAGCCTCAGCGCTGTGGTTACACCTTTAATTTCCGCACGACTATAAGTTAGTTTTTGTAACTCAATTTCTGCAACTTCTGGATCTGGGTTGACCAGACAAGCAAGTTTGGCAATACTCAACCAAGTAGTTTTAACTGTATCCCGGACATATTCTCGCAGTTTTACCCCTAGTTGCTGCCAATTTTCTGCAAGTTTCACTGCTGAATCGTCAACTGCTGCCAGTTTAGCAAAACTTTCTGATGTAGCAAATTTGAAAAAAGGGGCAAGTAAACCAGCTTCCCAAGCGCTAGTTATCCAAGGGGTTCCCTGAGAACTCAAAAGCAAATAATTGATTTCTACCCGAACTCGTTCTGCGGCAACTTCAGTTATATGTGAAGCTAGAGAGCGAATTGCTATCTGAGTATCTGTCTCAATACTAAAATTAAGTTGTGCCGCTTGGCGATAAGCTCGCATTAAGCGCAAAGGGTCGTCTTGTAGATTGGCGGGTGATATCATCCTCAAAAGACACCGTTCTAAATCAGCACGACCTTGCAGAGGATCGATGATTTCTTGGGTGTGGGGATTGTAGGCGATCGCATTTACTGTAAAATCCCTTCTATGCAAGTCAGTTTCTACAGATTCCCCTGACTGTTGGGCAAAATCAACCGTAGCTTGGGGAAACACCACACGCGCAATTTGTCTTTGCGGATCGAGTAATACAAAACCAGCTTTGTAATGGTTCGCGATTTTTCGCGCCACCTTGACCGCATCACATGGTAGAACAAAATCTAGATCCAAATACTCACGAGTTCTTCTTAGCATAGCATCGCGCACAGCACCGCCTACCATGTAAGCTCTTTTTGGCAACAATTCCAGGCTAAAAGGATAGGTTTCTGGAGAAAGGTTAGAAGAATTTGAACCATGCATTGTAATAAAAATCAATCCAGAAGCTAATGAATTACACTTTGGCTTAAGCTAGATTAACAATAAAGCTCCCTGTATCGTGGTTCTATTATGTGTATTTGTGTCAACTGCCACTATGTAGACCGCTGCATCACCTACAACGCAGTAGAAACGCAGCACGAACAGCCTCACTTGACCGAAACCCCAGATTTTGAACCGAATGAACCCTCTATCAACGTTAACATCCGTCCCAAAGAAGATTACATTGAAATGGAATGGGATGTTGTCGGTTGTCTCAGCTTTAAGAAAGAAACGGGTAAGTGGTCTAAGTTGCGTCCAGGTGAACTGGTGCCAACTTGATAATGTGTAGTAACGCAATTGATTGCGTTTTCATGACGCAATTAATTGCATCACTACGAATTATGTATGGTTTAATAAATCAAGTTATTTATAGAAAAACTGATATTTAATTTAACTTTGACAACTGAATTAGAAATCGAACCAACAAAATACGGCTTATCGCTACATACCACCACACCCGAATTGGGTTTGGCAATAAGTAACTTTGCTGGAGATACGCGTTCTGACGTTTGGAATTTAGAGCGCAATGTATCCAGCCTGATGCATGAATACTTAATTAATTTTATTAAACCGCAAACTTGGGCAGATTTGGCGTTTATTGCCGTAGCCAAGGGACCAGGTGGTTTTACTGGTACTCGTATCGGAGTTGTAACTGCTAGAACATTAGGACAACAATTAAATATTCCTGTGTTTGCTATTTCCACATTAGCAGCGATCGCCTACTCCCAAGGAAATAAAAACGGCACTCTTATTGCAGTCCAAATGCCAGCACAACGAGGTCAAGTTTTTGCAGCTATTTATCAACATTCGCCTGATGCTTCTGGTTTAATATCTTTGTTGCCTGATACTGTATTCACACCAGAAGCATGGCAACAAAAGTTAGCTAACTCAAATACAACTTATCAATTAATCGAAGCAAAATCTGGGTTAGCAGCTACAGTAACCGATGTGTTGGAACTTGCATATTTAGATTTCCAACAAGGCAAGCGTCCCGATTGGTCACAGGCTTTACCTTATTATGGGCAGCATCCGGTCGATTTATAAAACGGATATTTTGCACCAACTCGTCCAACTCGTTCCCAGTCTCCGACTGGGAATGGTCTACGGGAGGCTCTGCCTCCAAATTTTACAGGAGGCAGAGCCTCCATAATTACATTACAAGGCTCTGCCTTGTAACGAGACAGAAATACTTGGCAGAAAGTATAGCAGCTTATCAGTGGACATCACCTGCATGTTGAGGTTATGACATTAAAGTCATCCACATAACAGTATGTGGTCAATGGTCAGTGTCAAAAACAAAGCACTGGCAACCGACAATGCAGCGAAGAACCATTGATTAATCAGCATGAACAACGCTTTAGAATCTATGTATCAGTTAGTATGGCATTTACCTGTATATTCAACGGTGCTAGCTCAAAACGTCAGAGATCCTAATATTATCGGTCAGATGCAAACAGGTTTTAACCACTTTATCCAAACAGGTCAAGTGTGGGCACTGTTGATTGGGTTAGTCATTGGCTATATGATCCGGAATCTAACTAGCTACGGTTAAAATTTTTGGGAGTGGGGAGTCAGGAGTCAGAAGTCAGGAGTCAGAAGTCAGGAGTTATTAATCTTTTTGTCTCCATCTCTCCCTCATCTTGCCCACTCCCCCACTCTCCCCATGCCCCACTCCCTCATCCATATGAATAAAGAATCAACTTGGAGTCAGCGATTTGAATCAGCGTTACATCCGGCGATCGCTCGTTTTAATGCGAGTATAGGTTTTGACATTGAATTAATCGAATACGATATTACTGGCTCTCAAGCTCATGCGAAAATGCTGGCTCACACTAACATCATTTCCCCAGAAGAAGGCAGTCTTCTGGTTTCAGGTTTAGAACAAATTCGCCAGGAATATCGCGCCGGCAAATTTCACCCAGGTATCGACGCGGAAGACGTACATTTTGCCGTAGAAAAGCGATTGACGGAAATTGTCGGGGATGCCGGGAAAAAACTGCACACAGCGCGATCGCGTAATGACCAAGTTGGTACTGATACTAGACTTTATCTGCGCGACCAAATTGAAGACATCCGCAGCAAACTACGAGAATTTCAAAGTGTCTTATTAGATATAAGCGACAAGCATATTGAAACCCTGATACCAGGTTACACGCACCTGCAACGCGCCCAGCCTCTAAGTTTGGCTCATCACCTCTTAGCATACTTTCACATGGCGCAGCGCGACTGGGAACGCTTGGGAGATGTTTTTCGACGGGTAAATATTTCGCCTTTAGGGTGTGGTGCTTTAGCTGGAACTACTTTCCCGATTGACCGCCATTACACCGCCGAGCTATTGCAATTTGACAATGTTTATGCTAACAGCTTGGATGGAGTAAGCGATCGCGATTTTGCAATCGAATTTCTTTGTGCTGCTAGCTTGATTATGGTTCACCTCAGCCGCCTTTCGGAAGAGGTAATTCTTTGGTCATCAGAAGAATTCCGCTTTGTCACGCTGAAAGATAGCTGTGCCACTGGTTCCAGCATTATGCCCCAAAAGAAAAATCCTGATGTGCCAGAATTGGTGCGAGGGAAAACAGGGCGCGTATTTGGTCATCTGCAAGCAATGTTGGTAATGATGAAGGGGCTACCCTTGGCATATAACAAAGACTTACAAGAAGATAAAGAAGGTCTATTTGATAGTGTCAAAACAGTCAAAGCTTGTTTAGAAGCAATGACAATTTTGCTGCGCGAAGGTTTAGAGTTTCGCACTCAGCGCTTGGCAGAAGCTGTAAGCGAGGACTTTTCAAATGCTACCGATGTAGCAGATTATCTGGCTGCGCGGGGTGTTCCTTTCCGAGAAGCTTACAATCTCGTGGGTAAAGTCGTGAAAACCAGTATTGCCGCAGGAAAACTTTTAAAAGATTTGAGTTTAGAAGAATGGCAGCAATTGCATCCAGCGTTTGCAGCAGATATTTATGAAGCGATGGCCCCCCGTCAAGTCGTCGCAGCCCGCAACAGCTACGGTGGTACAGGCTTTGAACAAGTAAGCAAAGCGCTGAAAGCCGCCCGCGCTCAAATAACTGTTAAATAATAAATAAGGGCGCATAAATAATATACGCCCTTTCAATTTACGGAAACTTACCTGAAACTACATAACGTCCTTGGCTTTTAAGGACTTAAACCCACGCTATGCCGTACCAAAGCGGTATGTGTAATTATCGTATTACCTATTTATCTCTACCCTTAGCTATCGGCTAAAGATAGGATCATTATGGAATCTAAGCTAAAAGAGAAGCTCAAATGGTTGCTGTTGAGCAACATTCTTTATTCAGCAGCATCGATTGTTGCTGCTCCTTCATCCTCTTCACTCTTCGGCGGTCTTTGTTGGAATCTTCTCTGCATTCGTCCTGTAGTAGTTCGTTTACGAAACTTTCGGGCATATGCCTGGTTCCGTAGCGCCTTCTCTTTTTTGGGGTTGCGGCGCTTGGCCATGTTCACCTCATTAATAAACAACAAACTAGCTGAAGCCAGAAATAACTTAGGCAATATCAACGACCAATGTTATTGATATAGTCTTAGTCTACTTCAGCACTCAATACACATTAAACAGTGTTCTAGTCTACCGCATTGAACTTTTTTATGTCAATCTAAATTCAGAATATTTTTTTGTTAACTAACAATAAGTTAATATTCTTAACTTTTTTACTCACGATTGATGTAAAATAGAGAATTTCAAGCCAAATTATTTAAATATTAAAGTCAACTTTCTAAGAAACTATATTTTATAAATAATTTTTCAATAATTTAAAAGATTAATTGAATTTAAAAAAGCTATTTTAAGTGTAAGTTTGATTAATTTAGATTTTTAAGCAAGTATTTATTGCCGCTTTCAACAAGGTGATTTTAGGCACTTAGAAGTAATAAAATATCCAGCCGTGTATAGCTATTGGTTGGATACCTTGGCTAATCGGTTATGCGTGTTGATATTTAATTTTTTGGGTCTCCCTTAGCTAAAAAATAAAAAATTATTAGCTCATCATCATATTTATATACGTGGTTTTATTTTCAACAAATGCTAAAATCGATTATGTTATGCAGTAATCGTTAGAATAAAACCTTAAACCACAAACATCCATATATAACACAAAATTGAACATTTTCGTAGTTGGATGGATGTTTGTGGTGGCGAGTTCTACACTACAACACAGACATTGGAAGATTGAACGTTTTTGCTTTTTTTGCTGCAACAGTCCAGTCAAGACGTAGCTTATGGCGCTTTGCACAAGCCGTATTGGGTATCCTCTTCCGTCATCCCATCACTGGCACCAGTATCATCCCCATTTTACCAGATGGTAAAATTGTACTAATCCGGCGACGTGACAATGGTCGCTGGGCACTGCCTGGAGGTATGGTGGACTGGGGAGAAGATATTCCCAATACAGTCGAGCGTGAGTTAATGGAAGAAACTGGACTTAAATTGGTGAAAATTCGGCGTTTGGTAGGAGTCTACTCCGCACCAGATCGCGATCCCAGAATCCATTCGATTTGTATTGTCGTTGAAGCAGAAGTGCAGGGAATTATGAAGATTCAGGATACCTTGGAAGCAATGGAAATCCAGGCGTTTCCTCTCAACTCTCTACCACCAGGGGAAATGTCCCACGATCACAGCCGACAGTTGCAAGATTACTTGCAGGGCTTGACAACATTAGCGTAAAAGTATAATTGTCATTTGTTGGTTGTTGGTGATTAATTTTTGGTTGTTAGTTGTTGGTTGTTAGTTATTAGTTGTTATTGCACTATTTACTAACTACTAACTACTAACTACTAACCACTATCTACTAAATTAAAATGAATAATCTATTTCGGAACTCCCGGAGAAAGCTTTCTCAAGGGTTGTTATTCTGGCGTGAATTTGGTGAAGGACCTTATGTAATTTTTCTACATGGTGCTTGGAATGATAGCTGTGAATGGTTATCGGTCATGGAATTGCTTTCACATTACCATTGTTTTGCATTAGATTTATTTGGTTTCGGTGAGTCAGATGATCCTAATGTTCACTACTCAGTTGATTTGCTCTTAGAATCTCTAGCTGAATTTATCGATGTTTTAAAGTTAGAAAAAGTTTATTTAGTCGGACATTCTCTCGGAGGTTGGATTGCTGCTAGCTATGCTTTAAAATATTCGCAGCAAGTTGCTGGTTTAGTATTGTTAGCACCAGAGGGTGTGGAAATACAAGGACAAGAAAAGCGTTTGCAGAAAATGCGCCAATTAGTAAAGCGATCGCCTTTTATGTTTAAATTATTGCGATTGCTTCGCCCTATAACTAAAATGTTCGGCTGGGATCAAGAAAATGAGCAAGATTGGCAGCTTTATCAGACACTGAGGAAATATCCCACAGCTTGCAAAATATTATTTCAACGTCAGCAGCCCGAAATTAATGCCGAATTATTACACGAGCGATTATATAGTTTAGAAGTGCCAGTTTTGATTTTGCAAGGTGGAGAAGATACACCGCACAGTTTAGCCATGAGTAAAGTTTACAGTCAAGCTCCTTTATCTGAGTTAAAAATAATTGCCCACGGTAAAAGCAACTTACCAGAATCTTGCGCTGGTATTGTTGCTGCACATATTCGAGAATTTATCAAAAGTCAGGATTTAAGTTATTAGATATAGATATTTCATATCGCATTGTAGGGTATTGCAAAATTTAATTTGCGCTCGTATTAATTAAATGCTGTAGTAAGTCCTGTTGATATCAAGCATAGAAAATGCATGCCGCTTGTTTACTACCAAATCTCACTACATACACAAGCAATATGGGCAAAATAGAATAAATCGCTACAATAAAAAATTTCGCCTCAGCGTTTAATCGTAGGTAATCTAAAAAAAATCTACACAAATAATGTTAAGTATCCCGGTTAATTTAGGTTTACCGCGTGCGCCCCGTTTGATAACATCTTTACCAGGACCTCGCGCTGAGGCTATTGTAAAACGCGATCGCGCTGTAACTTCTCCTTCTTACACACGCGACTATCCGTTAGTTGTAGCTCGCGGTGAAGGTTGTATGCTCGAAGATGTTGACGGTAATATCTTCTTAGATATGACTGCGGGAATTGCTGTCACCGCTACCGGACACGCTCACCCCGAAGTTGTTGCCGCAATTCAAGCACAAGCTGCTCGTTTGCTGCATATGTCGGGAACTGATTTCTACTATGAACCGATGGTAGAATTAGCAGAGAAGTTAGCTTGCCACGCTCCTTTTCCGAACGGTGCAAAGGTGTTTTTTAGCAACTCTGGAGCAGAATCAAACGAAGGAGCAATCAAACTAGCTCGATATTACACCAAACGTTCCTCAATAGTGGCATTTTTGGGAGCGTTTCACGGACGCACCTATGGAGCGATGTCTTTAACTGCTTCTAAAACTGTGCAAAGAGCAAGTTTTGGGTCTTTACTTCCAGGGGTGACACACATTCCTTACGGTACTCACGCCAGTGTGGATTATTTAGAGAAAGAATTATTTTTAACTATATTACCACCAAACGAGGTGGCGTCAATAGTAGTTGAAGCGATTCAAGGTGAAGGCGGTTATATTGTACCTGAAGATGGATTTTTGCAGAGAATTCGCGATATATGCGATAAACACGGCATTCTGATGATAGTTGATGAAGTGCAATCGGGGATGGGACGCACTGGTCGGATGTTTGCTATTGAGCATTGGGGTGTAATGCCGGATATCATAACTACGGCAAAAGGTATCGCTAGCGGTTTGCCTTTGGGTGCAATTCTCTCTCGTCCAGAAATCATGACTTGGCAACCTGGTTCTCACGCTACCACATTTGGGGGCAATCCGGTTGCTTGTGCTGCGGGAATTGTCACTTTGCAACTGCTAGAAAGCGGTTTGATGGAAAATGCTTCAAAAATGGGAGAATTATTGCAATCTGGTCTTACTCGGTTGCATGAAAGATTTTCTAGAATGTCCCTACCACGCGGTAAAGGTTTGATGGTAGCGGTAGATTTATTAGATGAAGAGGGCAATTTTGATTATAAGTTACGCGATCGCATTCTCCAAGAAGCTTTTTTACGTGGTTTGTTATTACTTGGTTGCGGTAAAGCTGCAATTCGATTTTGTCCGCCTTTAGTTATCGACAGTGAACAGATTAAAATAGGTTTAGATATTATTTCTGATGTGTTATGTGATGTCATGTAGTAGAGACGTTCTGGCAGAACGTCTGTACCTAATTCGCAATTTTATATTTTATGAAACCTGAAATTACCCGTCACCTTTGGGAATTACTTTGGCAAGAATACAGCGCTAGAGTAAGTTATGCTCGCACCTATGAGCAAATGATAACTGCTGCTGGTGGGACTGTTGCTAATGACCATATTGCTTTTCGGTCTTTGCGTACAACTGTGGATAGTCCGCACGGTAAGATTAACTTGGGGATTGACTACTTAGGGGAACTAGCTTTATCTTTAGGTTATGAGGCTGTGGGGGAGTACACCTTTAGTGAAAGTTCTCTTTATGCGCGTCACTATCGCCATCCACAGCAAGAAGAATTAGACTTGCCGAAGTTGTTTATTAGCGAATTGCTTGTAGATGAATTACCAGAAGCGATCGCTCAACTTATCCATCAAACAGTAGCAGGCGAAAATTTACTTAATTGTTCAGCAATTATTAATACATTTGGCGATGACGCAAAAAGCCTTACCAAACAACTGCAAAAAATCTTTACCCGTCCCTGGCAACCTCCAAAACGTTCTATTGTGGAAAAAGTTAATCAGGTAACACAGTATGGAGCTTGGGTGTTGTTACATGGTTACGCTGTTAACCATTTTACAGGATATGTTAATCGCCAAAATACGCCAGAATATCCAGATATAGATGCTACCGCTCGTGGTTTAGCTAAATTAGGCGTACCAATGAAAGCTAAGATTGAGGGGAATATTGCTAGCGGTTTGCGTCAAACAGCTACAGAAGCAGTTACGGAAGTAATTCCTATATTAGATGATGTAACCAACGCAGAAATTCAAATCCCTTGGACTTACGCTTATTATGAAATTGCCCAGCGTTATATGGTAGAAGCAGAACCAGGTAAGCAAGAGCTTTTTGATGCTTTTTTAGGAAAGAACGCTCAACAATTGTTTGAAATGACTAAATTACAGCAGATTGCAAGTTCATGAGGTACAGCTTTCAACTCAAAAGCCAGATATAGAGCAAATTTGACTCCTGACTCCTGATTTCTGACTCCAGACTCCAGACTCCAGACTCCTGCTGTAGGTTTTGCCTAAGCGTGGAGATACCTGAGGTAAGAAATTTTAAGTTGCTTTGATTTTGCTAACTATCACATTAAACAATGATGGAAAATATCTTTTGATATACACCATCAAAATATCAAAACCACCAATATATACTTCGCGCTGTTTTTTATAAATACAGGTTACTATTTTTTGGGCACAATCATTGGCACTCATTCCTTTATCTTGTCCTTCGTCCATTTTTCCATAGACGCTACCATCTTCATTTAAGGCATTAAGGGAAATATTGGTTTTGATTCGTCCTGGGCAAATAATAGTTATATAAATATGATTTCTTTTTAATTCGATTTGTAATGTTTCAAAAAAACCATGCAATGCGTGTTTTGAAGCTGCATATGCTGAACGTAACGGAAAGCCAAATTTTCCTACTAAGCTAGTAATTACTGCGATTTGTCCACTACCATTTTTTATCATGTACGGTATAACTTTTTTCGTCAAATTGATAGTGCCGAAATAATTGACTTCCATAATTTTTCTGGAAACTATTTCTTTGGTATCAAGAGCTAAGGCACGTTGACTGATACCTGCATTATTTACCAGCACATCAATTTTGCCATAATGTTTTATTGCAATCTTTACGGCATTTTGTAAAGATAAATTGTCTGTAATATCAAGAGGAATAATTAAACATTCGCTGATTATATTTTCCCTTACTCTTTGTAATTCTTTTTCTCTGCGGGAGGAAATAACCAGCTTTGCACCTTCTTTAGCAAACTGGTAAGCTAATGCTTCACCTATACCAGATGATGCTCCAGTTATCCAAACAATTTTATCTAGAAAACGCATTTATATATATAAGCTATCTATTACAACATTAAGTTTCTTTACTTATTATATTTTACAATGCCGAAGGCGCTCTCTCTGCTATTGATAAGCAGAATAAGGTAACGATAAGAAGCTGTTTTCTGGAATATAAGGTTGTGAAACTGAATTTATTTAGAATCTACTCTCTTCCTGCCATTAAATTATTTATATGCCTAAATTCCGGTGCGTAACTAGACAAACCCTAACGCATCTTACAGTAAGAACAGCCTCTTTTTTACAGGAGCGATCGCTGTGACTGTTGAAATTGACCAACTGATAGCCAATTGGAAAAATAAAGTCAATATTGCAGGTCAAAATCTCCTCGAACTTCAAGAATTACCAACTTATCAGCGACTTTGCGGTAGTTTTGGTTTCCCTCCAGTAAAGTTGACGGGAATCACTCAGACACGGGTAACTCCAGCACTGGAAGCGATGAACGATTTATTCCAACACTTCGACTTGTTGGTGCAGACGGTTGATAAAGCAATCAAGCTGCGACAGCAGTCTCCGCGTTTTTTGTCAATACCAAAAATTGCAGAGATTATACAATTGCTTACAGGTGATTCAATTGAGTTACCTATGGTGCAAACACCGCTAGCACAAAGAGAACTTTTGACCGGTGCAGAAACGACAACTAAAATCACTCCCACACAGCTACTTCAACTGATGCAAAATGCTTTCTCTGTCGCTAGGGATGCAGTTTTAGCCGTTGACGATGCTTGGACACAAATGGAAGTGATGTTGGCAGATGCAGAAGCGCAAATTTTTTCCATGCAAAATTTAGCCGCATCGCTGAATCAAGATTGCCAAAGTGAATTAATTCAAGCTGGGAGTACAATCGCTTCGTTACGCCGAAGTATAGAACAAGACCCTCTAGGAACGAGTGCGGTCTTTCAACAACATGTCCAACCGATGTTAGCTCAGGTAAAAGCGACTTTAGACCAACGTATCAAACAACATAATCAAATTCGCGATAAATTGGCGATCGCTCACAATTTGTTACAGCAATTAAAAGAAATTCACACAAAAGCGATCGCAGCTTTTGCGGAATGTGACGATAAAGTCTTGGATCACTCTATATTGCTTCCTCCCTTACCGGAGGAGCAAATTGAAGCGCTTAGACAATGGCTTATGAAGTTAGAAACTAAGTTGGCTGAAGGTTTAGTGAATCCAATTATCGTTGGTTTAGACAATTGGACTATCAAGGCTAGAGAGTATATAGCATCAGAACAACAAGCATATGCAGTTAATAACGCTCCCCTACAAACTCGTCGAGAGTTACGCGGAAGACTCGACGCACTTCAGGCAAAAGCGCTGGCACGGCAATTAATCGAAGATCCTATTTTAACTGAACTAGCTTTACAAGCGAAACAACTTCTCTACAGTCGTCCAACTCCTTTAAATAAAGCCGCTGAATTAATTTCTCACTATGAAAAACGTTTAAATGGGGAATTGGGCAATGGGCATGGGGCATAGGGCATGGGGATTTTTAGAGGGGAAAAGGAAAAGAATTATTACCAATGCCCAATGCCCCTAATTCTTTAAGTCTTAATATAGGAGAGTCATAATGGACGGCGATCGCTGCACAAAAAATGGCTGCACTGGTATCATCGAAGATGGTTACTGTAACGTCTGCGGACTAGCTGCGGTGAAAGTTCAACCGAGTAGCCAAAGACAAAGCGCAACTATTACACGAAGAACTTTATCTGTCACCACGGGAACGGGTTCTTCCCCACTAACCAATCGTTCTAAAGGTTCGCGACGTACTAGTACCACCTCAGCCAGAAGTAGCCGCAAGCACTTAGGCGCGGGGTTGATATCCGTACCCGAATTGCCTTCCACAGAGCCAGAAAAAGCGATTATCCCTAACCCGATGGTGCCGGAAAATAAACGCTTTTGCGCGAATTGTAATAACTCGCTGCGACGGGAAAAAGGGTTTTGTAGCAAGTGCGGACAGAAGTATTCTTTTATTCCCTCGCTTTCTCCAGGTGATTTAGTTATTGGGCAATATGAAGTTAAAGGAGCGATCGCTTACGGTGGTTTAGGTTGGATTTATTTAGGCTTTGATAAAACTCTATCTCGCTACGTAGTGTTGAAAGGATTGCTCAACACCGAAGACGCATCAAGTGCAGCAGTTGCCGTCGCTGAAAGACAATTTTTAGCAGCAGTGAAACACCCGAATATTGTCGGGATTTACAACTTCGTTAACGACGGTAACGAAGGTTTCATTATTATGGAATATGTCGGCGGCAAAACCTTGAGAGAAATTCGTAAAAGTCGCGGACCGCTACCAGTTGCAGAAGCGATCGCTTACATTCACCGCATCCTCAGCGCATTTGCTTATTTACATTCCTTAGGTTTAGTTTACTGCGACTTCAAGCCAGATAACATCATGGTTGAAGGCGGGGATGTCAAGTTAATTGACTTAGGTGGTGTCCGGAGAATTGATGACCTAGATGGTGATATTTATGGCACAGTTGGTTACAGTGCTCCGGAAGCTGGGGAAGGTCCAACGGCTGTATCAGATTTATTTACCGTTGGTAGAACTTTGGCAGTGCTGCTGACGGATATTAAAGGTTTTAATAAACAACACTTATACAAGTTACCCAGTCCTGAAGAAGAACCACTATTTGCCGAGCAAGAATCACTTTATCGCTTTTTAATTAAAGCCACCGCCGAAAATGCCGACGATCGCTTTCAATCAGCCGATGAAATGGCAGATCAACTGCTGGGTGTGCTGCGGGAAGTAGTAGCAATTAGCACTAATATTCCGCGCCCATCTGTGAGTAATGTATTTAGTGGAGATATGCTAGCGCTGGGTAACGGTAATGACTTTGAACCGATAAAAGCCGATTATCAGCAATTGCCCGTGCCGATGTTAGACTCCGAGGATTCTGGCTTTAATACAGTGGTAAATGCGAGTGCGATCGCCGATCCGGTGAAACGAGCAGCCAGTTTAAAAATCGCAGTTAAGCTATGTCCCAATTCCTGTGAAGCATTACTGCGATTGGCAAATAGCCTGATTGATGCTTTTGAGTACGACGAAGTAGAGCAGACTTTAGCAAAAGTTGAAGCAAAAGATGCTTGGGACTGGCGAATTTTTTGGTATCGTGGGCGATCGCTGATGCGACAAGGCAAACCTAAAGAAGCTCAAGCAGCATTTGACCAAGTTTATTTTGACCTACCGGGGGAACTTGCGCCCAAGTTAGCGTTAGCGCTAGCAGCAGAACAAGCAGAAAATAATCAGCTAGCAAGTAAGATGTATGACTTGGTATCCCGTACCGATCCCAGTTATGTATCAGCGGCATTTGGATTAGCTCGATGCCTTTGTGCTGTTGGCGATCGTAAGGGTGCAGTAGCGGCTTTAGAAAGAGTACCGCAAAGTTCAAATTTATTTACGCGATCGCGTGTCGAAATTGCCCGTAGTTTAATTAATAGCGATCGTTCTATCCCCGGAACCCAAGAATTACAAGCTGCTTCCACCGCAATTGAAGCCCTCGCTTTAGAAGGAATTGACCGCTATAAATTAACCAAACAACTTTTAGAAACAGCATTAAATTTGCTTACCTCAAAGACAGTAAAAGCTACTTTTGAGATGAAGATTTTAGGACAGCCATTCCAAGAAATGCATTTAAGAAAAGGATTGGAAAAAGCCTTGCGTAACATGGCACACCTCGTAAAGAAAGAAGAAAAGATTCGCTTAGTCGATGAAGCAAATCGGGTGCGACCAAGAACTATTTTTTAAATGGCAAATATCACAAATAAACATGAAAAAAATTATACACACAACAAAAAACTTGCAACTAATTGCTTGTACTTTGGAAATTGCTCAAGCAGAAATTAATGATAAATCAAAATTTTCAGAGCTACTCAATGCATCTGTACCCAATACTTGGCCACCTGAATTTATGGGCGATGAAACGATTTTGTTTATTATAAATAATTTGCAACAAGCTCCTGAGCAGTCAGGATGGTGGTCTTGGTACTTTGTACTCAACGATGTAGTTACAGATGCATGTATTCTCATCGGTAACGGTGGTTTTAAAGGTAAGCCAACGTCTGATGGCATCGTTGAAATTGGCTATTCAATTTTACCAGAGTTTCAAAACTTGGGATACGGTACAGAAGCCATTAAAGCACTTGTATCTTGGGCATTCACTCATCCTGAAGTTCGGCAAGTTATAGCAGAAATGCCAGAACTAAAAGCTTCACAAAGGATTTTGGAAAAAAGCCATTTTACATATGTCGGACAAGGTTCCGAGGAGGGAATAATTCGTTATCAGCTTTCTCGTAATCGCCAAATGAATTTAGGAGCAGCAAATTAAGTTTATGGAATGTCCAAACTGTGGAACAGCAGTATTAGTAAACGATCAATTTTGTGAGGAATGCGGTACATCCTTAACAGCGGTGGGATGTGAAAAATGTGGTGCCGAGCCAGAAGCAATTGATGAAGAAGGATTCTGCTCGGTTTGTGGATTTCGGAAAGAGGTTCAAGACCGACTTGAGATAATTATTGATTCGCATTTAGCCGGTGTAAGCGATCGCGGGCTCAAACACCACCGCAACGAAGATTACCTTGCCCTGCAAACCGTCAATAATAACACTCATATCCTTATCGTTTGTGATGGAGTTTCCAGTTCTAGCAATCCTCATTTAGCCGTTCAAACTGCCACCGAAAGCGGTTCTACAGCATTAATCACCGCCATTAAAGAAAAAGAAAATCCAGAATCAGCCATAAAATCAGCCGTGGCTGCTGCCCTATTATCTCTATGTAATATTCCTTATACTAAAAGTATCAACTCAGAGCCGCCCTCAACCACTCTTGTAGCTGCCGTTGTCCAACAGAACACCGCTACCATAGGTTGGCTGGGTGATAGCCGCGCTTATTGGATTTCTGGTAATAATTCCCGACAATTAACTAAAGACGATTCCTGGCTGAGTGAAGTAGTTGCAGCCGGAGAAATGACAGAAGCCGAGGCAAGAAAATCTCCCCAAGCGAACGCAATTACCCGCTGGTTAGGCGCAGATGTAATTGACGATGCCACCCCCTCTATTATAAATTTCACGATTCCCAGTTCAGGATACCTCTTGCTGTGTAGCGATGGACTGTGGAACTATGCCCCCCAACCACAGCAACTCGCCAACCTTATACAGCAGGCATCAAATACAGATGCCATCACCATCTCCCATTCACTAGTTGAATTTGCCCGTCACAGCGGTGGACACGATAACATTACCGTCGCTGTTCTTTCCTTATGAGGTAAATTTCGATACTCCATAAACTTACTTCTTGGCGGTTCGTTAAATCCTTCTTATTTATAACCAAACACCATGCCTAACCAATTCAAAGCCGAAGTCTTCCAAAACCAATTTTTACCCGAAGGTGCCAGAGAAGTTCACGCCATCATGACTGTCGCCGTCGAAGCCGGCAATGGCGTAGTCGCAACCCCCAACAACGGCAGCTTATTCGGTATTATTTGCGACACATCCGGGTCAATGGGAGGTAAAAAGATTCACGCAGCCAGAGATGCGATGGTCAAAGTCGTAAATCTTCTGCCAGAAGATGCGTACTTCTTTATCGTCACTGGTGCTAGTAAAGCCAGTGTGATATGTCCAGTGTCAAAAGCTACAGTTGAGAAAAAAGAGCAGGCGATCGCTGCCATCAAAGAGATCTATGCTAGCGGTGGTACACTCATGTCAACTTGGCTGAGTCAAGCTTTAGAACAATTCAACAAAATGCCTAACGCTGTTCGTCAAGCGTTATTACTCACAGATGGACAGAACGACGATTCAGACGAATCTAAACTCAATAAAATTCTTGAAGCTTGTGAGGGAGTGTTTCAATGTGATTGTCGAGGTGTAGGTACTGATTGGCGAGTCACCCAACTCCAGAAAATTGCTAATAAACTACTCGGTACAACTGACATCATCCCCAACGCCGAAATGATTGAAGTTGACTTCCGAGCGATTTTAGAGAAAGCCATGAGTAAAGATGTCAGCGATGTCGCTATGCGCTTGTGGACTCCCCAAGGAGCAAAAGTACTTTTCTGCAAACAAGTAAGTCCCGACATTGTTGACCTTACACACCGCGCCAAAATTGTCAAGACTCAAGTCGTAGATTATCCCACCGGCGCTTGGGGAAAACAAGAATCGCGTGATTACCACTTCTGCATCGAAGTTAATCCTGGCAACGTTGGTGATGAAATGTTAGCAGGTCGCGCAAGTTTAGTTTACACAAACAACGGTGTAGAAACGAAAATTGTTGAGGCACGCATTCTGGCAACTTGGACTTCGGACGATGCCAAATCGACCAAAATTGACAGACGAGTTGCTCACTATACCGGACAAGCAGAACTTGCTCAATCGATTCATGAAGGATTAGAAGCCCGTGCTAAAGGTAATATTGAAGTCGCTACCGCCAAGTTAGGCAAAGCAGTGAAACTTGCCCATGAATCTGGTAACGAAGCAACAGCCAAACTGTTAAAAACTGTAGTTGATATACAAGATGCACCTACAGGAACAGTGCGATTAAAAAAAGCTGTTGCTAAAGAAGATGAAATGGCTTTGGAAACTCGTTCTACCAAAACTACCCGCATTCAAAAACCGCAAAATTAGTCAATAGTCAGTAGTCAAATTTTGGAATAAAGGAAAAATGACAAATGACAAATGACATCTCTACTTATAAATGTCTCAAAGGTCACGAATCAACCGAGTCTGATTATTGTTCAGAGTGTGGTGTGAAGATTCTCGGTGCAGGTGAACAACCAAGAGTGGCAAACGCGATCGCTTCACCCACACCACAAAACATAACTCTTGAAACCTGCCCAGCTTGCAGCGTTAACCGCGAACCCAACAGCGGTGACTTTTGCGAAATTTGCGGTTACAACTTCGTCACCGGCGCACATGGCGAAGTACCCATTATTGAGGAGGCAGGGGGACAAGGGGACAAGGGGACAAGGAGACAAGGAGACAAGGGGAATAATTGTTCTTTCCCCCCCTCTCCCCATCCCCCCATCCCCCCCTCTCCCACTCCCCTCACCTGGGAACTTGTTATCACAATCGATCCATCCCTACGGCATCCTGAAAGCCCAGAAGCACCCACTAATCAACAAGCGATACTCTTTCGTCTAGATAAAGCAAATAACCTTATCGGTCGCAATAGCCAAGCAAGAGCAATTGAACCAGAAATTGCTTTGGATTTTGACAATGCTGTTTCTCACCGTCATGCTTTGTTAAACCTTGAGTCAGACGGTTCTTTAACTCTGCGCGATATTAATTCTTCTAACGGTACCAAGCTTAACGGGGTGGAATTGAAGCCAATGGTGGATGCACCTCTACAAGATGGAGACGAATTTACTTTAGGACACTGGACTCGAATTGCTGTCAAAGCCGTTCGCCAATCTTTATAAGCATAAAAAATATGAGTAAGATAATCTCAGCCTCAAGTAAAGCAATTAAAAAACTAAATACTCCGCAACTGTTTCAAGGTGGCTTGTATCTGACTTGGGCTGCAAGTTTACTGATGTTAGTTTCTACTATGAGTGGCATTCAAGGACAACGGCACGCCATTAACACAATTGGTAAAGAATCGACACCAAGTATTACTACTGCCCAGCGTCTTAAAGATGCAGCAGCGGGTATGGATGCCTACATTGCTAAAGAACTGCTATTACCATCTGGACAGAACCAAGATGCTGTTAAGGGTTACCAGGAGCGATACGAAAAACTAACTCAAAGGCTGGTTGCTGCTGCGGAGAGTATCAGCTACGGGGATAAAGAGCGAAAACCTATTGAAACTTTGCAACTAGAATTAGGTAATTACATCGCCAAGATTCAGCAGGCGCGTGATTTTCACGAACGCGGTGATACTAATAATATGGTGGTTGCTTATCGAAGTGCTGCGGAAATTATGGATCAAAAGCTATTACCAGCAGCCGACGCACTAGATAAGGTGAATGTAGACGCTTTGAATGTTACATATAATAAGGAAAAATTTGACTCCGGAAAATCGCTATTTTTCATCGTAATTTCTGGTGTTGCACTAATCACGATATTAATAGGATTACAGATTTTTCTTAGTAAGCGGACGCGCCGTACCTTCAATCCTATGCTGTTGGCGGCGAGTGCGATCGCTATTGCTTTTTTGAATTACACCACAGGAGCATTTCTTTCTGCTTCCCAAAATCTACGTATTGCTACAGAGGACGCTTTTAGCTCAATGCACACTTTGCGACAAGCCCGCGCCTTAGGTTACATCGCCAATGCCGCTCAAAGTCGCTATCTGTTAGATCCAGCTTTTGCCTTGAACCACGAACAGGCTTTTTTTAATACTATAGCTAAAATTGCCAAACCGTCTGATGGTGAGACTTTTGAAACAGTCGCTGCCACCGCATCTGCATCCGGCTACAAACCGAATTTTACAGGCTTGTTAGCTGACCAACTAAAAAATATTACCTTTGCTGGCGAGCGAGAAGCTACAGTGAACAACCTCACCACTTTAGGTACTTATCTTGCTATTGATAAACAGATCCGCCAACTTGAACGCAGTGGAAAACATACTGAAGCGATCGCACTTTGTTTAGGTAATCAACCAGGACAATCTAATTGGGCATTTGATGAATTCAGATTGAAAGCCAATCAGAAAACCTTTGATATTAACCAAGCAGCCTTTGACAAAGCCATTAAGCAAGGTTTTAGAGATGTGGATGGTTTTGAGTTTACTACCCCAGTGGCGCTGAGTGCGATCGCTATTTTAACTTTATTTGGATTGCTCCCACGTCTGAAAGAGTATGCTTAATGGCAAATATATAAGTTCATCAGATCCCCGACTTCGCAATAAGTTGTCGGGGCAAATCATTTTTGTGGTGAATTTGTTTCTTCCGAGTCCCCATTCCCTAGTCCCCAGTCCCTAGTCCCCAGTCCCCAGTTCAATTATTCACCCTATCTGGTGATGTCGCTCAAAACTTCTGAACGATATCTTAAAAGTACCAGGAGTGATTTAACTCTGGAGACTGCGACTATGAAAAAAATTATTTCGGCTAGTTTAGTAGTTTTGGCTGCCACTACTAGTTTTTTAATTAACAATCAGCCAGTTGAAGCTCATCGCCGATATAATTATAATCGGTATCCGTCTCATGGGCGGTATAATTATAATCGGTATCCGTATTACCGTCGCTATCCAATACAACCAATAAGATACTGCTTTCCTACTACTCAATGGCTAGTTGACGAAGACCCCGCCTATCACCCTCAAGCTTACTCCGACGGCTACCGCCAAGGACAGAGCAGCGCTAAAAAAGGTGATAAATACAAACCGCGTACTGCTGGGGGCGAATTCGCTCGTGGTTTTGATGATGGTTATTACGGAAAGGAATTTGCCGGTCAGAAAAACAGTGTTCCGAACGTCATTAAACCATACACTACAACAGATTGTAGTTTGTATTGATTTCGTAGTAAGGACTGAAGTCTTTATCTATAATATGAAGACTTAAGCCCTGACTACGATTACAATCAATTTGCTGGGCTACCCAGTTAAATTGAAATATCTGGAGTTTTGTGAACCTGTGCTTTCTTCTCAATTACCGACGATTAACGTCCTAAAACAACCCACCAGTTCTGCTTGGATACAACAAGCGATCGCTAATTTAGATATTATTCTTCTTGACCACTCCCACTGCGAACGCAAAGCAGCGGGTGTGGCTTTAAATATGATGTTTCGCTACCCTTCCAATACTAAAATGGTACGCGAATTAACTGCGATCGCTCGTGAAGAATTAGAACATTTTGAGCTAGTCAATCAATGGCTAGAACGCCGGAATATTCCCCTTGCCCCATTATCGCCACCTCCCTACGGTGCCGGTTTAAAAGTACAAGTTCGACCCAAAGAACCAGAACGATTTTTAGATTCTTTATTAGTTACCGGTTTAATTGAAGCCCGCAGTCACGAACGTTTAGGATTATTAGCTACTCATTGCCCTGAGCCAGAACTAGCCAAATTTTATCGCGGTTTAATGGCATCAGAAGCTCGACACTTCGGCACTTACTGGGTTTTAGCTGATACTTATTTTGACCGTGAAATTGTCATGCAACGCCTTGATGAATTGGCCATCATTGAAAGTGAATTATTATCAACTTTGCACCCAGAACCGAGAATTCATAGTTAATCGTAGTAAGCACTTCAGTGCTTAAAATAGGCGTTTCAACGTCTACTACAAACTTTTATATTGTATTTAAGCGAGATTTGGGCAAACCGTGGCTAATATGCCCAAATTGTGTATAGTACATATGTACAATGTATAAGCCCTAAATATGACCCTCCAGTTCACATATGTAAGACTGCTAGTCTCCAATTTCAAGGCTTGTTTTATTTTTTATCGAGATATCATGGAATTTGATATCGCTTAGGGCGATGAAAATGGTGCGTATGCTGAGTTTAAAACCGGAGATACCAAACTTGCTTTATTTAAACAACACTTAATGGCTGAAGCTGTTGGAAACGCTAATCAGCCGTCTTCTGTAAAATGCCAAGATAGAAGTGCCTTGATTTTTGCAGTAGATAATGTGGATGAAACATATCAACAACTTACAAAAAAAGATGTAATATTTGTGACTCAGCCATGCGATCGCCCAGACTGGGGAACTAGAACAGCGCACTTTCGCGATCCTGATGGAAATCTGATTGAAATTAATAGTAATTTAGGTTCCTAATTTCATGAGAGCCACTTATAAAGATTTTCTGATTCGTAACTGGGAAAGAGGCGATCGCACTCGCGCATCTGAAGTCATTCGTTCTGTATTATCAGAATACGGTTTAGGTTGGGAGCCAAACGGTGCAGATCGAGATGTGTTGCAAGTGGAAGAATGCTACTTAGCCATTGGTGGCGAATTTTGGGTAATTGAACACCAAAACAAGATAGTAGGTACTGCTGCATACTACCCCATACATCGTGGCGAAAAAGCTGTAGAAATCAGGAAAATGTATCTTTTCCCCAGCGCGAGGGGTTTAGGATTGGGGAAATATTTGTTACAACAACTAGAGATAGTGATCGCCTCTCGTGGTTTCCAGCAAATTTGGATTGAAACCGCCAGCGTGTTAGCGGAAGCTGTCAAACTGTATGAAAGCAATGGCTATCAACCAGCAACCGGTGTAGAAACCACAAGATGCGATCGCGTTTATGTTAAAGAGTTATAATTATTAACTCCTAATCTACGTTCGCAAATTAGATGTCGCTTACTAAGCATCAGTACCTGCTAACACCATGCCAGGTAAAAAACCTGCCATATATTTCTCAGCACCTTTTGGATCGCTTAGTAATTGTGCAGAAACCTGTGTAGCCTGTTCGCCAGGATAAACATCTTCCACATCGTCAAGAACTGCTTGTAGAGCAGCCCTGGCGACTTCCGCAGGTGCTACCTTGGGATTGGGCCATTCCTTTGCTAGCTCAGTATCCACAGTTCCAGGCATCACGCTAATTACCAGTGTACCCTGTGCTGCAAGTTCTGCCCGGATGCCTTGAGTCATCGATATAGCAGCTGCTTTAGAAGCGCTGTAAGAACCACTGAAGGGCAAATTTACTTTTCCCAGCACTGACAAAAGATTGACGATCGCACCCCCACCATGTTCTTTGAGGATAGGTGCAAAAGCACGACACATAGACAACATCCCAAAGTAGTTGACCTCCATTTCTGCTCGCGCACTATCGATATCTGATGCAGCAATCAGTCCCTGATTGAGGGAGGTTCCCGCATTATTGATTACAAGAGTCACATCTTGACACTTACTTGCTGCTGCTGCAACTGATTGAAGATTCGTCACATCTAATTCAATTGGGAAAACGCGAGCAGGATCTAGTGAAACAAGAGGGTTGAGTTTGCCAAGACTACGAGCGCACACATATATTTTTGCTACACCCAAATTCAGTAACTGCTCTACAAAGTGAGAACCGATCCCACCATTTGCGCCTGCGACTAATGCAACTACACCGCTAATTTGCATTTCCTGTTCTCCTTAAGATATTTTGCCATATGATGAACACCAGTAATTTTGGTTTTGGTGTCTTCAACGAGCCGATAAATTATAATATCCAAGGGTTAAGAGTTACCAAATGGATACTAATATCAAAAACTATTCCTGCCCTGTAGAAGTAACGATTGAAGCGATTGGTGGCAAGTGGAAATGTCTGATACTTTGGTGGCTAAGACGGGATGCGAGGCGTTTTGGGGAGTTAAAGTTATTAATTTCCAACATTACACAGAAAGTCTTGACTCAACAATTGAGAGAATTAGAAAAGGAGGGTTTAATTTACAGAAAATCATTCCCAGAGTCACCACCTCGCGTAGAATATTCTCTCACTCCTCATGGTCAAACTTTTACTCCCATCACCGAATTAATGTGCGAATGGGGGAAAGTACATCGAGTAGGGTATCAATTTAGTTACTGTAGCTTGGAAAACATGAAAGTTTTAGTTGTATCTTCTGATGCTACAGCTCTTTGCAGCAGTCTTGAAGAACGCCATGCTATAGCTATCGCTGCAACAGATGTTCAGGAGATACCCGATTTACTCAATCGGCTTCAACCCGATGCTATGCTAATCGATTTAACTTCCCTAAATGACAATGAAGCTCATTTACTGACAACTCAAGTCAAATTCAAACAAGTTGACCAAAAATCCCGTAAGTCGATGGCAATGGTTGCGATCGTTCCTGGCAATAATTCTGGAGAACGTGGACGAGCATTTAAAATGGGGTTTGCTGTTCATATTCCTAAACCCATTGAAACTATAGAAATGGTGTCTACCTTGGCTAGCTTAATTGGGAAAGATATGTAAGGGTTTGTTGTCAGAGAATAAGCCCCTACTTAAGAATGCAAATCGTGAAATATAATTTGCAAACGTATATCTGAACTTTGAAAATGCTAACCTGGACTAAAAATCTTAAAGGCTTACTCAACCTTTTTCTTGAATCTAGTTGTCCTCTGTGCCAGCGCCAAACATCTCAAGAATTTTGTCAATACTGTGTCAAACAGTTACATAGCTGTCACCTAGTCGATACCAATAGTCGTTGGCAAGAATCAATACCAGTGTTTGCCTGGGGTATGTATAGCGGTTCTTTAAAAAGAGCGATCGCTGCCATGAAATACGAAAATCATCCCCAAATCGCTCGTCCTTTAGGACAATGGTTAGGAGAAGCATGGTTAAATTCGCCACAAAGAAACCAACGCTTAATAGTCGTTCCGATTCCACTTCACTCTAGCAAGCAAAAAAAACGCGGTTATAACCAAGCAGCACTGATAGCAGAAAGCTTTTGCCAAACAACAGGGTTAAAATTGAAACAAAATGGTTTGGCAAGAGTGCGAGATACTGAAGCACAATTTGGTTTATCTGCACTTGAGCGAGAAAAAAACCTGGCAGAAGCTTTTGCTCTAGGGAAACAATTTTCTCACTATCGCCCAAATCTACCAGTGTTGTTAATTGACGACATTTACACTACTGGTGCAACTGCTAAATCTGCGGTGCAAGTACTTCATCAATGTGGAATTGCCGTAGAGGGATTAGCAGCACTTGCTACTGCTGTAAAAGAAAGATAAACAAGAATATGTAGGCAAGCTAGGCTTGAGAAATCTATAATTGACCAGATTACACTGTTTTTGTGGGAACACTGCTGGTAATGATAAGTAAAGCTTTCGGGGCAAGTTTGAGGCAAGTAATAATTGTTCCTGCTACATTGCTGGCAATTGGTATGAGTACAACAGCAGCTTTTGCTCAAAATAAGTTGTATACTCCCATACCTTTACCTAATACTGGGGAAATTTCTGATACGCTTTCAGATAAAGACATTCCCACCGGTCAAGGTGGCTTTGCCCGTGATTACTTTGTGAAACTGACCAAGGGTGATAATCTCGCGGTTGATCTGTCCTCCGACAGCTTTGATAGCATCATCACACTTCTAGGACCTGATGGAGCGACAGTAGCAGAAAATGATGACGGTCCCGATGGTAGCAGTAATTCCCTGCTGTTCACCCGCATTATTCAAACAGGAAATTACATCATTCGTGTTAGGTCTTTTGGAGAAACTGGAGTCGGAACTTATAAACTTAAAGTGACAAAGCTCCAACCAGTAAAATAAAGTTAGAGGATGTTTTAAAAGTGGGGGACTGTTGTAAAAAAACTCACAAGGCTTAAGCTGAAATTTGTATAAGAATCAGCACCTCGTGAGCGAATGGCGCGCAGCATATCCTAGTAACCTGACATGGGAGCAGTGGGAATTAATCGCACAAGAGTTTCCACAAGCAAAACCAGGCGGTCGAAAGCGTAGCGTAGCTTTATTTAATGTCGTCAACGCTATCCTCTACGTGTTATGCCAGGGATGTACATGGCGGGCTATCCCTGGCGATTTTCCAGCATGGTCAACCGTTTATGGCTATTTTTGGAGATGGAGCAAAGATGGTACATGGTTAAAGATTCACGATAAACTTTACCAGTGGGTTCGGGTGGCGGCCGGGCGTGAACCTAGTCCTTCAGAAGCAGCAGTTGATAGTCAATCAGTAGAAACAGCAACCATGATTTCTATTGATGTAGGTTATGACGCAGGTAAAAAAATACACGGGCATAAACGACATTTGACAGTTGATTTACTAGGGCTAGTTTTACGGGTGTTGGTTACATCTGCTAGTCTTCCAGAGCGCCAAGGAGCAAAACTTGTCCTCAAACGAGTTCATGACACAGGCAATCAGGTAAAACGGTTAAATACCATTTGGATGGATGGAGGATACCGAGGAGAAGAATTTATGCGGTGGGTGATGGATGCATTTCGGTGGATTGTTGAAATCGTACTCCGACCCTTGGAAAAGAAAGGTTTTACTATATTACCAAAGCGCTGGGTTGTGGAGCGCACTTTTGGCTGGCTTAATTGGTGTCGGCCTTTAAGTAAGGATTATGAGCGCCTTCCTGAAACTTCAGAGACATTCATCTATATCGCCATGATTCGTATTATGGTCAGACGATTGGCATAATTTTTGACTGGTTTCGACTTTTAAAACATCCTCTTAGGAGTTATCAAGGGCGAAGTTAGAAGTGAAAGTTATGAATTACAAGTTAAAATTTCTCAATTATGAGTTATTAAGTTATATTGCTAACTCCTGACTTCTAACTTCTGACTCCTGACTTCTAACTCCTAACTCCCTAAAGCGGTCACTACACACAGAAATAAGGCTTCAGTCCACTCAACGACTGCCCCGTATGTGTCTCCTGTATGTCCGCCTAATTTATAATTGAACCAAGCACCAGTTACAAAGGCGATCGCACTTCCTGCCAGTGTCATCCCCAAAACGAGAAATAAACGTTTGTCGATTAAAATTTCCAAACCACTCAAACTTAGCAGCAGTAATAATCCTGGTAAGCAATCTTTATAAGAACGAATTGCTTCTTTATGAAATGCGCCTTTACCAGTTAATTTGAGGTAAGGGTATTGGGTGATCGCTAAAACTTGACCCCAACGTCCCCATCCACAAGCAGCCATTAAAACTAGCCATCGGTTTTGGTGGATGTCTGTCAATGCAGTTGTTTTTAATAATAGTAAGGCGATCGCTGCCATTGCTCCAAAGGCGCCTGTCGCACTATCTGTCATCACCTCCAATCGTCGTTCTTTGTCACCTACCGCTAACCCATCAGCAGTATCCATTACTCCATCTAAATGCAGTCCTCCCGTAATGGCAATCCAAACACTAACTACCAAGGCACTACGAGTTAATACTGCCATCCCCAGATAACTCATCGCAGTATCAAATAGCCCTAAAATTCCGCCAATCATCAGCCCGATTATCGGTGCAAAACGTGCCACCTCTGAAAAGTCTAACTTGTCCAAATATGGCAAAGGTATTGCGGTATAAAATATAACTGAAGCTCTTAGCTTGTCGAAAATTTTTTTCCACCATTGGTCTTCATTAGTCATATTTGTTACCTTAATTATTAATCCTTAATCATTAGTCATTAGCATTTTTACAGATGACAAATGACAAAAAATAAAGGACAAATGAAGAATGACGCTGAAAAATAGGGTACAGGGAACACCATCAAATTTTAAAGCTTTAAATAAGATTCAGTAGCATGATAAATTCTCCCGGAAAATTTTGTTATGCTTGTGTCAGTGGTTAACTACAAATCCATAGTATAAAAATAAACCTAAAACATATTTCCCGAAGTAGCAATTTAATCACTAGCAGTTCCGTTGTACCGATTTTCAACTAATAATTTATTTCAAATTATTAGTTATTTGCCCCACAAAATTGATAATGATTTAAATGTAGGGTTTAGCCGCATCTGTTCAATTGACTGTTTAGCTGTGTTGTACTTCACCTTCGCGCCGAAAGCTATTTAATTATGAGCCACCATCTACCCGATACCAAGATACCAGCTCCGTGCATCATTAACACGGGCGTAATTGTAAATAAGCTCGATATACGACGATTGTTGACGGATTTAGGTCGTGTCCACTACATTTATACCCAAGATGGCAAGTTGCAAAGTGAGGGTGATGGAGATGTAATGGAAGTCTTTGCGAATCCGCGACGCTCTACCCTAGTAGCTAACCATGCTCTTTATTTAAATGTTCATAGTTTCGATTATTTAGAATTAAAACAGTCTCCGCAGCAGCAAAGCTTTTTTGATTTGGTACAAGAAGGAACTTGTCTGCGACTCATTCCTTTGTCTACCCCTTTACAAGAGCGACGCGAGCGCAACTTGAATGTCAGCACTATTGAAGCGATGATGGAGCAGGTGCTATCAGCTCGGTGGGATGCAGAAATTGACGATGACAGTTCTGATTCGTTCTAAGCTGCTATTTACATATATATATATTATCGAGGTTTTTTGTCGTCACCAGTAACTGCATTAGGGCGTTACAGAAAGCAAGCGCAGCAAGCCTTGCAAGATTGAAAGCTTTAGGAGCGGTAGAAGATCAACATGTCAAGCTATAGTTATGTTTGATTAAGTTCACCAAACTTACCTTAAATATCAACGGTTGCTTTTATTTTGAGTTCTACATTCTCTTTTCAATGCCTTGGTTGCTGTAGCCAAACAAAAGCGAGGGCTGGGGCGTTTTTTACCCCTCATGGTATCGTTGAAACTCCACGGTTTATGCCAGTGGGAACCCTTGCAAATGTCAAAACCCTGACACCTGCTCAATTAAAGGAAACTGGGGCGCAAATGGTGTTATCAAATACTTATCATCTCCACCTGCAACCAGGTGAAGCGATTGTTGCTGGGGGTGGGGGGTTGCATAAGTTTATGGGCTGGAATGGTCCAATGCTGACAGATTCCGGTGGGTTTCAAGTTTTCAGCTTGAGCGAAATGCGAAAAATTACTGAAGATGGTGTAATATTCCGCTCACCACACGATGGTCAGATTATTAACTTAACACCAGAGCGCTCAATCGAGATTCAGAATATTCTGGGCGCGGATGTGATTATGGCGTTTGATGAATGTCCGCCTTATCCAGCTACTCGCCAAGAGGTGGAAGCAGCCACAGCGCGTACTTATCGCTGGTTACAACGTTGTATTGCCGCGCATCAACGCAGCGATCAGGCGTTGTTTGGTATTGTACAGGGAGGCGTGTATTTAGATTTGCGTTCTCAAGCGGCGGTGGCTTTAGCTGAGTTAGATTTGCCTGGGTATGCGATTGGTGGTGTGAGTGTGGGAGAACCCCCAGAATTAATCGCAAATATTGTGCAAGCGACAGCGCCACTTTTACCGCCAGATAAGCCACGTTATTTGATGGGTGTAGGTACTTATCGAGAAATGGCGATCGCTATCGCTTCTGGTGTAGATTTATTTGATTGCGTGATTCCCACTCGTTGGGCGAGGCATGGTACCGCAATGGTACAAGGCGATCGCTGGAATTTGAAAAATGCTAAATTTCGTGAAGATTTTACGCCATTAGATGAAACTTGTGGTTGTTACACTTGTCAAAACTTCAGCCGTGCGTATCTGTCTCATTTAGTGCGATCGCAGGAAATTTTGGCTTACACTTTATTGAGTATTCACAACATCACCGAACTGATAAGTTTTACCCAAAAAATCCGAGAATCGATATTAAACGATCGCTTTGCCACAGACTTTGCTCGCTGGCTTACCCCTGGAGAAATGGAGAGTCAGGAAATCGGGTGATGGGGAGACATGGGGGACAATTTCTTCCTATTACCTATTCCCAATGCCCCATGCCCATCAACTAAGCATTAACAATTCACAACCAACAACTAACAACTCAACCAATGCGTGTTAAGATATTTCTCAATTATGAAAGCTGTGTTGGATAGGTGGATTTAAACGAACATGGAAGCTGCACTATTATTAGCAAAATTGCCGGAAGCTTACCAAATTTTCGACCCATTGGTAGATGTTCTACCAATCATTCCCGTTTTCTTTTTGTTGCTAGCTTTTGTTTGGCAAGCAGCCGTGGGTTTTAGGTAAGCTAAACTATTCGCTTTGGTGGTAAGACCACAATTGAGTTAAATTTTACGAGACAGGCATGTTGCCTGTCTTATTTTTTAGATAAGTATATTATATTAATATTTCTTAATATTTCTATATAATGAGTAAGATACCGAATAAAGCTAAATCAACACTCAGCCTTGAAAGTCACTAAACAACAATGGGTAACATCACATTCGTTAAAGAGAATAAAGAAGTAATCGCAGCAGATGGTGCTAATCTGCGGCTTAAAGCCATACAAAACAATATTGACATCTATAAATTTATTGGCAAAATGACGAATTGTGGCGGTGGTGGTAATTGCGGCACTTGTATTGTTGAGATAGTCGAAGGAATGGAAAATCTTTCGGAGCGGACAGATACAGAAAAACGGATATTGAAGAAAAAGCCGGAAAATTACCGTCTTGCTTGTCAAACTGTGGTCAACGGTGCAGTCAGCGTAGTTACAAAGCCTTAAGATTTCGGTTCATGGGACGTGGCTAATAAACGTAAGTAAAAATTTGGGCTGACTCGGACGTGTATAATGCTATCCTAAAGTTGTTGACCGGAAATAAAAGAGAGGCTATCTTGCCATGCAAGTTAATGAGCTAGGGTTCGTAGCGAGCATTTTGTTCGTACTTGTTCCCACTGTCTTTTTACTGATTCTTTACATCCAAACTGCCAGCCGTGAAGGTGGAAAAGATAATTAAGATTTGTATAAAATAAAGAACCCCTGCACTTGTAGTGTGGGGGTTTCTATTTATCCTTAAGCTTCGGTTCTGGCTAGCAATACCGGACAACTAGCATTAACGCGAACGTAATCAGATAAGGAAGCGCCTATAAGTCTGTCTATATCTACAAAACTTTTGGCAATTGAAGGACGGCGATCGGGTGAACCGAGTAATAATAAGTCTATGTTCAATTCTTCTGCCAACCGACAAATTTCTTCACCTGGTTTGCCGCTGCTACTGTAACAACGAACTGGTACACCATATCTTTCCGCTTCTGCAACCGCTGCTGCCAAAACTGGATTTTTTTCAGAACTAACTTCGCTTATTTCTGATGATTTACCGCGTAAATCTGTATCAACATTAGCAAGAATTAACTGCCCACCGGAAATACCTTGCAATAAGAATGTAGCCAATTTTAAGCAGTGTTTTGCAGCATCAGATTTATCCATTGCCACCATAACGCGCTTAATATTTTTGACATAAATGTCATCTTTTACCAGCAACATCGGGCGAGAAGATAATTGAAAAACGTACTGACTAACTGAGTTGGATAAAATCGATTGCAGTCGCTTAAGTCCCCGTGAACCCATAATTATCAAATCAGCGTCGATTTCATCGGCTACTTGACAAACTACATCTTTGGGATCTCCTTGCCGCAAAATTGAAGAAATCTGGCTAGGATCTAAGTTTAAGTTTTGAATGGCATTAGCGAGAATTCTGCCGCCTTCCTCCCACTTTGCTGTCATCACTTCAGCGGTAGTTTGCCCAGGTACAACGTGTAAAACTGTAACTTTTGCCTTTTGGATTGATGGCAATTGTGTTAAAGTTTTTAACATTTCTTCAGCGTGCCCCAATCCAGAGACAGCTAGCAAAATTTTTTGGATCATCTTACGTTCTGTTGTTAAGTTTGCTATGGTTTTCACCGCTTTGCTCAACAACCTAGCAAGTAAATCGGTACAAATAAACTTTTGTCATTTGCCTTTAAATACATGACAAAGAGCTATAGATAAGTTACATTTATTTGCACGCAGTTACTTAAATTATCAACTAGGCTCCTAATGATTAAGCATACTCTTCATTTTGCAGTGTAAAGTTAAGTATTTATGATTATTTTTATTAGTTTTAATCTATGTTAATTATTCTTAATTAAATATGAGTTAAGTCTTGCAAAGAAATAGGGAAATCAAGTAAATAAATTAAGGTTTTATGCTTAATAAGAATTGAGCAGCGATCGCTTTGCTGTCAGTGAAAACGTTAATGCCAATTCATGTTAGGTTTTGTTCGTCTTCAAGCTGTAAGCCTAAGAGGATGTTTGAAAAGTTTTTAGAGGTTAAAAATTATGCTAATCGCTGAACCATAATGCGTATCATGGCAAGATAAATAAAAGTCTCGGATGTTGCGGGCAATAACTCATAGTCTCGAACTAATCGGCGACATCCCATCAGCCAACCAAAAGTCCGCTCTACAACCCAACGTTTTTTGAGCAAGACAAAACCTTTAGCCTCTTGCGAACGCAGCACTACCTGTACAATCCAACGACAAAAATTCATCACCCACTGCATGAAAGGTTCTCCATCAAAACCACCATCTACCCAGATAGTAGTCAAACGAGAGACCTTTTGATTGGACTGTTTGACCCGATGCGCGAACTCGTTTTCCTCCTTCTCGTTCACCAACATTGGCTGCGGTGACTAAAACCCTCAAAATCAACCCCAAGGTATCGACGGTCATAAATCGCTTACGTCCTTTGATCTTTTTACCTGCATCAAAACCAACTGACTGACTCACCATTGCTGCGCTTTTAACACTTTGACTGTCAATTATTGCCTCGGATGGGCTGGGATGACGTTGATGTTCGTTTGCGTTCCCATTCTCTGAGACTATCGTGGATTTTTAGCCAAGTCCCGTCTTTACGCCAATTGCGAAAGTATGTATAGACCGTTTGCCAGGCAGGAAAATCTCCTGGTAGCTATCGCCATCTGACTCCTTCTACCAAAATGTAGAAAATCGCGCCATCGAACCTCCCACATATCAACTTCACCCTTTCGACCACCCGGTTTTGGCTCTGAAATCATGTCACTCAGAAATTTATATTGTGCCAAGGTTAGGTTGCTCTTGTATGCTTTACTCATACCACTCTCTCGGTGCTGTTTAGTATCTATTCACAGCGTATACTGAGAGAGCTTTTTTACAACATTCCCAACTTTTCAAACAACCTCTAAGGCTATACAAACAAAGCCCGCGTAGGCGGGCTAGTTAGAGCTTCTAGCCTTAAAATCAAGCAGCAGGCGCTAAACCATTATGCTTAAGTAAAGCTGCTGTACTCGGTTCGCGTCCCCGGAAGGACTTAAACACCTCCATCGGATGTTTGCTACCACCAAGCGCTAGCACTGTATCTCGGTAGCGTTTGCCAGTAGCTTTGATTACTTGCTCATCCTCTATGCCAGCTTCTTCAAAAGCGCCAAAAGCGTCAGCACTTAAGACTTCAGCCCACTTGTAGCTGTAATAACCAGCCGCATATCCCCCAGCGAAAATGTGTCCAAAAGCGCATAAAAATGCGTCTTCGGGGAGTGGTGGTAAAACGGTTGTTGTTTTCGCAAGGCGATCGCGTACATTTTTGGCAGTTTCATTCCCACCTGGACGATAGCGGTAGTGCAATTCCAAATCCAAAATGCTAAAGTGCAGCTGTCTGAGCATGGCACTGCCACTCATATAATTCTTTGCTGCCAACAGCTTTTGATAATAATGTTCTGGTAGCGTCTCGCCAGTTTCGTAATGCTTTGCCATTCCAAACAAAGTTGGTCTTTCGTAGCACCAGTTTTCCATAAACTGGCTAGGTAATTCCACGGCATCCCATTCTACATTGTTGATGCCTGCCGCACTGCTGTAATCTACCTTAGTTAGCATGTGGTGCAAGCCATGACCAAACTCATGGAATAAAGTTTCGACTTCATTAAAAGTCATTAAACTAGGCTTGCTATCGACTGGGGGAGTTTGATTGCATACCAAATACGCTACAGGTAAACGAGTGGCGATCGCTCCATTTTCTTTAATTTTCCCACGATTGATGCAGGTATCCATCCAAGCACCACCGCGTTTTTCTGCGGGACGGCTGTAAGCATCTAAGTAGAAGTAAGCTATAGGATTACCCGTTTCATCCGCAATTTGAAAATAACGTACATCCTCATGCCATACTGGAGCTTGTCCATCGGCAGGAGTGACAGTCACGCCAAATAGCCGCTTCACCAATCCAAATAAGCCATCTAGCACTTGGGGAAGGGGAAAGTAAGGACGCAACTCTTCAGCGGTGAAAGCAAATTTTTCTTCTCTTTGACGTTCAGCCCAAAAGCTGATATCCCAATGCTTCAAATCATTGGCTTCTGCTGCACCCTTCTTTGCTGCAAAAGCTTTGAGTTCTTCTAAGTCTTTAACAGCAGCATCGTAACTGGCACCGCGTAATTCTTCTAAAAGCGCTTCTGCGGCTTCAACATTCGGAGCCATTTTACTTGCTAAACTCAACTCAGCAAAAGTTTTAAAGCCGAGTAAATTTGCTAGTTCTTGACGCAACTCCAAAGTGCGCTCAATTAACGGGTTGTTATCCAACTCCCCAGAGGAAGCGCGAGTGATAAAAGCTTTGTAAAGCTGTTCTCGCAGATCCCGACGGGTGCTGTGCTGCATAAAAGGACTATAACTGGGAAAGTCCAAAGTGATGCGCCAAGGACCGTTTTCGGGTGTGGCGTTTTCTGCACCTTCAGAGCGTGCAGCTTGTGCCGCCAAACTGAGTAAACTGGGTGGTAAGCCGTCAATTTCTGCTTTATTTGTCAAAGTCAAACTGAAGGCTTTGGTAGCATCGAGTACATGGTTAGAAAACTTGGTGGAAAGTTCCGCTAACTCCATCTGAATGGCGTTGAAACGCTCTTTTGCTTCACCTTGCAAGCCTACACCCGAAAGTTCTGCATCTCTAATTGAGGCTTCGATGATGCGCTGTTGAGCAGAATCAAAAGTTGTCCAAGTCTCACTTTGCCGTAGTGTTTTAAAAGCATCGTAAATAACTTGACTTTGACCCAACTTGTTGACAAACTGCACGACATCTGGTTGAACAGTTTCATAAGCTTCGCGCAGTTCTGGGCTATTTTTCACGCCCATTAAATGGCTGACTATGCCCCAACTCCAATTTAGGCGTTCTGTTAAATGTTCTAAAGGTTCTACTAAACCGCTCCAAGAAGGTTCTATCTTAGTTTCTAAAGTGGCAAGTTCTGTGTCTAATTCTGCTAGCAGTTGTTTGAACGCTGGGACAACCTGTTCTGGAGAAATGTCTGCAAAAGGAGGTAAGCCGTAGCCTTTGAGTAAGGGATTTTGAGAAATAGTGGCGTTTGCACTCATGGTTTTTGTGTGAGTTGCGAGTTAATAAGGGCGATTTTTATCTATATCTTCTAATGTAGCGATCGCTGTTTAATTTGAGTGCAGCATCCCAACGAAAGCACCGACAAGAAAGAAGGATGCAGAAAAGCGAATGGTAGGTCTGACCCCTGAATTTACCAAAAAAGCCTCGTAGAGACGTTCCTCTGGAACGTCTCTACAATTATGTGGAATGACCAAAAATTGTTCTAGGAGGGGCTATACCCCTGATTTACTCTTCTGTATCCTTGTAGGAAAGGGGTTGAAGGTTAGATCTACGCTTTTGGTTACGAACATCGCGCTTTTGGTTACGAACATCGCGCTTTTGGTTACGAACATCGCATATCTTGCACCTACACCCTGGAAGGATACAGAACAGCTAATGCTAGGTTTGACACCCCTCACCTTTACTTTAAGGTTGATACTTCAGGGGAGAACCTTGTGCAGGGGAGCTGTTCTTGGGAGAAAGTAAAATGGTATTACCCCTAATTCACGCTTCTGTATCCTATAGCCACAAGCTTCCAGCGTGTAAGTATTTTTTTATTTTGCTAAAGCTTTAGCTGGGCGATCGCCTTTTTGTTTATCAGGAATCAGCTTTTCCAGTCCACGGGCAATCAATGGTAGGAATCCAATCACCAATACTACGCCCAATATGTTAAAGATTACCTGGGCATTCGCAATTTGACGAGCAATGTCGTCCCCCGCACCCACCATCCCAGAAAGCCATTTGGCGAGTGTTGCTAATTGTCCAGCAAATATAATTCCGACAGCAGCGCAAGCAAGATTAAAAATTAAATGAAACACACCAGTTCGTATTGCTGGGCGATCGCGTCCAATCGTAGCCACTAGTGTATCAGCACATGTGCCAACTTCCGCGCCCAGCATCAATGCTATGCCTGCGGGTAATGAAATTAAACCTTGACTAGCCAAAGTAACGATAATTGCAACCGTAGCGGAGGATGATTGAACCAAGATTGTAAACAACGCTCCAACACCAGCACCGAGTAGCGTGTTATCCCCCAAAGTTTCCATCCATTTAAGAAATGGCTGATATTCTTCAAAAGGTTCCATTGCCTTTTCAATTGTGTCAAGACCAAAGAATAACAAGCCGATACCAAGTACAATTAAACCGATTTGCTTCCAGCGTTCGGTTTTACCGAGAAAAATCAACAGAAAGCCTGCGAACATCGCTATAGGTGCATATTCGTTAATTTTAAAAGCGACGATTTGAGCACCAATTGTTGTGCCAATGTTGGAACCTAAAACGACGCCGAGAGATTGCACAGACGACAACAAACCAGCACTAACCATCGCAATGACGACGATGATTGTCACTGAGGATGAATCTAATATAGTTGTTGCTACCGTGCCAGTTGCTACTCCAGCATAGCGATTGGTGGTAAATCGACTAATTAAGCCTTTAGCGCGATCGCCTGCGATCGCTTCCAATCCCTCTGCCATTCTTGTCACCCCGTATAAAAAAAGCACTAGCCCCGCTAGCGCACCTGTAACCATTTTAAAAATATCCAGTTTTCCTGCTTTTTCCCCTTCAGACTTACTAGTTTCTTCTTTTGAATTATTATCTGGATTGCTTTGTTTCGGTTGTGCTTCTTGTACCCCAGCCGGAGTTTGAGCGTTAGCACTAACTTCTAAAACTGGTTTGTTAAACCAATGTAAATTATCTTCAACTAGAGACGGTGCAATTACTAAACCCGAAACTAAAATACACAATATTAACAATTTAGGCAGTCTTTGATTTGACTTTTTTGAGAAAAACATAATACTTCCTCAAACATATTATTGACTACGCAATTTCAAACACGATAAATATCCACTGATGAGAGTTTTAACAATAACCACCCCAAACTTAGATATGCTGCGATGCACAAAGAATACTGACTGTGATATTACTTAAATGCGAATGTTGTGTTTTGCAAACAGAGCATTTAAGCTTTTGTCTCATCAGCAGACAATAAGAGTTTTGCATTACTTAGGCTTTCCTTTCTTACACCTTGAGAGGTAAATTCAAGATGAATATATCGCTCTGATTAAATTTAAAAATAGCTTAAACAAACATTAACCTTGGAGCTTGAAAATAGCTTGCTAAAAATAATGACTAACTGTCTTTGCGACAGCCCTTTATCTAATTTGATCGCATAACAAAATAATGAAAATCTCTGCCAATGCCCAATCCTTATATGATGAGCAGTCAATTATGGCGTGAGATGAACCTCAAAGTTGAATTAATGGCAAAGTGAATTTTGATTCGTCCTTATGCCAAAAAACGTACAGAGCAATTAGCTAAACTTGGCTATGTAGCTTTGGCGATTAATATGTATGGCAAAGGAATTCGACCACAAAATCCCAAAAAGTCAGTAGCACAAGCGGTTATTTATCGCCAGGATAGAAAATTAACGTGCGATCGCACTACTGCTAGGTTACAAGTTTTACAACAAAATACATTAGCAGATCTTAAACGCATTGCGGCAATAGGTTACTGTTTTGGTGATGGTACAGTATTAGAGCTTGCTCTTACTGGTGCAGGTATTGCGGGAGTAGTCAGTTTCCACGGCAACCTTGACACCCCTAACGCCAGCGATGCCAAAAATATCAAAGCTAAAGTACTAGTGTTACATCGTGCCAAGGACCCGTTTGTACCAAAAGAGCAAGTTAAAGTTTTTAAAACGGAAATGCAACAAGCTAAAGTGAACTGGCAACTGGTATCGTATCCAGGTGCAGTGCATAGCTTCACCAATCCAGAATCACGTAACGATTCTTCTAAAGGAGCAGCTTACAACAAAGATGCAAATGAGCGATCATGGAGAGCATGAAGCAGTTTTTTACGCAAATCTTTCAATACAAGTGATTCCCATATCATCCTTTCGACAGATGGAGGAATCAAGCATAACTACATTTTAGAGAGATGAAATTGCACTTCCTAGCTTCTTAAAATGATGCTAAAGAATAAACAATAGGAATGTAATCATGCCTGAAGAAAAGTCCGAAAATCCAAATAACACAACAGATGACACAGCAGCTGCATCAGGTGGCTATCAAACCACCCTCGAGGAAGAGAATCGCAAGACTGGTGTTGGCGTATACACTGATCTCAAGTCTACAGTTGAACCAGAAGCACCGGAAAACGATTCAGTAGTAGGTAGCCCGAATCAGGGAACTGAATCCCGTTAATTTCTGCCGCAACAGTATAAAGTTCAAACAGTTTAATGCAAAAATTACGAGTGGAGATGCGTTGCAACAACGATAATCATCCACTCGATTTTTATAAGTGCGATCGCTTCATATCTTGCACTACAGTACCGACACACCGCATAATGTGGCTATAGAAGCAAAGTCCACGCAGGTGGACTAACTAATGTAAAATTATTGGTTTTGGAGTTTGCGGAGGCAAAAACAAGGCGATCGCTTGTCTGCGACACGAAGAATCTTCCCCAACGTATCCTTCTCAATTGCGGAAACCTGCGCGAAGGCACACCAAGAAAGCAACGAGTTGAAAACTTTGGAGCTTTGCCCTTATAGCTCTACCTTGCCCTCTTTGGTGCATTTCAGTAAGTTTCTTTATATAGTCGCACCCAGCCCTCTGAGTGTCGATTACTTAAAAGTATAAAACGATGCATAATAACCTTTACAGACACGACATTCAAGACAACAGTGCTCAACTCAAACCAATTAACTTATTTGAATATGAAAAGCTAGCGACTAACGCTTTATCTCAAAACGTACTTGACTATTACAGTAGTGATGCATGGGATGAAGTAACTTTACGAGATAACCGAGCTGCCTTTGAGCGATTCAAGATTAGACCCCGGATGCTAGTAGATGTAAGTTCGCGTAACTTGAGTACAAAAGTTTTGGGACAGTCTATTCAAATGCCACTTTTGATTGCTCCAATGGCATTTCAGCGTCTTGCTCATCAAGATGGAGAACTTGCTACAGCTAGAGCTGCATCAAAAGCAGGTATTGGCATGGTTTTAAGTACAATGGCGACTTATAGTATTGAAGATGTGGCAACCGCAGGTTATCAAAACACTACTGCTAGTCCCCGATGGTTTCAACTTTATGTTCATCGTGACCGAGGATTAACCCGCGCTCTCGTAGAACGTGCCTACGCTGCTGGCTATCAAGCGCTTTGTCTGACCGTTGATGCTCCTGTCTTGGGTCAGCGAGAACGAGACAAGCGTAACGAGTTTACTTTACCACCTGGTTTGCAATTGGCTAATCTAGTAACTTTGTCAGGTTTAAAAATTCCTCATGAAGACGGGGAATCTGGTTTATTTAGATATTTTGCTCAACAACTTAACCCAGCCCTAACTTGGAAAGATTTGGAATGGCTACAGTCTTTGTCACCACTGCCATTAGCGATTAAAGGCATTTTACGGGGGGATGATGCTTTAAAGGCGGTAGAGCATGGAGCCAAGGCAGTGATAGTCTCTAATCATGGTGGCAGACAACTCGATAGTGCGATCGCTTCAATTGATGCACTCTCAGAAGTAGTTACCGCAGTTGCAGACAAAGCAGAAGTGCTTGTAGATGGTGGCATCCGTCGGGGCACAGACATTCTTAAAGCCTTGGCTTTAGGGGCAAAAGGTGTACTTTTAGGAAGACCTGTCCTTTGGGGACTTGCCGTAGCAGGGGAAATTGGTGTCTCTCACGTCATCGAACTACTACGCTCGGAGCTAGATGTCGCGATGGCACTTAGCGGTTGTGCCCAGATACAAGATATTGATTGTAGTTTGGTGATTCCACGAACCTATCCCACTAATAAAATTCTTTGAACCCAAATATGGACAGTGCCAAGGTCAATAAATGCGTCAAACAAAATATATTTTCCTGCGCTCCCAACGAACAGCTAAACGGCGGTATTTACGTTGATACCAGGCAAAACACCGCTCTTGCTGGAATCTAGGAACTGAGATTTTGATCGGTCAAACGAGTGTTTTTCT
>JAESGY010000079.1_pt1 | contig 90389 bp, 81 predicted proteins | sample 9269841 | NCBI WGS metagenome assembly JAESGY01 (sample SAMN17022865, study PRJNA683097) | algae metagenome | isolation source: Spirirestis rafaelensis WJT71-NPBG6 and co-occurring heterotrophs from... | place: USA: Pinto Wells, Joshua Tree National Park, Colorado Desert, CA | collected 2006-08-15 | reverse complement strand
CTGAACCCTAAATACGCTCTGGACGTAAATTATCCGTCTTTCCAGTCCAAGAGTGATTAGCGATCGCATATTTTTTCTTCTTTTCCATATGGCACTTATTGTCTAATTTGTCAATGCGTAAGTTCTGCTTCTGACAACATCTGCTTTTCTGACAATATCCTCTGCCTTGAATGCAACAAATGAGCCTGCTACGCCCTTGGCAACATTTCCGCCGACGCTATTTAAAGTACTAACAATATTGCTACTGGTATTAGATCCAGAATTACGCCTCCTGACTTCCCCACTCCAATGTTCGGCAGCATTAGCTGAACCATAACGCCGAGTATTTAAAGCAGTCGAGGTTGGGGTAGGCTTGGGTTTACGACTTGAGCCTGCACTCCAACGTTCGGCTGCATCGGCGGACATCCCACGTAGCTTCGATGCAGGCTTCGGGCTATTAGCTGAATTGCTCCATCTTTCGGCTGCATCGGCGGACATTCCACGTAGCTTCGATGCAGGCTTGGGTTGAGGACTTGCGCCAAAGAAATAAACGCGCTAAAGCAAGACGTTGGCGCTGTCCTCCAGATAAGGCGATTCCCCGCTCTCCGATGCTGGTTTGGTAGCCTTTGGGCAGTTCGCTGATAAAATTATGAGCTACCGCCAGTCGTGCTGCTCTCATCACCTGCTCAGTTGTAATATCTGGATCGCCGAAGGTGATATTTTCCGAGATGGTAGCGTCGAAGAGAAAATCGTCTTGCAGGACAACGCTAATTTGTTGTCGTAAAGAACCGATATCAGCATTTTTAATATCAAAATCATCAATCAAGATAGAGCCTGATTCTGGTTTGTAGAGGCGTTGTAAAAGCTTTGAAAGTGTACTTTTACCAGACCCTGACCGTCCGACAATTCCGACAAACATCCCAGGTTGCACAGTGAAAGAAATGCCTTTCAAAACAGGTTCTTCTTGGTCGCTTTGGTAGCGAAAAAACACTTTTTCAAAGCTTACTTGACCGCGCAGTGGTGGTAAAACTAAACCAGAACCGGGTTCAGCTTCCGGAGCAGTATTAAGAATATCTCCAAGTCGATCTACAGATAGTAAAACTTGCTGGAATTCTTGCCAAAGTTGTACTAAACGCAGCAGTGGACCTGTTACTTTAGAAGCTAGCATTTGAAAAGCAACTAATACACCAATAGTTATTTTTTGTTCGATAACCTGACCCGCTCCAAACCAGAGAATAATTAAGTAGGAAAAATTAGTCAAAAAATCGCCGATATTACTGCCTATATTAGAAGTAGTAGAAGCTTTAAAACTGGTGCGGATGTAACGCGCAAATAAGCCTTCCCAACGCCGGCGAGATTTGCGTTCAGCAGCATGAGCTTTTACAGCATGAATTCCCGTCACTGTTTCCACTAAAAAGGATTGGTTATCAGCACCGCGATTAAAAGTTTCATTCAGCCAATGGCGTAAAATCGGTGTAGCCACTAAATTTAAAACGACAAATAGGGGAATCACAGCCAAAGCAACCCAAGTGAGGGTGAAACTGTAAGCAAACATCAGCACTAGATACACTACCGAGAAGATGCTGTCAAGAATTACAGTTAAGGCTGTACCTGTGAGAAATTGTCGAATATTTTCGAGTTCTTGCGCTCTAGCAACAGTATCGCCTACTCGACGCGACTCAAAATAACTTAAGGGTAGACGCATCAATTGGCGAAACAACTGAGATGATAAACTTAAATCAAGGCGGTTGGCGGTGTGAGTAAAAATGAATAGCCGTAGAATGCCTAAAATTGCTTCAAAAATTGCCACACCCAAAAGAGCGATCGCCATCACATCCAAAGCATTACGGCTTCCAAACACCATTACTTTGTCGATGATGTACTGAGTGATAATCGGCGTTGCTAACCCTAACAATTGCAGCGCAAAAGAAAGTAACAGCACTTCTCCCAACAACTTGCGGTGCTGCCAAACCGCAGGCACAAACCAACTCAGGTTAAACTTCTGTTTATCATCCTGCTCTTGAATTAATTCTACTTGCCAAAGTCGTCCATCCCAATTTTCCTCAAGCATATGAAGGGGAATGCTTTCGCAAGTTTGACTCAGGTTGGTAGGAAATGCGATAATTAAGCGATTACCCCTAACGCCATAGATAACAATCCACTCTTCCCGTCGCCAAAGCAGCAAAGCCGGGAAAGTTAATGAGCGCAAATCATTTCCGGTAACTTGTAGCTGTCGCACTTGCAGTCCCAGTTTTTCACCCGCTTCCATCACATCGTGAGGATGCTGTCCCCGCAGTTGACGCTGTACCAACTCGAATGGGATAGGATTATTTAAGTATTGAGCTGCCATTGTTAAGCAAGCAGCAGCAGTATTGGGACTTAAAACAAATGGATAACCGGTTACTGGCTGGGGTAAATTAGCCTCAATTGGTTGATAACGCGATCGCTCTTGCTGCCAAAAGCGATTTAATTCTATAGAATCAGCTTTTTGCCACAGTGCTACATCCCAGCGCACCACCTCCACATTTTTAGATGCTACAGCTTTCAAATCTCCAGAAAGCTCTAGTAAATCGCCAAACCAATCTCCTGCTTTTAAAGTTGCTAATGACTGAGATTTTCCATCTTCTCTCAGACGCACATTACCAGAAATAATTAAAAATTGGCTTCCAGGTTTCTCTGTAGACCAAATTATAACCCCAGTCTGGTAAGGACGAATCTCTGCTTGATTTCTCAAGTGAATTTGCTGCTCAGGAGTTAACAAGCAAAATGGCAACTTCTCCCACCGCAAATACTCTTGTAAGTTCATAAATAATAACTAAAAATTAACCTGTAGCTTGACATTAATACTTTGAATTTTATCTTCTAACCATTGCTCAAAAAGCTCATCTTCTAGTTGTTGCTTCAACTGTTCGTCTAACGAAGCATCTAAGATTTTTTCCACGCGAACTAGATACCAAAGTCCTTCAATTTCCAGTGGTTCTATCAACTCTCCTGGCTTCGCTAAGTTGATAGCAGCCCTGAGTACATCTGGCAATGTCCCTTTACTAATTGCTCCCATCATGCCATTTAAAGTTCGGTCTTCTGTTATAGAATATTCCTGGACTAGCTGCTCAAATCTAACACCATCTTCGATAATTTGACTTTTCAACTCTTCAGCAAGCGCTTGTTCTTCTACGACTAAGCGCGACAGAACTACCCGATCTAAAAATATCTTGCGTTCAATAAAATATTCCTGAATGTTTGGTTCAGTAAGTTGAGCTTTGAGTTTTTCTAACTTTAAACTAGAAGTGATTTGCCTTTTGAAGGTAGAGTAATCTAAACCTTCCTGAGCTAGCCATCTTTGAAAACTTGCCGAGTCAATTAACTGATTATTTAATCTAAAATCAATTACCACTTGTTCGATTAAATCAGAACTAATATCAATATTTTCTAAGGTTTGTAGTTCCTGTTCTAAAACGTGCTGACGCATAATCTCCCAAATAACAGAATCAAGTTTCCCAGAAGACTCCAGGTATCTTAATGCTTGTTCAAGAGAAATTGGCTGTTCGTCAGCTGTCAAGAATAAGCTAGACTCCATAATTGAAGCTTTATTGAAGGCTTGTAAAATATTTTTGTACCTGCGACGCTAAGGTCTATTTTCACACTCTTAGATCCCCCCAACCCCCTTTTCAAGGGGGCTAATAGGTTCACTCAAAGTCCCCCTTTTCAAGGGGGATTTAGGGGGATCGTAAAGCCTTGGATAGCAAACGAGTAGTTTGAAAACATGCCCTAGTCAAGGAAGCTTGTTATAACGTTAATTGTAACGTTGCAAACATACAACAGCCTTGTGTTACTTGACAAAAAAACCGTTACTTCAAATAAATTAACAAGTTCAATCCGGGAATTGTGCGGGAGAGAGTCCACAAAAGTAGGGTGATGTAAAGTAAACCCAAACTCCACTGATACCACGCAAGTGTCGAAATTATGCCGGGGAGGTGTTCGTCTCGCAAGCGAATGTCGTTGAATCCCAATTTCAGTAGATTGTTGAGGGCAAAGTCGTAGTAGTTAAGCCAGTTCCAGCGACGGTTCCACAATAAAGGCATATATCGCTCACGAAACGCTTCATTCCTTGGTATCACAGGTAATCGTCCAATCAGCAATCGTAACTGCCGCATCGTCCCGTCTTCTGTAAAATAAGAAACGTGCATTAAGTCGTGATAACGACCTTGTTGGTAAAGCCGGAATAATAAAGCTGCTGGTAGGGGGACGATGATAATTAATATACATCCCAACGACAGCCAAGGCTGTTCCGCACTGCGAAAAATGGCGATCAAGCCAAATATTGCTAAGACACTAAAACTAGTTACTATCGCAGTGACTTCGTTGATTGTAGGAATAATTGGTACTGGAAGTAAGCGACGGTAGCGATCAATTAGCCAAAATATAAAACCGAAATAGGCGATCGCTATCACTCCTACCCCAAACACTAACCCCACACTTGTACCATAACCAGAAAGCAGCAGCAGTACACTCAATGCCAGCCAATTAAGAGCTTGCAACAACCATCCGAAGAATGAAAGAGGTTCACCCACAACTATGCGCGAACTCACTTGCGTGTATATTTCTGTATTGATATCTGCAATACTAAGTAACTCATTGTTGTTGCGAAATAATTGTACTTGACGGCGCCGTGTAATAGCATCCGCTTGAGTTGCAGAAAAACCCACATTAATCAAACGTTCTAAGGAAGCACTATTAATATTTGTACCAACCAAAAGCCGGCTTAATTCTGTTAGTCGCAGTCGGTGTTTTGTATACTCCACTTGATTAGCATCGGCAATTTGCTGCTGCTGGCGAAAATTTTGCCCCAAATTCCGCAACACGTTTTGATTACCTTGCAACGCAGGTACGTAAAGCATTTTGCCAATTTGACCAACATTCCCTAAAATTTTCGCTTGATTAGAATTAAAACTTAAACCAGATACATTTAAATAAGCAATATTTGCAAATCTTGCATCGCTAAAATCTGCTTGATTGAGAATGCTAGCACCGCGCAGATTTACAGCTTGGTTAAACTGCGCTTCCCGAAAAGTAACAGCTTGCTCAAAAGTCGCTTCCATCAGCAAAAACAACTGATTAAAATTAGCTTGAGTAAACTGTGCTTGGTTCGCAAAGCGCACATTAGAAAAATCAGCATTTCCTTGCCATTGCACATGAGTAAATTTCGCCAACTGCTTAAAAATTGCAGAGTTGAAGTTAGCATCCTTAAAGATACTATCTTGAAAATAAGCACTATCCTGAAACTTTGATTGTTTAAAACTAGCTTTATCAAAAAAAATACTTCCCTGAAAATTACTCGCTTGCCGAAAGTTTGCGCTGGCGAAATTGGCGGAATGGCTGAATCGTGTTTCATTCCAATTACTTGTTTGGATAAAGCTTGCACCTTGGGCATCCACAGTCTGAAGAAAGAATGTATTGGGAAATTGCACTTCCCCATTGAAGCGAGTTTCCACCAGTGTCAAAGCACCACGAAAAACAGTAATCTCACTAAATGGAGTTGTTGCCAAAAGTGATTTACAGTCTTTCGGACTTGGTAAACCCACAGCCAGTGCATCCACACAAACTCCGCGTAAGCGTTCGAGTTGTTCTTTTTCAGTTGCGGTGAAAATCGAAGCGATTCCTTGCGCGTACAGAGGTGTTCTTAAAGCCAAATCGCTACCAATAAAATCACCCTGAATCAGAGAATAGCTCAAGTCTAAACCTAAAGGTTTTGCACCAACCTTTTGCAATTCTTTTCGCAGAACTTGATAAAAAGCATCATGAAAAACAGCGTTTTCTGCTCTTAAATCTATCACCATTTGCCGCAAATCCACCATCAAATTGCCTTCGTGCAGCGTCGGTGTACGCAATCGCTCTTGCAACAATTCTATAGTTAAAGGTGTGCGTTCTGGTTGCGCTTGTACAGGTAGAGGAAAAAACAATATAAACAAAGTAATCAAAACGCAGAGGATCGCAAAGGTTAAACGCAGAGGTTCGCAGAGTAGTTTCTCAGCGCTCCTCTGCGCTTTCCTCAGTGCTCCTTTGCGTTTAAAAAATAATTTATCCAAACCGACTCTTTATCACTCATCATTAATCAGCAGAACAATTTTACCTGTCACAGACCCAGTTTCTAGTAATTGATGAGCTTTTGCCGCTTCTGCTAAAGAAAACTTATGACCAACGTGAATTTTTAACTTACCCTCATCAATCCAGGTAGCAGACTGCTCAAGAATTTCTGCATGATGCTGCTGCGCTGACACCATTTTTTGCACCATCGGTGTCAGCATTAATTCCAAACCGATGCGGAGATTGCGATTTCTAGCAGTTTTCCAAACAGTATTCGCGTCTGGTTCTAAAATTGTCACAATATCGCCATACACGCGCACTGCTGGAAAGGTTTTGTGAAAAGTTTCTCCACCCACAGTATCAAAAGCTAAGTCTACACCTTCGCCGCCAGTCCAATCTAAAGCCGCTTGTACAAAGTCAGTTTGTTTGTAAAAAATTACTTCGTCTGCATTCAGTTGTTTAACGAAATTAGCCTTTTCTTGAGAACTCACAGTTGTGCAGACATCAGCACCTTTGAGTTTCGCCAGCTGAATTGCTACATGACCAACACCACCAGCACCCGCATGAATCAAAACTTTTTCCCCAGGTTCGAGTCGTCCTCTTTCGTACAAAGCTTCCCAGGCAGTGATTAAAACTAAAGGTGCAGCAGCAGCTTCCGCAAAGGACACCGAAGCCGGTTTACGGGCAACAAATCGCTCATCAACAACAGTAAATTCTGCATAATTACCTTGGTGTGCCCCCAAACCGCCATTGCAAAAATATACCTCATCGCCTACGCGAAAACGCTGCACAGCAGCACCTACTGCCTCGACGACACCTGCACCATCACATCCTAAAATGGCAGGCATATTATCTGGGTAAAAAGTACCGCGTTTGCGTAATTTTGTATCAATCGGGTTAACCCCAGCTGCCATCAAGCGTACCAAAAGTTCGGTTTCTCCTGGGGGAATGCCAGGGTTGGGGATTTCCTGCACTTGCAGAACTTCGGGATTTCCTGCTGCTGTCATTAAGACTGCTTTCACGACTTTTTCCTTTGCACTCAAGCTTGATGTACTCTCCTTAGGCAACTTTACCGCAATAGGGAAAAGAGCGATCGCCTTAATCCTATGATAAATGTACACTTTTGTACACTTATTTCTATGTCTAAGTACTTGAGTATTACGGAAGCTAGAAAACAACTGAATCAACATGGTGATTTGTCTGTCATTTACGCGATCGCACAGCAGAATTATTCTTACTGTTGATGTCGTGCGATCGCACAGAGTGCCCATCGTAGACATCGCCACATCTCTAGATTAGACATTAGATGTATAATTGCTGAATACTTCGTGTACTTACTGGTTAAAAGTATTAAATGATTACCGTTACACCAGAAGAAATTAGTCAGTTTCGCAGCCAGTTGGCGGATAGTCCAGAAGCTTTAGCAGCTTTGGATGCCATAGAAGAGCGTAAAGGAAATTTGGAAGCAGCAGCACAGTTAATTGCTGTTGAGACAACCGATACAGAAGTCAGCTTGAGAGGAGATTCAAATTATTTAGAGAAATTAGCCCAAAAACTCAGCAAAATCATCTGTCAAGAAGAATTTGACGACTTGATGACGGGAGTATTGACAGCTGCGATCCCCACTCTAGCAGCAAGTGGTAATATTCCCGTAGCTCTGGCAACTCCAGTGGTAATTTATGTTGCCAAAATTGGCGTGAAGCAGTTTTGTAAAGCTGCCAAACCTGAATCCTAAAGCCCTGTAGCTGTAAATCCTGCCCAGTAAAATGGTGCTGCAAAAGGGTGGGGTTTGCGCTTGCAGGTTCTTCTTAATATTGCTCTTGCTACTGGACGCTTTTCTTCTGGAATTTGAGCAAAAATTTCTTCAATTTGTGGCTGATATTTAACTAATAGTGCTTCAAATTCCTCTGTGGTTAAATTTCGCAGCCACTGCTGTGCTTGATTGAGTGCTATGGAGACACTATTTATTGTTTGCAGGTTTTCATAAAATTTCATCATCAAAAATGCTGTAGATAAATCGCTAACAGTCCATAAACTACTAACGACAGCTTGACTACCAGCTAACAGAAAACCGCTAGGTAAACCAATATATTCGTCACTGGTATTTTGAAAATCAATCAATCCAGTTTCGCACGCTGAAAGAGTTACGAGGCGACATTTTTCTAATTTGAGACTGAATATTCTATCTAAAGTCAGGCATTTTTCTAAATCGTGGGTTTCCCCTGCTCGTAAATTCAGGTAACGTTCGGAGTCGGGTTTTGTTGGGGTGTCTGCGATGGGTGCATTTGCCAAAATTAGGGCTGATTTACTGGGATTTGTTAAGTTAAAATACCCATGACAGCTAAAGTGGGTGCAGTGGTAAGTGTTTAAGTCAGTATTATTAATAGCTGTGAGTGTCGCTGCTGTTTTTTTCAGAACGTTGGAAGTATTAAAGTAGCTTTGAATAACTTGTACTTCTAAATCGGTGTAATTCAGGTCTTCTGTGGGATTTTGAATCGCAAAGAGAGATTGAAAATCAGGACGTTTGCGCTGTTGTACCTGTTGCAGTAGTTGACAACTGGGTGCATAGCTGACACCACCAGCAAATAAATCCAGCAGACAAGACGAATTTTCAGAATTTTGATTTATTGGAATTGCATGAAGGGGGAATAAATGCAGGAATCGATGGGGAATTAGGATGAGTTTATCGCAGTGCTTTGGTATCTGGGTTAATATTTCATCAATGTGCAGAATCGAAGCTAATTCTTTGAGTTCTTCCCCTAAGCTATTGTGCCACTGGTCTTTTTGATTGTAGTAATTCTGCAAATATTGATTTACCCAATCATACAAAGCTTGTTGGTCTTCTGGTTGGGATTGCCAAACTGTTACCTCTCCCTTTTTTGTGACAATAAACGCCAGAATTTTATCGTTGAGAATATACCACTCGATAATGGCTGTATGCTCATCCAAAGAACCTTGGAAAAAGTCGAATTTGAAACCATAACCGACAGGTAAGTATTGGTTTTGCAATTCATTACGCTGGTTTCGCAACTGTTGGAGATGTTGTGCAAGGACTTTGGGATTTTCAGCTTTGCCATTTTGGATTTTATCTTGTCCTACGGCTATTTCATCCCTGTCTCCTTTAATTCTCTCCCTGTAGGCATTTGCGAGATTATTTTGCGTCATTGCCCAAGATTGAGGTAAAGCTTCTCTGGTGTAGACTGTCAACGCGACTTCATAGCCAGTAATGGCAATTTCCATATTGCTGGCTTTGCTACCCAAAGGGAATAGGACTTACGCAAGCGTCACAATATAAGGTCAACTGGCACATATATTTCAATTTGCCGTAAATGCTTGTAAGCATTGATTTATAAACCTTAGAGCCATATTAATTCTATGTGACAGTTTTCAGATAAATGTGCCAGTTGCGTAAGTCCTGGGGAATTGCGCTATTAGATTGCTAAATTTAACAATAATTTCTGCTAAATATTCCGCTTCATCTGCTTTCGCTTCCCCAAGTGTATTTGTTCCCCAACGGCGCAATATTTCTGCTAACACTCCGTCGAGTTTGTCTATATTCTTTGCCAGCAAGGGGTAAACTACCTGGGAATTACCACTACTGTCTGCGGTTACTTGTAGTACCTGCATCAAGAATTGGTAATATGTCTGTATCTCCTCCTCACTGAGAGATTGCAAATCTACTTCATTATCTAGATTCAACGCTTTTTGAAGATAACTTGCTAAATTTTGCAACCAATTCGCTGTATTCTCATCCCCGTGTTGGGAACACATCTGTGCTACTTCTTCTACCGTCTGCACAAAGCCAGCATCAAGTAATTCTTGGTTTGCTGCTAAAATCTCGGCTTCTTCTCCATCTGTGCAATTTAGCAGGCTTTCGATTAGCTGGTAATAAGCTTTTAGGCGCTGTTCGTTCATGGGTAGGTGTAGTTAGAAGCATCTTGATGAAGCTTCAACAGTATTATCCTCAATTTCTGAAAAATGAGGGGGTAAAAAGTTTTAGCTTTTTCTTAAAAAGGCTACGGTGTACACGCAATTTATTGAATTACCCCACCCTAACCCTCCCCTTATAAAGGGGAGGGAACTAGATTTTCTAATTTATCCCCGATGTATTGGGGAGGGAACTTAATTTTCTTGTTTCCCCCCTTTCCAAGGGGGGATTAAGGGGGGTAATCCGGGGAATCAATTGAATTACCCCACCCTAACCCTCCCCTTATAAAGGGGAGGGAACTGGATTTTCTAATTTCTCCCCGATGTATTGGGGAGGGAACTTAATTTTCTTGTTTCCCCCCTTTCCAAGGGGGGATTAAGGGGGGTAATCCTGGGAATCAATTGAATTACCCCACCCTAACCCTCCCCTTATAAAGGGGAGGGAACTAGATTTTTTTGTCTCCCCCCTTTCCAAGGGGGGATTAAGGGGGGTAATCCTGGGAATAATCAGCACAGTCCAGGAATATGAAAACGCTGATGACAAAACTGTATAACCAAACCTCAGAAAAGCAAAAACGGCAAACTCTCAGAAACAATATGCCCCCATCTGAAAAAATAGTTTGGGCAAAACTTAGAAATCAACAAATTGAAAGCTGTAAATTTCGCAGACAATACAGTATTGACAGATTTGTAGTGGATTTTTATTCTTCGGAATTGAGACTTGCCATAGAAATTGATGGTGATAGTCACTATCAAGATGGAGTTCCAGAATATGACCGCGATCGCCAAGCATTTTTGGAATCAAAAGGCACGAGGATTTTGAGATTTACGAATCAAGAAGTTTATCAAGATATTGATGTTGTGGTGGATAAGATTAGGGAAGTTATTTGTAGGTTGAGGGAAGTTACCCCACCCTAACCCTCCCCTTATAAAGGGGAGGGAACTAGATTTTCTAATTTCTCCCCGATGTATTGGGGAGGGAACTTAATTTTCTTGTCTCCCCCGTTTCCAAGGGGGGATTAAGGGGGGTAAACCCGGATCTAGAAAGAAAATCCGATTTGTGTATACACCGTAGCCTTATAAAGGGGAGGGAATTAGATGTTCTAGCTTCCCCTTTCCAATATTATTTTTGTGTTCGCATTTGCTATTTTGGCGATGCCTACGGCGGGCTACGCCAACGCATTTATAGATTTGGCGACTGTAATTGTTATTTCAGCGATGCCTACGGCGGGCTACGCCAACGCATTTATAGATTTGGCGATCGCATTTGTTATTTCGGGGTTCGCATTTGTTATTTCGGGGTTCGCATTTGTTATTTTGGCGTTTGCGTTTGTTATTTCGGGGTTCGCATTTGTTATTTCGGGGTTCGCATTTGTTATTTTGGCGTTTGCGTTTGTTATTTCGGGGTTCGCATTTGTTATTTCGGGGTTCGCATTTATTAATTTTGTCATTACTGTTGCTGATTGCACTTATTTTAAAACAACAAATCCATATAAAAAATGAGTAAAAATACAGGCAAACTCGTAATTATTTCGTTGAATTTTAATGAAATAAATCCACAAAACTACCCATCTCAGGCAAAAGGATATTCCACTATGTTGAAAAAGGAATTATTAAAAAAAAGGATATCTCATGTCTTTAAGAACTCGTGCTTCTGCTGCTGTTGACAAAGCCCAACTTCGTCTCGCTTTGCTTAAATCCATTGATGAAAGCCTAGATTTAGGACATGGGTTAACCATTGAAGCCTACAACCACCTAATCAACACTACCCGTGCTGTACTAGAAGCTCATAATACGCTGGTGTCCAACCTTGAAGAATCGCGTAAAACAATTACCCAGATGGATAAAGCCCTCTCCGAAATGTCTGAACGAATGCTAAGTGGAGTTGCAACTGTCTACGGCAGAAACAGTATAGAGTATTCCAAGGCTGGCGGCTCTAATCGAAAACGAAGTAAACAATCTAGTTCAAAAGTTACTCCAGTTGTAGCGGTTCTTGCCACTCAACCTACTCAAGCTGCAATTGCGAATGCGTCAACTAACGGTAATGGCACAACTTCACTTAATTCGGTATGACGACATTAATGTGTTCCCGATAACAAATAATCTGTCACTGTACAATATGAAAAAAAAGCCGGGAAACATTGACTTTCGCGGCTTCAGTGTGGTGTGAGGAACTTAACTATCTATCATCATAAAGGCAGCTACGAATAACAACGTGCTCGTAACAGTTTTGGTAACAGAAATTTTCTCAAAAATAAAAAGCCGTGGACTTGTTGAAGTTTCCACGGCTTTTGGTATGGTGTGAGGAGTTTTAACTCATCCCATATTAAACGCATCTGACCACGAGCGATGCGCTTGTAACAGTTTTTGAAACAGACTTACCCTCATACAATGTAAGTGTATAATTGAGCCGTCAATCCAAAATCATTGACTTTACACCAAAGCACCACCGCAGCTAGAACCACATCCAGCGGTACAACCATAGCAATACGCGGCAGTTTGTACCTCATCAATCAAGTTTAAACTGCCAGCTTCTAGCAACTTGGCAACTGTGAGAATTTCACCATTGCGAGTTTTTGCAGGTAGCTTCATCATCTGGTTGAAGTCGCAATCATAGACATTGCCCATATAATCAACTGAAAGTTCATCGCGGCACATTAAATTCTCAACCGTAGTACTATTAAAATGCGACTCTAAAAACTCCAAATATGGCGCGTAGAGTTTCTTACGTTCCAAATGCATTTTCGTCCTGCCAACTGGAATGTTTGTAATGGTGAATAGGTTATTAAACACAATCCCAAAGTGTTCTTGCAAGAACACTTTGTAATCTCTTTCCAGCTTAGTCTGTTCCGGAGTTAAAGAAAATTTCTCGCTTGTAGGTAATGGCGGATTGTACACCAAATCCAAAATTAAATTCTGCTCTTTACTATAGCCAACTTTGTTAAGCAATTGTAAGGCGCGAATTGAATCATCAAAAACACCAATACCCCGCATTTTATCAACATTATCAGCTAAATAACATGGCAGAGAAGCAACAATTCTCACTTGATGTTTGGCAAAGTATTCTGGCAAATCACCAAAACCCTCTTCAAAAATAATTGTCAAATTAGATCGGACAATTACCTGCTTACCTGTTGCCCTTGCTGCCTCTACCAGTGGCTTAAATCCATAATTCATTTCAGGTGCGCCACCTGTCAAGTCAACAATTTTAATTTCCGGAAATTTGTGAATTACTTGTATCAACTGTTCGCAAATTTCTGGAGAAAGTTCTTCTGTTCGTTTTGGTCCTGCTTCCACGTGGCAATGTGTACAGGCAAGATTGCAGCGCTTACCTAAGTTAATTTGTAAAACAGTGATTCCCTTTTTTGTTAAGGGATAACTAAGTTTGTTTTTAAAAGGTGTTACTGTTGTTTTAAGCATGATTTAAGTTAATAAAGTACCAACCGTAGGACGCATTTCATAAGTATGATATTATCAATACATAAATTTTTGCGCCGTAACGCACCAACTTAAATGGTGCAATAGTGCGTTAATCTGCCTTAACACACCTTAGCTGAAGGTATATATAGCAGTCCTAAATCATTCGTAAAATTCTAGTAGAGACGCGATATATCGCGTCTCTACATTTATGCAATTTTTCACAAATCATATATAACTGCTATATATAAATTACAAAATTCTATTTTTGCATTGATCGTTTAACAACAACCACCACCGTCATAGTGCCATGTAGAATCAGTGATTTTTATCTCTTTTGGCATTAATCTGCCAAGTTTGGCGGCTGTTTTATCACACACAGCTGCTGGAACACCACGTTGAAGAATATGTCCGGCTGAATCATCAAAAATCTCTTGTGAACCCGCGTAAATTGCTGTTTTGCCTGTAAAAATACAAGCGCCATCTTCGGGAATAATAACTTTGAAAGAGACAGAATCGAGACTTTCTAAAAGTAAATTATCTTCTAAATTGTATGTTTGAGAATCTAGAAGACGATAAGGACGACGGGCACGAATTTCAACTTGACCAAAGCCAGCCTGGATGATACGTTGAGTATACTCTTCATAAGTGAGTGCGCCTGATAAACACATGGCTCGTAACCGTTCATCTTGTTGTAAATGAAGCGGAATTGGACGAGTAGCGATCGGGTCACTCATCTGCAAACGTCCACCTGGTTTTAATACCCGATATGCTTCCTTTAAAGCACGAGTTAAATCTTCTGGTTCAAAGATATTGAAAAGGCAATTTTGCGCTACTACATCGACAGAAGCATCATCAACTGGTAAGTTGAAAGCATCGCCTTCACGAATTTCTACAAAGCTGGTATCAAACCAAGAATTTTCTTTTGCGGCAATTTCCAAATTGCGTTTAGCAGCTTCGCGCATCGCTGCAACCGGATCAACAGCAATTACACCACTCTGACGACGCGAAAAATAAGCAAATTGCAATGCTTCTAAGCCACCACCAACACCGACATACAAAACTGTAGGTTGGTTTACGAGTTCAGCAGCGTGAACGGTGGTACCGCAACCATAGTTCATTTCCTGCATTTGCGAGGGAATATGCAATCCTGGCAATTGCAAGGATGAACTTTGGACACAACAAAGTCCAACTTGGGGTGTTTGCGCGACTTCGCTGTAAAATTGCGCTGCTGCTTCTAAATAAGTCATTGTCGTTGTGAAGTTTAAAGTTCGCTTTGTGAATAGTAATACAACTAACTATATTTAAGATGAATTTTTGCTGAATGTATCTTTAGTGATGTGTTTTGAGATATAGGTGTCAAAAGCGATACCTACGGTAAGCTACGAAGATCGCACGCAAAATTAGCTTTTTTTATAGCTTGTAGTAAGCGATTTATCACTTAATTTGGGCACGAAGAGTGCCGACTACGAATAAAGACGTTCTAACAAAACGTCTCTTTAAATTTAAGTTTTTATGTATCAAATCATTCACCTGCTTTCATATGTATCTTGAAAGTATATGAAATAATGACCTCTGCCAAAAGAGATATTTTCAAATAAGCATAATTAATTCTTACACTTATATTAAACAACATTTAACTTCTGCCAATTAAATAATATCCAATTTTTTATCTTATTTGATAACCTCTCATAAAGGTCATAGTCTTGATTTGTTGATATTTCTCTGAGATTTGACCAAATAAGCGACTGCCTGTAACGGCTATAATCGCCAATTTTTTTAGGTTCTTACTAGTGCATACTGGTCATAAGTAAGATGACCATCATTTTCAAAATAACTAAAATTGCATACTTGTAAGTTTGTCAAAATCCTTTTGTAATGGAGTTCGGTATGATCTTAGCAACCCCGACCCAATCAAAGCCTTTAACCGATGAAGAACTGCGTAAAATCAACGCTTATTGGCGTGCAGCTAACTATCTTTCAGTTGGACAAATCTATTTACTAGACAATCCACTACTCAAAGAACCGCTGAAGCAGGAACATGTTAAACCCAGACTTCTCGGTCACTGGGGGACAACTCCGGGTCTTAACTTTATTTACGTTCACCTCAACCGGGTGATAAAAAAGAATGACCTGAACACAATATATATTGCAGGTCCCGGTCACGGTGGTCCTGGATTGGTCGCTAACACTTACCTCGAAGGGACATATAGCGAATATTACCCCAACATTTCCCCAGATGCGGAGGGGATGAAGAAACTCTTCAAACAGTTTTCTTTTCCTGGTGGTATTCCTAGCCACGTTGCACCAGAAACTCCGGGATCGATTCACGAAGGTGGTGAACTCGGCTATGCTTTATCGCACGCTTACGGTGCAGCTTTCGATAATCCTGACTTGATCGTTGGTTGCGTTATTGGCGATGGTGAAGCGGAAACCGGACCTTTAGCAACTAGCTGGCACTCGAACAAGTTTCTCAACCCAGTGCATGATGGTGCTGTACTGCCGATTTTGCACCTTAACGGTTACAAAATTGCTAACCCGACGGTGCTGGCACGAATGAGCCATGAGGAGTTAGAAAGTTTATTTGTCGGCTACGGTTACAAACCTTATTTTGTCGAAGGTTCCGACCCGGAAATTGTACATCAATTGATGGCGGCAACGCTAGATACGGTAATTCGGGAAATCAAAGAAATTCAAGAAGATGCTCGCAGTAATGGTTTTACAGAGCGATCGCCTTCACCAATGATCATCCTGAGAACTCCTAAAGGATGGACGGGACCAAAAGAGGTTGACGGCAAAAAAACAGAAGATTTTTGGCGATCGCATCAAGTTCCTTTTGGAGAAATATCATCCAAACCAGAACACCTCAAACTTCTCGAACAGTGGATGCGGAGTTACAAACCAGAAGAACTCTTCGATAACAATGGTACACTAATTCCCGAATTAGCCGAACTCGCACCTAAAGGTCAGCGTCGCATGGGAGACAATCCCCACGCTAACGGTGGTATTCTGCTGCGTGACCTCAAAATGCCTGACTTTAAAAATTACGCCGTTGAAGTTGACAAACCGGGCGCAGTTGTTGCCGAAGCTACCAAGGTAATGGGTAAATTACTGCGGGATGTGATGAAACTCAACTCCGAACGGCGCAACTTTCGCATGGTTGCACCAGACGAAACTCAATCGAATCGATTGGACGCTGTATTTGAAGTTACAGCCAGAACTTGGGATGCCGAAATACTCCCAGAAGACGAAAACCTGTCCTCTGATGGACGGGTGATGGAAATCTTGAGCGAACATACCTGTGAAGGCTGGTTAGAAGGATACCTCCTCACAGGTCGTCACGGCTTATTTTCTTGCTACGAAGCGTTTATCCACATCGTTGACTCGATGTTCAACCAACACGCTAAATGGTTGAAAACTAGTCGTCATATTCCTTGGCGCCGACCGATCGCTTCTCTCAACTACTTACTAACTTCCCACGTTTGGCGACAAGACCACAACGGCTTTTCTCACCAAGACCCAGGTTTTATCGACCATGTAGTCAACAAAAAATCTGAAGTTATCCGGGTTTATTTGCCACCCGATGCTAACACCCTGCTATCAGTCACAGACCACTGTTTGCGAAGCCGCAACTATGTCAACGTCATCGTCGCCGGCAAGCAACCCGCATTGCAGTATCTTGATATGGAAGCCGCAGTCAAGCATTGTACCAAAGGCATTGGCATTTGGGAATGGGCAAGCAATGACAAAGGCTTTGAACCGGATGTAGTCATGGTTTGTGCAGGCGATGTGCCGACGCTGGAAACTTTAGCGGCAGTAGATATTTTGCGCCAGCACTTCCCCGACTTGAAGGTGCGCGTGGTCAACGTGGTAGACTTGATGACACTACAGCCACAAAGCGAGCATCCCCACGGGTTGAGCGATAAAGACTTCGATACTCTCTTTACCACTGACAAACCTGTTATTTTTGCCTTTCATGGCTATCCCTGGCTGATTCATCGCCTCACTTATCGCCGCACAAACCACGATAACTTTCATGTGCGGGGTTATAAAGAAGAGGGAACGACTACCACACCGTTTGATATGGTCGTCCTCAACGAGTTAGACCGCTTTAGTTTGGTGGATGATGTCATTGACCGCGTGCCAAATCTAGGGTATAAAGCCGCTTATGTCAAGCAGATGATGCACGACAAGCTGATTGAACACAAGCTTTATATCACCGAACACGGTCAAGATATGCCAGAAATTCTTCACTGGAAATGGCAGGACTCAGGTAAGAACACTGATGTCGGTCACGAGGGAAGTTAAACGTATTACTCACTTACCCTAGACGGGTAGCTGCTGCAAGAAAGGCGATCGCATTCATTTTGCATCAAGATGAAGTGCGATCGCCTTCATAACTTTGGGAATACTGAAATAATAACACCCAAAGGAGTGATAAATATGCCAAATAATCGCATCAGTGCTAGTCTTGCTCAAAAAGACCGAGAAGCAGTGATGGAAGCGATCGCTACTATCAAAGAAAAGTTGCCGTTTTTAATTGATTTGACCGCAGATGAGCGTAAATGCTTGCCGAAACTAGGTGACAAGAGCCGAGCTTTTGTAACTAAAGCGTTGGAAGTAGCGACACAAAACCCGGACTTTCTGCCTAGGTCGTTTGATCTAAATGAAATGCGCCTGGATGTAGAATTATTTGAGGCGTTGTATCCTCTGCTGCTATCTTTAACGCAATTGCAAGAGTTGGTCGATGATACCTTGATTGCAACTGGCAGTGAAGCTTATATAGCAGCTCTAGCAGTTTACAATTATGCCAAGGCTAACGGTGATGTAGCTGGTTTAGATACTGTGATTGATGATTTGGGACGCAGGTTTAGCCGTAAATCTCGCAAAGCACAGCCGCAAACGTCACCAGTTTAAAATAAAAACTCGGTTATTTTGCCTGAAAAGTTGAAATTTCAAGCTTTGATCTTGGATGTTTGAGTGTAGAACTCGACGTTCCGAGTTCAAAGCTTAAATTTTGGAGTTCAAAGCACGAAGTTTCGAGTTCCGAGCACGAAGTTTCGAGTTCCGAGCACGAAGTTTCGAGTTCCGAGCACGAAGTTTCGAGTTCAAAGCACGAAGTTTCGAGTTCCGAGCACGAAGTTTCATGTTCTGAGCACGAAGTTTCGAGTTCCGAGCACGAAGTTCCGAGTTCCGAGCACCAAGTTCCGACACGCTAGTGATTAAAATCTCAAACGTAACACTCAGTCTGCCCAAAACCTTAAAATTTGCTAAGTAAATATGCCATAACCTACTTAACCTACTGCCACTGTCAGGATCGTTATGTGAAGAATAAAAACTAAATCCGCCTCGTTGCCGCAAAAACGGTTAGATCATTCTATATAGAGAAGTTGGTTACTCTAACAAAGTGACAGGAATATACGCTTGAAAACTCTCAAAATCCTTATCAGTTGTCATGATGTACCAACGACGACGATGAGCAACTGCACAAAGTAAAAAATCTGTGTTGGCTCCTTGAATACCATTTGTGCGGCAAGTGTTGTAAAATTCAGCAGCCAGTTCGTAATCCTCAGTTGCCAACTCTAAGTCAGGAAAAGCCCGGAGATATTCTCTAAGTCTGGTAAATTGTTCAGCATAACGAATTCCTGAAAGCACCTCTTGCCGCACAGCACCTAATAATACGACTCGATTATCAATAATTAAATCACGCAACAGATTGACAACAGGTATTGCTTGTGCAGGAGTATTCCGTCTCAACGCCAATGACCATACAGAGGTATCTACAACAATCACTGCTTTTGTCGCTGCTCTTTATAATTGTAATCTTCTTCATAGTCAATTGTTCCAAACAAATCAATTACCATTTGTTGCTTGCGACGTTGCACATATTCACGCAAAGCCTGTTCAACTACATCACGTTCAGTCTGTTGATTGCCAAGAGCTAAAGCTTCTTGAATTAAGGCTTCGTCGATTTGAAGATTGATTGCCATGTACCTTTCATTACTACCAACTGCCACACATCAGGATTTTATCACTTAAATTTTTCTCATATTTTAAATCGTAGTTTCTCTGCCCCATTCCCAAAACCTTAAAATTTGCCAAGTAAATATGCCATAACCCACTGCGACTGTCAGGATCGGAAAGTGAAGGATAAAAACAAAGAAAGAGAGGAAAAGGTTAAAGGGAAAAGGGGAAAGGAATAAAAAGCTTTTTCCCCTTCCCCTTTCCCCTTTCCCCGACTTCTGAAAGAAGCCTATTGTAGGAGGTTAATCTTGGCTAAACTGAAAGTTGGCATCAATGGATTTGGACGTATCGGACGGTTAGTGTTCCGCGCTGGTATGAATAATCCCAATATCGAGTTTGTGGGGATTAACGACTTAGTACCACCAGATAACTTGGCTTATTTATTAAAATACGACTCTACCCACGGAACTTATCAGGGCAAGATTGAGGCAAAAGACGATGGTATCGTGGTCGATGGACACTTCATTCCTTGCATGTCGATGCGAAATCCGGCGGAATTGCCTTGGGGTAAATTAAATGCCGATTATGTCGTGGAATCTACGGGACTTTTCACCGATTTGGAAGGAGCATCAAACCACTTAAAAGCTGGTGCCAAGCGGGTTGTGATTTCCGCTCCCACCAAAGAGCCGGAGAAGATTCGCACTTTGTTAGTTGGTGTTAATCATGACATATTTGATCCGGCAAAAGATGCGATCGTCTCTAATGCTAGCTGCACTACCAATTGTTTAGCGCCGATCGCCAAAGTAATTAACGATAACTTCGGTTTAACTGAAGGGTTAATGACCACCGTTCACGCAATGACAGCTACCCAGCCAACTGTAGACGGTCCTTCCAAGAAAGATTGGCGGGGTGGTCGCGGTGCAGCCCAAAATATCATACCCTCTTCTACAGGCGCCGCTAAAGCCGTGGCTTTGGTTTTACCAGAGTTGAAGGGTAAATTAACTGGTATGGCGTTGCGAGTCCCCACACCTGATGTCTCCGTAGTTGATTTGACCTTTAAAACTGCCAAAGCTACCAGCTACAAAGAAATTTGCGCGGCAATGAAGGCAGCTTCCGAAGGAGCAATGGCGGGTATCTTGGGTTACACAGAAGATGAAGTAGTTTCCACCGACTTTCAAGGCGATCGCCGTTCTAGTATTTTTGATGCTGGTGCTGGTATGGAGCTAAATTCCACCTTCTTTAAAGTTGTTGCCTGGTATGACAACGAGTGGGGCTACTCTAATCGTGTAATTGAGTTGATGTTATCGATGGCACAAAAAGAAGGACTGTTAGAACGTGTAGCTGCCACTGTCGCTTAGGGATTCCCTTGACTGTTTGACTTGTTCCCAGCCTTCGACTGGGAATACCTTAAAGGAGGCTCTGCCTCCCGTAAAACCAGGAGGCAGAGCCTCCACCAATTACATGATAAGGCTCTGCCTTGTCACGAAAGATAGTATTTCTGAGGGGTAGCGTAATCCGCACGCGCAGCAAATCAGGGTGCATTACAGTTATTTTTTTACACGCTGTCTGAATATTTGCTTTCCTAAACTCCGAACCCCTAAACTTTATGCGTCGAACCAAAATTATTTGTACTGTTGGACCGGCTACATCAGCACCCGAACGGCTGCAAGCGTTGGTAGATGCGGGAATGAATGTAGCGCGGTTGAATTTCTCCCACGGAGCGCATGAATTCCACGCGCAAACGCTTCATCATCTAAGGAAGATTAGCGCGGATTCGCAAAAGCCGATCGCTATCATGCAAGATTTGTGCGGTCCAAAGATTCGCTTGGGCATTTTGCCACCAGAAGGACTAACTGTAGAGGCTGGACAGGAAGTCACTTTTGTGCTGCAAGAGCAAGGTAGTAATATCGATGAATTGCCTTTACCATTGCCGACTTTATTCGCAATGGTGCGACCTGGTGAACCGATTTTAATTAATGATGGTCGCGTGAAGTTGATTGTAACCGATCGCAATGCCGATCAAATTCGAGCGCTGGTGAAAATTGGTGGAGTGATTTCCAGCAACAAAGGCGTAAACTTGCCAGAAACACGTTTACCCGTCAGTTCGATTACCGAAAAAGACTTGCTCGATTTGCGCTTTGGCATTCAGTTGGGTGTAGACTGGGTAGCGGTTTCGTTTGTGCGATCGCCACAAGATTTAGAACCCGCGCAACGAATGATTGAAGCTGCTGGCGCAAATATTCGCCTCATCGCCAAAATCGAAAGACGAGAAGCAGTAGAAGATTTAGATCGCATTATAGAGATTGCCGACGCGATTATGATCGCCCGTGGCGATTTGGGGGTAGAAATGCCCATTTATGAAGTCCCCCTAATTCAAAAAGATATTACACGCCGCTGCAATCAAGCCGGCAAGCCTGTAATTACTGCCACGCAAATGCTAGAGTCGATGATTAGCGCTCCCGATCCCACCCGCGCCGAAGCAACCGATGTTGCTAACTCTATCCTGGATGGTACGGATGCTGTGATGCTTTCCGGAGAAACTGCCGTCGGACAATATGCGATCGCCGCAGTTGAGATGATGCACAATATCGCCGTGCGGACAGAACAATCTCTACAAGAAGGTGCTAGACATTCTTGGACTCACGCCGGCGGTAGTCTCAGCGTCACTGAATCCGTCGCGGAAGCTGTTTGTCGCGTCGCTTATGAAACAGGTGCGAGAGCGATTCTCTGCAACACTTCTTCAGGAAGTACAGCGCAATTAGTCTCTAAATACCGTCCGACAACGCCGATAATCGCCCTCACACCAGAAGAAACCACTTACCGTCAGCTTGCACTTTCTTGGGGTGTAGTTCCTTGCTTGATTCCCCCAGTCCACAACGCCGAAGAAATGTTTACGAATGTCGTGAAAAGCGTTGTAGACATGGGTTTGGCAAACAACGGCGATAAAGTTGTGATTACATCCGGCGTCCCAGTTGGTAAATCAGGCACAACCAGTTTAATTAAAGTGCATACAATTGGACAGCCAATTTCTGCATAACTCCATAGAATGGGGCATTGGGCAATTTGAGGAGTGGGAGAGGGGGAGAGGGGGAGATGGGGGGAGCAAATTCTTTTTTGTCTCCTTGTCTCCTTGTCTCCTGTCTCCTTGTCTCCCCCTCCCCGATATGGGCAATTGTGAAGAAAAGTTGCCACAATTGGAATTGGAGATGCAGGGAAGGATGTAAAGAACAGGGGAATGAGTAGATCCTAAGCAAACAACATTCATGGAGTATGTATGTCTAAAAATTTACTAGAACAATTGCGCGAAATGACCGTTGTCGTCGCAGATACCGGAGATATTCAGGCAATTGAGAAGTTTAAGCCACAAGACGCTACGACTAATCCATCCTTGATTACTGCTGCGGCACAGATGCCAGAATATCAAGAAATTGTCGATCAGACATTACTCCAAGCAAAGAAAGATGCAGGTTCGAGCGCAAGCCAAGCGCAAATCGTTTCTTTAGCGTTTGACCGTTTGGCAGTGTCTTTTGGATTGAAGATTTTGCAAATCATTCCCGGTCGGGTGTCTACGGAAGTAGATGCTCGTTTGTCCTATGATACGGATGCTACGGTTACTAAAGCACACGAATTGATTGCTCAATACAAAGCAGCTGGCGTTGAAAGCGATCGCGTTCTCATCAAAATTGCTGCTACTTGGGAAGGCATTCGCGCTGCGGAAATTTTGGAGAAAGAAGGTATTCACTGCAACCTGACTTTATTGTTTGGCATTCACCAAGCGATCGCCTGTGCAGAAGCTGGCGTTACTCTAATTTCTCCGTTTGTTGGGCGGATTCTCGACTGGTACAAGAAAGATACTGGACGCGATAGCTATCCCGCACATGAAGATCCAGGAGTTGTTTCTGTGACAACAATCTACAACTACTATAAGAAGTTTGGTTATAAAACTGAAGTTATGGGAGCCAGCTTCCGTAATCTTGGTGAAATTACTGAACTAGCTGGTTGTGATTTGTTGACCATTTCCCCGGCACTTTTGGCTGAGTTGCAAGCGACTACAAACGCATTGCCACGCAAACTCGATCCCAAGAATGCACCGAAAATGGGTATTGAAAAAACACCGATGGACAAAGGTATCTTTGAAAAAATGCATCAGAGCGATCGCATGGCATTCGATAAACTAGCAGAAGGTATCGAAGGCTTTACTAAAGCATTGGAAACTCTCGAAAAACTACTTGCCGAAAGATTAACTACTCTAGAAGCAAACGTTAAAGTCGGCGCCGCTTAAGATATCCCTTCCCTCGTCCCCTCGTTCCCAGGTTGAACCTGGGAATGCGATTTGGGAGGCTCTGCCTCCCGTTTCTAGAGCAGAAGGCAGCAGCCCTCCTGACTAGCATTTTCTGCCAGAGGCAAGGAACGAGAAACGAGAAAAAAGATACTTGTTTTTACTTTTTCTGTCTTCTAACCCGTCGTTGAATCAGCTTTCGCGGACTAAACCGTCGGAAATTTACTCTTACTCGACTGCGTTTTTTAACACTCGTTCTTTGAGTAAACCGCCGAAGATTTAATCGTCTAAAACCCCGCCGTTTGCCAATTCGCCGTTGATTTTGCCGTCGTGGTATCAACCGCCACCTAGCAAGTAAAAGCTGTCCGGTTGTAGCTTGTTCTTGTAAAGAATTAAAACGTATATCCTTCGCTTCGGCAATTTCGCATGGAAAAATAAAACCAAACAACATTAGAGCCAATAATAATTGCTTCTTCATATCTTTTGTCTTTGACTAAACTTTTAAAAGCAGCTTAGAAAACCGTAAATTATAGCTCACAAACCTTGCTGGCAACAAAAAGCGATGAAAATATTGGTACTGAATGCCGGATCTAGCAGCCAAAAGAGTTGTCTGTATGAAATAACAGAATCAGCTTTGCCCACAGAACCACTCCAGCCGCTTTGGGAAGGTAAAGTTAAATGGACTCAAGATCGCGGTGTGGCAGAAATCAACGTGAAATCAGCTAATGGTGCAGTGCTGGAGGAAGAAATCTACGCTAATTCGCGACCTGCACACGTCGCTTATATGCTTCATACCTTGACTCGCGGTTCCACGAAGGTGATTAGTCAGCTTTCAGAAATCGACGGGGTGGGACATCGTGTGGTACATGGTGGACAAGATTACCGCGCCAGTGTGGTAGTTACTGATGAAGTCAAAAAGGCGATCGCTCGTCTTTCTAACCTTGCTCCGGCACATAATCCAGCCGCTTTGGAAGGAATAGAAGCGATTGAGAAAAGCTTGGGAAATATACCCCAAGTTGCAGTTTTTGATACCGGATTTCATTCGCATATGCCCGACGCTGCGGCAATTTATCCCGGTCCCTACGAATGGATAGAGCAAGGTATCCGTCGCTACGGCTTTCATGGTATCAGTCACGAATACTGCTCTAAACGTGCGGCTCAAATTCTCAATCGAGATTTCGCTTCTTTGCGGATAATCAGTTGTCATCTAGGCAACGGTTGCTCTTTGGCAGCGATTAAAAACGGTCGCAGTGTTGATACGACAATGGGATTCACGCCCCTGGATGGGTTGATGATGGGTAGCCGTTCTGGTGCTGTCGATCCGGGCATTTTGATTCACCTGCTGCGGCAATCAAATTACTCAGCCGAACGTTTAGACTATGTGTTAAATAAAGCTTCTGGATTACGTGGTATTTCGGGTGTGTCCAGCGATTTACCCCAAGTTATGGAGGCGATCGCTCAAGGTAATTATCGCGCTCAACTTGCTTGGGATATGTACGTACATCGCTTGCGTTCTGGTATTGGGTCGATGCTTGCCAGTCTGGGGGGATTAGATGCTTTGGTGTTTACCGCCGGTGTTGGTGAAAATTCTCCAGCAATTCGCCAAGCTGCTTGTGATGCCTTTGGATTCTTGGGTATGAAAATTGACCCAGAAAAAAATACCCACAAACCTGTTGATGAGGATATTGCCACAGCTGAGTCAGCAGTGCGAGTCTTGGCAATACATACTCAAGAAGATTGGGCGATCGCTCAATCAACTTGGCAACACCTCATCTCAAGGTAGAAGGAAGAAGGTAAAAGGATGAAAAAAGAGGTTACTTCATCCTTTATCCTTTACAGTTTTTAGATATCTAAATCTGTGAGGTTGAGTTTAGAACCGTAGGTTTCAATGAATTCTCGCCTTGGTGCCACGCGATCGCCCATTAAAATGGTGAAAATGCGATCGGCTTCGGCTGCATCTTGAATTTCTACTTGTTTGAAGGTGCGGGTTTCTGGGTTCATTGTTGTTGTCCAGAGTTGTTCTGGCATCATTTCACCCAAACCTTTGAACCGTTGGATGGTGTAGTTGGCGTTGTCGGGAAACTCAGCCAAACGCTGTTGCAGTTCGCGTTCGCTATAACAGTAGTAATAATTGCGTCCCCGTTCTACTTTATATAGTGGTGGACAAGCAATATATATGAAACCCTGTTCGATAAGCGATCGCTGATATCGATAAAAGAAAGTTAACAACAGTGTCCGGATGTGCGCTCCATCGACGTCCGCGTCTGTCATGATCACTATGCGGTGATAGCGCAGTTGGGTAGAGTCGAATTCATCACCTTTTACACCCAAACCAAGCGCCGTAATCAACGATTGAACTTCGTTGTTTTTGTAGATTTTGGCATCGTCGGTTTTCTCGATATTGAGAATTTTACCACGTAGGGGAAGGATCGCTTGAGTTCGGCGATTGCGTCCTTGTTTGGCGCTACCACCCGCTGAATCGCCTTCGACGATGAAAATCTCTGATTCGCTGGGGTCTCTGGAACTACAATCAGCCAATTTACCGGGTAATGGCGATGATTCTAATACCGATTTCCGACGGACTAACTCCCGTGCATGACGCGCTGCTTCTGCGGCTTTGAAAGCTTGAATGGCTTTATCTAAAACGGCATCGGCAACACTAGGGCGAAATTCTAAATACTCGGTGAGAACTTCACCGACTAGAGAATCGACAATTCCCCGCACTTCTGTGTTACCAAGTTTGGTTTTAGTTTGTCCTTCAAATTCTGGGTCGGGTACTTTGACGGAAATCACCGCTGTTAAACCTTCGCGGACGTGTTCACCGCTGAGGTTGGGTTCGTTGTCTTTAATTTTATTGCGCTTGCGGGCGATCGCATTCAAGGTGCGCGTCAGAACCGCTTTTAAACCCTCAAGGTGCGTACCACCATCTACCGTGCGAATATTATTGGCAAATCCTAATAAGTTATCCGTATAAGCATCTGTACACCACTGCAAAGCCACTTCAATTTGCACGTTGTTGCGTTCCCCCTGCACAAAAATAATTTCTTCATGCAGTGGTTGCTTCTCACGGTTCATGTAGGCGATATACTCTTTGATACCACCTTTGTACTCATAGGTTTCTACTTTAGGTGTATCGCTTTTAAGTAATTCTAAACGGTTGTCGGTGAAGATAATTCTCACACCTGCATTCAGATATGCCAATTCCCGCAAACGACCTGATAAAGTGATGTAATCAAACTCAATACCCGTGCTGAAGATTTGCTCGTCTGGCTTGAAGGTGATAGAAGTTCCAGTTTTACTAGCTTCTTCAGATGGATTCACTATCATTTCAGTGACGGGAATACCACGTTCAAAGCGTTGAACATGGACTTTTTTATCTCGCCAAACTGTCACTTCAATCTTTTCAGACAAAGCGTTAACGACAGAAATACCAACTCCATGCAATCCCCCAGAAACTTTGTAACCACCACCGCCAAACTTACCACCAGCGTGGAGTACCGTCATCACCGTTTCTAGTGCTGATTTTCCTGTCTTGGAGATAGTATCGGTGGGAATACCGCGACCGTCATCTGTAACGGTGACAGAACCATCGGCATTGAGATCCACCTCCACGTGGGTGCAGTGCCCAGCTAAAGCTTCATCAACGGAATTGTCCACCACCTCGTAAACTAAATGATGGAGTCCCCGTGGTCCGGTAGTACCGATGTACATCCCCGGTCGTTTGCGGACGGGTTCCAGACCTTCCAGAACTTGAATCTGATCGGCACTGTAACTGCTCGTCATGAAATTTCTCCTGATTCGTGGGGTGAATTCGCTAAAATAGAGATTAAGTTAAATCACTCCAAAATTCTAACACAAAAGGCTTGCAGGCGACTGTAGGGCAATTAGATGATAAGTTTATATAGGGGATGTAGCTGGCTTGGTTTACTTTATGGATTGGCTCAGACTTGGATAACTCACAAAGCGCGATTAACACATTATCTCTGATGAAGGCGATCGCGCAGCAACGATGCTTTGTGAGTATCGCTTGTGCCAAAATACCCAAAACCGAAAAAGAAGCGAAAAGGCTCCAAGATTCTAGCATAAAAGCCTTGCTAGAAAAGATGGGGAGGTGGAAAGATGAGGAAAATGGGGAGACAAGCACTAACAACTAACCACTAACACTTGACCAATGACCAAATTAATTGTAATTTGTGGAGCAACTGCAACAGGTAAGTCGGGATTAGGGTTAGCTTTGGCAAGAAAGTTGGGTTCTGTAATTCTCAGTGCAGATTCTCGTCAAGTGTACCGTGAGTTTGATATTGGTACGGCTAAACCAACACCGGCTGAACAAAAGTTGGTGTCACACTATTTAATAGATATTTGCGCTGCGACAGACATAATGACGGTAGCAGACTACCAAGAGCAAGCACAAGCCTTAATTGCTTCTCTCGATCTTCGTCCACTATTGCTAGTTGGTGGTACCGGTTTATATATACGTTCTATTGTACAAGGAATGAAAATTCCCAGAGTTGCACCACATAAAGAACTGCGATCGCAACTCGAATCTGTCGGTCAAATGCAACTCTACATGATGTTGCAACAAGTTGATCCAATTGCAGCACAAAAAATTCACCCCAACGATACAGTGCGAACCTTAAGAGCGTTAGAGGTATTTTATGTCACTGGTCGCCCTATTTCACAACAGCAAGGGGAGAATCCACCAAATTATCCAATTTTGCAAATTGGTTTGGATTGTGATTCTCACTACTTAACCGAGCGTATTGCAAAGCGCACAGAGCAAATGATAGCAAATGGCTTAGTAACTGAAGTAGAATATCTTTGTCATAAATACGGCACTGACTTGTCTTTGCTAAATACATTAGGATATCAAGAAATCAAACAATATTTAGCAGGGGAGATATCTTTGGATAAAGCTCAAGAATTAACGATTTTGCATACGCGACAATTTGCCAAAAATCAACGTACATGGTTTAAAGCATATCCAAAAATCGAGTGGTTTGATGCAGATAATCCTAATTTGTTAGAACAAGTATGGCAGCGAGTACAGCAATTTATTATCAACTCCTGAACAATAACTTAAATTCGATATTATTCAAAATACAAGTATGCTTAATCAAATCTAATTTCCATTATTTTTATCATTTCTTATCAATATTGTTTTTTATAGCTTTCGCTTTATTGATTGCAAAAAACGGGAATTTTCATATTTATTTAATAAGATTTTAAATGTTTTTCAACAAAAAAAAAAGCATGAATTTTGACTATCCGCCATACTATTGGCATAAAAAAAGCCAATTTGAAAAACTACCGAAATCTGAATCGGATATCATCATGTTGGGTGATAGTATCACTGATGAAGGCGAATGGACAGAATTATTAGGATTCAATGTGAAAAATAGGGGTATTTCTGGCGATACCATAGAGAGAATATTACATCGTTTAAATACGATATTAGAATCGAAACCAAAGCAGATTTTCTTAATGATAGGTATCAACGATTTAGTCAATGAAGGCAAATCGGTAACAACAACTTTAGAAGAATATAAAAAAATATTGCGTAATTTTCAAGAAGAAACAGCAAATACAAAAGTATTTATACAAAGCGTCTTGCCTGTAAATAACAAAGTTAATTTATATTGGCAAGATAATAACAACATATTAAAACTTAATTCAGGCTTGAAAAACTTAGCAAAAGAATTTAATTATGAATATATAGATATATTTTCTCTTTTAGTAGACTCAGAAAACCAATTGGATGCTCAATATACAGTGGATGGGCTACATTTAAACGGTCAAGCATACTTAGTTTGGAAGGCAGTTATTGAAAAATATATGATTGCGCCTAAACCATAAAAAAGCTTGTAAACTGCCTTTATAACATCTCTAAATACTATTTGGATATAAGTCCATAGCCCGCAGCCTTTCTGCTAGTAATTAGACGCGTTGTTCGACTAAGAAGACAATTAAAGGTACATATAAGTTGGCTCCTATGAACACAGATTTGAATAAAACTAAAGTTGGATAATTCACAGTAACTAAGGAAAATTAAAGCAAAAGACAACTAGTCTTGCATTACTAGATGTTACTTTCACAGAAATCCTGTAACAATATTTATAAACTTGTTGAAAATTAGTGCATTTAACCCATGATTATCGAAGAAAAACAACAACGCAACTGGAAACCCATTATCAAGCAATTTGAGGCTGTACTGGGCAAAAATGGCGTGGTACAGCGTCGTGAAGAACTCATTACCTATGAGTGCGATGGTTTAACTAGCTATCGTCAACGTCCGGGGTTGGTAGTTTTGCCAAGAACTACAGAACAAGTTGCAGAAGTGGTGAAGATATGCGATCGCTATTCTATCCCTTTCATCGCCCGTGGCTCTGGCACCGGTTTATCTGGTGGTGCTTTGCCTATTGAAGATTGCGTTTTAATTGTCACTTCTTTAATGCGGCAAATCCTTAGCGTAGATTTAGATAATCAGCGCGTAGTTGTTCAGCCTGGGGTAATTAACAATTGGGTTACACAAACAGTCTCTGGTGCTGGATTTTACTACGCTCCCGATCCTTCCAGTCAAATTATCTGCTCAATTGGCGGCAATGTAGCGGAAAATTCTGGTGGGGTGCATTGCTTGAAATATGGTGTCACCACTAACCACGTTTTGGGCTTGAAAATTGTCACACCTGATGGTTCGATTGTCGATATCGGTGGACAAATTCCGGAAATGCCTGGTTATGATTTAACAGGTATATTTGTTGGTTCCGAAGGCACTTTAGGAATTGCCACAGAAATAACTTTGCGGATTCTCAAAAGTGCAGAATCAATTTGCGTGCTTTTGGCAGATTTTACCACAGTTGAAGCAGCAGCAGAAAGTGTTTCTGACATCATCAGCGCCGGAATTATTCCCGGTGGTATGGAAATGATGGATAATATCAGCATCAATGCTGTTGAAGATGTAGTTGCGACTAATTGTTATCCCCGCGATGCTACGGCTATTTTATTAGTAGAAATCGACGGTTTAGAAGTGGAAGTTACAGCAAATAAACAGCGCGTAGCGGAAATTTGTCTAAAGAATGGTGCGCGTAATATTACTTCTGCTAGTGACTTAGAAACACGATTAAAATTGTGGAAAGGACGCAAAGCTGCTTTTGCTGCTGCGGGACATCTAAGTCCTGATTATTATGTTCAAGATGGCGTAATCCCTCGTACACAGTTGCCTTATGTCTTGCAAGAGATTGAGGCACTAAGTCAAAAATACGGTTATGAAATTGCAAATGTATTTCACGCTGGTGATGGCAATCTTCATCCCCTAATTCTATTTGATAACTCCATCAAAGGAGCATTAGAAAAGGTGGAAGAACTCGGCGGAGAAATTCTCAAACTTTGTGTTAGAGTCGGTGGTAGTATTTCTGGTGAACATGGCATTGGCGCAGATAAAAAGTGCTACATGCCAGATATGTTTAGCGAAATCGATTTAGAAACTATGCAATGGGTACGGCAAGTTTTTAATCCCCAAGGTTTAGCAAATCCTGGAAAGATTTTCCCCACCCCGCGTACTTGTGGTGAAGCTGCTTCAGCAAGTAAGCAGCAGTTTGAAGGTGTGGAACTTTTTTAAATTTTGCGCCAAGATGCATTTTACTTTGTGTCTTGGGGCAATCAAGTATAGAAAATCTTAATACAGCAGAATTCAGAATTCAGGAGCCAGAATTCAGAAGGAAACAGGCTTTATATTTGGCTTTGAGATAATCGGTGTGTACTTCATTAACTTGAAATCTGCTGTATATAGCAATCTTAAATAATTCGTAATAGTAATATTTTTCTATTTTCTTCTCGTTTTGGAGGCACTGCGCGAATGCGTAGCGTTAAAAAATAGCTTTGATAAATTATTAGATTTTAATATTATTTTTCTTAAAAAATAAGTTTTAAATGTATTTAAAGCCACAGATAAATGCTTATTTAAAGGTGTTGTATTTGTCTTTTTAATATTTGCAAAAAAACCGATAAAAATCCGGATTGATAGTATTTTACTTTGTAGTTTAAAATAGCCTAGAAAAGTTAGTTAAAGCCACAAATGAACCGCTTTGCTCGTCGTTGGTTATTTTACTTATTATATTTAGGATTAATACTCAACTTAACAGTATTTTCGCTACCTTATTTACCAGTTAATACTCAGACTACAAGTCCGATTAAAACAGCAGAGCTTCGTGGTGTTTGGCTTACTAATGTTGCAAGTGGTGTATTCTTTGTTCCTTGGGGTATTAACCGCGCTTTAAATCAACTATCTAGGCTCAATTTTAATACAATTTATCCTGTGGTTTGGAATCGAGGATATACTTTTTATAAAAGTTCTGTTGCTAAAAAAATTACAGGTTCAGATTCTCAACCTTTGCTGAAATTAATGCACGGTGGACGAGATGTTTTAACAACGTTAATCAAAGTTTCTCAAGCTAAGGGCTTGAGTGTGATTCCCTGGTTTGAATACGGGTTGATGACACCGCATAATTCACAATTAGCAAAAAGTTATCCGGACTGGTTGACAATTGGGCAATCAGGTATTAAATCTATTAAAGAAACTCCTCCAGAAGAAATCAACAATGCCTTTGTAAATAAGGTAGCTTGGCTGAATCCTTTGCATCCACAAGTTCAGGAGTTTATGAAAGCGTTGATTGTGGAAATTGTCAGCAATTACAATGTCGATGGCATTCAACTTGACGATCACTTTGCTATGCCTGTACAGTTTGGTTATGATGCTTTCACTGTCGAAGTTTACCAACAAGAACATCAAGGTAAAAGTCCCCCTACAGATTGCTTTAACCCAGAATGGATGCGTTGGCGAGCTGATAAAATTACAGATTTAATGGCGAAGATTTATCAAGCAGTCAAAGCGGTTAAACCGGATGCCAAAATATCTCTATCACCTAATTCTCAAGCTTTCGCTTATAAATATTACTTGCAAGATTGGCAAAGTTGGGTACAGAAAGGTTTGGTGGATGAGTTGATTTTGCAAGTATATCGAGATGACCCTGACAGTTTTATGGCGGAAATCAGCTCACCATCTGTACAATTTGCACTTAGTCAAATTCCTGTAGGAATAGGGATATCAACAGGTACTTTACGCGATTCTGTGGAAATTGCTCAAATTAAAGATCAGGTGAGAATGGTACGCGATCGCCATTTTGATGGTATTTCTTTTTTCTACTGGGAAAGTTTATGGGGCTATATCGCACCGGAATCCCCCAAACAACGACGAAAGGCTTTTAGTGAGATTTTCAACGCTAAAGCCAATAGACCATTGTAGCCTTAGAAATAATGATACGAAAAGTTGTAAAATCTGAACTAGGGTTCACTTTGCTGTGGACTGTAACCACTGTTAGCGGCTTTCTGCTCAGTTTGCTTTTTATTGAAATTGGCGAAAAGGCTGATGTGGGAATTTTACAAGCTGCTATTGGCTCTTTGGCGATCGCATTTCCTCAAAGCTTGATTCTTAGACAACGCATCTTCTCTTTGATGTGGGTGTTATCAACTGTTTTCGCTTGGATTATTATCACCGCTATCAGCGTTGGTGCTATGGGTTGGATCGTCTCCACAAGTCAATTTCTCCCCTTTCGAGTCGTCTATGGCTCAATTTATGCAGCAATTGGTGGCTTTGCAATCGGATTTTTTCAATGGTTGGCAATTTCTAAGTCAGTTCCCTCGGCTTGGCGATGGATATTAATAAGTTCTGTCAGTTGGGCGATCGCTGTACCTGTAGGTTCTATAATTGGTATGTTTTTGTACCGTCTCTCTGGGCTATTTTTGGGCGAAGTCGTCGGTTTAGCAATAACTTGGCTTTTGCTTGCTATTTTTACAGGTGTTAATGCTTACAAACTTTTTGGGCAAGTATGAAACACAAATTTTTTGAGAATAAATATTAAGAATTGTAAAGATTCAGAAAAATATTATTGATTGATATTTAAGTGTATGCGAAAATTTTAAGAAAATATTAACAGTAACATTCAGTACATTTATCCTAACCTGCAAATGCATTTTCACCTTCAAAAAGCAGGATTTTTTCAACTGATATCAATTAGGCTTCTTAGCTTAGGCGCGAAAAATCGAGAAAGATATAAATATCGATGAGTCAACGCTGAAACAAGATATTTTCAGGCGCTGAAAGAGAATTTTGACAGACATATATAACAATAGAGCGCCATGAGTTGAGAGAGCAAAACTAGACAGGCATCGCATGAATATTAATCCATTGGAATCAACCGCAGAGTTGATACAACCATCACCATCAAGTGCGATCGCACACACAACAGAAAGCACTAGCGAGCAGCTTCTACTAAGCATGTATGATTCTGTTGAAGCATCCATCTTTGTAGTAGATGTTTTAGAAGATGGGGATTTTCGGTATGTCGGGTTAAACCCAACTCACGAAAGGTGGACTGGTATTCGTTTAGAAGATTTGAGGGGGAAAACACCAGAAGAAGTACTTTCCCCAGTCGATGCGGCAAACGTGCGTCAGCATTATACAGAGTGCGTGCGCTTTGGTAAAACTATTTGCTACGAACAATGCTTGCAATTTAAAGGAATTCGCAGTTGGTGGAAAACGACGTTAACACCATTGCGAAATGCTAAGTCGCGGATTTATCGACTAATTGGCACTAGTAATAATATTACCGTTAGCAAACAAGCACAAGCAGAGGGAATTGAGGATCACAAAGAGCAACTTCTAGGAGCGATCGCCCAAAAAATTCACTCTGGTGTAGATTTAGAGATAATCCTCAATCAGACAGTTAAAGAAATTCGCTTTTTTTTAGAGAGCGATCGCGTCATCATTTATCGCTTTCAACTCGATTGGAGTGGGATTATAATTGCCGAATCAACTGTTGTTCCCGGTACTTCTCTGTTAGGAACAAGCATTAAAGATCCCTGTTTTAGTGAAAAATTTATAGAACGTTACAAACGTGGTGGAATTCAAGTTTTAGAAGATATTTACGCAGCCGGCTTGCATCCTTGCCAAATTGACTTACTTGCCTCTTTCGAGGTAAAAGCCAACGTCGTCGTACCAATTTTATTACAGCAAGATTTGTGGGGCTTACTGATTGTCCAGCATTGCCGAGCGCCGCGTCAATGGCAGCAGACAGAAATTGACTTGCTCAAACAAATAGCTACCCAATTAGGAATTGCTGTACAGCAGAAACAACTTCAGCAAGAAATAGAAAGTCTCAAAGCACAGCTTAACTCGCAGATGCAGTTAAATCTCAACTTTGAAGCAGTTGTTCGCCGAATTACCGAAAAAATCCGCGATAGTCTTGATGAAACACAGCTTTTGCAAACAGTAACTCAAGAATTAGCAGAAGTCCTGAAAGCTGATTCTTGTCAAATTGAATTTTATAACGATTGCTGTAGTGTGGCAAAAGTTGCCTATGAATATAGTAATAGCAAATTTCTCAGCCAAGAATCAAGCAGACAAATTGCAGACTTTCCAGAAATTTATCATAAATTGTTGCAAAAAGAATCTTTACAATTTGGACAACTTATGGGGGGATGGAATCCCCAACTGACTCTAATCACACAATTAGCTTGTCCAATATTTGACGCGCAAAGAATTTTAGGAAATCTCTGGTTGACAAGACAAACTCAAGAGGATTTTGCAGAAGTTGAAATTGGACTAGTACAGCAAATAGCCAACGAATGCGCGATCGCCATTTGTCAAGCGCGACTTTACAAAGCTGCACAAGCACAAGTTGAAGAACTAGAAAAACTGAAACATCTGAAAAAGGAATTTTTGCGAACTCTTTCTCATGAACTGCGAACACCAATAACCAGCATTAGTCTGGCAGCGCAAACATTAGAAAGTGTTCTCCGGCAAGAAGGAGTATTAGAAATAGAACTAGTTCCGCAACTGTTTCAGATACTTGAAAACGAATGTGAACGAGAAAGCAAATTAATTAACGATTTGCTCACACTTACATACCTCGAAGCTGACATTGAGCCAATGACTTTGATAGCCATTGACTTACAAACCTGGCTTCCTTCTATCGTCGAGCCTTTTCGAGAACGCATTTACTGTCAGCAGCAAGAATTAAATTTAAGTATTGCCAAAGAACTGCCGTCCTTACAAATAGATATCACAGATTTGGAACGTGCGATCGTAGAACTGTTAAATAATGCTTGTAAATATACACCTGCGGATGAAGCGATCGCAGTTTCAGCTTACCTGAAAAGGGGTAAAGTATGCCTTAGTGTTAGCAACACCGGCGTTGAAATACCCGAAGATGAACTTTCACGCATCTTCGATCCGTTTTACCGCATTCCCAAAAATGACCCCTGGAAATACGGTGGAACTGGATTAGGATTAGCATTAGTCAAGAAAATGGTCAAACATTTTGGTGCCACAATTCATGTAGAAAGCGCTGACAATAAAACCACCTTCACCATCCAATTTTAGCATCCTGTCCACTCGTTCCCAGCCCTTCACTCGTTCCCAGCCTCAGGCTGGGAATGCCTTCATGAGGCTCTGCCTCCCCTAAATCAATCAACTCTACCTCTAACAACCCCGGCTGTCCCATATAATTACGGTAACTCGAATACCGCCAATGAGCTGGATCATCTATATAACCACGCTTCACCGGATTATTGTGGATATAATCTAACTTCTGTTTAAACATTTCCTCATCCAAAATAGCTTGTGGATGAAAACCTTCTTGCCAAACCTGATATTCTTGTTTTGTCTTATGTTTTAGTTTGTAGAATTCAAATTGATTAAGAATATAGTTAGAGTTATTTTTCTTAAGTAAGTCAATAATACAACGAGCCGTAAACGATTTAAAATCGCCTATTTCTTTTGATAAACTTGCAGCCGATGCGATCAGGTGGAGATGATTCTCCATAATTACGTAACCATACAACTTTAATCGTTGCTGTCGTTGAAGAAAATTTAGAGAATTGAAAATAATTTCTGCGAATTCAACTTTACCAAACATGCAAATCCAATTTATCACTGTGCAGGTGAGAAAGTGTGGCTGGGTTCCTAGTACGTGGTAGCGGCTGCGTCCCATAGTGTTAACCTTATTATCGCGAGGCAGAGCCTCTAGAATCCGTTCCCAGCCTGAGGCTGGGAACGAGGACGAACGAGGACGAGAGAAAAATGAGAAACGAAAATTATTTCTAAATCTTAATTACTAAACTCAGGAGAAGCTAGATAATTTGCAACAATACATCCAATCTTTAAAATAAAGTAAATTTACTTAAGTGAATGACATACGAAAATCCTAAAAACTATCTAATTAAAGTTACTGAAAATGAGGCGATGTAAAAATACATTTCCTCAATTCTGAAACTATCCAAAATACTAAATTCCTCAAAAAAGCGGAGAAAATGCTGGCGTATACTTGAGAAATATGCTATAGTTTAGGACTACGCGGGTGACTAGCTCAATGGTAGAGCATCAGACTCTTAATCTGCTGGTTCTGGGTTCGAGTCCCAGGTCACCCACTCAATAAATGTATATTAACGCTCTTATTTGTCACTGTTAACAGATTAATGTCATATTTAACAAAACCCCTGCAATACATTGAGCTTGCAGGGGTTTAGTTTTTTAATCTTAGGAGAGACGCTCCGGAACCGAAGCGTCTCTACTGAATTACGCAAACGCAGCGGTTTTCACATCGTTGTTCACGAGAATTTCTTGCAACTCATCAGCATCCACAGTTTCCTTCTCAACGAGCATTTGCGCGATGAGATCGAGAATGTGACGGTTGCTAACCAAGACATCTTTAGCACGTAGATAAGCTACATCCACAAGTTTGCGAACTTCTTCATCAACTGCGGCAGCGGTTTCTTCAGAGAAATCACGTTCTGACATGATATCCCGACCGAGGAACATGTTACCTTGCTGACGACCAAGGGCAACTGGACCTAAGCGATCGCTCATTCCAAATCGTGTTATCATCTGGCGAGCAACACGCGCTACTTGTTGTAAGTCGTTAGAAGCACCTGTAGTTACTTCTTCTTCACCAAAGATAATTTCTTCAGCAATCCGACCACCCAAAGCTACAGCCATCTGATTTTCCAGATAAGCGCGGCTGTATAAACCAGTATCCATCCGGTCTTCGCTGGGGGTGAACCAAGTTAAACCACCTGCACGACCGCGAGGAATAATGCTGATTTTTTGTACTGGGTCATAATCTGGCATCAAAGCACCAACTAAAGCGTGACCAGCTTCGTGATACGCTACCAAAGTTTTGCGCTTTTCGCTCATTACTCGGTCTTTCTTCTCTGGACCAGCCAAAACGCGATCAATCGCATCGTTGATTTCGTCCATTGAAATTTCGGTCAAATTCCGTCGTGCTGCCAAAATTGCCGCTTCATTCAACAAGTTGGATAAATCCGCACCGGTGAAACCTGGGGTACGACGGGCAATTTTATCCAAGTCAACATCCTTCGCCAAAGTCTTGCCACGAGCATGAACTTTGAGAATTTCACTGCGTCCAGCATAATCAGGACGATCGACGACAACTTGACGGTCAAAACGACCGGGACGCAACAGTGCTGCATCCAATACATCGGGACGGTTGGTAGCAGCAATAATGATAATGCCAGTGTTGCCCTCAAAGCCGTCCATTTCGGTCAGCAACTGGTTGAGGGTTTGTTCGCGCTCATCGTTACCACCACCTAAACCTGCACCCCGTTGACGACCTACAGCGTCAATTTCATCGATGAAGACGATACAGGGAGCATTAGATTTAGCTTGCTCGAACAAGTCACGCACGCGGGATGCACCTACACCCACGAACATTTCTACGAACTCGGAACCAGAGATGGAGAAGAAGGGAACACCCGCTTCACCTGCTACAGCACGAGCCAGTAAGGTTTTACCTGTACCGGGAGGACCAACAAGCAGCACACCTTTAGGAATTTTTGCACCAACTGCGGTAAAGCGATCGGCGTTTTTGAGAAAGTCTACAACTTCGTTTAGTTCTAGTTTCGCTTGGTCAATACCAGCAACATCACCAAAGGTTACTTGGGTTTGTGGCTCCATTTGCACTCTGGCTTTAGACTTGCCAAAGTTCATTGCTTGGCTACCGGGACCATTTTGGGCACGACGCAGCAAAAAGAACAAGCCAACCAAAAGCAATACTGGGAAAAATAAGCTGCTGAGTGCCTTAAACCAAAATCCTTCATCGGTTTGCGGCAAAACAGAAATATCAATCCCTTTAGCGCTGAGAGTGTTAATCAGGTCTGGATCGTTGACCAAGGTTACTATAAACTGGGTTCCTTGATTCGACTTGACAAGAGCCGTAGACCGATCTGCACTTAAACTGACTTTGTCAACGTTGTTATTTTCAACTTCTTGAATAAACTGGCTGTAACGCCATGTTTCTCTACTTTGCGGTTGTTTGTCAAAGAATGCTGTTCCTAAAGCTATGACAACAATAAAAAGCAGCGCGTACAGCCCCGCATTTCTCCATCTTTTATTCACGCTTGGTCAATCCTCCAATACTTTTTGTGCGTTCGCGTAGCGTCTCTGTTAGGAGAGGGCATTATAAGAATTATGTTAACTTATCTTAAGGTATATCAGATTCCCGCACCCTCATGCTACAAAAAGTTCCCGCAATTGTTGAAAAATCGGATGTCTGGGATCATATTCTAGCTTTCCTGTCGGCTGAATGACGGTGTGGATGGGGATAATTTCGACTACGCAATTACTGTAGGCGATCGCTTCAAATTTTTTGACTAACTCTGGTGTCCAAGGTTCCTCTCTCACCATCTGCTGCTGAGTGTGAAGGTAATTTATTAATTGCTTACGCATAATTCCTGGCAAAATTCCTTCTTTTGGCGTCCACCAACAGCCATCAAGCCATCCCCAAAGATTGCCGGTACTGGTTTCTAACCAATTTCCCGCTTTTGAAACTAAAATAGCTTCTTGAGCATTCAACTTTTGAGCGCTATTTTTTGCCAACCAAGCACTCAGGTAATTTCCAGTTTTGTGAATGGGGAGACTGCGATAAAATTCTGGGATTGAAAGGCTGCAACCTACACCATTTTTTTGCTTATGAGTCAAATCCTCGATTAATAACCTGCCAGTTATCCACTCTCGTCCATCAGGAAAGACAGTAATTCTGAGAACCGGGAAGTGTGCCATGATAACTTGTGCACCTTGACGCAGACGCTTCCAGTCTGGTTGCTGCCAACCAAAAGTTTGTAAACTAAATAGCAGGCGATCGCAGTGTGACAGCCAGTTAGTTAAACTACTATCCAGCGAGTTGTGATAAACCCGCAACGTAGTAAAAACCGTTGCCCCATAAAGTAACCCCGGATCGTCAATTGCTAATTCCAGGGTTTGAGACTCAATTAATTTGCCGTTATACCAAAACAAAGCAAGTGTTAGTAGCTAAAGGTTAGTAATCAGTAGTTAATATTAGCAACTAACAACTAAGAACTAACAACCACTAACCACCAACAAATTTTCAATCTTTATTCGCAAATTTAATTTGATTTCCTTGAGGAGTGCTGATTACCTCTCCTCCCAAAGTTTGGATTTGTCCAATTGCTCTTTTACGCGTTTTCTCATCAACATGATTATTTAACACCATTGCCCATGCAGCAATTTGAGCGTGTTTACTATCAGGATTTTGACTGAGAAATTCAGCAGTTTTTTGAGAAATATTTACAACTTGTTTACTTTCTTCATCTGAATAGTTATTCGCCCAGTTTGCCGCAGCTTCAAAAGATTGCCTTGCTGCTGAAGAATTACCTAAAAATAATAACTCATCAATTCCTTTGTAACGCCACACATAATAAGATTTTTCCGGAGTCCAAGGAGATAGTGACTTTAAACTTTTCTCCATTAATGCAACAGACTTTTCTGGCATAGCAGCATACATAGAAGTACTAGTAGAAAGACCGACATAAGCTGTTAAAAATCGCGGGTCGTTTCCGAGAATAACTTCAAAATATTCTGGACTTAGACTATAACCAGTTGTTTCGCGAATTTCATCATCACCAAAATATTGCAAAAATTCGAGATATACCCAATCGGCAATTAAGTTTTTATAGCCAAAGCTGGGCATTTTTTTCAGTAAACGAAGACGCATGCTCTCTGAATTAATTTCTCTTTCTATTTTGAAAGATACAAATTCATTACTATTGTTCTGTTTTTGCAATCGGGAAAATTGGATTAATCCAACTCCGAAGATACACAAAAAGAGTATAAAAAATGTATTGACACTTTGACGAGATAAAAAGAACATTCTGGTTGCTGAAAAAAAATCATCAAACTACAGGTACATAGTTCCCAGAAATACTGGTCAACTAACAGCCTTTGTGTTAAAGATCATCTTTAAGCCAGAGAATACTCAATTTAGTGTTATCTAAACAGTATCTAGTCAGGAGCCTTGATTACAAATAATTAAGTCTGCTTCGTCTATACGAGAGAAGTTAGGCAGAGATTGAACAAATGGAAAAACAGTCTTGAAAGTTTTCTTGATTTATTTTTGCCTCCAGACTAACTTTCAATAAATTTGTCTGTACGCCTTTTGGTGGCCAATTTGGCGACAAAAAAATGGTGAGTCCACTCGGCGGTTGCCTGTACCGTCTATTCGTAGTGGCGAACCCGAAGGGGGAGAGGCTCGTCCCCCACAAATAAATTAGGGAGCTTCTCGACTCGCCAAAAAGCCTCTACCCATTTTTTCAAACCTAGCCTCGGTCAGATTGTATAGATGTCTTGAAAAAGTACCTCGCTAGGCTGAGGGATTACTTATAAAAAATATTAAAATTTGTAAATAGTTATTAATTTTGCTTGATTTTTTGAAGACCATGAAAAAGAGTAACAGCATTTTAGCAAAAGTATTGTTCAGTGCAATTAGTGTAGGTAGTCTTGTTGCTCTGTCTGCCTGTAACAGCCAGCCCGTCGCCGAAAATCCAACAGTTCCTCCCGCGACAGAAACTCAGACAACCCTTCCCCCCACTACAGCGGAAACTCCAGCAACTACTGTCCCTTCTGCCTCACCAGCACCCGCAGGCACAACTGCAAACCAAAATTTGGGAGAATTGGCACAGGCAGCAGCCAGTCAGGGTTCATTTACAACTTTAACAAAGGCAGTACAAGCCGCAGGTTTAACTGAACAATTGGCTGGGAAAGGACCTTACACAGTATTTGCACCTACTGATGCTGCTTTTGCCGCATTACCAAAAGGTACTGTAGACCAACTCCTCAAGCCAGAAAACAAATCAAAGTTAGTCAACCTTTTGGGATACCATGTTGTACCTGGGCAAGTCACCTCTAGCCAACTAACATCTGGAAAAGTCAATACAGTTGAGGGTACTCCTGTGACAGTAAAAGTTGATAGTGCCAGCAACACAGTCACAGTCAACGGTGCTAAAGTCGTTCAGGCTGACATTCCCGCTAGCAACGGTATTGTGCATGTAGTTGACAAAGTAATTCTGCCACCCAATTTTAAGTAAGTCTTAAGCAGCGGATAGCAAATATAGTTAAGCTAACTAAATAACCCTCAGTTTAAGCAATCCGCAACAACTGGGGGCTTTTTTGTGTCTTAGTTTTAGAAGAAGTAGACAAGAATTTTATTTGAGAAATATTCTTATTAAATAGTTTTAATAAGGTAGTTTACTTAATTATTTCTGTTTAATCATTTAAATGCCAAAACCTTGCCAGTTGAACTTTTGAAGCTGAAAAATAAGGGGAGGAGAAATCTCACCAAATTCACAAAAAGGATTTTTTGTCAAGTTTTTTTCGGAAAGGATTCATGATTTCCCGTAGTTGGGTTAAATTTAGGGCAAGTTAGGTCGCCTTATTACTGAGGCTCTACTCTAGCGATAGAAGTAGTCTAAAGTTTAGTACTCGCTGCTTCTCCAAACATCTACTCGAACTAACACTGATGCCAAGGCACATAAGCGTAAATAAATGGACCGCCGTGTTTTGAATTTTTTCGCATGGCTTGTGCGGATCTAAATGTCACGGAGCCGTGATTTATTTTTATGGTTCTCCCCAAAAGCTGACCCGAATCCTTGCTCTTGGCTCAAATTTCTGGCTTTCAAGCGCAAACAGCAGCTTCTCAAATTGCTAATATCTTCATGTCCTGCTGTAGCACAAGTGACAATTTTGTACAAATGCCATGCAGTTTTGACGCTTTGTAGGCTAATATCTATAATCTCACGTGTCAAATTTTTTGTGAATTGATTAAAATATCGTTGTATACAATAAGAACAGTTTGTCAAGTTTCATAAGGTTGAAATCTCAGTTCTTGCGCTAAGGTGTGATTAAGACTGAATTGATTAAGCTGATTCTGCCCAATACCTTAACTCCTCAGTTTAGGTGATTGGGAAAAAGCCAGTTGAGTGCTTCAATATGAGCAACACAACTGTTCAGTTCGGAAACTAGTGCCTAGGGTAAGCTTAAATCTCAGAAAAAGAGAAGCTACGCTTTGTACCTAGCGTTTCAACTGTTTAGCTTTCAGGCAATTTGTAGTCTACGCAAATTCTCACTCAGTAAGATATGAAGTAAATGTAAAAAGGGTTGCACTCAAACATCTAAACTGAGTTAACATTAAATGCACGGTTTCTAAGTAGTTCATGTTTTACATAATACTTAGATAGATAAAGGCAAGTATAGTTCAGTTTGAATGTAATGATAATGCGACTGTAAATCCCAAAAAGATTTGGCAAAATTTAAGGGTATAATTACTTTTTTCAATACTTTTTAGGTGGAACAGGCTCAACTTTACTCAAAGACTTCATTGTAATTACACAAAAAGAGTGCAATTTCTGTGAAACAGGCTACAATCGGAACAGTCTTTAGATAAACATCTCCCAACAGTCATATTACTTTTATATGGAGTGGTGAGTTTTTTTTAAAGCAGTTAGTCAAAGGTGATGTGGGACAAGAACACTCACTTATGGCGTTTACTTTCATATTCAGAAGTCGGTTTAAACAACGGCTTCGCACTTAAGCTAGAAACACCTCCCTTGGGAGGCGTAAAAATTCCGAAAATATAAGTGGCAAATCAGCCAAGCCCTCTATTTTCGGTTGTCAAAAAGCTCATTTATAAGAGCACTAAAAACATCTTGAGTAATTGATTCTGCAAGGAGCATGAGGAACGCGGCATGAACCAGGCTAACAACGTACTCGAAAGCATTTATCAGCCTGACCTAGAAAGAATGAATCAGCCTGAGCTCGAGTTAGAAGAACTCTTAATCGAGGATGAAGAGGACTTGCTTATTAACGATGAAGGCGACGATGAATTTTTAGAGCCTCAGTCTGATGAGGACGACGCAAAGTCTGGGAAAGCCGCTAAATCGCGTCGCCGGACCCAAAGCAAGAAAAAGCACTACACCGAAGATTCGATTCGGCTTTACTTGCAAGAAATTGGTCGTATTCGCCTGCTTCGAGCAGATGAAGAAATTGAACTGGCACGAAAGATTGCCGACTTGCTGGAATTAGAAAGAGCACGTGAAAAACTTTTAGAACAGTTGGATCGCGATCCTAAGGACAGCGAATGGGCAGAAGCAGTGCAACTGCCGCTACCAGCATTTCGTTATCGCCTGCATGTTGGTCGCAGGGCGAAAGATAAAATGGTGCAATCTAACCTGCGCCTAGTAGTTTCAATTGCTAAGAAGTATATGAATCGTGGCTTGTCCTTCCAAGACTTAATTCAGGAAGGTAGCCTAGGATTGATTCGCGCTGCTGAAAAGTTTGACCACGAAAAAGGTTATAAGTTTTCTACATACGCTACGTGGTGGATTCGTCAAGCAATTACTCGTGCGATCGCTGACCAATCTCGCACTATCCGACTTCCGGTTCATCTTTATGAAACCATTTCTCGGATTAAGAAAACCACTAAACTACTTTCTCAAGAAATGGGTCGCAAACCCACCGAAGAAGAAATCGCTACTCGTATGGAAATGACCATCGAGAAGCTACGATTTATTGCTAAATCTGCACAATTGCCGATTTCTTTAGAAACTCCTATTGGTAAAGAGGAAGATTCCCGACTCGGCGATTTTATCGAGTCAGATGGCGAAACTCCAGAAGACCAAGTTTCCAAAAATCTCCTACGCGAAGACCTAGAAAAAGTCCTCGACAGTCTTAGCCCCCGCGAACGCGATGTTCTTAGACTGCGCTACGGCTTGGATGACGGTCGGATGAAGACTCTAGAGGAAATTGGACAAATTTTCAACGTTACCCGTGAACGGATTCGTCAAATTGAGGCGAAGGCACTCCGCAAGTTACGCCACCCAAATCGTAACAGCGTTCTCAAAGAATATATTAGGTAGTTAGTAGGAGCGTGGTTAGTGCTTAGTGGTTATTGCTTACGGTTAAATTAATAACCAACAACCAACCACTAGCAACTAAGTAGCGAGGCACAATTAAATATAAGATAAAACCTCACCCTCAATCCCTCTCCTTACCAAGGAGAGCGAAGCCGGAGGCAGCGTGAGGTTTTATATTTAATTTGACCCACTTACTTTACTAACAAGGATTAACAATCAAAAATTCTAAAAAACCTGGGAGTGAATCAACACTCCCAGGTTTTTTTATTTATTAAAATATTTATCGTTTTAAATACTACAGGATGCCCCAAAAGTGCAGAAAGCCTTGACCAGAGAAGAGTTCAATCAAAGCGGCGGCTAAAAAGCCAATCATTGCCAAGCGACCGTTCCAAATTTCTGCTTGTGGGGTAAAGCCCCAACGCCAAGCATTGCGATCATCGATTACGGGGGTGGTAACTTTTGTTGTGTTTTGCATGGTTGGGACTCCAAAGTGGATTTACGAAACTTTGTTACTCTATGTAAACTAATATAACAATATTTTTCCCAAATGCAACATAATATTTAAAATTTTATGATGTTTTTTTGACTTTGATAGCAATCACTGATATTAAGAACAGACTAAGGAATCCACTTGAAGGCGAATCACCAAGGCTCAGGTTACAGAGCTTTTCAGTTTTCCTTTGTCACAATTAATTATATTTATTGATATCTAGTTGCAACTAGATTATCTATTTTAGTGTCAGATATCAAGTTTTTTTACTTTAGCTTTCATGTTATGTGTGGATGCCGCTCTACACAGTCCTTTAAATTAGTAGTAATTATTTGCATTTAAATAGTAGAGACGTTCCGGCGGAACGTCTCTACTACTCAGGTGAGTTTTGTGGATTTAAAGATTAAACTTTGTGAGAAAAATTAACTTTGCAAAAATTTATAGTTGGTTTCAGCTTTAATATCACCAACTTCATACAGCAAATCGAGGCGCTGGTTCAACCACGCCTCGATTTACTGCAAGTTAGCTTGTCGCACAATGAGCATCACCCTGCTTAAGAACGCACTTCGGCAACAGTGATGATTTTTTCATCGCGGTTAAGCTGGAGAACGCTTTCACCTGTAGCGTCTCTGCCTAATAAAGGTACGGTTTCTATCGAAAGGCGCACTACCCGCTCTCGATTTGTTACTAGCGCTACCTCAGAAGAAGCGATCGCCATTACCATACCAGCTAAGTTGTCAGTTTTATTTTTGAACTTCAGCGCTTGCGTACCCAAATCACCGCGATTAGCTAGTTTGAAATCCTTCACTGGTATTCGTTTGGCATATCCTTCTTGAGTAACCAACAACAAATTATTATCCTTAGCAAATGTTACACAGCCGACCATTTGCTGATGTTTCAACAGCCGTAATGCTTGCAACCCGACAGCAGTACGACCCATAATCGCTAGTTGTTCATCATTTACCGGAAACCGCAACAGTCGCCCACCGGAACTGGCAACAATCAGATGTTCTCCAGGAGTAGTGAATTGGCTAAATAACAATTCATCATCGTCTTTCAGCTTTAAAATTGTAATTCCGCGACGAGTCAGGTTAGTCAATTCCCCAAGGGAGAGGCGCTTAATTCGTCCCAGCTTTGTCAAAAGAATTATTTGAGAAGTTTCGGGGTTTTCTGGTAGCACAAAGCGGTTGATAACAGGTTCTTGAGAGCCTTGAGCAGTATTACTGAGCATGGTTATCAAGGGTTTTCCCCGTGGAAAACGTCCAGTAGTTGGGGGAATGTCTCCCACGTTCACAGGGTAGACTTTGCCACCACTAGTTAATACCATTAACTCTTTGTCTGTATCAGTTACTGCTGTTTGGATAATGAAGTCATTATCCGGCAAACCGTTGTCAGCTTTGGGCTTTTTAGCTGATGGTTGAGTACGGCGAACATACCCCCGCTGGCTAAACTCTAAAACAACTTCTTCTGCTGGGTCTTCTGATTTGGGATTTGGGATTTGGGATTTGGGATTCTCCTTATCTGGTTGTCTTTTAGTCTGGTCGTCTTGCTGTCCCTTCGTTTGGCTATCAAGAGCTAAAAGTTTGGTACGACGAGCATCGCTGTACTTGCGCTTGAGACTACGCAAGTCTTTTTTCAGTGCCTTGAGTAACTCTTTTCTGTCGTTGAGCAACCGTTGCAATAATTCAATTTCTTCAGTTAATTGCTCAAATTCCCGTTGTAAATTTTGCTGTTCTAAACTGGTGAGACGTCGCAGGGGCATAGCTAAAATTGCATCTGCTTGGACTTCAGTCAAATCCAGCAGGCTACACAGATCGATTTTTGCGCTAGCACCATCAGCTGCTTGCCGCAAAATTTCAATCACATCATCTAAATTAGATAATGCTTTTAGCAAGCCGTCGAGCAAATGCAGCCGACTCTGTGCATTTTGCAATTCATTAGTGTAGCGACGGTTGAGAGTCTGTTCGCGGAAGCTTAAAAACTCTTGCAGGAGGTGACGTAAACTTAGTTGCCGCGGTTGTCCATCAACGATCGCTAAAAGAATTGCCCCAAAATTAGTTTGCAGAGCGGTTTGGTGATACAAATGCTGGAGAACATCTTGTTCTTTAGTATCGCGCTTAAGTTCAATAACCACGCGCATACCTTCGCGATCGCTTTCATCCCGAAGATCGGAGATTCCTTGCAAGCGACCTTGATTGACTAATTCCGCTACTTTCTCAATCCAGGCTGCCTTATTCACTTGATAAGGCAATTCTGTGATGATAATTGCTGTTCGCCGTTTGCTACCCCTAACTGGTGCAATTTCCTCTATTTGGGCAACTCCTCGCAGCACAATACTACCCTTGCCTGTGCTGTATGCCTCGCGAATGCCAGCATCACCAATGATTTCTCCCCCGGTGGGAAAATCTGGACCCGGAATTAACTGATATAATTTTTCATTACTTAAATCAGGATTGTCGATTAAGGCAATTAACCCATCAACTACTTCTCCTAAGTTGTGCGGTGGAATATTCGTCGCCATCCCTACCGCAATCCCCGCACAGCCATTTAGCAACAAGAACGGTAACTGTGCTGGTAGCACTGTTGGTTCTTGCTGGGAATTATCGAAGTTACCGATAAATTCGACTGTTTCTTCACCAATTTCAGTCAGCATTCCCTCATGGCTGATAGCTGCAAGGCGCGTTTCTGTGTAGCGCATCGCTGCGGGTGGGTCGTTATCCACACTGCCAAAGTTGCCATGTCCTGCCAATAAGGGATAACGACTGGAAAACTCCTGCACCAACCTTACCAAAGCGTCATAAACCGATTGGTCGCCGTGGGGATGATATTTACCCAGTACGTCTCCGACTACACGAGCGCACTTACGATAGGGTCTGTCAGGGGTTAAACCGAGTTCATGCATGGCATATAAAATGCGCCGATGCACTGGTTTTAAGCCATCACGCACGTCTGGTAACGCCCGCCCGACAATCACACTCATGGCATATTCAAGGTAAGACCGCTGCATCTCCGTGTGCAGGGCTGTGGTGATTACCTGTCCCGTTGAGAGAAGGTTTAACTGTTTTGCCATGAGTTTTTTCCCTGAATTTTCACTACACAAAAATCTCTATAAATGAACACAGCAGCAACCACAGCATAACGGATCAAATGAAATCAAACACAAAATCTTGACAGTCATAAGGCAAAAATCAGTAGTATTATCGGTCATATGACGGGAATACACATTGATTCTTTTAAAGTAGGCAGACAACTGTTTTGAACGACGTGGTAATACCCCTTACCCCTATAAGTTAAATTCTCATGAAAACTGTTTTGATTGTCGAAGACGATCTGATTAATGCTCGTGTTTTTTCCAAAATTTTGACCAAGCGCGGTGGCTTGGAGGTGAAACACACTGAAAATGTAGAAGAGGTAATGAAAATTGCCTCTTCAGGTGAAGCAGACATCATTTTGATGGATGTTTCTCTCTCACGAAGTGTTTACCAAGGTAAATCTGTTGATGGTATCAAGATTACACAAATGTTGAAATCAGATCCACAAACAGCAAATCTACCTGTTATTTTGGTAACTGCACACGCGATGGAAGGCGATCGCGAGAACTTTCTCAAGCAAAGCGGTGCTGATGGTTACATCTCTAAACCAGTTGTTGACCATCAACAGTTTGTTGACCAAATTATCGCATTGCTACCTAAACAGGACAATTAACAATTTTATTTAGTAACAGTCGCCCCTCAATATGTTGGGCGACTGTTTACTTTACTAACTTAGTATAGATGTACTGTTAAATGGGCTTTTTAGCAAGGGGGGAATTGGGAGTGGGGGAGTGGAAGAGTGGAGGAGAAATTTTTCCCTGTCCCCCCTTGGACTGAACCTGGACAAAAATGGACAGCCTTCTACATAGACTGTCTGTGATGCCCCATGAATATTTCACGCGCAAGGCTGTCCATTTTTGTCTAACATGAGTGAAACCCCTCTCCCACTCTTCCCTTCTCCCCCTCCTACTATTTTGGAGACTGCTGTCTATTGACTGGTGGGTTTTCCTTTGGCTGGAGGGCATCTTGAATGCGAGGTAATTCAAGGAATTTTTTCGTATCAGCTAAAAGGCGATTGCCCCAAAGATTCTCCTTGAGGAAACTCAAATCACCATAGCGTTCGTCGATTCGCAGTGCAGCTTCTCCCATTGCCAAAGCTGAAGCGCGATCGCCTTTAGTATACATAGCTACTGCCAATGCTAATAAAGGTTCTGCCGCTTGCTTCTCAAGGGCAACAGCCGTTTGCCATTGCTTAATTGCGCCGGGGATATTGCCCTGTTCGTAGTTAATTAACCCGACGTTGTTAATCGCGGGCCAGAATTTTTTGTCAGCGGCTACTGCTTTATTGTATTGGGCGATCGCTTCTGGCAATCTACTCAGCTTATAGTAAGCATTGCCTAAATTAAACAAGCCCTCTGAGTCGTTGGGTTTTAAGTTCAAACCCGCTTGATAATACCCAAGCGCTGCTTCATACTTTTCCTGCTGAAAATTAGCTGAACCTAGAGCAAACTGAACGTCAGCATTCTTGGGATTGAGAGATTGTGCCTTATTTAAAGCAGAAATCGCCGTATCCACCTGCTTGTTTTGCAAATACAAGCCGCCTAAGAGAAACCATACTTTATCGTTCTTAGGAGCAAGTTGAGTTGCCAGCTTTGCTCTGGGTAAAGCCATTTCCGTCTGTTTAAACTGTGCTAGTTGAGCCGCTTCTTGTGCCAGACTCAACCCCTGCTGCTCTAATTTAGCTGTATCAAGTTGCACTGTATGAGGAATCAATGCCTGTGCATGAGCTGCTCTTGGCAAACTACATAAACTACAGGCAACTAAAAGCGAAATTAATCTAACTAATTTGGGCACACTAACGCCTCTTAACCACAAATCTAAAGATTCTTTCAGCTAGCTTAAACGATCTAAGCTATGAGCGACAGCTAAATTTTACATTAGAGACTAGGGACTAGGGATTAGGGATTAGGAAAAGTCTGTTTGCCATTTCTTTTCCAATCCCCAGTCCACAGTCCCCAATACCCAGTCTTCAGGCTGATAACTCATGACTAAAGTCACCCGTTAAGGTGAAGTGATTTGTCAGTACATCAGGTTAGTATGATAAAAAACTTAAGTAAATATAAATTATCTTTTATCTTCCTCAATCAGACAATCCTGAATTTGCCGCACCACAGAAAAATTCAAAAGATAACCCTTACACAACTTTTGATTAGTAACTTCCTCAACTTGTTGAAGCGCTTCTCAATCACCAACCCGCATCAATTTTCATAGGCTACTATATAATATGACTACGCACATAGAAGTCCCTGTATTTGGTAAAGTAAAAAATCCATTCCGCTGGCTGATGGGGATGATGGCAGCTGGGGTGGTGGTTGTTGGCGCAACGACGACATACACGTTTGTAAATGAAGGTACACGCAAACAGGATATTACGCAACTAACTGTGCCAGTGGAAGCGAAAAACGTCACTTTGCGGATTAACACTAGTGGTAAGGTGGTACCGGTTCAAAGCGTGAACATTAGCCCGAAAAATCCGGGAACCTTAAAACAATTGTATGTTGAACAAGGCGATCGCGTGCAAACAGGGCAAATTCTTGCCAGGATGGATAGTGCAGGCATTGAAGCGAGAATCCAGCAATTTAACGCTTCTTTAGCTCAATCTCAGGCTCAATTAGCCGAAGCTGAAGCCGGAAGTCGTCCCCAAGAAATTGCTCAATCGAAAGCGCGTTTGTCACAAGCCCAAGCGCAATTAGCCCAAGCACAAGCGGGAAATCGCCCTCAAGAAATTGCTCAAGCTCAAGCTTTGGTAGATGCAGCTCAAGCAAAGGTGAACTATACCAACGAACAAGTAAAGCGTTACCAATATTTGTACCAGCAAGGTGCAGAAAAAAAACAACTACTGGATCAAGCTGTCAGCGAAGACAATGCAGCCAAAGCTAATTTGCAAGAAGCGCAAAAACGATTGTCGCTGCAACAAGCTGGTAGCCGTTCCGAAGAAATCGCTCAACGCCAAGGAGCTGTAGAAGAAGCAAAAGCGCAGTTGCGGTTGTTGGAAAATGGCACCCGTCCGGAAATAATTAATCAGCGGAAAGCAGCTGTGGCGTCAGCTCAGGCTCAATTGAAGGCAGAGCAAGTAAATTTAGAAGAGACGATTATCCGCGCACCTTTTGCGGGAATTGTCACCCAGAAGTATGCCAACATTGGCGCGTTTGTCACTCCGACAACTTCGGCTTCAAGTAGTGCGTCAGCAACTTCTAGTTCAATTGTCGCTGTTGCACGAGGTTTAGAAGTGCTAGCTCAAGTCCCCGAAGCTGATATCGGCAGAATTAAAGAGGGACAATCGGTGGAAATTGTCGCCGATGCTTATCCAGATCAAGTTTTTAAAGGACGTGTACGCCTAATTTCCCCAGAAGCAGTGGTAGAACAAGGTGTAACATCCTTTCAAATACGGGTTGCACTTGATACAGGCGCAGATCAACTCCGTTCTGGCTTAAATGTTGATTTGACGTTCTTAGGCGATCGCTTATCAAATGCCTTAGTATTACCAACGGTGGCGATTGTTACTGAAAAAGGTCAAACGGGTGTGCTGATCCCAGATGATAAAAATAAACCCCAGTTTCGCGAAGTTACAATCGGTTCGCAAATAAAAGACCAAACTCAGATTTTAGAGGGAGTTAAACAAGGCGATCGCGTCTTTATTAACCCTCCAAAAGATTACAAGATCGAAAAGGCGCGAGAACAAGAAAAAAAATGAACATTCTCGAAAGCGTCAAAATGGCAGGGACAACTCTGCTATCAAATAAGTTACGCAGTGCCCTGACAATGTTGGGTATTGTGATCGGTAATGCCTCGGTGATTGCTATGATTGGCATCGGGCAAGGTGGACAAAAGTATGTTAATAAGCAACTTGAGTCCTTGGGACCAAACGTAATATTTGTAATTCCCGGTAATCAAGAAACTGAGCGCATTTCCCGTGATGTGCCAAAAACATTAGTATTGGAAGATGCTGTTGCGATCGCTTCTCAAGTGCCAACAATAGCGGGTGTGACTGCCGAGTTAAACAGCAGACAGGTGGTGACTTACCGTAACCGAAACACCGATGTTAACATCATTGGTACGACTCCTTCCTTTTTAGTAGTGCGCGATTTTGAAACTGCGAAAGGACGGTTTTTCACCGATATAGACATGAAGCGCAGCAACCAAGTTGTTGTGTTGGGTGCTGATTTGGCAGAAAAACTTTTTGGTAATGCTAACCCCATCGGGCAGCAAATGCGAATCAAAAATGCCAGCTTTCAAGTAATTGGAGTACTAGGAGCAAAAGGTTCCAGCGTCGGGGCAGATTACGACGAAGCAGCAATGACACCGGTCACCACCTCGGCAAATCGACTGGTGGGTAAGACTTCTCCTTATGGATTGGAGGTAACTTATATCGTCGCTTCGGCGAAGAATTCAGACAGTGTAGATGCAGCGGAGTTTCAAATTACTAACTTGCTGCGACTGCGACACAAAGTAATTGATGAAAATGACTTTACCATCCGCACTCAAAAGGATGCACTGCAAACTGTCGGTCAAATTACCGGTGCGTTAACAATTATGCTAGCAGCGATCGCGGGCATTTCTTTAATCGTCGGTGGGATTGGCATCATGAATATTATGCTTGTTTCCGTCACCGAACGCACCCAAGAAATTGGATTGCGAAAAGCGATCGGCGCAACTCAGCAAGATATCTTGCTACAGTTCATGATTGAGGCAGTAATTGTCTCAGCCGCTGGTGGCTTAATTGGCACTGGAATTGGTATCGGTGGCATTATGCTAGTAGGAGCGCTGACTCCTTTAGAAGCGGCAATTTCTCCTGTAGCGATCGCTTTTGCAGTTAGCATTTCTGGTGGTATTGGTTTGTTCTTTGGTGTTGTCCCCGCACGTCGCGCTGCTCAACTTGATCCGATTGTCGCGCTACGTAGTGCTTAAAAAAGTATTTGTAGAGACGCGAGGAACATCGCGTCTGTTAAAGAGATTTATTACAGTTGAAAACAATTTAAATATATGGATGAAAACATCATGAATATGGAAAAAAAAAATAATTTTAACTCCTCACTTTTAACTCCTAACTCCGGTAAAGACGCGATTAATCGCGTCTCTACTCCTGAATCATCACTTTCTCAAAAAACTACGATTATTCGGATTGAGAATGTCTTTAAAATTTATGGTAGCGGTGAAACAGAGGTCAAGGCACTTAATGATGTCAACCTGATTATAAAAGAAGGTGAATATTGTTCGATTATGGGACCTTCTGGTTCTGGTAAATCGACGGCAATGAATATTATCGGTTGTCTGGATCGCCCCACATCAGGACATTATTATTTAGATAATGTTGATGTGGCACAAGTAGACGATGGTCCGTTGGCGCATATTCGCAACAAAAAGTTAGGATTTGTGTTTCAACAATTCCACTTATTGCCCCAACTATCGGCATTAGAAAATGTAATTTTGCCGATGGTGTATGCGGGTGTGAGTAACAGCGAAAGACGCGATCACGCAGCCGAAGCACTTCGTAGAGTAGGCTTAGAAAACCGTCTGAACAACAAACCAACTCAACTATCAGGAGGACAACAACAAAGAGTAGCGATCGCTCGTGCCATTGTCAACCGTCCCGTCGTCCTCCTGGCTGATGAACCCACCGGCGCACTTGATTCCCGCACAACCCAAGAAGTATTAGATATCTTTAGCGAACTTAACGCTAGTGGTATGACCGTTGTTATGGTAACTCATGAGCCAGAAGTTGCCCGCCAAACTCAACGCATAGTTTGGTTTCGCGATGGTCAAGTGGTACACTCCAACATGAAACCATCCGACTTAACTCACATGTAGTAAGTACAAAGCCTACTTCAAATAGGCGCTATTCACGCTTACTACAAATAATCACCTACCGCTAGCGCAAGTTCTATTAATTAAAGACTTGACGTTTTACCAGTTTGTGCTTGCGTCTCAATCGGCTTGACATCGGTGTAGCCCATATGACCGACAATTGTTCTAAATATTGACATTTGCTCTTCAAATTCGAGTTTTTCTGTTTGGGAAACTAGATTATTTATCTCCTCACTAGCATTGTAATCTTCTGGTATCCCAACTATTTTTTTCTCATCCATACCTATTGCCCAAGCATACCAAACCAATAGCTGGTTATTTTCTTTGATAGCGCCATAAGCACGAGAATATTCTGTATCTTTGCGGTTAACAATATCCCGCATAACGTTTAATTGCTGTTCTTCAGACAATTCATAATAATCTCCTAGCAATAATGGTGCTAGTTCTGGTTCCGCAGCAGCCGGTGCCGCTGGAGTAATTGAACTACCCATTTTTTTATAGACAAAATAAAACCAAGCTAATTTCGCATCAGTATCTAGCTTGTTAAACGCTTCCACCGCTTTTTGAGTTGTTTCGGTCTGGGCTTGAGAATCGTTTTTATTGGAACTTGCAGTCATAATTTATCTCCCAGGTTATTTAATCGAATTCTATTTGCGCTTCAAAGGAACTAAGTAATACCTGTTTTACTGTTGACTATTAACGACTTCGTTATCGACCTCCAAGAGAAAGAGTTTTAGAAATTAAAGCTAAAAAAATTTATCTACCTTTCAATAGAGGTAAAAATCTATCTATAGATGCCAAGAAGATGAGACATCACCTTGTTACGATTACCTCATAAATAAAAAAAGTTACTTAGGGGGTTAGTTATGCCTGATGAAGTGAAGCCCAATCTAGCCGAAGCTTCTACGCAAGACGCACAATTAGCTGCTGAAAATATCCTTAGTGGTGAAGAAAAAGCGCCAGCAGTCGATATGGATGCAGATTACAAAGCCGCACAGCAATACAGCGTCAGTGATGTTGACCGCACAGCTGAAGGTAAAGCAGCAGCGGAAGCTGCAACTGCACCTAAGTTTGAGGTGTCAAAACAAGAAGAAACAAAAACGCAAGCACAGCCAACTGGTAACCCCGATGATTATATGAATATGGCAAAGGATGTTGGCAATTTTGCAAATAAAGATGCTACTAATGTCACTGATGAGCTGGTAGAAGAAGCTTTAAAAAAAGGTCAACCTGGAAAGTAAGTTTTTCTATGTTCTGGTAATTGGTAATAGGTAATGGGTAATAAGTTTTATCTGAATTACCAATAATCAATTTTCAATTAGCAATTTTTTATCACTTCTAGCAGTTGACTTGGTTGGTCAATCAAAAAGTTGGGATTTTGCTTACTTAATACTTCTTGTGAATTGAAGCCCCAAGTCACTGCAATCACTTTGATATTTGCTTTTTTTGATGCTTCTATATCTCTAGTTTCATCGCCAACATAAATAACTTCTTCAGTTTTTAGTTGTTTTTGCCTTAATACGTTATTAATTATTGTTGTTTTACCAAAAATTGTCACTCCTGAGTAGATAAACTCAAATAAACTGTCTAAATCGTTTATTTGAAGAAAGTCTCTGACATTATCTTTAGAATTAGAGGTAATGATTCCTAGGGTATTCCCATCATTTTTAAGTTCTATTAATGCTTCTTTAATTCCGGGAATTGGTTTGAACTCGTGTATTTTATTTTTTAATTCTGATTTAACTTTTTTGACTAAAAAAGGTATCTTGAAAACAGAGATACCTGAGTACTTAATAATTTCTCTAGAAGTAAAATTCCTGAGAAGGGCAAGTTCCTCCGGAGTAATTTGTATATAATCAAATTCTAGGGCTAAACGATTAGCAATACTTACTAGAGCATCTACTGTATCGGCAATTGTGCCATCAAAATCGAAAATAATTACTTTTTGGGTCATCTGAAGTATAAAGTATAAAGAGAGAAGTATGAAGTTCTTCATACTTCATGCTTTCTTTAAGCAAGTATTTGTATATTTTGTCATCTTTTAGCCTTTACTTTAGCTTGCTTAAATGCGCTATCCATCTAGTTTGTTGTCCAGATTAGCACGGGCATTCCTTTGTAACATTTCTGGTTTAATCCGTCTGAATGCGGATGCCCGAAATTGTCTATCCCACTCGTCATCTGAGATTTGGGCTAATTCTACCAGCTTCGGCGCAAGATTCCCAGAGTAAGGTTGAAACTCTGCCACATCCGTTTCCTTTGCAAAACGCTGATTCCAAGGACAAACATCTTGGCAAATATCGCAACCAGCAACCCAGCCTTGCAAATGGGGTGCAATTGTCTCTGGCAATTTTTCTGCCCGATTTTCAATTGTATGATATGCTATGCAACGATTGGCATCTATTACAAACTCTTGAGTAATTGCACCGGTAGGGCAAGCGTCAAGACAACGAGTACAAGTACCGCAGTGTTGTGTATGCGGGCGATCGCTCTTCAGTTCCAGATTCGTCAACACTTCTCCCAAAAATAGCCAAGAGCCATATTCCCTAGTTATTACATTACCATTTTTCGCAATCCAGCCAATTCCCGCTTGTTGCGCCCATACTTTATCTTGCACTGGTCCTGTATCTGCATAACCAAGCGCTTGAATACCAACTCCTTGTTCTTGCAACCAGGTAGTCAGTGCCTTGAGTTTTTTATGCATGACTTTGTGATAATCCCTTCCCCAGCCATAACGCGACATTTTAGCGTATTCCTCACCTTCGGGACGTTGGTGAGGTGTGTAATAATTTAAGGCAACACAAATTACCGATCGCGCTTCTGGCATTACTAACCGAATATCCTGACGCTTCGGCAAAGCCATCCATTCCATATCCGCGTGATAACCCAGTTCTAGCCATGCTTGCAATCGCTGCGCGTTTCTAGCATCCGTCTCATCTACAGCTGCAATTCCAACTTTGTGAAATCCTAATTCTAAGGCTTTTTCCTTTACTACACTGCTGCTCGTTGCAGGAAACTGATTCATTTTTCTTATCTAAATTTGCACAGTGAGCGGGATTTATATTGTAAACCATGCAGTTAATAGATGTATTTTGTGTTTGACCACAGGATTATTTGTAAATTTTAGTTGCAATTTGTAAATAAATATTGCATTATATAAATTAAGAGGTACTTCAAGGCAGAGTCATGGAAGTCTTCCACTGATCCGCAGGGTACTTAATTAACCGACTGTGGTGCAATCATGACATTCACTTCAGATTCAGCTTCAATGCGCTTTTCTAAGACTTTGAATTGTTGACCCTCTTGCCTATTAATCGTTTTAAGATTTCCTCACCAACCTCAAACAGCTACTGCTGCTTCTTTTATCTTCATGTTGAAGAAATAAAAGGAGCAGCTTTTATTTGCTCCCCATTTTTTCTTGCATCGCGGGTGTCACATTTAGCAGCAACGTATTAATACTGAAATTGTACAAACACAATAAACATTAGTCTTTCTCAATAGAACGCAAAGGTAAGATTTATAGCCTACGCTCCGGAAAGCATGATGTGTAACATTTAGGCTTTAGATAACTCTTTATATCTGACTTACACCCAACCTTCAACAAAGCGATCGCAAAGGTGAAAAATGAGGACAAAAGCTGGGTAAACTGGCTCAGTTTGATTTTGATGGTAACTTACTCAAAACCTGGCATGACGGTGGACTGGTCAACGTATCGACGGATTTATCGATTGCTTACCAAACTTGGGTCATTTTAGCAATGCGCCTTTGGTGGCAAATTTGGGCTATAGAACAATTACAGCTTTTGACATAAATACTAAACAAGCGTGCGATCGCACTATTACTTTTTACCTTATTCCGCAACTGTGGCACAATAAAAAGCGGTAATAAGAAAAGTATTGATAAGGTAATAAGCGTGAGTCCTACTGCTCAAACCACGGCTAATACGCGTCGGGTAGTGTTTCCATTTACGGCAATTGTCGGTCAGGAAGAAATGAAACTGGCGCTGCTGTTAAATGTGATTGACCCGAAAATTGGTGGTGTAATGATTATGGGCGATCGCGGCACCGGCAAATCCACAACTATTCGGGCGCTGGCTGATTTATTGCCAGAAATTCCCGTGGTTGCCAATGACCCCTTCAACAGTCACCCCAGCGACCCTGATATGATGAGCGATGAAGTTCGCGCAGCTGTTGAACAAGGCGAGGAAATTCCTGTAGTTCAGAAAAAAGTCATAATGGTAGACTTGCCTCTAGGAGCTACAGAAGACCGAGTTTGCGGTACTATCGATATTGAAAAGGCTTTATCTGAAGGTGTAAAAGCTTTTGAACCGGGACTTTTAGCAAAAGCTAACCGGGGTATACTTTATGTGGATGAAGTCAACTTGCTGGATGACCACTTGGTAGACGTGCTACTAGACTCTGCCGCCAGTGGTTGGAACACGGTAGAACGAGAAGGTATTTCTATTAGACATCCGGCACGTTTTGTGCTGGTTGGTTCTGGAAACCCAGAAGAAGGTGAATTGCGCCCTCAATTGCTTGACCGTTTTGGAATGCACGCCGAAATTCGCACCGTGAAAGAACCAGCTTTGCGAGTGGAAATCGTAGAGCAAAGAGCGGAATTTGACCAAAATCCACTGGAATTTGTTGATAAAAACCAAACTACTCAAGAAGCATTACAAGAGAAAATTGTCAATGCTCAGAAGCTTTTGCCTTCAGTAAAAATTGATTATGACTTGCGGGTAAAGATTTCGGAAGTTTGTTCGCAATTGGATGTAGATGGCTTGCGTGGTGACATTGTAACCAACCGCGCGGCTAAAGCGATCGCTGCATTTGAAGGACGCACCGAAGTAACAATTGATGATATTCGTCGCGTAATTACTCTATGTCTGCGTCACCGATTGCGGAAAGACCCCTTAGAATCCATTGATTCTGGCTACAAAGTCGAAAAAACCTTTAGCCGCGTCTTTGGGGTAGAAGTAACCGAAGATACTACACAAGCAAACGGTACAGGTCAAAAGCTAGGGGCTAGAGGCTAGGGGCTAGGGGCTAGGAATAATACAATATTAATAATTTTTACCCTAGTTCCTAATCCCTAATCCCCAGTCCCTAGTCCCTAGTCCCCAATCCCCAGTCCCTAGTTATGAGATTTTGGCATTTTTGGTTCCAGACTTTTGTGATATCTAGCCAATACAACCCACCTCGGTTTGTAGAGTTATTGATGTTAATGCTGGCGATCGCTATGCTAGGAATTGCGACTGTTATACCGGACAGACCTTTTTTGGTATTGGGGTTGAGCTTAGTAGTTGGAGCATCTTTTTCTATCTTAGTGCGAGAAGCGATCGCTCCCTCACCCCAAACGCGAATCACTCAAATTACAGCACTGCTATTGCTCATCATCAGCATCTATGGCTTTGCCGACATCATCAAAACTCTTTAAAAAGTTAGGAGTTGTAAGTCTGTACGGGAATTAAGAGTTATGAGTTTTATTTTTCACTCCTGACTCCTGACTTCTCACTTTTTCACTCCTGACTCCTGATTTCTCACTTTTTCACTCCTGACTCCTGACTTTCTCACTCCTGACTCCCAACTTTCTCACTCCTGACTCCCAACTTTCTCACTTTTTCAGTCACCACCCCTGCATTTCCACAAGTTCCATACACAATTCATTAATTTGCTCCAAGTCAGGTTTATGTGGCAAAGTTGATTTTTGATAAACACTTTCCATTTGAGCTACTAAATCTTCTGCCATTTTCATTACCTGCTCATAAGAATACTCACCATTAAGAATTGCTCTTAAATCTTCGGCATCTCCAGCAATTCGTCTATCTACAATAACTTCTCCTGTACGTAATATATCTACTCCGCTACGTAGCAAACGAATACAGTGCATCCCATGCTTGAGGTCAAAACCTGACTTTTTTTCCATTTCAGCCCTAGCAGGATTTCTATTTTCCTGCCAGGATAAGTAAGCTTTCCATTCTCTTAAAGCAACTTGGTAACTTTGACTTTTCTTAAGCAAGCGAATAAAGTCTTTACGGCTATTTGTCAGGTTTTGTGTATACTCTAAAGTCTCATCGGGTAAAGTATATTGTTTCAGCACTCCTTTGAAGTCGATATCAGCCGTCAACAACTGATATAATTGTTCGGCTTCTTCTAAAAACTCAATTCTTCCTCTAATTAACAGATAAAGATACTCCAGAAAGGCATTTAACTCATCTTTGCTAAGAGTTGCTTCTTCTTCTATGCCAAAATCACATGCTAGTGGTTTATTTTGCGGTGGATGTAACAACCACTTACGATGACTTTCCATTTTTTTGATTTGAGCAAAAGCGTAACCAGAATAAGTATGCTTTACCTTTTTGCTCAAAAATAGCTGTTTGTGGTTAATTAAATGCTGTCCTACCTTCGTTAATACAGGATATTCATTCAACCACAGCAATTCTAAAACGTTGGGATTAGCTCCCGCTAATAACTGAATGATTTTTCTTAATTCGTATATAACGGTGTCTTTGTTTCCATCCAAAAACGGAAAAATTCCTGGCTCATCCCAACCAGCATCTTTTTGTTCAATGCGGTCAAATCCTAAATAATATCTTTTGGGTGCGATAAAAACCCCACGATAATCATAGTCTGAACTCGGACGATTTAAACCATAGCCGTGGCTACCTGCCAAACCGATAAAAATAGCTCTTTGTTCAACTTCAATTCTTTTCATAGTGATTTGAATAAAATACAGCCACCCTAACTCATGAGTTTTCAGAGTAGGATAAAAAAAACTGAGCAACGTTACCCGTTGCTCAGAATTCATGGTGTTGTTCTGTGTCTCTAATAGCTACACACTCAAAAATGAAGATTTCGCTAATTAACTTAAATTAAGAGCAAATTTTATCTGAGAAATCTTTCTTGACTGAACTATACTGTATAGATATAATAGAAAATTGGCTGTCTCATTCCTGCTCGGATCAGGTAGATACACAGCAAAAGCTGGATTCATGCGATCGCGATCGCTACTCCACAAGAGATGAAAGCCAGCTACCTGTACGGCATCTTCAAGGATAATTATTTCATGGCTTACGCAATCATTGAAACTGGCGGCAAACAACTAAGAGTTGAACCAGGTCGCTTTTACGATATTGAGCTACTTCATATCGAAGCAGAAGAGAAAGTTACTATAGATGCAGTGCTGTTAGTCCAGCACGATGGTGAAGTTACTATTGGACAGCCGTTAGTGACAGGGGCAACTGTAGAAGGAACAGTGATGCGACATTTTCGCGATCGCAAAGTTCTAGTCTACAAGATGAAGCCGAAAAAGAAAACCCGCAAAAAGCGCGGACATCGCCAAGAAGTCACCAGGCTGATGATTGATTCTATCAACTTGAACGGTTCGGTATTTACTGCACCTTCTGGTGCAACTGCTGAAACTGAAGAAGCAGAAGCAACACCTGTTGAAGCAACTGTTGTTGAATAATATATAAGGAAATTGGGAATTGGGCTTTTTCCCTTTTCCCTTTAACCTTTTCCCCTCTTCAAATTCCCATTACCCACTACACAAGAGGAAATTATGGCTCATAAGAAAGGAACAGGTAGTACACGTAACGGACGTGACTCTAATGCTCAACGTCTAGGTGTGAAGCGCTTCGGTAGTGAAGCTGTCCGGGCTGGTAACATTTTAGTACGTCAACGCGGCAGAAAATTTCACCCAGGTAACAACGTTGGTATCGGTAGCGATGACACTTTGTTTGCCTTAATTGATGGCGTGGTAACGTTTGAGAGAAAGGGCAAAACCCGCAAAAAAGTCAGCGTTTACGCGGCTGCTGAGGCTAGTTAAGATAAATTGTAGTGAGCGCAAAGAGCGCTCACTACGAATCTAAATTAAAAATGGACGCGCTAGCATAAAACTAGAAATCGATTTAGCATCTACAGGTTGACCATCGAGAATAGCTTTCTCTAGTTCTTCGGGGGTGAAAAAGACTGTTTCAATATCTTCGTCTTCATCTTGTTTTTGCGGTGTCTCTAATTTTTCTAAATCTCGCGCCAGAAAAGCATAGATAATTTCATCAGAATAACCCGGAGCGATAAAAAATTCTCCTAGTTTTTCCCATTTATTGGCACGATAGCCAGTTTCTTCTTCAATTTCCCGCGCAATCGTTTCTTGAGGTTCTTCATTCAGTTCCACTGTCCCGGCTGGAAATTCTAGCACGCGTCCTTGAACTGCAAAACGATACTGACGCACAAGTATAAGTTTACCTTCCGGGGTTACGGGTACGGCTAAAGCGCCACCAGGGTGACGAATACACTCCCATTCTCCTTCCGCGTTGTTGGGTAAACGCAAGCGATTGACTTCAAAATTGAACTTGCGTCCTTTGAAGAACAAGCGTTGTTTCAGCAGTTGTGGTAATTCTCTACCTAATGGCATAGTGAAGTTTGGTTGTCTAATAATACACAAATAATTCCTGAGATGAATTGTCAAATCAGGCTTTTTCTGCGTTTATCGGTGGTAATCTTAATTGCCCATCCATAAATGTACATCAGAACAGTCTACCTGTTTAACCAGTTCTTTAATTTCACATTGAGAAACTGGTTCAATTAAATTTGGGGCGATTTCAGCTAGGGGTACTAATACGAAAGCTCGTTCGCGCATTCTGGGATGGGGAATTTGCAGGTCTGGTGTATCCAAAATTAAGTCATCATATAATAACAAATCCAAGTCAAGCGATCGCGCTCCCCAGCGTTCAGTACGAATACGCCCTAATTTTGTTTCAATTGTTAACAAAGCTGCTAATAACAACTGCGGTGTCATTTCTACTTGCAGAATCGCCGCTCCATTCAAGTAATCTGGTTGTGGTGGTCCTACAGCTTTGGTTTCATACCAACATGATCTAACTTTTAGGATAATTCCTGGTGTTTGAGCTAAAGTTTCGACAGCGGCTGCTAAAATTAAACTTCTATCGCCCAGATTACTACCGAGAGCGATCGCACTTGTGTTCATCAATCAATGTTCTTTCACTGCGAACAACACTAAAAATTGGTGTATGCACTTAACGAGCGCAATACTGCACCAATTATCAAAAAACATTGTTTCGTAATGAGTTCACTTAATTATTTTTGAGATATTATACTAACACAAACGTGGTGCGCTAATCCCATTTTTTTAATCGTGGTTAACTTGTAACTACTTTGGGCGAGGAAATGACGTGGCGAAGTTTACATCCTGGTTCAAGGAACGATCAACTAAATTGAGTAACACAGACACAGAAAAACCGGGATTGCCTCACGGCAATAATACGGAAGAATCCTCTCACGATTTGATACCTCCTGGTAATCAAAACCCAAAGGAGGAATCTACGAATGAAACAGCACCAACCAAATTGGGAAAGGTAAAGCAGTTACTAAGCCAGGTGAAAAGTGTATCATCTGGAATTATTGCTAAACTTCCCGGTGGCAATAAACCGCTTTATCGTCGCCCTTTGTTTTGGTTAGGCTTGGGTGTGAGTGGTGGAATCGTAGCCATCAGTTATACTGTGTGGTCAATAGATCGCACTTTGCCGGATAAATCTGAACTAAACGTCGTTGTCCGCGAGCAAACACTGACCATCAAAGCGAGTGATGGTAGTATTTTGCAACAGCAAGGAGAAGCGACCAGAGAAAGGTTAAATATAGAGCAAATTCCCGAGAACCTTAAAAAAGCCTTTATTGCCTCAGAAGATAGAAGATTTAGCCAACATCATGGTGTAGATTTTCAGGGAATTGTCAGAGCGGGTTTGAATAACTTGCGATCGCAAGACGTGGTAGAAGGTGGTAGCACCATCACCCAACAGCTAGCGCGAATTCTCTTCCTCAAACAAGAAAAGACAGTTTTGCGTAAGCTCAAGGAAGTCCGACTTGCCCAAAAAATGGAGCGAGAATTATCTAAAGACCAAATTCTGGAACGTTATTTGAATCTGGTTTATTTGGGTTCGGGAGCTTACGGAGTCGGCGATGCGGCTTGGGTATACTACAGCAAATCAGTAGATCAACTGACACTGCCAGAAATAGCGACGATTGCCGGATTAGCCCCAGCGCCAAGTGTGTACGCCCCAGATAGAAATCCCGAAGCTGCTAAACAGCGGCGAAATCAGGTGTTGCAGCGAATGCAAGAAGATGGTTTTATTACAGCCGCCGAAAGACAAGCAGCGAGTAGTGAACCAATAAACTTGAAAAGCAGTTTGCCGAAGCGATTGCAAGTAGAAGCACCTTATTTTACCACCTACATTCAGAAAGAATTACCCAAGTATGTTTCTCCCGATGTGCTGGCGGGTGGCGGTTTAGTGGTAGAAACTACTATTAACCCAACTTGGCAAAAAGCCGCAGAAGAAGCAGTTGCCAAAAAACTGCGAAATGAAGGACGCTGGGAGAACTTTAAACAAGCGGCAATGGTTGCTATTGACCCCCGTACTGGTGAAGTTAAAGCAATGGTTGGCGGAAAAGATTTTGGCAAGTACCAATTTAACCGCGTTACCCAGGCACAGCGCCAGCCCGGTTCAACATTCAAGGGATTCGTTTATGCGACTGCGATCGCTACAGGTAAAAATCCTTATGATGGCTATGAAGATTCACCTTTTGTAGTCGATGGCTATGAGCCAAAAAACTACAGCGAAAACTTTCGCGGCTGGATGAATTTGAGAGATGCTCTCACCAACTCAATTAATATCATTGCGGTAAAGCTCTTGATTGATGTGGGATTTGAGCCAACAATCAAACTAGCTCATGATATGGGGATTAAATCTTCATTGAAACCTACTTATTCCTTGGCTCTTGGTTCTAATGAAGTGAATTTGTTAGAGTTAACCAGCGCTTACGGCACTTTTGCAAATCTTGGGTTGCATACAGAAGTTCACGGGATTACCCGTATCCTAAACCGCCAAGGTAAGGAAATATGGAAAGCTAGTTTCCAGCCAGTGCAGGCTCTCGACCGTGACAGCGCTGCTATCATGACTTGGATGCTGCGGAACGTAGTCGAAGGTGGTACTGGTCGCGCTGCCCAATTAGATCGACCCGTAGCTGGAAAAACAGGCACTTCCGATGAAGCCCGCGATTTGTGGTTTATTGGTTATATTCCCCAATTAGTTACAGGAGTTTGGCTAGGTAACGACGACAACAAACCTACTTGGGGTAGCAGTGGTAGTGCTGCTTCCACTTGGCATGAATTTATGGAAGTAGCTGTAAAAGGAATGCCAGTACAAAAGTTTCCCTCTCGACCTAAGTTAGAAGGTCGTAAAGGCACCATCAAAACGCAGCGCGTCAAGCCTAATCGAATTGTTAATCGTCCGACTCCTGATAATAACGATGAATCGGATGATGATTCTCGCAATAATAGAAGGCGAAGTCAACGACGAGTAAGTTCTGATAATTCTGATAATTCTGATAATAGCGATCGCCCATCCAGAAGACGCAGATACAGAAGCTATTCTCAAGATAATCAGCAACAAGAGGACACGCCAAGACGCAGCCGTCGAAGACGCTACCAGCAGCAAGAAGATGATACACCTTCACCCAGAAGGCGTCGTCGCTACAGAAGCGAAGAATCAAATTCTAGCGATTCTTCCTCTGGGTCTTCTTCACGCCGACGATATAGACGAGTAGAATCAGATTCTTCCTCTTCCTCTTCGTCACGCAGAAGAACTCGCACCTCTGCACCAGAGTCAAACAGCAGATCATCTGGCTCCTCAAATTCCTCACCAAGTCAGTCTTGGCGGGATAGACTCAGACCCAGCGATTCTTCCGAAGGAAATTGATCGCCAGATGAGGGAAAGGGGGGAGACAAGGAGACAAGGAGACAAGGAGATAAGGAGACAAGGAGACAAGGAGACAAGGAGACAAGGAGACAAGGAGACAAGGAGACAAGGGGACAAGGGGACAAGGAGACAAAGAAATAATTCTTTTTCCCCCTCCCCCACTCCTCCTCTCCCCTACGGGGGATGCGTGTGATACGGTCTTTTTATAGGGTCTTAAGTAGTGTTGCCGACAATAGGAGAAAATACTCGTGCATTTATTAATGCAAACAGCAGCGGACGCAGCTGCAAACGCTCCCCATTTTCCCGTATCTGCCACTCTGGTATATGTGGTTGGTTTTGTTGCTGCTGTCACGATTGGTTCGATCGCTTGGTATAACTCCAAGCGTCCCCCCGGTTGGGAAAGCAAAGAGCGTCCTGATATTATACCTGAAGTCAAAAAAGAAGAAACTCCAGGTGTGGGTGAACCCAAGTCATAAATGGTCAATAGTCAATGGTCAATAGTCAAAATTGATTGACTATTGACTCTTGATTTTTGATGCTTAGTTTTGAACCTCAACCCAACGTCTATAAAGTTTCTGAATTTGTTTGAGAATGGCATTATGACCGGGTTGAGTCGAATCATTCGCCGTCGATAATTGTTGTAATTTCGTTAATAGTCTTGCTTCTTCGATCGCGACTTCATTATCGCTGTAAATCAAGCCACTGATGGCTTCAATCAAATTTTCATAATCTTCGTTGGTGGGGCGATCGCCTAAATAATCTTTCACCCAGTCATAACACTCGTTTGGCTGCACGGGAACCAATTCGTATAACCAAGGTTTAATATCTGGATCACTTGCTAAACCTTTTGCTTGAGCTATTTCGCGCAGATATTGCCGTTCTTCTGCTTGAATTTTACCATCAATCCAAGCCGCTCCAATCAGAATTTTAACTAAGTTTTTCACATTGGAATTAGCAGCCATTGCTTTGTCCTTTAAAATTTAATTTTGTAATTTGATTTGTCAGTCTTTGACGTTAGCCCTTGACTAATATTAAAATCACAAACAGCGTTCACCTTTAATCGTTGGTTTTTCTTAAGCGCACCATAAAAAAGCCATCCATTTCTTCTTGCTGAGGCAATACTTTAATCCAGCCTTGTGGTGTAGAATACTTGGCGGCTGGTGAATCCACCTCAGGAGCCTCTATTTGCCAATTTGGGTGCGACGCTAAAAAGGACTCAATGACATCTTCATTTTCTGCTGGATGCAATGTACATGTTGCGTAAACTAATATGCCATTACTCTTGACAAATGTTGATGTGTGCGCTATCAATTGTTTTTGTAGCGCCGAGAGTTCCTGGACAGACTCTGGTGTTTGTCGCCAACGAGCATCAGCATGGCGGTGCAGAGTTCCTAAACCAGAACATGGTGCATCAAGTAACACGCGATCGCCGATGTTTTGAAATTGCGGTTGATTGCGGCTGTCACCAGTATAAATTTCAATAGAGTGCAAATTTAGTCGTTGAGCATTTTCCTTGAGTTTGCGAAGACGTGAGGTAGTGCGATCGCCAGCCCAAATTTTCCCTTTATCTTGCATCAATTCCGCAATGTGCGTTGTTTTGCCTCCCGGTGCCGCGCAAGCATCAATTATTACCTCCCCCGGTTGCGGGTCAAGCAAATGACTTACCAACTGAGCGCTACTATCTTGTACAGTCCACCAACCCTCACTAAAACCAGGTAAATTTTGAATAGCACCAGTGCTACCAATCAATCGTAAAGCTTGGGGTAAATGAGGAACGCGCTTGACTAAAATACCCTTCAGTTGCAAAGCCGTTTCAACTTCGTCAAGCGAAGTCTTTATAGGATTTACCCGCAAGTCAATAACTGGCGTTTGGTTCATCCATTCGCATAGTTTTTCTGTTTCTGCGAAACCAAACTGCTTCAACCACACTTCAATAATCCAGTCAGGAAAGCTGTGCAAAATACCCAAGCGTTCCACCGGATTTTCTGGCAATTGTAAGGGGAAGTGGGGAGATGGGAGGAGGGGAGGAGCGCTTGAGGGGGAGAAAGAATTGTCCCCTTGTCCCGTTGTCCCCTTGTCCTCTTGTCCTTCTTGTCCCCCCCTTTCCCCCTCTCCCCCTCCTCTTCTGATATACTCTCGCAATAAACCATTAACAAAACCTGTAAGCCCAGAAAAGCCGTTTTCTTTAGCCAGTTCGACAGTGGTATTAACAGCAGCAGATGGGGGAATTCGCTCTTGATAGCGCAGTTGATATAAACCTAGATGTAGAATGGTGCGGAGGTCTTTTGGTTGTTGATGGGATTTCTTTTTGCCAAGTTGGTCGATGAGAGCATCAAGAGTGCGCTGCCTTCTGGTGCTGCCATAAACTAAGTCTGTGACCAAACGGCGTTGGCGAAGCCCGCCGGAGGCATCGCTCAATTCCAAAGAAGATTGGCGTTCGCCCAATTTAACTTTTTGCAACGCTCTATCGAGGGCAACATCAGCATAAGCCCCCTTGTGAACCTCTCGCAAGACGATAAAAGCTAGTTGACGGGGGTTAATCATATAATTATTTGAAATTTTCTCTTGAAAAAAAGGCAATCACACATATTGTAGAGACGTTCCGAACGTCTCTACTACGACAGTTGCAGTAACGAAGTGAAACCCAACTTTTTCAAGGGTTGATGTTGGGTTACGCTTTGCTTCAATGCCAGTTGCTTTAAGTCGGCAGGTGCTACAACGGGGGGAAAATACGCAACGCACGGACGCACCAACGCACTGGCTCCCCAACCTATCTTTAATTATAAGTTTTTAACTAATGCCCCATGCCCCCTAATTAGCAACAGGCAATTTTACGCTCACCCTCGTACCACCGAGGACATCAGACTGAATAAATAAGTCTCCACCATGAGCATTAACAATGCGTTTAGTAATAGCAAGCCCTAAGCCAGTACCACTAGATTTTGTTGAGAAAAACGGCTGAGTTAGCTTTGAAAGAACTTCTGGGGGAATTGGCTCGCCCCCATTGCAGACATGAATGCAAACTTGATCGGCACACGAATAATCTACTTCGCATTTGACGACATCTCCTGGCGAGACAGCCTCGCAAGCATTGCGGACAATATTGATAAAAACTTGTTTAATTTTATCTTTATCCCCCAAGAGTTTTACTGCTTTTGAAGCGGGAATAAGTTCTATTTGCCGTGATAATGCTTCTGGCATTTCGCAAATTGTTACTAGCAACTCATTTATTAATTCATTTACATCGAATTCATAAAGTTGCAATACCTGGGGTTTAGCGTAAAGCAAAATTTCACTTAACAATCGCTCTAGACGACTGGCTTCACCCAGCGCTAACGATAATCGCTCTTGAGCAGCTTCACTCAAAAGGTGTTTTTGAGAATACTTTAATCCCATAATTGTGGTAGTGAGGGGATTACGAATCTCATGTACAATTATGGCAGCGAATTCACCAATTGCTGCCAGCCGTTCTTGTTCTACAAGCTGGGCTTGCGCTACCCGCAGTTCTTCGGTACGTTGTTCTACCTTTGCCTCTAGAACTTGATTAAATTGGCATTGTTGCTGGTAAAGATGATAATGGTCTATTGCTGTAGCCGCGCGATCGGCAAACAGTTCGATAATTTGAATTTCGTCTTTTGTGAACTCCCGTGGCTGCTCATGAAAAGCACAGATAGTACCAATAACTTCACCTTGGGCAGTTCGTAACGGTATTCCTAAATATGAACAATAACCTTCAGGAAAGTGCCCATATTCTGGATGTTTATGAGAATTTTCTACTGTTAATAACTTACCGTTTTCTATAACAGTGCCAGTGACGGAACCATGTAGTGAATAAACATGTTCGCCTTCGCCCATATCCAGACTACTTGCTAGTACCTTCTCAAAACCTTCCTGGCACAGTGTCACCACTGACCAATCTACTTTAATTAGGTCGCTGATTCCGCAGGCAATGTTGTGCAAATAACTAGTTAGTTCGCCAGTTCTATAGTTCAAAGAAGACAAAAGTGTCATTGCTAGCTGCTCACGTTGCCATCGTCCTTTGTCAAACGAAATTTTATCTTCACTAGCTTTGCTCATTGATGCTTAGTGTATGGTGAGGGCAAAGTAAGTTGAAAACTGATAGCTTATGAACTACCCAGATGTACTTGGTAGAGGTCTGGGTTTGTGTACCCAAGCCAGTAGATCCAGATTTTTGACGCTTCGCTTGTCCTATTTGCTTCAAGATCACCCGTTTTTTACGGGTACGTGAAGTAAAGCCAGCAACATCAGCGCCTACCAGGCTCGTTTGAAACCGCGTCAGGTTTCCTTTAACCCAATTAAAATTGACATGGAGGTATGCTAATTGCTTCCTAGAAAACGTTTTCATTCTGTTTTTTCTGTTCACCTGCGCTTTGTTTTCGTCACCAAGTATCGACGTAAACCAATAACCGCCCCCATACTGCAAGGGTTGGTGAGATATTTGCCAATGTCTGTATCAAAACTAAATGTCGGCTAATTGAATTTTCTGGTGAGCCTCACCATATTCATTTGTTGATAGATTTTAATCCCGACAACTACCGAAAGGTAGTGGCAGGTAGCCTCAAATCAGCATCTAGTAGAATTATCCAAAAAGAATTTGCAGAACATTTGGCAGCGATATATAAACAGTCTGTTCTTTGGTCTAGCTCTTACTATGTTGCATCTACTGGTGGCTCAATAATTGAAAAAATCAAACAATATATGCAGCCCGATGAAGTAACAACAGACGGGATTGCAAATTGTTCAAATCTTCTCTGTCCTGTCTGAACTGCGTTCAGAATTCCTTGAGAAGTTTTGATAATTTATCGGTGTCAACTCCCACCCTATGAGTACATCGAGGGTGAAGACTTTTGCGAACTCTTAAAGTATTTTTAATGTCGTTTTGACTCCGCATTATTTACCAAGTAAATTGTACTAGATAAAGTTTGTATTTGTATAGAGGGAATCTATATAATTTATCTAATTAAATATAAGTTAATATAAGACCTATTTATTTAGGAGTAAAAATATGACAGCGCATATTCTTTTAGTTGAAGATGAAGTTAAATTAGCACGATTTGTTGAATTAGAACTGAGTAGCGAAGGCTACACTGTCAGTGTGGCGCATGATGGTGTTACAGGTTTAACTATAGCGCGAGAGTCATCGCCAGATTTAGCAATTTTAGATTGGATGTTACCAGGGCTAACAGGATTAGAAATCTGTCGTCGTCTGCGTGCGACGGGTAGTTCTGTACCAGTGATTTTGTTGACAGCAAAAGATGAAGTGAGCGATCGCGTTGCCGGTTTGGATGCTGGAGCCGATGATTATGTACTTAAACCCTTTAGTATTGAAGAATTACTAGCAAGAATTCGCGCACATTTACGTCGCACTCAAGAAACAGATGAGGATTTATTGCAGTTTGAAGACTTAAGTTTAAATCGCCGCACTCGTCAAGTCTTTCGCGGTAAACGACCAATTGAACTAACAGCAAAAGAATTTGATTTATTAGAATATCTTCTTTACCGTCCCCGTCAAGTGTTTACTAGAGACCAAATTTTAGAGAAAGTTTGGGGTTATGACTTTATGGGTGATTCTAATATTATCGAAGTTTATATTCGTTATCTACGCCTCAAGCTAGAAGAAAATAACGAAAAACGTTTGATTTATACTGTGCGTGGTGTGGGGTATGCTTTGCGGGATAATTAACATTTAACTAGTGGCGATCGCTATTTCTTTTCAGGATTTTCTCAGATCCCTCTCGGTCTGGCTTCATCACCGAAATGTAGTATTGTTAATGGTGCTTTCATTGCAGCGATGTTATTATGACCAAACTGAAAAGCTCCCATCGTCAAAGCTTTAGAATTGAGGGACAAACCTATCTCTGGCTAGCCATTTTTATTTTTGGCGCATCTAGCGCAGTGACGCGGAAGATAACAGAAATTGGTGCCCATAAGTTTATAGGGGGTAGCAATCCAATTTCTCTTTGTAATGTTTTATTCGTAGGAAATCTCTGCGCTTTGATAGTTCTCACAACAATTTATTGGCGAGAGTGGAACAAAGCAGCTTTGAAGCAAATTTCTCTAAAGAATTGGTTTTATCTAACGATAGTAGCAATCCTAGCTGGAGCGGTTGCGCCTGGTGTAATTTTCCAGGCATTGGCATTAACTAAAGTTAACAATGTCGTTTTAGTTGGACGTTTAGAACCTCCTTTGGCTTTAGCTTTATCTATTTGGTTGTTGAAGGAACGAGTGAATCTTTGGCAAGTTGTCGGAGCGATCGCTGCGTTTGTTGGCGTTACTTTAACTATCGTCCTTCAACCTCCGACAAATGCAATGATGATGAGCGGAGCAGGTTTCCATATAGGTGTTGGGGAATTTCTGGCTGTGGTTGGAGGTGTAGCCTCAGCCATCTCTACAATTATTAACAAAAAATACCTCTCGCAGATACCCCTAGGAATTTACACTATTTTTCGTAACGCTTTAGGAACTGTAATATTTTTCTTCTTGGCTTTAAAGATTTATGGTAGCCACCATTTTATGGATGCATTCTCACCATTTTTGTGGCAGTGGATGTTTGTTTATGCTTCGGTGATTGTCGTAGTCGGTCAATTATTGTGGAACAAGGGACTAAGAGCTTGCACCGTATCTATGGCTTCTTTAGCTGGCTCGTTTAGCCCGATCATCGGTATCTTAGCAGCTTATTTAATTTTAGGCGAAGTCCCAACATCGGCTCAATATATTGGCGGTAGCCTGATTTTATTTGGTGTATTTTTAAGCCAAGTTGGCATTTGGCGTAAATCTTCTAAATCTTCTATACAAGCTATACAAGAAAAGCAAATAATAGAAAGCAAGGTTGGATTTAAGGGGATTTAATATTATGGGAGTCACGAGTGATGCGTATTTGGCAAGCTGATTTTTATCGTCGTCCCCAAGTTGATACAGGACAAGTATTTTGGCTGTTGTTGATTTGTGACGCAACTCGCAGTTTTGAGTATCAAGCTAGCTGTCTTCAGTCAGAAGCGAATTCTAATTGGGTTGCTTCGCAAATTCAGTTAGCAGCTGGCGAACATCTACCAGATGTAATTCAAGTATTTCGTCCCCAGTCTTTGAGTTTAATTGAAGCAGCTGGGCGCAGTTTGGGAATTAATGTCCAAGCAACTAGACGCACTTTGGCACTAAAGCAGTGGTTGCAGGAACAATATCCTTTAGCGCTGGATAAACCACCTCCCGCACCTTTACCAGAAAACCTCTGGGGTGAACAATGGCGCTTTGCTAGTTTGGGTGCTGGTGATGTTGAGGAGGCATTTAGCGATCGCCCAATTCCCATTTTGCATATGCCAGAATATCTCAAACCGATTAATCTCGGTTTAGCCTCAACACTCCCCGTCCCAGGTGTAGTAATTTATGGTGGAAGACAATCGATGCGCTTGGCACGGTGGTTACAACAAGCCCGTCCCGTGTCGCTTTCTTACATTGCTGGTGCGCCTGATGGCTTAGTATTAGAAGCAGGTTTGGTAGACAGATTTATTGTCGCGACGTTTGCAGATCAAGAAGTTGCCGCATCTGCTCAAAGTTTTGAACAGCGCAAACAACAAAGTAAGGGCTTACATTTTTTGTTAGTGCAGCCCGATGATTCGGGAATGACTTATACCGGATTTTGGTTATTGCAGACGGAAGATTAAGCGATCGCTGTTCTGTGTTAATTATATTTTAGTAAGACTAATGGTCAAAGTTACAATTACCTTGCAAGAAGACATCCTCCAGTTTGGGGTACTACTGCACTCAGCACTACTGAAACAGCTTTAAATGGGGTGCATCCCAGTTTTTATTCTTCCAAAAAAGGTAAATAAAGCATGAGAAGGTAAAGGAATAATCTACGCGATCGTTTGAATGGGAGCAGTCATGACTGAGGAAGAAAACCAACTTTTAATCCAACACGCTCGTGCGATCGCTAAAATATTCTACAAAAACGCTCCGCTAGATGAACTCACAAGCTTAGGGAAGATCGAAGAAGTAATACGCAGTCAAATGCAGGAACATGTAATGCCTACTGTAGGGGTTTTTTTATCGAAAATGTCACAGGAGAAAACACAGGACACAAACGATTCGTAAAAAGTATCATTGGAAAACTACCAATTACGAATTCTCAAGCACAAAAGCTAGAACTAAGACCCCATAGTCAATTGAGTCCATATTTAGAGGCCTGTTGTCTGAGAGCAAGCGCTTCAGTCTCATACCAACGCGCCGCAGAAGACGTAAAATATGCGACCGGAATAGAAGTCTCAAAAAGTGTGCAACAACGATTGGTACACCGTCAAAATTTTGAATTTCCACAAACGCAATCAACTGTTGAGGAATTAAGTGTTGATGGTGGAAATATCCGCATCCGCACACCAATGGGACAGCCATGTGACTGGAAAGGTTACAAAGCTGTCCGTTTACACAACTTGCAAGCGCTCGCCGCTTCATTTCAAGAAAATAATCTCGTCATTAATTGGGTCAACAATCAATCCTTAGCTGAGATTCTCACATGTATTGATGACGGACACGACGGAATTTGGAACATTGTCCGCGAGTTTACACCCCAAGAACAACGACGTGAAATACTTGATTGGTTTCATTTAATGGAAAACCTCTATAAAGTTGGTGGTTCGATGCAAAGAATAAATACCGTCAAAGAGTTTCTCTGGCAAGGAAGAGTTGATGATGCTATCACTAGCTTTGTTGACTGCAAGCTCAAGCAAGCTGAGAATTTTTGTGCTTACCTTGAGAAAGATCGACACCGTATCGTCAATTATCAGTATTATCAAGCCGAGCAAATTTGTTCTATTGGCTCTGGCGCGATTGAATCTACTGTTAAACAGATTGATCGTCGAACTAAAATTTCCGGCGCACAATGGAAAATTGATAACGTTCCTCAAGTCCTTGCTCACCGTTGTGCCTATCTTAACGGATTAATCTTTGCTCGCTAAATAAAAAGTGGGATGCTCCCCTTTAAATGTAGTTCTGGGGTTTGTGGTTTAAAGTTATCAAAGCGCGATCGCTCAAATTTCTCTGTTCGTTGTTGAGCATTATACAATGTTTTCATAATCAATTCTTCTGCCACAGCTTTGACTACATTAATGCTCACAGAATTTCCCAATTGATAGTAAGCTTTATCATCATTTTGATGCAATATAAAGCTATCCGGAAAACCTTGTAAACGTGCGACTTCACGAGGAGTCAGTCGTCGCACTCTGTTATTGTGATATACTCCCAACCGATTGGCATCACTCGCAACAACTGTTACAGAAATCTTACTTGGATCGACAAATTTATAAACCTCAAAACAAAAGTTACCAGATACAGGTTTATATTTATCATTAATAATTTTAAGATATTTCTTAGCAACCAGCGAATCTAATATTTCTTCTAAATTAGGATGAACAAAAAAACTAGCTATTTGCTTCTTAGTTAATAATTTACCATCTTGTTCTTGACCAAATTCTTTATTTCGCCTTTTTAAAATAAAACGGTTCATTAATTCAATTTCATTTACACTACATTTTCCCCGCAATCCTAATTCCCAAGAATGAATCGAATTTCCTCCACGATAATCAATTAATCGCACTCCATGCAATCGATTTAAGTCTTGGTTGTAGATTTGTTTTAAAGCATTGACAAATTTGGGGGAAAAATCATACTTTATATCTGCATTCTCTTCCAAAATATCGGCAACACGAAGATATTTTTTTGGTGAATAAAATAAAGATAACTGAGTAGTATTGTAGGAGTGAGAATCTTTAAAACCAACGTCAGAAATCAAGTCAAACTTAGGAGAAGCATTTAAAATTCCTAATAGATAAACTCGGACGCGGTTTTGCGGTAAACCAAAGTTAGCACTGTTGAGCAAAAAAGCATCAAAGCTGTAACCTCTCTTTTTAATCTCATGCTTAATTGTTGCTAATGTTTCACCGTTATCGTGGCTATAAAGTCCCCGTACATTTTCAAAAAGAGAAGCTTGGGGTTTATATGTATCGAGTAATCTGGTGATTTCAAAGAATAACGTTCCTCTCGTATCTCCAAACCCTTCTTTTTTGCCAGCATGAGAAAAAGACTGACAAGGAAATCCAGCTAATAAAAAATCATGTTCTGGGAATTTATCTATCAGGTGAATGTCACCTAAAGGCTTATGGTCAAAGTTTTTTTCATATACAAATTGAGCATTTAAGTTAATTTCGCTACTTAATACGCATTCGGTTTTTATATTTAAAGAATTAGCAGCTTCTTCAAAGGCTAATCTAATTCCCCCGATCCCGGAAAATAAATCTACAAACCGAATTTTTTGCATAATTTATTTTACGAATTTTAGGCGATCGCTTCCGCTATCACTTACTTTGAACTCGCGCTTGCTTTAGCATGTCAATCAAGGTGTGATGAGCATCTTCCGCATCTGCTAAAATGTGGTCGAATTGAATGCGAACTGGTACAGCTTCTCCATTTACTTGCGCTTTTAAATCCATACCTTGAGCATCAATTGCAAGCATCTGTGCTGCTGTCGCATCCGCTAACCCACCAAAAGCTTGAGCGTAAAGAACTATAGCATCAGCATGATCTTGGTTCATGTGATTGCAGATGCGTGAGCTAATTTCAGTAGAAAATTGTTCAGACATGGCGAAACTCCAAAAAATGCTAATGGGATTCTAAGCTAAAGGATGACCAACAGTATCCTAATCTACTGATGTATGGATTATAGTAGAGACGTAAGGCACGGAAGGTCTCTATAAGAGTGGTGTACTCTAATAAGAGTGAAAACTGCTCTAATTTAATTCTTCAGAAAAATTAGTATTTGTTTTTACTAAATATCAGATAATTTCTGCTACCAGCTAAGTACTTTAGATATAGTGCTTGCCAGGGGTGGAAATCTTCACAGATCGCGTTGTATGTACGTTTTTCACAAGCGATCGCTCCTCAAGCGTATTTACTAATTTTCATTAAATAAAAATAAAATTCATGAAATATTTTTTAGCTGGTAATCCGAAATTTATTTAGTTAACACTGTAGCTCAAGTTATTCCGCAAAGTTATTCAAGTCAAAAGCCGATGAGTGAAATCAACCACCGCCGGGTTGTAATTGGGGATGTGCATGGTCACTATGATGCTTTAATTATATTATTGCAGGCGATCGCCCCAAACTCAGACGATCAAGTCTATTTTTTGGGAGACTTAATTGATCGCGGACCTCAGAGTTGCCAAGTAGTAAATTTTGTTAAACAAAATCGCTATCACTGTCTGCTAGGTAATCACGAGCAGATGTTGTTAAATATTCTTACTTCCAGATACATCACCCCCCAAATTATGCAGGCATGGCTTGACAGTGGGGGAAAAGCTACCGTAGCCAGTTATCAAGAAGCGATAATTCCTCACGATCACCTTGAATGGTTGCTAAGTTTGCCTACATATCTCGACTTAGGAGATATTTGGTTATCTCATGCTGGTGTTGATCCCTCAATTCCTTTGGCAAAACAAACAGCCGATCAGCTTTGCTGGGTGCGAGATGCATTTCATAGGATGGAAAAGCCGTACTTTCCAGATAAACTGATTATTGTCGGTCACACCATGACTTTTACTTTACCTGGCGTTGTGCCCGGTAAATTGGCACAAGGACCCGGATGGTTAAATATAGACACAGGAGCTTGTCATCAGCGAAGTGGCTGGTTGACGGGACTCGACATTACCAATAACCTAGTTTATCAAGTCAACGTTAACCAGCTTTGTGTTCGCACTCTGCCTTTAGAAGAAGCTGTGACTAACATCGATCCAGCGGAAATTAGAGACAGGGGATAGGGGTATAAGGCAAGAGTATTAACGCACTAAAGGTCGAATATTTGCTTTATAAGCTGCACTATCCAATCCTTCATTGCGATTGCTAGGTTGAGAGTTAATGGCACGTTTGAGGGCTTCAATGCGATCGCTTGTTCCGGGGTGGGTACTCAAAAATGCTGGTGTAGAACCCTTTGATACCAACTTTTGCATAAAAGCAGGCATCGCCGACTGTGCATAACCAGCGCGTGTCAAAGTTCTTAATCCTCTTTGATCGGCATCAAATTCATTTTGACGACTGCGCGGAAGATTTCTAGCAACTTGCACACCAAGAGCTACTGCTTGATTTCTATCTAAACCTGCTGCTGTTAATAATCCGCTTTCAAGTGCTCTTTGCCGCATCTGTTTGAGTGCGTGCTTTCCGCCAATGTGTCCCATTTCATGCCCGATCACACTTGCTAATTCCGCTTCATTTGCTGCGGCTTTCAGCAAACCCGTGTGAATATAGACAAAACCTCCCATTGTCGCAAAAGCGTTAAGAGCGTTATCATCAACCACCTGGAAAGTATAGGGAATATCGGGGCGATCGCTAGATGCTACTAAACGCTGTCCAATTTGCCGGACATAGTTATTTACTTGTGAATTACGATAAAGACGAATATCACTGTTTTGTAATTGCTGATTAATCTGTTTACCAAGATCAACTTCTTGGCGATCGGATATATTAGAAAGCTGAAATAACTGAGCACCTTGGAAAATGAGAGGCAATAAATCTATAGCCCTCCCTGGCAGAGGTGTACTCAAGCAAAGACTCAAGGCAACTACCACCGAAATCAACGGATAAATCAAGCGATGTCGCCAAAAACGGTAATTTACTAAGCCTTTCCAATTCATCATAATCCGGCAAACACGAGTATTTTAGGAGAACGTAAAACTATAGGACGGATTTAAAGGGTTCTAAGTTGCATTTTACTTAATACTAAACGGAGTGCGCGATCGCTCAATTCGCCCCAAAAGATGAGTCAAAAAGGCTGGCTGACTAGAAGCTAACAAAGGCAACACTTTTATTCTCACAGCAACGAAAAATTGCCACAAGTCCTTTTCTGTTTACTTTGCTCTGTTATTCTGCACGTCATGATACACTGTCGCATGACCGAGAATCCAGCTGCTTTTAGAACAAGCAACGAGTGTAAGCGGTTTCCTAGTATACACAGCGTTGCAACAATCAATTATTCCGCTATATAAGATTGAAAACTGCTTATGGCTCTTTTAGATTCCAAAGGTCGCTTATTCGGTAAAATCAACCTTCTCGATTTTGGTGCCGCGCTGGTAATTTTGTTAGTCATATTCGGCATCTTTGTCTTTCCCGGAACTTCTGGTTCTGTTGCTCAAATTAACTCTAAAACAGTACCTATAGAGGTAGATTTAGTTGTTCGCGGATTGAATGTACGCGACCCGGAACAGTTATACGAAGAAGGATTTAAAAAAGGTGGCAAAACTAACGTTATTATCCGCAATCAACCCTACGGTCAAATCGGGATTAAATCTATTCAAGAATTACCGAGAACTGTAGGAGTGCCCCAACCCGATGGTTCTGTCAAAGAATTGCCCGATCCTAGAGCTAACAATTTTAGTCGAGATATGCTTTTGACCTTAGAAGGAAAAGCGAATATCACTGAAAATGGACCCGTTTTAGGTAACAGTAAAGTTAAAATTGGGATGCCTTTTGAGTTAGAAGGCTTTAATTACAACTTCAATGCCACTGTTATCGATTTAAGATTCAAAGACAAATAGTCAACTTTCTTTGTTAGTAATACGTTGCTTCATAGCTTCCCAGAATTAGGGAGGCTATTTTTTATAACAATACTAATTAGTGAAATAATTATAATTTATTTTGGCAAAAATTGATAAATACCCTCAGGGGACGCGAGTAAAAGTATAAAATGTCATGCTGAACGCAGCACCAGCCTAGTCAAGCATCTCACAATTTAACGGAAGGGATTCTTCACTCCACTTAGTCACGTTCAAAATGACAAATTATACCTTTCCTAGACTTTTAAAACATCCTCTCAGACTTACTTAAGGTTCTGGCAGTAAAACGCCGAGCTTTTTAAGATAAACGGACTTTTTGGGGATTGTAATGACACCAATTTAACCAGGAAACTGGTTGTTGTAGACATTACATCCCCAGTCCTTTAATCTCAAATTCATCAACTGTTCAACAAAGGCAAAAATCGCCGAATTAAACCAATCGTCACTGCCGGCAATTCTAGTTGTGGCGTTAATCCGACATTTTCCAACTCTAGAAAAACGCGAATCGCTTGCGGATTCATCTCGGCAAGACGACGACCAATTTCTGGACCAGTAAATTGCGACTTTTGCCCCCAAATTATCGCCGTGGGAGTTGTCAATTGTTGAATATAAAGCGATAAATCAAAACACAAGTCCCCGCGCACAAAAGACAGTGCCGCATATTCAGCATTCGGCTGACGCGCTGATTCTAAATAAGCTTCCACAATTTCGTCATACACGCGACTAGATTCGGCAAATTGCCGTTGCTCTAAGAAATTGCGAATACCAGAACTAGTGGCAATTCCTGTACTATACAGCAAGCGGTCAACAAAGGGGACACTGACGATCTGGGCAAAAATGCTGCGGGAGTAATCTTCGCCAAAGTCGGAAAGTCCGGCAGGTAAGGTGAGAATAAGCGACTTGAATAAATCAGGACGAGCGATCGCTACTCGAATTGTAAACGCTGCTGTCAGCGAAGAAGCAATTACTGTCACCGGTTCTGTACAAGTCTGCTCTAAAAACTCCCCAATTGTCGTTATATAATCATCAATCTGATAATTCCGCGCTGGATGCTCAGATCTACCCCAACCGATTAAATCTGGTGCTACTATTCTATACTCGGCAGCAAAAGCGGGGTAAACTTTCGACCACTCGTATGCAGAAGAGCCACCACCAAAAGCATGCAGAAACACTAAAGTCTCTTTTTCTGTGTCGGCAGTTATCTCATCCCCATAAGGCGCTCCAACGGCAGTATAATATACAATTCTACCTAATGAGGTATTTACAGAGCGTTGTTCAAATCCTAGTGGCTGAAACATACGTATTTTTTGTTCACTGTTATGGTTGCTAAAGGCAAATGAGAGTTCCTTCATCTGTGCCTAACACTTACCTGTGGAGTTTAAATTTCCCACTCTTCTTATCATCGACGAACAGAGAACTTTAGAACTTCTTACCGAGGAGGGGAAAAGGGGAGCCACTGCGAAGAAAGCGGCTGTGCCGACAGTCACGCATGTGACGTTAAAGGGAAAGGGGTAAAGGAAGAAGAAAGAACTTTTCTTTTCTTCGGTATAAAGAAGAATCTGCATTAAATATGGAGCATTCGTTTAAAAAGATTTTTACAACACACGTAGAAAGGTAAAAATCAGCGCTACTGAATTGAAGCCCCTCCGGTAAAAAAAGGGGAAAGGTAGGGAAATAAAAGATTTGGAATAATTTCAAACAACTCTATATTTCTTTCCCTTTCCCCTTTGCCCCTTCCCCCTTCCCCTTTCCCCTTTCCCCCTCTTACTTCGTCTACGTCTGATTAAGTTGATGTAAAACTACTGGCTTACTTGTAAAGACTTTGTGATTTTTTTTCTCTTTACACAAAGATTTTTGCTCGAAAATACTGTCACTAGCGGTTTTCTCCCTGTAGCGAGTATTACTTAGGGTTGAGGTACTCGATTAGTTATTTATGCTATTATATCAGAAACATTACCGGTAGTTTTGAGCGTCAAGAATACTCGTAACGTTCATTAATATCACTTCTTAACTCTAGTTCTGCACGGACAAATAATCAATCCGATGTAGCTAGTAACTAAATTATTCTCTAGGCAATGGTAAAGCGGGGCGTCATGATAAAGGAGGCTACTCTTCAATCGAATAAAGTACCAACGTTTGAAGACCGTAAATTCTTACGGGGAAAGTACATAAGTGTTGAAAAACAAATAATAGATTCAGCTTTGCCAAGTCAAAATCAAATAGATATTGACGAAGAACACGCAAATGTACCTACTTGTATTTGTTTGAATTTAGAAGATTTGAAATGTTTTGAAACCGTCGAGCGACAATATGAGGGCTGCGGTGTAATATTTCATAATTCTATCGCAATACAACCCTCAAACCCAGCATTTCCCACTCATTCGGGGATGACAGTGTTGATGGGGTCGCCCAAAAGCGGATTTTTAGAAGCTACTTTCTTGCGTCCTGTCCACTGGGTTAGTACGTTTGTAACAAGTTCGCAACGACTAGTACTTTGCGCTTACGATCGCCACAACCAACTGCTCGCGCAAACAGCACTACCAGCAGCTAATCTTGCCAACTCTGACTCGGCGCTGCCCCCCTGCACGTTATTATCTTTAACAGCGAATGACATCCACCGCATTACCTTCAGCGCTTTTGATGGTCAATTCATCATTGAGAACTTTAGTTTCTGTTTTTAAAGCAAAATAAAAACTCCTTGAGAAATCGTTATAACAGACTTAGCACAGGTATCGCTGTAGAGTATATTGATTATGAACTACACCCCAGGTATGGGTGAAAACTGATATCTTAGGCAATCTTGTAATCAATTAGGTAAACACTGTGGCACAGGCTTCATCTTCTTGGCAGCAATTGCTCAACCAGCTTGCAAAGTGGTCGCTTTTATTCAAGACAGGGAGAGCCACAAAGCAGGGAACTTTCAAAGCTTTGCAGGAACCTGGAGGCTATTTAGGTTTCCTGACAATTGTCATTGCGATGCTTTTATGGAACTGGAAGCTGCTGTTGGCAATTCTTGTCGGTGTAGGGGTAATGGTGTTAGTCTACTCAATGCAGCGATGGGATTGGCGATCGCATTGGTCAGAAATTCGTAAATTGTTCAACAGTCCCAACCGTCGGTTAGCTTTATCAGTTACAAGTGGAGGTATTGCCACCTTCAGCACTTACATGGCTGCTGCTATTTGGGTTGACTCTAACAGTCCTTGGATTGCTGCGGGTGCAATTTTACAAGCTTTGGGGACACTATTAACTATAATTTTATTAGTATGGCAAATCGTCAGCTTTTACGGCATTAGAGAAGAAGAGCAATTAGATCGGTTGTTACTCACCTTGACAGAACAAGACCCACTCAAGCGTTTGATAGCGCTGCGTCGGCTTACCAAATTCGTTACCAATAAACGCACTGAGTCTTCTGTAAAACAAAATATTATCGAATGCTTGCGGCTTTTAATTAGTCGGGAAGAAGAAGTAATGGTTCGCGAAGCTGCTTTTGAGAGTTTGCAAGCACTAGATTTAGTAGAACAAACATCATCCAGTCCCGCAACTCCTTTAAAGCCTCTCTCCGTTAAACTCAAACAGCATACATATTAGTTAGCCGATAGTCGATAGTGGTTAGTGGTTAGTGGTTAGTAGTTACTAGCTAATTTAATCAAAAACCAGCAAATAACAAATAACAAATAACAAATAACAACGCTCCAACCAACAACCAACTACTTTCGATACAAGCGACCATTACGAACTTGTACCACCGGATGATTACAGCGTCGCACCAACTGTTCATCGTGGGTGGTAACAATTACTGTAGCTCCAAACGAGTTTAACTTCTGAAGAATTTGCATCACTTGCCAAGAATTATCAGGATCGAGATTTCCAGTTGGTTCATCCGCCAAAAGCAGCGGGGGTGTAGCTATGATCGCTCGCGCAATACTCACCCGTTGTTGTTCTCCTCCAGACAATTGATCGGGAAAAGAGTCAGCTTTGGAAAGTAAACCCACCAACTTTAAAGTTGGCTCTAAACGGCGTAGAATTTCCTTACGGGTATATCCTTGAGCTTGCAAGACAAAAGTTACATTTTCCGCCACAGTCCGCTGGGGAATTAGCTTGTAGTCTTGAAAGACAATGCCAATACGTCGCCGCAATAAAGACAAGCGATCGCCTTTCATCCCTGCCACATTACACTCATCAACAATCACCTCTCCCTGTGTTGGTAACTCCTCACCATACAGCAGTTTCAACAGCGTTGATTTACCCGAACCACTAGGACCAGTGATAAACAGAAAATCTCCCTGCTTAACCTCCAGATTCAAATCAAACAATGCTTGAGAGCCATTGTTATAAGTTTTTGTCACCGAGCGCAACTGCACCATCGGCGCAGTACTTTTACTGCGTCCTTGAGTTTCCTTATTCTGAAAATGAACAGATTTTTCAGTCGTTTCTTTTGATGTTAATACTGGCATTGCTGGATTTTCCTCACACATTACCTTTAAAATAAGGATTCCCAGGCAGAAGCTGGGAATCACAAATTCAACATCAAAAATTAAAAATTTCTTGCGATTTTTAACTAATTGCGCCTCTTGCCGTTAAGCGATAAACTACAGCTTTCCAAGCAAATTCTGGCAAAGCTAACATGCGACGCCAGCGCCAAGGTTCTTGATAAAGCCGATACAGCCATTCGAGATTATTATCTCCCAACCACGCAGGAGCGCGAGATTTCGTCCCCGACCAAATATCGAAACTACCACCAACGCCGATCCAAATCGCTTGAGGACACAAATGTCGGTTTTGAGCAATCCATAACTCTTGACGCGGCACTCCCAAACCGACAAAAATGACTTGAGGCTGTAATTGGCTAAGAGTTTGTCGTAATTTTTCTTCTTCTTCTGGAGAATGGTAGCCGGAGTGAGTACCTGCTATATGCAATTTCGGTAACTGAGAAAGCCAAAACTCTGCCGCTGTTGCAGCCACTCCTGGGGCACCTCCATAGAAAAACACTTTTGCGTCAGTATGACGCTCAACTTCTCGCAACAGTTTTTCTGATAGCTCAATTCCTGGACAACGTTGTATTTTTTGCCTTAATAGTAACTGTAAATACAGAACTACCCCTGCTCCATCTGGAATCACTAGTTCAGCAGCTTGAATCACCTTAGCTAAAGATGTATTTCGCTCTGCTTGCATAGTCATTTCTGCATTTAGCGTTACGACATGAGTTCCCATATCTTGTTGCAGCCGTTCTAGCAACCAGTTGGGATAGTTAGTCATTAAATGAATCGGTAGTCCCAAAACCGAAAACACTTTATAGCGTTTAGACATAGCCTATTCTTGATTAGCCTCGCACCAAGTTCACCGAACGATAGTCTATCAAATTTGTTCCAGATTCCCCATCCTCCCATACTTTTGTACAGACCTTCTGCCGGAAACTCTGTACTTTCTATTCCCCATGCCCCATTCCCGTTAAACTAATTGATATTGGGTGCTTCTAGTTGTGGCAAAGCAGCCCTGATTTTATTGTTAGTCATGTTCGCATAAGAAAAAATACCATTAGCACCGCTAATTTTCTTATGTATCTGGCTTACAAAGCGCCTTTATATGTTTTTCAGATGTTTTAAAACTGCATCTGCTAGGACTTTTTAGTAAACTCGATTTTACAGTTAAGGTAGTGTAACGGGCGGATGTTGATTATGAGTAAAATTCGTGTGGCTCTGATTGAAGATCATGACCTAACCCGTGTGGGTATTCGGACAGCACTACTACAAAAGGATGAAATTGAAGTTGTCGGCGAAGCTGCGACTGCGGCTGAAGGAATAAAAATGTTAAAAACGTTACATCCCGACATCGCTATTATAGATATTGGTTTACCAGATAAGGATGGCATTGAGCTAACACGCGATGTAAAATCTACTGGTAGTAAAGAAGGCTTAGAAACCAAAGTCTTAATTTTGACATTGCGGGATAATAAAGAAGCGGTGCTGGCAGCTTTTGCGGCAGGGGCTGATTCTTACTGTATGAAGGATATCGGGTTTGATAATTTGCTCGAAGCAGTGCGAGTCACTTACAATGGCAACTCTTGGATCGATCCAGCGATCGCCCGCATAGTTTTACAACAAGCACAACAAAATCCATCCAAGCCAGAAGTCCCATTAGTGGATACTAAGAGCCTTGCCCTAAAGTCTGATTCCCTGGAAAATGAAGAAATTATTGACCCATACACCCTGACAGAAAGAGAGTTAGAAGTGTTACAGTTGATCGTCGAAGGTTGTAGCAATGCATTAATCGCCGAAAGATTGTACATTACCGTCGGAACGGTGAAAACTCATGTCCGGAATATTTTGAATAAGCTATGCGCTGATGACCGCACCCAAGCAGCAGTCCGCGCCTTGCGTTCTGGCTTAGTGGGATAAAGTTAATGGCTCAGGGGAAAGTTTGGCGATTAAAGATAAGTTTACACTTTGAGGAATTTATACCTTCAAAGTGTGTATCTTCTTTTTAATGAGTACTTACTTTTTTATTGTTTGTTAATCTATCGGGTGGGATAAATAATGCAGCATCTCGCCATTAAAGAATCTGAAAAGTAAAGTCAAATATGACTGAGACAGATGTAGGCAAACTAAAGCTCATGGTGGTGGATGACGAGCCAGATAACTTAGATTTACTCTACCGCACTTTTAGGCGAGATTTTCAAGTATATAAAGCAAGCCATGCGCGAGGTGCCATCGAAATCTTAGACAGAGAAGGCGAAATGGCTGTAATTATCTCTGACCAAAGAATGCCAGAGATGAACGGCACCGAATTTCTCAGTCGCACTGTAGATCGCTTCCCGGATACGATTCGGATTTTGCTCACAGGCTTTACTGATGTAGAAGATTTGGTAGACGCAATCAACTCAGGTCAGGTGTTTAAGTATATTACTAAACCCTGGAATCCTGAGCGCCTCAAAGCAATAGTCGGACAAGCGGTTGATACATATCTGGTGTTGAAGAAACGCACGGCTGAGTTGCGTCGCGCTTTGCGGCGAGAATCTTTGTTTAATGCGGTGACAACAGCAATTCGCGAGTCTCTCGACTATAACAGTATGTTGCAAAAGATTGTCGCCACCATTGGAGAGACATTTGAAGCGACTTGTTGCTTACTTAGACCAGTGGAAAGCGATCGCCTCACCCTAGATGAGTTTTCTTACCAAAACCCTAAAGTTCCGATCACTTGTTGCACCTTTGACCCCAGCTTGTTGATTGAAAAAGTTCTCGAAACCCGTCAATATCAAGTATCTGAAGATGCAAAATCCGGCTGCTGTAATCAACTAGTTGTGCCTATAAGCTATCAGCAACACCTGCTAGCGGTTCTTGCTTTATACCAACTGGGACGCGATCGCACTTGGCGAGATGAAGATATCCAGCTAATTGCCGGAGTCGCCGAACAAGCAGCTTTAGCCCTCTCCCAAGCAAAACTCTATCAGCACCTCCAAGAAAAGCAACAACAAATTAGCGCCGAGTTAGAAGTTGCCCGCCAAATACAAAATAACCTGCTGCGCCAAAGCTTACCTGAAATCAAAGGCGCAAAAATCCAAGCTTGCTGCTACCCTGCCCGCGAAGTAGGAGGAGATTTTTTTGAAGTTTTTGTTCATCCCAAAGGTGACTTGTGGTTAGCAGTAGGTGACGTTTCCGGCAAAGGTGTCCCAGCGGCTTTATTCATGTCAAGTGCTATTTCCGTTTTGCGCCGCGAATTATCTCTAGAATCGCCACCAGCGCCGAACGTAATTATGCAAAATCTCAACCAGGCTTTATCTCAAGACTTGATCAGCAACAATTGCTTCATCACCCTCGTCTTAGCTTGTTATACCCCCACCACTAGGGAACTGGTTTACGCTAATGCCGGTCACATCTATCCCATGCATTGGACAGCAAGCCCAAATTTGGCAGAAAATCCCAATTACCTCAAGGTACGCAGCATTCCCTTGGGCATTTTACCCAAATGGCAAGCACAGTGTGGTCAATTAGTTCTTTCTGCTGGGGATACCTTGTTACTTGCCAGTGATGGTATTACTGAAGCAATGGTATTAAAGCAGACGCAATTAAACAAAACTGTGGCTGGCACAAAGTCAGCTAACTATTTCATGTTGAATCAAGAAGGTCTTTGGCAACTCTTAAAAAGTGAGCCTAAACCACTTTCTCTTAACCATTTGCTAGCCCGTATCCAAGCAGACAACAACGTTCAAGAAGATGACCAAACTATACTCTCGCTGGAGGTTATGTAAGTAATGAAAAGTGAGCTTCATGTACCAAGTGACTTGAAGTTTTTAAGCATCGTAGAAAGCTGGCTGCTAGGATGCTTACAAATCCAGTTAGGAGAAACAGTTGATTGGTCACGTCTATCAGGTCGTTTGCGGTTAGCTTTGGTGGAAGCTTACTCAAACGTAGTACGCCACGCCCACAAAGATCAGCCCAATGCGCCAGTTTTAATTCGTTTGGAACTCAAAGACCAAGATATAGCCCTAGAAGTTTGGGATCGCGGTGATGGCTTTGATATGTCTAGCTACTTTGCTCCAGACCCACTGGATAAGCAAGAAGGTGGCTACGGTTGGCTGATTATCCATCGTTTAATGGATAAGGTAGAATACCAGTTGCAGAGCGATGGTGGTAACTGTCTAAAGTTAGAAGTTACTCTACCAGAAGTACGCAAATAAAGCAGAAGGTAGAAAAAAATTTTGCTCTCGTAGTGGGCACTTCAGTAACTATTAAAAGCGATAAATCGCTTACTACGAGCTACCCAACTTATTCTATATATTGATTATTGTTAATAAAGTTAAAATTTTTGCTAAGTTTATTTGATTTATAAGTGTTAATCGTTAAATATTAAAACAGTAGCTCAACTTGTGCCGATTTTGTGCAACGAAAGCTTCTAACCACCCTGATTAGAAGTAAGCAAAATTGTGTCTAAAATCACCAACTATTGAAAAGCACGCGTCATTATTTTCCTTATGGAATTAGCCTTTTATTTGTCGCCACGCTATCGCCTTGATGATGAATCACCTTGGCTTGTAGGAATTGACCCCAGTCGTCATTACTGGATTGCAGTGAATGGAGATAACAATCTGACAATAGCACTTCCTGGGTTAGTGGTATCTTCACTCAGTGAACTGAAGCAAGCGATGCAGCAATTTCGCTCACTCAGTCCTGGGCAACAAATGACTTTGAATAGAATTGCCAGTGCTTGCACGATTTACTGTGTCAGTCCCGACTGCTATGCTGTAGAAACTCAAATTAATGAAGCTTTAGTCTGGCATCTTTTTGATGAAGAAACTTTAGATAGTTTGTTGATGACTGCACACCCAGATTGGCTGTGTGCGCCATCAGATATTGATTTAGGGCGAAAAATGCTTCTGCGCTCTTTTGAGAAAGCGACAGTTACGAAGAGTTAGGAATTGGTGATTGTTAGTTGTTAGTTCTTGGTTGGAATATCCCTAACTAACTCCTAACTCCTAACCCATATCCTGTCATCGTCGCAGATTTAGCAATTCTTGAGGAGAAGCTAAGAGTTTGATTTTAGTAAATTGAATTTGCCGTTGTTGGTTGATGACAAACAGCCACATAACGTTGACACCGCACCAAGTAGTTTGTGCTTTCCCACTCACCTGAAATTCGATTTGATTGTTGTCCAAATTTTCGGAGATTCCCTGCTGAGGTTCGGCTTTAATGCCTTGAGCTTCTTGTTTTAAATAGGCAGCGATCGCTTCTTGCCCCACAATACCAGATTCAAACGGCGGTTGCATCACACCATCCGACGCAAACAAGCTTACAGTCTCATCAAAGTTTCCTGCGTTTAAAGTTTGAAAATAACGCAATATCACAGGTTCGCTAATTCCCTCAATCTGGAATTTCTCAGCTTCCGTAGTAGCAATAGGTAATTTTTCTGAAAGCATATGTTAAAGCCTAGGTGATATCTGGGAGATTTCATCAATTTAAAATTAAAAGCTAGATAAAACCTGCTACTAAAGAAGTATTTTCGCTCTTTGAAAAAAGCAGCGCTTCGCGTACCGCTAACTGAGGTGTTAGGATATTGTAGTCGGCGCTCACTCCTCCCGCTGTAAATGGACAAACCATTAGATGAAACGCTTTCTATCAAGATTGCTCAAAGCATAAAAAGCAAGGCTAAAACTCCGTTTGACAATGCTTACAAAGCAGCATTAGCGACTGAGGGAGCAACTTATGTGCAAGGCTTTTTAGTTATTGGTCGTAAGTCTTACAAACCGATTGAACATGCTTGGATTGAATTAACTGATGTCTCCGGCAACGACTGTGTTGTACGCATCATCGATCCAACATTACCGCACCTGAATAAAAACGAGCAAGAATTCTGGTACTTTCCAGCACAAAGCCTGACCGTAAAAAAACTGAAAGCGATAATCGAAGAATCGAAAGAAGATTACCCAGAAGACGAACCGCTACCAATTTATGGTGCAGCACCTTATGAATATTATGGTAATGTCATGTTAGGTGGTAAAGACTACTTAGATGCGTATCAAGCAGCAGAGGCTAAGTGTCAACAATTGAATCGACCAAACCTTGACTTGAACTAAGAGGATGTTTGAAAAGTAGGGGGCTTCTGTAAGAAAGCTCACAAAGCTAATCGCTGAAATTGAAGACATCAGCACCTTGTGAGCAAATGACTAAAGCATATCCTAGCAATTTGACGTGGGAGCAGT